>Ga0233425_10001560_pt1 | contig 50694 bp, 47 predicted proteins | sample Watercolumn_Towu_2_FD_181712 | JGI IMG/M metagenome (GOLD analysis project Ga0233425, IMG submission 181712) | Freshwater microbial communities from Lake Towuti, South Sulawesi, Indonesia - Watercolumn_Towuti2014_140_MG | ecosystem: Environmental > Aquatic > Freshwater > Lake | place...
AAACCAAAATGGAATGAAGCAAAGGAATTTTTCTTTTCTGAACTGATCCGTAATTACGAATTATGTTCAGACTGGAATGTCAGTACACTGGAAAATAATTTCAAAGAAATAGCTGCAGTAAATGATCTTAAACCAGGTGAGTTGATGCTCCCGTTCCGTATTATGTTGGTAGGTGGCAAATTCGGTCCGGGAGTTTTTGAAATAGCAGCATTGCTTGGTAAAAAAAATACAATTGACAGAATGGAAAAAACACTAAAGTCATTTTCGTAGCGTTAAACGATAAACATTTTATCTTGTCTCAAATATCCATGAAAAATTTATTACCCATTCTTTGTTTGATTACACTCTTTTCCTGTCAAAAAGAATCAGCATCCGGCGGAGGAGGTAACACTACTCCAACAACAGACAGTTTTACTGTCACAGTTAATAATGGTTACGGTAGCGACAAATACAAAGCCGGAGACACGGTTCATATTTTCAGCATAGCATATAGTTCAGACCAATTATTTAATTCATGGAGCAGCGCCGACATTGCCTTGCTTAATGGTAAAGATGAATGGCATACCTGGTTTATTATGCCGGCCAGGAATGTAAACTTTACAGGTAGTCTTAAAAACATTACTTCCGTAATATTAACTTTCGAGCAAATTCGTGGCCGTGACATATTGAAACCTGTTTATTATTACTTCCCTGCCGGACATAAAGGTTTCGTTTATCTTCTTCATGGAACTGGCGGTTCAGCACAGCATTTTGTAAACAGTTATGAAAACCAGCAATTGATCAAAGACCTCATAACTGATAATTTTGCCGTCATTGTTACCGAGGCGGAGGAGATAACGCTTAATACAGACCTGAATGGAGATGGAAAACTGAGATGGAATCCTGCGCCCTGGGATTCTGTCACCAATGTTGATTTTGCCAACCTCCGGATAATTACAGATACATTTTATAACCGTGGTGTAACCAGCCGAAATAAGTTTCGTTACTCTGCCGGGATGAGTAATGGAGGCAATTTTTCCGCTTATCTCTCTTACATGTACAATTACAAAGCTGGTATCAGTTATTGTGCACCTGCAGGCAATCTGTTGGCACAAACTTTCAATATACCTTTTCAATTTTGCATGGCAAGGTTTGACAATAATGAAAATGTGGGGCCCACAGGGAATGCGAATGCATTGGCTAATTCACAAATATTGACCGGTCGTGGGATTTGCAGCAAATTCTTCATGCAGGAACATAGTCCGCTATACCCTGAACGATTTGCAAGAAAAGGGGATATTACCCTTTCCAAATCTGCCGCAATCTTCAATGAACTAAAAACAAAGCGTTTTCTTGACAGTAAAAAATATTTTATCGGATTTTCTGTTGCATTGATCACGGCTTATCAGGCCAACCCAACTTCATTTCCTGAGTTAAACAGCCTGAATGTGTTGCAAAAACTTACTGTGATCGAACAAATAGACCTGGCAGTGGCTGATCACCAGATGTACAGCGATTATAACCGGGCCTCATTGAAATTCCTGAATACCCAATGCCAATAACCCGATTTGCACTTTCTTGACTACATTTACGACCTTGCAAGATCATAGTATGAACAGACCCATCAGAGTGTTGGTAGCAAAGGTTGGATTAGATGGCCACGACCGTGGCGCCAAAGTGATAGCAACCGCATTGCGGGATACCGGTATGGAAGTTATTTATACCGGTCTCCGGCAAACACCTGAAATGGTAGTAAACGCTGCACTGCAGGAAGATGTGGACGCCATTGGAATCAGCATACTTAGCGGCGCACATATGACAGTATTTCCAAGAGTAATTTCCCTCCTGAAAGAAAAAGGCTTGACTGATGTATTACTTACCGGCGGTGGTATCATACCTGAGGATGATATGGAAAAACTTCATGAACTGGGTGTTGGAAAACTGTTTCCACCCGGCACTCCCACTGCTGAAATAGCAGACTATATTAAAAACTGGGTAAAAGAAAATAGAAATTTTTAAAAGCGAAGTATGTATTCAACAATATTAACCTCCCTGGAGAATAATATTCTTACCATCACCATCAACCGGCCCGACAAACTGAATGCCCTGAATAAGACAGTGATGGATGAACTCAATGCCGTCATGGATGAAGTGTATAGCAATCCGGAAATAAAATCGGCCATCATCACCGGTGCAGGGTTTAAGTCTTTTGTAGCAGGTGCTGATATCAGTGAATTTGTTGGTTTGAGTAAAGAACAGGGAATGGCATTGGCTAAAAAAGGACAGGATACTTTTTTTAAGATCGAGAATTCTCCAAAACCGATCATTGCAGCAGTAAATGGTTTTGCATTAGGCGGTGGCTGTGAATTGGCTATGGCCTGTCATTTTCGTCTGGCTGCTGAAAATGCAAAGTTCGGCCAGCCGGAAGTAAATCTTGGTTTGATTCCCGGATATGGAGGAACACAACGTTTGGTGCAACTCATTGGCAAAGGAAAGGCAATGGAATTGCTTATGTCCGCTCACATGATTGACGCAAATGAAGCCAAACAATTGGGATTGGTAAACTATGTGACTACTGCCGACACACTATTGGAACATACCAAAAAGATACTTGACATAATAAACAGTAAAGCCCCGCTGGCAGTTGCCAGTTGCATCAAAGCAGCCAATGCTGTGTTTGATGAATCAATGAACGGATATGATCTGGAGATAGAAGAATTCGGGAACTGTTTTGATACAGCAGATAAGAAGGAAGGTGTGACAGCTTTTTTGGAAAAAAGGAAAGCGAATTTTTCAGGAAGATAAATGTCAGCTAATTGATGTGGCGTACGGCGCCTGGTGCAACATTTTGAAGCATTGAAATGTCATTTACTAAACAGGCTGTATGAAAAATATTTTATTATTTGTAACAATTCTTGGTATAACACAAATGGGTTGCAAAAAATCTAATTTAACAGACCCCCGACCAACCTCTTTAGATGGTAAATGGAAAATGATAACTGTTAAGGACAACGCAACTGGCTTGACAACAACCAAGCCAACTTCAATCCAAAGAGACGTTGACATAACTTTCACTTCTACCAGCTCAACCACCGGGACTTTTATTGGGAATACGCCATCAAATGAAATTTGGCAAAATGATTATATTATAGGCTCCAATCAGTCCATGTCCATTCCCCGTTTATCAATGACAAAAGTAGGAGAAACGCCCTGGGGAAATACGTTTCTTGACAATATCCGCAGTTCTCTGAAATATAGTTTTGAAATTGGGGGAAGACTTGATATTATTACAATCAGCAAAACACTAATATTTTACAGACAATAATACCAAAAGCATGTCATTCGTCTGTTTTACGAATTGGCCTACCTTTGCCCAGTCTGCTTCAAACCTTGGGCAGCTATACTTCTATACTTAATAATCAGCCTGAAATGGAATACCGGATCGAAAAAGACACGATGGGCGAGGTAAATGTGCCTGCAGAAGCATACTACGGGGCACAAACCCAGCGCAGTATCGACAATTTTAAAATTGCAGAAGACATCAATAAAATGCCCAAAGAGATCATCCGAGCATTTGCTTATCTGAAACATGCTGCCGCCATTACGAATCTTGAAGCTGCCGTACTACCTAAAAATAAAGCAGAACTTATTGCCAAAGTTTGCAAAGAGATACTGGCAGGCAAACTGGATGATTATTTCCCTCTGGTGGTCTGGCAAACCGGAAGCGGCACGCAAAGCAATATGAATGTGAATGAAGTGGTGGCATATCGGGGCCATGTATTGAATGGAGGCAAACTCACCGACAAGGAAAAATTCCTTCATCCTAATGATGATGTCAATAAATCACAATCATCTAACGATACGTTTCCTACAGCGATGCATATTGCTGCGTATAAGATTTTGATGGAAACAACTATTCCGGGAATTAAAAAATTAAGAAACACACTGGCGAAGAAGAGCAAGCAATTCATGAAAGTGGTGAAGATTGGCCGAACCCATTTTATGGATGCAACACCATTGACCCTGGGCCAGGAATTCAGTGGCTATGTTTCGCAGCTGGATCATGGGATGAGAGCAATAGAGAATTCGCTGGATCATTTAAGCGAACTGGCATTAGGGGGTACAGCAGTTGGCACGGGCATCAACACACCTCCGGGTTATGCGGAAAATGTAGCAACCCACATTGCAAAACTTACCGGGCTGCCTTTTAGAACCGCAGACAATAAATTTGAAGCCCTTGCATCACATGATGCCATTGTAGAAGCACATGGTGCCTTGAAAACGGTAGCCGTAAGCTTAATGAAGATCGCCAACGATATACGTATGCTTTCTTCCGGGCCAAGAAGCGGTATCGGTGAAATATTTATTCCCGATAATGAACCGGGTTCTTCTATCATGCCGGGCAAAGTAAACCCTACGCAATGCGAAGCATTGACCATGATCGCTGCCCAGGTATTGGGTAATGATGTCACCATTAATATTGGCGGTGCTACCGGTCATTTTGAATTGAATGTTTTTAAACCGGTAATGATCTATAACTTCCTGCACAGCGCAAGACTGATCGGGGATGGTTGTGTTTCCTTCAATGATAAATGTGCCATTGGCCTCAAACCTATTGAAGCCAATATTAAAAAACATGTGGACAACAGCCTGATGCTGGTAACGGCTCTCAATACAAAGATTGGTTATTACAAAGCTGCAGAAATTGCCCAGAAAGCACATAAGCAAGGCACTACCCTCAAAGAAATGGCCGTGAAATTGGGGTATGTGACTGCCAAACAGTTTGATGAATGGGTAAAGCCTGAGAAGATGGTTGGAAAAATTTATTAGCGTTAGCGAGGGCAACAATAAACTGGAAAAGAAAATAAAGCAACGCTGCCGGTCCGGTTATATTTTCTGCGGCTGGTGTCCGAAGGTGTCGTTTTACAAAGGCAGGCAATAAAGCAACTTAGATAGCCTTACAGCGTTCAACCGGTCTTTATAATACCTGCACTTTGTCACTTACATCTGTATTGGTCTCAACCGTCTGGTTTGTTTCTTTAGGAAGAGTCTTTTTAAAGAATCTCTTCTGAAAGATCAATAATGTAATTACTGCCACTGAAATAGAAGCATCGGCTACATTGAATATCGGGCTGAAAAAAGTGAATTTATCACCGCCAACAAAAGGAAACCAGGAAGGAAAATATTTGTCTTCCAGAATGGGGAAATACAGCATATCCACCACGCTGCCATGCAGAAAAGAAGAATACCCGGGGGACGCTAACTGAGCTACTCCTGCATATCTTACATAATCGTTGATGGCCGGATCATAATGAAGCCCTTTATCAAATATCATCCCGTAAAACATACTGTCGATCAGGTTGCCCAGTGCACCTGCATAAATAAGTGCAGCACAAATAATGAAACCCCTCTTGTATTGTTGCTTTACAATTCTTCCCAGATACCATGTTCCGAATATTACTGCTGCAAGACGGAATAAAGTAAGTATCATCTTTCCCGTTTCATTTCCAAACTTCCAGCCCCATGCCATCCCGGGGTTTTCAATAAAATGCAGGCGAAACCAGCTGAAGCCGAGAACATTCAGGACAGGTCCCTCGGCATAAGTTGTTTTTATCCAGATCTTTAAAGTCTGGTCAACCAGAATAATTGCAGCAATGATCAATATGACATACTTCAGCTTCAGTGATTTCATAATCGAACAAAAATAAGAAGAAAGCTACTAGCTGGTAGGTCAAAGAAGTCATAAAAGTCATACGGTTATAGAGCTTTCGTTATTTGACTATTATGACCTATTTGACTTCCTTACTCTTCGTAATAAACCCTTTTAACCCGTTGGGAAACACCCGTCATTATTTCATAAGTAATGGTATCTGCCCATGCTGCCAGTTGCTGAAGAGGTAACTGATCTCCAAATATTATTACCTCATCTCCTTCTTTTACACCATCTATATCTGTAACATCTGTCATTATCATATCCATGCAAACTGCCCCTGATACCGGTGCATATTTTCCATTGATCCACACTTTCCCTGCTCCGTTTCCTAGCCTGCGGGGATACCCATCAGCATACCCGATACGGATAGTGGCGATAACAGAATCTCTTTCCACAAGAGTTCTCCGGTTGTAACTTACTGATTCACCTTTTTTGAGATGTTTGATCTGCGCAACAGTAGACTTTAGTGTAGCAACTGTGTGCAATTGAAGTTTTCCCGAATCAGTATTATCCACTCCGTACAATCCGATCCCGAGCCTAACCATATCCATTTGCACTTGCGGCATCCTTACTGCAGCTGCTGAATTGGCAATATGCCGGAGAAAATTATATCCCAACTTCTCTTGCAGCTTTTGAGAAGCATCTTCAAATTTTCTGAATTGCTCCATTGTAAATCCATCCAGTCCTTTTTCTTCACTACCGGCAAGATGCGAAAAAACACTCTGCACCTTAACAGAAGAAGTTGATAAAAGATGATTGACCAGCCTGTCTGTTTCTTCCATTGAAAACCCCAATCTATTCATCCCGGTCTCTATCTCAATATGGATAGGGTATTTTTCCAGTCCTTCTTGTTGTAAAAATTTATCAAATGTTTCCAACAATTCAAATGAATAAATTTCCGGCTCCAGTTTATACTCAACAATTGACTCAAATGCATTCTCATCAGGATTCATAACCATAATTGGCAGATTGATCCTGGCTTTCCGCAATTCCACTCCTTCATCAGCATAGGCCACGCCGAAATAATCAGCCTTATGAAATTGCAGCATCCCTGCTATCTCAGCGCCGCCGCTGCCATAAGCAAATGCCTTTACCATCGCCATTATTTTGGTTGAAGGATTAAGCAATCTTTGATATTCTTTCAGGTTGTGTGCTATGGCATTCAAATTTATTTCAAGCACTGTCTGGTGCACTTTCTGTTCCAGCAACGGAACAATCTGTTCAAACGAAAACAACCTGGCTCCTTTTATCAGAATAGCTTCTTCTTTAAACCGGGCTGAACGAAAATGGCTTAAAAAACTTTCTGTTGAATCATACAGTTCAACCTGTAACTGTTTATCCGCCATGGCAGCATACATAGAAATTTTTTGCCCAATAGCAATCAGCCGGGAAACATGATGATTGTACAGACTGTCAAATATCAATTGATATAGTTCCTGATCCGGGATGCTACTTTGTAAAAAATCGGACAGGATGACAGTTTTTTTGATGCCTGCTGCCTGCTGATCCAGAAAATTCAATGCAATTTCAAGAGAGTTTAGATCAGTGCTGTAACTATCGTTGATGATAGTGCAGTGATTGATGCCTTTTTTAAGTTCCAGCCGCATATTTACAGGGTGAATACTTCTGAATCGTTTTGCGATTATCCCTGAATCAATGCCCAGGTAAAGCATCACACAGCAACAGGTTATTGCATTTTCTATAGAAGCATCGTCATTAAATGGTATTTCAATTTCGGATACAACAGAAGCATATTCAATACCAATACTTGTTCCTGAAACTTTTTTTGAAATGTCTTTTATCACAAAATCATACTCATCACTCTGTCCCCATGTCTTCAGTTCAATATTCTCTCCCATCATTTCCACTACTTCTCTGCCGGCAATGAAATCAACATCCCTGCCGATAATTGCATGACTGTTTTTGAAAAGAGATATTTTCTCCCTGAACTTATGACCGGCATCAACAAACCCCTCGCTATGTGCTTCACCGATATTGGTCAGTATCCCGATAGAAGGCCTGATCATTTTTTCCAACCGCAACATTTCTCCCTGTTCAGATATACCTGCTTCAAATATACCCAAACTGTGCTGTTCACTCATCTGCCACACACTCAGCGGCACACCTATCTGTGAATTGTAACTTTTCGGACTGCGGACAATAGTATAATCTTCATGCAGTAGCTGGTACAACCATTCCTTTACGATTGTTTTCCCATTACTGCCGGTAATACCGATGATGGGATAATTAAACTGACGACGATGGTAGGCTGCCAGATTCTGCAATGCCTGAAGCGCATCATCTGTAAAAATGAAATTCGCATCAGCAAAACTGTCTGCATAAGTTTTATCGGTAACAACAAAATTCTTTACCCCCTTTTTATACAGTTCAGGGATAAACTGATGGCCATCCCTTCTGGGACTCTTTAAACAAAAAAACAATGTATCCGATGCGGCAAATACTTTGCGGCTGTCGGTTAGCAGATGTTCAATGGATGTATCATGCCTGATTACTGATTCAGCATCAAGAACAGCAGCGATATAATTTATGGTATAAGACAAATTTTTTTTAAACGCTTTTATCTGTTACATCGGGTGGCACACCTTTCTTTTGCATGAAAATGGAATAAAAAATCGAACCGGCAATACAAACTACGATCACACCTAATGACACAAATACCTGGAGATCCTTGTCTATATTCCATTTAGCTATCCAGTGTTCTCCCAGCATTTTTAAACCAATAAAGACCAGTACTATGGCAATGCCCTGTTGCAGGTAATCAAACCGGCTTACAGCTCCGCGAAGCAGGAAGAATAGGGATCGTAATCCAAGTACAGCAAAAATATTTGATGTATAGATTACCAGCTTGTCTCTTGAAATTCCCATAATCGCCGGTATTGAATCCATGGCAAATACAAGATCAACTGCCGCCAGCATTATCACCACCACAAATAATGTAGTATAAACGGGTCTACCATTTTCAACGACACGATAACGTCCTTCTCCATCATGTGGTGCAAGCGGAAGAAATTTTTTCATGAACCGATAGATCTTTGTTTCCTGCGGCTTGAATTCTTCATCGTCCGAACTGGTAAACATTTTATACCCGGTATAAATTAAGAAAGCACCGAAAATGTAAAGTATCCATTCAAACTGATGAACTAGGGTAACTCCTGCTGTAATGAAAATAACCCTGAACACTATGGCCATGAGAATACCAATAAGCAATACCCTGCCATAATACTTCTCTTTTACAGCAAAGGCAGAGAAGATGAGAATAAAAATAAAGATATTGTCAATGCTCAGGCTCCATTCCATCAGGTAACCGCTCAGGTATTGCAGTGCAAGGTTCTGTCCGTTTTGCACCCACATGAAAACAAAAAATGCCATAGCTAACCCGACCCAGAAGAAAGTTTGATACAAAGCCCTTCTGATATTTACTTTCTGGCTCTTTTTGCTCAGCAAACCCAGATCAAAGACAAGTGCAAGTACCAATACAACTCCAAAAACAAGATAAGTGATCTGGTCAGTCGTCATGAAAATTTATTAAAAGTCAACAAAGATACAAGGTAAGTGGCTGAAGCAGGGAAAGATTAACGGGCATATTTGTTTTTTCGCACTTGCTGGTAAAAAACTCCCAGCAATAGGGTTAAAAGCACCGGTACTACAATATTGATAAGCTGCCAGGTGGTCATTTGCATTTTCACTTTTTTAGAGTCAAGCAATCGCAAAACAATTTCTTTATTTCTTGTTTGGGAAATGGCGGGGTTATTAACGAGATATTCCACACAGTTAAGGAAAAAATTTTTATTCGCTACAGGCACAAAATATTTTCCTGGTTCTTCCTGTAAAAGATATTCTCCGTATGTAAATCTATTCCAGCCCATCTCTATTGGTCTTGGAGCCAAGCTTTGATCAATATTTCCTAAAGAGTCAAACTGTGGAATAAAATCATTAAGCACCATATCTCCGTCAGCCACAACTATTATTTTATTTTTTTCTGAAATTGATTTAAACGATATTCCTATTGAATCAAATTTGTCAATCTGTGATTTTGAAATGCGGTTTTTGTATAACGAATTAAAATTACCCTCCAAAAGCATACCAATTGGAATTGCACTTCTCCTAAATTTCTCGTCCTTTGGCACCACTTTATTTTCATTTAGGCTTATTAAGGCTGGAGTACTAATGGTTCTGGAATTTTGAGATGTTACTAATAATGGGGTTTTTACAACATTTTCAGCTTTAATTGTGTCGATAGAATTAGCAAACTTTACCCCGATATATCCCGGTATTGCAAATCTATTATTGTCTTCAGGAGTTGAAACAAGGGGAGAATAGTTCCATGGTAAAAATTCATTTTGAGGCATATCCGGTGTGCCTCCTACGGTAAGGTAATTTACATCACATCTCAGGTCCATCACCAAATCTGTATTAATTCTCAAGCCGTACCTAAAAAACAAATCAGTCAGGTTCAAATTACGGTCATAAGCAATAGTTTCAGGGTTATATACAAAGCTGTCCATTTCTGCATAAAGATTATCAATAAAGCAGAGTAGTTTGCCTCCATGCATCACATATTGATCAATTTTTAGTTTCTCTTCCTCTGTAAACTGTTCTGATGGTTTAACAATAAGTAGTAGATCTGCACTATCAGAAATACCTGTTTGTTGTTGTAGATCGATAACCCTAAAATCATATTTCTCCTGAAGTGATGTTCTTAGCTTATATGTTCTGCCATCAATCGGCTCACCATTACCAACAGCATATGCAATCCCGGGCCTTTTTGTTTGAGTAAGCTTATCCAGTTCATTCAAAAACTGATATTCCATTAAAGCTTCCGCAGTATTTAGTTCTTTTTGTGAGATTTGTCTACTTGTACCAGGAAATAAATTGACTATAGACTGTTTCTCTTTATAAGTTAAAAGAGCGACTGGAAAAATGATATTACTGGTTTGTCCTGCTTTTCTTTGAACTGTAAGATTAATATTAAACGCTCCCATTCCTGACAATGAATCTCCCCATAGTCTACCATCAGAACATTTATCTAATGGAGAAATAAACCTGAAATGGATCTTTGAGCCGTTCCTGTCTTTCAGTAATCCTAAAAACTCCTTAGTTGTATGTGCAAGCTTCTTAAATCCCGAAGGAAACTCTCCCTTCAGAAACACATCCACCTGCACCTCATCATCCAGTTTTTTTAGCAAATCAGTTGTGGCTTTACTGAGTGTATATCTTTTTTCCTTGGTTAGGTCAAACCGGGCATGAAAAGCAGAAGCGAGATAATTAACGGCAAACAAAACAACCAGTAACATTACCCACCAGTACTTTGAAGCAAATATTTTCTGAATGCTTTTCATTTATTTTTCCAGAAGATTGCGGTTGGTAAAAGTTAAGAATAAAAAGATCACAGACAGAAAATAAACTATATCTCTTGTATCAATAAGCCCACGGCTGATGCTACGGTAATGAAAATCTATGCCCAGCATCTCTGCATAGTAATCCGGCCCGTTGCTTAATACGGGAAGTTTACTGATGGCGCTGAAACCATAGTACAACAATGCACATCCAATAAGGCTTGTAATAAAAGCCACCACGGCATTATTAGTAAAGCTGCTGCAACAAATACTGATGGATGTAAAAACGGCAGCCAAAAAAAAGAGACCTATATAAGAACCAATTGTTGCCCCCATATCCAATCCCTCACCGGAAGAAAGCCGCTGAACAGAAAAAATATAAATGATGGTTGGAAGCAGGGCAATAAAAACAACAACAAGGCTGCCCAGGTATTTGCCCCCAATGATCTGCAAACGGCTCAATGGTCTTGTCTGTAAAATTTCATACGTCCCTGTTTTGAACTCCTCCGAAAAACTCCTCATGGTAATAGCAGGGATCAATAGCAAAAGAATCCAGGGCGCCAACTGAAAAAAACGGTCAAGGGTGGCGTAGCCAAAATCAAAAATATTATCGGGAAAAACAAACAACACCAATCCGTTCACAAGCAGAAAAACGATAATGGCTATATAGCCGGTAAGACTGCTGAAAAACTGCCGGAGTTCTTTTTTACAAACAGACCACATAATGTATCGTGCAAGATACATTTTGAAAGCAGGATTGGGAAATTGGGAAAAGTGGAATTGGGAAATTTTTATACAGCAAAACTTTCGCCGCATCCGCAGGTACGGCTGGCATTGGGATTACTGAAATAAAATCCCTTTCCGTTCAGGCCATCGGAGAAATCAAGAGTGGTATTGACGAGGTATAAAAAACTTTTCAGGTCAGTAACTACTTTCACGCCGTTATCTTCAAACACCTGGTCTATGGGTTTCTGCTCGTTGTCAAAGTCGAGTTTGTAACTAAGACCCGAACAACCGCCTCCCACAACACCCACTCTTAAAAAATAGGAAGGATCACCGGCAATTCCTGCATCAGCCATCAGTTGCTGCACTTTTGCTTTCGCTTTATCGCTTATGTAGATACTGTTTTCTAACGTTGTTGTACTCATTTTAGAGCTTTTCAAACTTTGGGATTTCAAAAGCCCCTCCTTGGGAGGGGGTTTGGAGAGGCCTAATGAACAAACCCCTCTTCAAACTTCAATTCCTCCAATCCATTCTTTTTTCTGTAATCATTGATCGCTGCCTTGATGGCATCTTCTGCAAGTACAGAGCAATGTATTTTTACAGGAGGCAGATTTAATTCTTCCACTATTTCCATATTATCGATCTTCACGGCCTCATGCACCGTTTTCCCTTTCAACCACTCGGTGGCAAGGGAAGAAGAAGCAATGGCGGAACCGCAGCCAAATGTTTTGAACTTGGCATCTTTGATAACACCTGTGGTATCATCCACTTCTATCTGCAGGCGCATCACATCGCCGCACTCAGGTGCACCTACCAGGCCTGTGCCTACATTTGTTTTGCTTTTATCCAGCGTTCCCACATTTTTGGGATTCTGGTAGTGGTCTATCACTTTTTCTGAATATGCCATAATAATTTGCCCCTATCCCCTGAAGGGGGACTTCAACCCTAAGGACGAAGGGTTTTATTTTCTTAATAAGTTTTCTATCAAAAGAACTTTTCTAATCTCCCCTTTAGGGGATGGGGGTCAATGATGCGCCCACTCGATCGTATTCAGGTCAATTCCTTCCTTATACATTTCCCAAAGCGGACTCATCTCTCTCAGTTTATTTACCGTATTTGTTACCTGTTTAATCGTATAATCAATTTGTTCTTCTGTTGTAAACCTTCCCAATCCAAACCGAAGCGAACTGTGTGCCAGGTCATCTCCCAATCCCAATGCCTTTAAAACATAAGAGGGTTCCAGTGATGCAGATGTACAGGCTGAGCCAGATGATACCGCAACAGTTTTATTAAAACCCATCATCAGCCCCTCACCTTCCACATACTTGAAAGAAATATTAGTAACATGCGGCAGGCGATGTTCTTTATCTCCATTCAAATATGCTTCTTCAATTTTCAGCAATGCATTTTCCAATTTATCCCTCAGTTTGCTTATTCTCGCTGATTCTTCTGCCATTTCATTCATGAAGATCTCACAAGCTTTTCCAAAACCCACAATGCCGGGAACATTCAGCGTTCCGCTTCTCATTCCTCTTTCATGTCCGCCACCATCAATCTGCGCGGTGACTTTCACTCTTGGATTTTTTCTGCGGACGTATAAGGCGCCGACACCTTTTGGCCCATACATCTTATGTGCTGTGAAAGCCATCAGGTCAATGCCGTCTTTGTTTACATCCACTGGTATTTTACCAATGGCCTGTGTTGCATCGCTGAAAAATAAAACACCTTTCTTTCTTGCAAGGTCGCTGATCTCTTTCATGGGGTTCACCGTACCAATCTCATTATTGGCATACATGATGGCAATGAGAATGGTGGTTGGCTTGATGGCCGCTTCCAGTTCCGCCAGATCAATAAGACCATTGGGCTTCACTTTCAGGTATGTTACTTCTCCTCCTTCTTTTTCAATATGCTTGCAGGTATCCAGTACGGCTTTATGTTCAATATTGCAGGTGATGATATGGTTGCCCTTGCTGGCATACATTTCAAACACTCCTTTGATGGCAAGATTATCTGCTTCAGTGGCACCTGAAGTAAAAATGATCTCTTTGGGATCAGCTCCCACCAGTTTGGCCACCTGTTCTCTTGCATAATCCACTGCCTCCTCTGCCTGCCAGCCAAAAGGATGATTACGACTGGCCGCATTACCAAAACTGTTGGTGAAATAAGGTATCATAACCTCCACCACCCTTGGGTCACAAGGTGTAGTGGCATTATGGTCTAAATAAATGGGAAATTGAAGCATAATTCTATACTCTCTGTTTTTGTTTCTTCAACACAAAATTAGCCCAAAAGGTTCTACCTGAAAGTTTTAATTTAGCTATGGGGCAGAATTTTACCGAATTCGGAAGCCATAAAAACTTCGCTAAATGCAAAAAGTTGAACATATCGGAATCGCTGTTAAAAGTCTCACAGAATCAATACCACTGTTTGAAAAACTGCTCAATACTCCCTGCTATAAAACAGAACTGGTGGAAGCTGAAAATGTGAATACTGCCTTTTTTAAAACCGGTCCAAATAAAATTGAATTGCTGGAAAGTACCGATCCAGATGGAGTGATTGCCCGTTTTATCGAAAAGAAAGGAGAAGGGATTCATCATATAGCTTTTGAAGTAGCGGATATTGAAACTGAAATGGAGCGGTTGAAAAATGAAAGCTTTGTATTACTGAACGACAAACCAAAGCAGGGTGCCGATAATAAGCTGGTTTGTTTCCTGCATCCTAAGCATACTAATGGCGTATTGATCGAGTTGTGTATGGAAAGAAAATAAATGATCAGACCGATCAGATTTTTTCATTCCTCATTTTCATCAGCCACCGAATCAGCGTTCATAATACCAAGTTTTTCAACCGCTGTCTGGGCTGCGATCTGTGAAGCATCTTTTTTATTGAAAGCCTTTCCTTCTGCAATATTTCTCCCATCCAGTACGGCTGCCACCGTGAAAAGTCGTCTTCCGTTTTCCAGCTTCTCATTCAGCGTTTCAAATTCCAGCACTTTGCCATTCTTATTGGCCCAGCCATACAATTTGTTTTTATGATTGATCTCCAGTGTTTCCAGGTCAGCCATAAACATATGTGGCAGGATGATACATTCCAGTACCCATTTACTTGTTTTTTTATACCCATGATCCAGGTAAATGGCACCAACCAATGCTTCCAGTGTATTACCGAATATCTGACTTACTTTTAATGAACCGTCCAGTTTGTTATAAAGTGTGATTTTTTTCAAACCCATCCGGACTGCTATTTCATTCAGTTGCTGGCGGTTCACCATTTTGCTGCGCATCTCGGTCAGGAAACCTTCCTCTTTATATGGATATCGCTTAAACAGATAGTCAGCGATCAAGGCGCTAAGTACTGCATCTCCGAGGTATTCCAGTCTTTCATTGTTTTCATCCGTTCCTTCTCTTACTGACCGGTGAGTGAGAGCTGTCTTGTATAATGAAATATTACCCGGCTTGAAACCAAGAATGTTTTTTAGCTCTTTTTTAAAAGTTGAACCGGAATGCTTGGAAAAAAGATTTTTAAAGAAATCCACGGCGTTTAAGCTACGAAGAAATGTTTAAAATTTGAACCTTAACCCTGAAACTTCTTTACAATCACACAAGCATTATGTCCGCCAAAGCCAAAAGTGTTGCTCAGTGCTGCCCTTACGGTGCGGGGCTGTGCATTATTAAATGTAAAATTCAGTTCCGGGTCTAGTTCGGGGTCATCAGTAAAGTGATTGATGGTTGGCGGCACCACATCATGTATCACCGCATTGATACTGGCGATAGCTTCTATCACCCCTGCAGCTCCAAGACAATGCCCCGTCATTGATTTGGTAGCGCTGATGTTCAGGTTATAGGCATGCTCTCCAAACACAGCAGTGATAGCCTTTACTTCTGCCCCGTCTCCAATAGGTGTAGATGTACCATGTGTGTTGATATAATCAATTTCATCGGGTTGCATACCTGCATCTTCCAAAGCAGCGAGCATAACATTCTTAGCGCCTAATCCTTCCGGGTGTGGTGCGGTTATGTGATGGGCATCAGCAGTGGCACCGCATCCTGCCACTTCACAATAAATTTTTGCTCCTCTTGCTTTAGCATGTTCCAGTTCTTCCAATACAACTATGCCACAGGCTTCTCCCATCACAAAACCATCCCTGTCTTTATCATAAGGACGGCTGGCTGTTTTAGGATCATCATTTCTTTCACTCATCGCTTTCATGGCATTGAAACCGCCAACACCTGCCTCGCTGATAACGGCTTCGCTACCGCCCGTTAAAATGATATCTGATTTCCCCAAACGGATCAGGTTAAAAGCATCCATCATGGCATTGGTGCTGCTGGCGCAGGCACTTACCACAGCAAAGTTTGGCCCACGAAGATTATGGCGCATACTTATTTGTCCGGCAGCAATATCCAATATCATTTTTGGAATGAAGAAAGGATTGAAACGAGGGGTACCATCACCTTTTGCAAAATCTGTTACTTCATGCTGAAACGTTATCAAACCACCAATACCACTTGCGAATACAACGCCTACCTTGTCAGGATTGATATTGTCCTTATTAAGACCTGCATCAGCCATTGCCTGATCACTTACCACCAATGCGAACTGTGTAAAACGATCAATTTTTCTTGCTTCCTTTCTGTCCAAAAACTGTGTGGGCTCAAATCCTTTTACCTCACAGGCAAATTTTGTCCGGAATTTGGATGCATCAAAAAGGGTGATCATATCAGCGCCGGAAACACCATTTACCAAACCATTCCAGTAATCTGAAAGATTATTACCCAGCGGAGTGATGCAGCCCATTCCTGTAACAACAACCCTTTTTAGTTCCATATGGCAGTAAGATAAATCAGTTTAATGAAAGAGAAAAACCGCCTTTGCTGCATAGTTACAGTCAGAAGGCGGAATCAAATTTAGTTCCCCACCAATGCGGGATGATACAATCTCAACCGTTATTAAAACAATTAATTGATTTTACTTGGCATGTTCATCCAGGTAAGCAATTGCCTGACCAACTGTAGTGATGGTTTCGGCCTGCTCGTCAGGAATGGAGATATTGAATTCTTTTTCAAATTCCATGATCAGTTCAACCGTGTCTAATGAATCGGCGCCTAAATCATTGGTGAATGAAGCTTCATTGGTGACTTCTGCTTCGTCAAGACCCAGTTTGTCAACGATAATTTTCTTTACTCTTGATGCGATGTCTGACATGTTCTTTAAGTTTTGTTTATAGGCAGCAAAAATATACTTTTTGAGCTAATCAGCATCGGAAAGATGCTTTTTTCCCGGTTTGTTCCAATTAACTGAAAACGAAGGCATGGAATGAGATTGAACATGACCTGTTCAACGCAAAATAAGCTGACAAATGGTTGGCAGTATAATAAGTTCTTTGTATTTTGAACTTCTTCAAACCCGCAACCGGTTATGGCGTTGAAAATTATTGACCATGGCAGCAATGAATACTGGCAGATGGTAAAGCTGCGGGATGATATTTTGCGCAAACCTCTCGGCCTTCGGTTTACACAACAGGAACTGGAAAAAGAAAAAGATAATATGCTCATTGGCGCTTTTGAAGACGAGCAGATGCTCGGTTGCTGTATGCTGGTGGAAAAAAATCCTGAAATAGTTCGTCTGAGACAAATGGCTGTGCTAAATGACCTCCAGGGCAAAGGCATCGGCAGGGCCCTTATGTACTTTGCTGAAAACCTGGCAAGAGACAGGGGCTATAAAATACTTTCCATGCATGCCCGCAAAAATTCAGCGGGGTTCTATGAAAAAATGGGTTACAAGATCGCCAGCGAAGAATTCACCGAAGTCACCATTCCACACTATGTAATGGAAAAGCAGCTATAAGTTGCTTTATAAATTCTTCCGGCTTTTGATCATTTACTCTTCTTCACCTTTGATTTAAGCAATTGGCGCAGTTCATGAACCTCATCACCATCCTTACATCCGCTTTTTGGGACAAGAATAAACGAGCGGCTGTCAAAATACAAATGGAAAAAATGAGGGCTTTCAATGAAATTTTTCAATGCCGTCCATGACCATGTTTTTGAACCTTTCTCATATCCAAGAGTAAATCCTTTTTCCTTAAAATCCATGCTGAAGTTATGTTTGAACGTTACTGCCCGGCGGTATACCATAGCGGGAAGCAGGAACCAGAAACTTATCATCAACATAATCCATAAAAATGAACCAAGAAAAAAAGGCTCAGGCCTTATTTTCTGAAGTATGTAAAGCGTAATAGATACCAGGGCAAAAACATTCACCAGCACAATCATGATGCGTATCTCAGGCCTGCTGATAAAATGATACCGCAATGCCTGCATCACCTGCCGTTTTTCGTATCCGAAATAAATTGTCATGTACTTACGGTGTTTTCAATTCCTTTTCTGTAATGCTCCACTCGCCCAACGGCTCCCCTTTAACGCCAATAAAATTTACTGTTAGCTTCCGCTCGCCTCTTTTACCACTGAAAGAGAACCGACCATAGTTTTGTTTTTGATCTATGCCTAATACCCGGTAAGGATTATTTTTTTCGGCGCCGCCAAAGACATGAGTGCCGGATGTCAGGGGCGAGGAAGTAATGTCATATAAGGAATAAGTGCCGGGCCTGTCCACTTTAATTATTTCGCTGTGATGCCTGTCGCCGGTAAGAAATACCACCCCGTTTATTTTGTTCTCTTTTAAAAAATTCATCAGTTCATCATACTCTGCAGGGAAATTGGACAATTTATCAAATGGGGAAACCGGAGGATTGAGCACCTGGCTGCCCATGGCAATTATTTTAAAAGTAGCGCCACTATACAGCAATGAATTCTTCAACCATTCCATTTGCTGTTTTCCCAGCATTCTTTTTTCGGGATTGGGTTTACCATCAACAGAATCTTTCATCCTGTCGGCGCTTCGCCACCAGCGGTCGTCGGTCAAAAAAATATCGGCATCACCCCAGCTAAGCATCGTGTATGTTCCCTGTCCGTTTTCGCCATAGGATGGATTGCACCAATAATTCATCCATACACGACGACTTGCATCTTTCAGTATAAAACTGCTGCCAATATCATTAGGACCATAATCATGATCATCCCAGATGGCATATTGCGGCATTGACTTCCAGAAATCCTGTAAAACAGGAAGAGCCCTGTCACGACTCGCCCGGTACCATAGTCCCCATTCGCTGTAGTAATCTACTTCACGGGTATACCATGCATCTCCCAACCAAAGCATAAAAGCTGCTTTTTCTTTTGCCATCGTTTCGAAGATCGAAGAATCCTTCCCATAAGGTGTACCAGGACGATCAAATTCCGGTTGATTGAAAAAAGAGCAGGATCCGGTAAGGAAGCTGAATTCCGGCGGAGGTTTGCGCCATTGCCAGAGATCTTTGGTGGTGAATTCTCCTCCTTTGGCAGTGGCTTTTCCGTTCAACCATATCTTATACTGATAGGTTGTATTAAAGTCAAGGCCACCGATAGTAAAACTGATGGGATTGAAATCATTTCCTAACCCTCCTTTATAATTGATCGTTTTACTTTGAGCAGAACCTTTCTTATTGAATTGTAGAGAAACGGTCTTGGCCTCCTGCGAAACTTCGACCCACACTTTTGCATCTCTCAATTCAACAGGTCCAAGCATCGGCCCTGAAATGACCCGGGGTTGTGCATTAACAACAGTCGAAAAGAAGATAAAAACCGACAGGTAAAAAAGCTTTCTCATCAGCAAGATTTTGGTAGCGCAAGATAAGACCAAATAGAGGTCATAAAAAAAGCCGTCTTTTCAGACGGCTATATTGAATTATTTGATGAAGATTATGGCTGGATATTCAGCAATGAACACAACTGCTGGTAACTCATACTTTTCAATTCAGTCTCAGTATATATCTGGCCTCTGATTTCAACCTCCTTCTCACCATTTGCAGATCTTCCGCCAGCTACTCCTCCGGGGATCAGGATATAACGATATTGTGCCGGTGCGTCAATTGTTCCGGGATCCGTTATACTGGAAACATTGAAAAAGCGCAACTGTATCTGACCGACAAATAACCTCGAATCCAGATATTGCTGTACAGCTGGACCAGCATTATAGAAAAAGATAACAGGTAAAGAATACGTGTTACCTGCAGGAGTTTTAACATAAGTTACAACGAGGCCCCGGTCAATCATAGTCGCAGTAACACCGGGTGCTGCTATATTATAGTTTCTTTCGTTGATTGGGTTGCCACCACTTGGAGCCGACCAACTTGCTGCTGCAAAATTTGTCCATGGTGAATAAATAACATTAGCTGTACCCGCAGGACCAGTAGGACCAGTAGGACCGGCAGGGCCAGCAGGACCAGTGGGACCGGCAGCACCCGTAGCACCAGTAGCACCAACAGGACCTTGCGGACCGGTAGCGCCGGCAGGACCTTCGGGACCTTCCTTAGTACATTGAACGGCAATAAATGCAATAGCTAATAACAGAAGCGAAAGAAGTCTGAACTTTCTCATACAATTTTTTTTGGCTGTTAAATTAGTTTCGGTTTTAAAAGTAAAAGGAATTTTCCTTTTCACCAACTTGGTTTTAAAGGTAAAGGAAAAATAATCAATTCATTGCCCGTTTTATAAAAAAATTTTTACCCCCCTTTTTAGCCCGAACAATGATATATTTGCCCCTCCCCAAAAACAACGCAATATGCAAAAAAAAACCGGTCTTTCAATAGGTCTTTTATTGATAATTTCTCTGGCAGTTAATGCCCAGTTTAAGAAAGGCAATTTGATGGCAGGAGCCAGTGTAGGCAGTGTGCTTTTCAATTCCGGCAGTTCCGACATTACAGTCTCCCAAATTGGCAGTAATACCTCCCGGATCACCAGTTATAACGTTAGTGCGAGCCCATCATTGGGCTGGTTTATATCTGATAATACGGTGGTTGGAGGAGCTGTGAATATCAACCCCTACAGCAATAAGACCACCTATGAGCAAAACGGTTCCACCTATCAAAGCGATAAAAACAGCAATTTCAATATCGGGCTGGGGGGCTTTGCCCGTCATTATTTTGGTGGTTCCGGTTCCATGATTCCCTTTGGTCAGTTTGGGATGAACTTTGGAATAAGCAGCCTGAAAGCTGAAGGATTTTTCTATGGGGGGTCAGGGCCCACCGCATACAAAATCAGTTATGATGGAAGTTCCAGTGGCGGGTTCTTTGCCAATTCCACTTTTCAGTTCGGATTTACCAAAATGGTTGGTGATCTAACAGGGCTTGATTTTTATATTGGTTACAATTTTTCCTACAATAAGAATACATTAAAAAAAACAACGCTCCGAGATGACGGCAATAACGGAACCATAGATTCAAGGGGAGAGAATGAAACCACCACCAAATTCACCAATCACGGATTTTTATTGGGTGTGGGTTTCCAGGTGTTTTTGAAAGGGAAGAAATGAATTGTTGATTAAACTGATAATAATGAAAAGACCCTGTATTTAGCCGGTCTTTCTCTTATTATGAGTGATATTATTTGTTCATCATCTGCTTGGCCTCTATACTTAAAGTGGCATGAGGAACAGCCCTTAATCTTGCTTTATCAATGAGTTTGCCTGTTACACGACAGATGCCATAGGTTTTATTTTCTACACGCATCATGGCTTTTTCCAGGTGATCAATAAAAGTGATCTGGCGGCTGGCCATTTGGCTCAATTGTTCCCTTTCCATACTTACACTACCATCTTCCATGGTCATATAACGGGCCTCATCCATATCACCGCCTTCGTCCTTACGGGTTATCAACCCTTGCAGGTAAGCCAGTTCTTTTTTGGCTGCATCCAGTTTCTTTTGAATAATCTCCCTGAACTCGGCCAGGTCTGCATCAGAGTATCGCATGGTAGGCCCCGAATAAAGTTGGGCTGATGCGCTATCCAATACTGATTTGGTAAACTCCGGCTCATATTTCACTGAACTCCTTGTAGTCGTTTTCGGAATTACGATCTTGGCCGGCTTTGGCGGTTCCTTTTTAATGATCGGTTTCACCTTGGGCTTTATTGACACCAATGATTTGGGATCAACAGCCCCCGGCTTTTTAGCTACTGGTTTTTGTATAGGTTGAGAAGGAGCCGCTTTTACAACAGGTTTTGCTGCTTTTTTAGGAGCAGTTTTTTTGGCTGCAGGTTTTTTTGCTTCCACTTTTTTAGGGACAGGTTTTGCTGCTTTCTTTGCAGGCTTGGATTTAGGTGCAGATTTCTTCACGGTTTTCTTTGCTGCCAGTTTTTTTGCGGCAGGCTTCTTTTTAGGGGCGGGCTTGGCAGCCTTTTTAGGGGCTTGTTTTTTCTTCTTTGCCATAAATTACCCTTTTTTTAAAACAATCACATTTAGCGAAACATCGTTTATTTCAACCTTAGTTCCGTCCTGAATTTCAGGCAGAAATTCCAGCTTATCCGCCAGAATTTCGGCGCAAATATAGTCTTTAAACTGAGCCAAAGAATCTTTTAAGCTATTGGCCGCTGACACCTTTACCACTACCCTGTCTGTCAGCTCAAACCCACTGTCCTTGCGGATCTTTTGGATCCGGTTTACAAACTCCCGGGCATTGCCCTCGGCTTCCAGTTCCGGGGTAACGGTAATATCCAAGGCTACCGTCAGGCTTCCCTTATTGGCTACTGTCCAGCCGGGAATATCCTCGCTGCTTATTTCCACTTCGGCAATCTGTAATATTACAGGTTCGCCGTCAACTGACAAATTATATTGACCTTCTTTTTCCAACAAGGCTATATCTTCCTGGGTGAACTGTGCAAGGGCAGCTGATACTGCCTTCATTTTCGGACCAAGTTTTTTACCTAATGCCACAAAGTTGGGCTTGATCTTTTTGCTGATAAAAGTATTATCCGGGCTCAGGTATTCGATCTCTTTCACATTCACTTCCGCTTTTACCAGGTCCTCCACTTTTTGCAGCTGATTTTTCATGGAAGGATTCAGCACCGGTATCAGCACTTTTTGCAATGGCTGGCGAACTTTAATATTTACTTTCTTGCGAAGTGATAATATAAGTGAAGACGCATCTTGTGCCAACTGCATTCTTTCTTCCAGCGATTCATCAATCGCCCCGGGGTTAGCAACGGGATAGTCAGCATGATGAACTGATTCAGTTTTGAATCTGCCAGTAACTGTATTCAGGTTTTGAAATAAACAATCGCTGAAGAATGGAGATATTGGTGCGATCAGTCTTGTCAATGTTTCCAAACATTCATATAAAGTCTGATAAGCACATATTTTATCCTGCTCATATTCCCCTTTCCAAAAACGGCGACGACAAAGACGAACGTACCAGTTACTCATATGCTCGTCCACAAAATCCTCAATTACACGGCCAGCTTGTGTAGGTTCATAATCATCCATGTATTCATTCGCCTTTCTTACAACAGTATTGAGTGAAGAAAGAATCCAGCGGTCAATTTCTGGTCTTTCACTCAGCGGGATGTAATTCTCTTTAAGAGCAAAACCATCCACATTAGCATACAATGCGAAGAATTGATAAGTATTGTAAAGTGTGCCGAAGAATTTTCGTTGGACTTCTTTGATACCATCGAGATCAAATTTCATATTATCCCATGGCGAAGCGTTGGTGATGAGGTACCATCTTGTTGCATCAGCGCCGAAGGTTTCAATCGTCTTGAACGGATCAACAACATTGCCCAAACGTTTACTCATTTTATTGCCGTTCTTGTCCAGCACCAACCCGTTTGATACACAGGTCTTGCAAGCTACAGAGTCAAACACCAGTGCAGCAATGGCATGCAAAGTATAGAACCAACCCCTGGTCTGATCTACCCCTTCAGCAATAAAGTCGGCAGGGAAAGCCCCCTCCCAACCTCCCCCAAAGGGGGAGGAGTTACCAGTCCTTAACTTCAACTGATCTAATCCCCATTGGGCGTATGGCATGGCGCCGCTGTCAAACCAAACATCAATCAGGTCGGGTACCCTTTTCATTGGTTTACCGGAATTGCTGACTAATATTATATCATCTACATAAGGCTTGTGTAAATCCAAAATGCCATCATGCAGGTAATGCCTGTTGGTTTCTCCACCCAGCATCTCAGCAGCTTTTTTTATTTCCCTGTTCAATTCTTCAATACTACCGATACATTTCTCTTCATCCCCATCTTCTGTTTTCCAGATAGGCAAGGGAGTACCCCAGAATCTGGAACGGCTCAGGTTCCAGTCCACCATATTCTCCAGCCAATTTCCAAATCGGCCTTCACCGGTTGATTTGGGTTTCCAGTTGATGGTTCTATTTAATTCAACCATGCGGTCTTTGATGGATGTGGTTTTAATAAACCATGCATCAAGCGGGTAATACAAAACAGGTTTATCTGTTCTCCAGCAATGAGGATAACTATGTTCGTATTTTTCTACTTTAAAGGCCCGGTTCTCTTTCTTCAATTTCACCGCTATGTCAACATTAACATCAACATAATCTTTCTGGTCTTTATAGTTTTTTACGTAGCGGCCACTAAACTCTCCCATTCCATCTACAAATTTTCCTTCACGGTCAACCATGGTAAGAATACCAATATTGTATTTCTTGCCAACCTTGAAGTCATCAGCACCAAAAGCAGGAGCTGTGTGAACAATACCGGTACCGTCTTCGGTAGTTACAAATGAATCAACCAAAACCCTGAAAGGATCACCACCTGCATTAGCGGCACTGTTTGCATCGTAAGGTAACAACTGCTCATAACGGCATTCTTCAATTTGTGAACCTTTGAACTCAGTAAGTATTTTCCAGGGAAGTACTTTTACTTTATCGTTATATTCCTCAAAATTTCCATCCTTTCCTTCCCCTTTAAAATATTTATTCAACAATGCTTTTGCCAAAACGACATTGATCTCAATATGCAAATAAGGGTTGAATGTTTTTACAAGAACATAATCAATATTGGCACCAACTGTTAATCCAAGATTTGATGGGAGCGTCCACGGAGTTGTTGTCCATGCTAAAAAGAAAACTTCTTGTGCCTTGTCCCTTGTACCTTGTGCCTTTTCAACAGATTCAAAAAGAAATTCACTCTTCTCATTTCTTATTGCTTTGAACATCGCAACAGCAGAAGTATCCTTTACATCCTTATAAGTCCCCGGCTGGTTCAGTTCATGCGAACTCAATCCTGTACCCGCTGCCGGTGAATAAGGCTGAATGCTTACACTTTCATACAGCAATCCTTTTTTATATAATTCACTCAGCAGCCACCAAACCGTTTCGATGTATTCATTCTTGTAAGTGATGTAAGGATCATTCAGATCAACCCAGTAACCCATCTTCCGGGTGATATCATCCCATTTGTCTTTGTATCTTAAAACTGCTTCACGGCATTTTTTGTTATACTCTTCAACAGATATCTTTTTGCCGATATCTTCTTTCGTAATGCCCAACTCCTTTTCAACACCTAATTCAATCGGCAATCCATGTGTATCCCATCCGCCTTTTCTTTTTACCTGGAAGCCTTTCATGGTTTTGTAGCGGCAAACCAGGTCTTTTAATGTCCGGGAAATAACATGGTGAATACCGGGCATGCCATTGGCGCTGGGCGGGCCTTCATAAAACACAAAGGGTGTGGCTCCATTCCTGAGTGAAACGCTTTTTTCAAATGCTTCTGTCTCCGACCACTTGTTCAGTATTTCCTGTTCAAAAGCCGGGAGATTTAATCCGGTAAATTCTCTGTATTTAGTGCTCATGTCAGGTCTTTTCTGCCCGATTTTTAAGTCGGCAAAGTTACGAAAACAAGGCATGGTTTTACAATAAAAAAACAGTATTGCTAACCAGGGGTGATTTACAGTTTCGCCCCAATACTTATAAAGTAAGTCCTTCCATCAGCAGGTAATGCACCGGGACCTGGATAACCACCAGCCCGGCGGGTAAAATATTTTTTATCAAACAGGTTATTGATACCCGCCTTTATATTTATTCCTTTTGAAAACTTATTGGTGGCAGTGAGGTCAGTTACAGAATAAGCTGGAATCAGACCGGTGTTTCCGTTTGCAGAGGCCGTTACAGTATTATTTGCATCGCTGAATGTTTCACTAACATAACTTAGCTGTGCTGTCAGGAGAAGTGATTTATACCCGCCAGTAATGCCGCCGCGGAAAATATGCTCCGGTGCATTCTCCACTTTCTTGCCTTTGGTGGCTGCATCCTTGTGACCGTTGCTGTAACGGGCATGCGTAAAACCATAAGAACCAAATACAATAATATCTCCTTTTGTATTCTTTATAAATGCCCGCCACGGATTAAACTCTATATAACTTTCAATTCCCTTACTTGTACTTCCGCCCACATTTGTAATGAGGCGGTAGGAAGGTGTACCTGAAACTGTAACAGTCCCGATTCGGTTATTATACTGCAGATAATACACACTTACATCAAACTGAAGAAAGTTTTTCACTTTGCCGCGGTAGCCTAAATCAATATTATATCCTTTCGAATCTTTCAGATCCTGGTCCACCACATCGGTTGTGGGTGGCACCTGCAGATTGGCAAACTGAATGGGACGATAAGACTGTGTAATGTTCCCGTAAAATTCTGTTTTGCCGATATGATATTCCGCACCGATGCCCCCAAGCAGAAAACTTCTGCTGCGTGTAATATCTTGTAATAAGATTTCTGCACCGATGCCCGTATAGCCATTGCGGCCCGATGCATACCCTTCAAGCCATTCGTACCTGATACCGGGAATGATAATAAGTTTTTTACCGATACGGAAAATATTCTCAGCAAATACAGCAGCGTTTCTTGAATCAAATTCTATATCTCTCGGATAGCTGCCAGTAACTGTAACATCATATGAGGAGCCGGTAGTTCCTTTCCCATCGGCACTGCGATGGGTGGTGCCGGTGTAAAGACGAATGCCGCCGGATAATGTATTTTCCATTTTTCCAAGATGATAACTGGTAATGATCCGGCTCTCAAATCCATAGTTTCTGTAATTATCTACCTGCACTGTCCGGTTAGCATAACTCAGTGTGGCCGGGTTGATACTATCCGGGATAGTAATGGACTGTAAGTATCCTACACTGTTGCGGTCGCCAATAGTAGCAAACAGCTTGGTATTCCACTTTGTATTTTCATTAATTTGATAGTTGGCGATTAAGGCAGGAGTAGTCCATGTGATGTCAAACCAGTTGCGGCTGCGGAAACTTTCTTGAGCATCTTGTTTTATCTGTGCATCGGTGAGGCCTCCAGGTTGCTGACTGTGGATATGTGAACGCATCACTTCTGCAGACAAAGAAAATTTTGGAGAAAAATAATAAGTAACCGTTCCAAAAGCTGAATTAGTGAAATACCGGCTGTTTAGTCTCCAGCCATCGCCATTGCGGTGATCGAAGAAAGAATAGTAATGCCATTTGTCTTTTTTTCCACCAATCGCATTGTAACTGTTGAACAGCGCCCTGCTGCCAATAGTTTGTTGTGTTTCAAACTGAAAAGGTTTATTGATTTCACTTCCGTTTCTCAATATATAATTTACCAACCCGCCAAACTGCGGTCCGTATTGCAGGGATCCTTGTCCTCTGACTATTTCAATCCGCTGCACGGCCTGCAACTGCGGATTGTAATAGGCTTCGGGATATCCGAATGGATCGGCAGCAATATCATAACCGTTTTGCCGGATATTGAATTCCCAACTGCGGTTGGGGCTCAATCCTCTTGCAGCAATTCCAATTTGTATGCCACTGGGATCACTTTCCCATATATGAATTCCGGGAACCTTCGCCAATACCTGGCGCATAGCGTTTGTAACAACATTACCCTGTACATTATCCAGCACTATCAACGTATTTTTTTTACCGGCATATATATTGGTGCCAACAATTTCCGGCATCTGCTGGTAATCGCTTTTACTGAAGCACCCCACCAGGGTTATATCCGGAAGGTATTTATGGGTAGGGCTGGTGGAGTCATCATGAAATATCATTCCGGGTTTTGACTGAGAAAAAACAGAAATACTGTACGCAGCAAAAAGAAGGAAGAAACAAACTAAATTTTTCATCACAGAATTGATTTTCTCCGTAAAAGTCTCCCTTATAAAACATTTGAGGCTTACGGATAAGGAAAAACGGTTTACGGAATCCGTAAAAGATCAGGTATCCGTTCATGACAATATCATGATATTTGCAGGAAATACCTTTTATGAAATATGTTTTAGCTGTGTCCGTACTATTAGTTTCAGCGGCTGTTTTTTCACAAACCCCAATGAGTGATCATTATAAAATTTATGATACCAGAAAAAATCAAATCATCACACTTGATCAGATTATATCAGATTGCAACAATGCCGATGTTTTATTTTTTGGAGAAGAACATAATGACAGTGCTGGACATTACCTGGAAGCAGAGATATTTAAAGCTCTTCATCAAAAATTCGGTGATCAGCTTGCTCTCAGTCTTGAAATGTTTGAAACGGATAACCAGGTGGCACTGAATGATTATCTCTCCGGTCTTATTCCTGAAGACAGATTTTCCAAAGATGTAAGGTTATGGAGTAATTATAAAGATTACCGCCCCATGATCGAGTATGCAAAACAAAATCACATTAATGTCATTGCTGCCAATCCGCCCCGTCGTTATGTAAGTATGGTAAGCCGCAGAGGAATGAGATCGCTGGATAGCTTAAGCAAAGAGTCAAAAAAATTTTTACCCCCATTGCCTTATGACACTCTTACAGGCAGATACAGGGAAAAATTCTTTGAAACCATGAAAGGCAGTCCCGGCGGGGATAACCCAAGGGTATATCACAGCCAAAGTCTTTGGGATGCAGGGATGAGCTATAGCATTTATCGTTATATGAAAAAAAATAAAAGGAAAAAGATCTTTCATTGTGTAGGCGGATTTCATACAGAAGAAAAACTGGGAACAGCAGAACAACTGCTTATTAGAAATAAGAAGCTGAAAATATTGAACATTGCCAGCTTCAGTGATAGTTCCTTCAGTAACCCTGATTGGGATAAATTCAGCAACAGGGGCGATTATATCATTCTTACCAATCCTGTTTTGAAAAAGACATTTTAAAAAAAGAACCCCACAATGCGGGGGTTCTTTAGGATGAATTTCATTATAATCTTCTCAATCCGTATAGCGATGTCCGGCAGTAATCCAATTGGTCACTATTTGTTTTTCTGCTGCAGTAAAAAATGGCTGAGGACTCTTTGGCATCTTTACCCATCCCTGAGCATATATCACACAGGTATTATTGATCTGGCTCCATTTGGAAACAATATTACAGTCATTATCAAAATTATAACCGGCAGCATTTTGCCCGTTTCCTATATGACAACCGGAGCCATTGCACCTTGTACTGATCAGATTCCTCATTTGCGCAAACAACGGTCCTGACGAAGCTGTGCCCACAACAGCAGATGCAGTTTTGGTACACCCGTTTGCATCCTTTACACCAACTGTAAACGTTCCTGCAGCCAGTACAGAAAACACATTACTTGCCTGATAAGCTCCCCCATTAATATTATAAGTAAATCCTGTTCCACCAGTGGCTGTAGCAGTAATAGAGCCATTATTCTGGTTTGGGGAGGCATCTGTCTTTGTAGCAGTAACAGTCACTGTTATTCCGCTGCAAGGATCAAGCACATTAATAGAGGCATGCCCGGTATCGGTGCAGCCCCATGAATTCTTTACTACCACATTATAACTTTGGAAAGGGGCAAGACCAGTAAAATGGCCACTGTCCTGAAATGTACCACCATTCAAGCTGTATTGAAAAACAGCCCCGCCTGTTGCAATCGCTGATATTTCACCATTGTTCTGATTTGGCGATGCATCGTTCGGGCTAACGGTAATTCTGACAGGATCAATAGCACAACGATTACCGGAAAATTCATGGCGGCATGAGTTCAATAATTGAAATAAAACTATCCCCCCGGCCAGAGATAGCAGCACCAGTGCTTTCTTCATAAGTTTAGATTTTAAGTTTAATAATGTGTTTCATTGATTCTTTTGAAACCTCCGGTGAAAGAAAGGTGCTTTATATATTTACCATTTTTGATTCTCTGATTTTTTCTTTTTTATCTGGAACACTCTTGAAAGGTTAAAACCAAACCGTATATCTCCTTTACCCCAATTGGCGGTAGTCTCTGTTATAAAAGCCTTTTCATTCATACCTGTAGAATTGGAAAAATGCAATTGAAAAACATGCCCCCCGGTTTCAATATCAAACCCTATTGATAAAGGGTGATAGTAACCACTATCAGGCATGCCGATAACAACATGAGTATAATCCCATGTAAAAGCTATTCTTTTAAGGAGTTTTAAACGTCCCCCTACTCCTACTGCATAAATATTGTTGGGATCCGATTCGAGTGGCACTATATTCCTGTGTACCATTGTAGGTGCTATCTGTAGTGTAAATCCTTCGCTGAATTTACGTCCTATGATAGCCTGGAAATAATAAGCAAGTCGTGAAGTGAAATAATTTTTCCGGGTGGGGTCGGCCCAATCCGTTCCATCCATTGTCATTCCTGCCACCAGTGCAACAGTGACCGGTGAGCTCCATGGGCCTGTTGATTGGCGTATGGGTGCATATTTGATAAAGCCATCCAGTTCTTTTTTATAAGTGCTTCTTCCGATGCCAATCATCAGATTATGCAGTATACCGAAATCAAAACCCATTCGCATACTTGCCTGATCAAGACCAAAGAAATTTTTATAGCCCTGATCCAATTGTCCGAACCGGTGAAGTATCCTGAAATCCATAGTGCCCGGATTCAGAAACTCCATGGAATGACCGTTGATGACCCTCGGAGATTTAAATGCATATTTAATTCTTACTTTTTCTGTTTTTTCATCATCGCCTAACAGTTTCAGCAAATCGGGTTCCTGAGAAAAAGAATGAATAGCCGGCATTGAGAAACAGGATAACAGCAGTATCTGTCTTAATACTTTTTTCATTTCAGTGGTTTTATAATTAATTTTTGAGTGGCTCCAATGAACAAGACACTGTAATTTTTGCTGTTTTAGCAACCTTGTCAGCAACAAGCCCGGGAATGGAAATTTTAAAATCCGACAGTTTTAAGTTGAAATCAGCATCGGCATTTATTTTACCACCCTGAACCACCAGTTTGCCTTCTGTTTCAACTTCTTTTGTTTCGCCATGAATAGTTATATCTCCTTTCACTTTTAATTTATAGGTTCCGTCTTTTGTAAAATCAATTTCATCTACATCTTTGATCTTGCCCTTAAATTCGGATTTAGGGAATTTATTGCTTTCCACATAGTTCTCGTTGAAATGTTCTTCCATTAATGCCCGTTCAAATTCAAACCCTTTCATAAGTAAAGCAAACTGGAGAGCTCCAGTTTTAAGGTCAACCACACAAGTAACACTGCGGTTCACCGCTTCCACTCTTTCGGGAGAAGAAGGTGATGTGGCATCAAAATTTATTTTACCATTTTTGGTGAAATATCTCTGTCCAAAAACGGATGCAGTAAGAAATATAGAAAGAAGAAATACAAAGGCTTTTTTCATGTTCGGTTTTTTAGTGTTTAATAATTTATTTTTTATGATCAATCACGCCACGGATAAGAATAACATCTGAACCAAGAAGTTCATCAGAATTAAATCCGGAGCAAATTCCTTTTACTGTAATCATGCCTACTTTTGTAACAGTTGCCGCTTCTTTGCTGTGCATACTGTCAATGCTGCATCTTACCGAAGACATAGAAGATGTATCGCCCAATGCCAAAGTATAAAATCCCTGATCATCTTTTATCACTTGCTTTACTATTCCCTTCACCCGGATTACTTTATCTCCATATTTTTTATTTGATTCCTTTTCGTTCACTTCAAATTCCCGAATAAAATCAGCAGCCTCAAATGAATAATCGGGTTTCAGCGAAGCAGTATCCTGGTGGGTGCGATTGTATTCTTTGTAGATGTAAAAAGCTGCGGCAGCTACAATAACGAATAAAACAATTAAACTGTATCGGATAATTTTTTTTCTCTTCATAATGATGGTATAATAATTTTTAATTGTTGGGCATTCCTGCATCTATCCATTTCTTTATATTGGCTATCTGGCAGCTGGTGAACTTTGCCATGCCCTTTGGCATGGGTGAATACCCGGCAGTATGATTGATGCTACCGTATAATTTACCGTTCTGCGCCAGTGCTTTATCAGCAGCATGATTACCCATCGCAATGTTGCCTGAAGGAAAGCTTCCCGAATGACAGGAATAACAGTATTGCGTAAACAAGGGCGCCACATACTGATTATAGGAAATATTGGTGGTCGTATCTGTGCATGGAGCATTTGGATTTCCATACAACAGCTCTTCCTTATCGTAATAACAGGAGCTGACAACTAAAATAGTAATAGAAAAAATAAAAAGCGATATGACTATTTTCATTTTGGAATTTTTAATTGTTAAGTGATCCGGCTGCAATCCATTTTTGCACCTGTTTAATTTCGCAATCAGAAAGTTTTGGACTGTTTTTCGGCATAGGTGAATAACCCGGCTGTTGTGCCACAGAACCATACAATTTCCCATTCAGTGCCACAGTTCTTACAGCAATATAAGTTGACAAATCAATATTACCGCCCAGGTTCGAAGGATTATGACAGCCAACACATTTCCGGTCCATAATCGGCTTTATTGCTCCGCTATAGGTAAATACAGCAATATCACAAGCTCCAATGCAATTATTATTTTTTGCCCCCTGATTGATCCATTTTTGAATAAGTGCTTTCTGAGTATTGGTTAAAGCAGGCATTGGGGGTGGAGGCATTCTGTCATTATCTGTTTTGATTATTACCTTATAAAGTTTGCTGTCAGCAGCATTGCCTGGCTTTACATATTTTAATATTTTAGTGTATGTGGTCAGGTCAACTCCATCGGCATGAGTTATATTATCATGGCAACCGCTCATCGTGCAATTGGATGCGATAATTGGCATGATATCATTCACGAAATAAGCGGTATCCGGACTGCAGAAGCTGGTAGGCGGCGGATTACCTCCGCTATTTCCGCTCCCGGGATTGGGATCCAGCAATTCATGCCGGCAGGCATTTAGTAAAAGCAAGACTGCGGTAAGCAAGCCTATAGGGTAAATAAATTTATTTCTCATATAACTTATTTATTGTTAGCACCATTAATATCAGTTGATGATAGCAATGAACCAAAGTAGTTTTTAGTAAATAATCAACATCCTGATATAACTATCAAGACCCAAAAAATTCTCTTAATAATGGAAGAGAAGAACTAAGCAATTCGGGGAGGCTGAAGAATCAATGAGACATGTTTGGAGAAAATGCTTACCTGTAAACACTCATAAAATTCATTTTCTACAAAAAAACATTTCCTGATTGGGGAAGCATCTTTCACCATCGGGGAATAAACAACTGCAATGCTGCTATGATTTATATTGTGGCAAGGCAGTTGTTTATCGAGATTATCATCGGCTGTAGTACCATCGTCGCCAAAATAGTGCATGGTAATAAATCCAAGAAAATCGATGCCAGGATTCTGGCTGTGATGTTGAAGATAATGCGATATAAGTTGAGGAATTCTCAACAATTGCCCCAGTTCGGTATTACCCAAAAGATGGATAATGACAAAAAATATGATAAAATTTTTCCGCATTAAAGTCATCAAATATTCAAAAATAATGCCATGTGCCATGTAACAAAAATCACAAACAATTTATTGTACTGAAAGAGAAATATTAACAAGAAAATTACTGTGGAAAACCGGGAACTCAGCAGTAATTACCGCAAAAATTGATTTACCTCAATAATAACTCACATGGTTTAAGACCTGTGTGTCTTTTAAATGCGGTAGAGAAATGGGATATGGAAGAATAACCAAGCATCAGGGAAACTTCGGTAACACTTAATCCTTTTTCATAAAGCAGGTATTTGGCATGTTCCATCCGCTGACTTTGGTAAAAATCAAATACTGTTGTACCAAATAGTTCTTTGAAGCCCTTTTTCAGATAACATTCGTTGATTGCAACCTTGCGGCTTAGTTCTTTAATGGTTATTGGCTCACCGATATGCCGGATCAAAACCTCCCTTGCCTTTTCAATTTTCTCCCGGTCTACTTCATTAGCGAGAAACTTGCAGTTTATTACATCAATTTCCTTTTCACCCAGCATACAGTCAAGACTGTAAAGAAGCAGCATCTGCGTTTGAGCATTAATGAAAATATTTTCAAGTGAATCGCTGTAGGTATGATTCAGCAATGCTTCCAGTACCATTCTAGTTTTGCCACAAAGGGGAAGTATTTTACTGAATGAAGATACATGTCTGAAATTGAGAATATCATCCGTCAGTGTAGTATTGCCTTTGCGGGGCTTGATAAACTGGCTTAGCTGTAAAGGTGAAAACCGGAAGCTAACCACATCCAGACTGTCCACTCTTTCCATACAGTTTTTAGAAGCGCTGAACTGGCACATATCACATTCCGTATCTTTCTTTCTGCAGTAAACATTACCGCTGACACAAAACTTTAATTCGAGATAGTTTTCCTTTTGATTATTTTTCTCATAATGATACAGCATCATGCCGGTGTCTTCAATACTCCACTGGATGTTCCGGTAATATCTTTTGATAGTGTACTGCACAGAACCAGGTATTTGCTGCTGCTTTTCCTGAAGCAACTGCATCTGGTTTTGCATGGGAGCCTGCTTATAAGCCAATGCAATTATGTCCGGAGGATTGTGCATAAAGTGCAAATTTACAGTGTGAACATTGAATTTTTGTAACCTTATATTGCCCACATATCTGACTGCCTGATATTTAACAAACTATAGCCAAAAAAAGCTCAGTTTTTACCCGTATCTGTTAACTTTGCCCGTCTTTATAACAAGCATGATTCATCCGCATACATATATACATCCCAATGCCAGGCTGGCTACTAATGTAAAAATTGACCCTTTCACAGTCATTCACCAGGATGTGGAAATAGGTGATGGTACCTGGGTAGGTTCCAATGTAACAATAATGGAAGGTGCCCGGATCGGAAAAAACTGCCGGATATTTCCGGGAGCAGTTATATCAGCCGTGCCACAAGACTTGAAATTTCGTGGTGAATATTCCACAGTAATAATCGGGGATAATACCACCATCCGTGAGTTTGTTACGGTGAATCGCGGCACAGTGGTCAAAGAAAAAACAGTTATCGGTAAAAACTGTCTTATCATGGCTTATTCGCATTTTGCTCATGACTGCAGTGTGGGTGACAATTGTATTGTGAGTAATAATACCCAGGTTGCCGGACATGTAGTAATTGGGGAGTGGGTTATATTGGCAGGTATGTGTGCCGTACACCAGTTTGTAAAAATCGGCAATCATACATTTATTGCCGGAGGTTCATTGGTCACAAAAGATGTACCTCCTTTTATAAAGGCAGGAAGAAATCCATTAAGCTATGCCGGTGTAAATTCCGTCGGATTAAAAAGAAGAGGTTTTAGTATTGAACGCATCAATCATATCCTCGATATTTACCGGGTGCTTTATAACAAAGGCATGAACACCAGCCAGGCGGTTGAATATATCGAAGAGGAAATGCCGGCCACTGACGAAAGGGATGAAATAGTAACATTTATCCGTGAAAGCGGCCGGGGTATCATCAAACGGTTCACCAAAGGTATCAACGATGACGATCTCCCTATCTGATGCCGGGAAACGGTACAACCGTGACTGGATCTTCCGTCACTTAAACTACACATTTGAAGCAGGACAATCGTATGTCATTACAGGCCCCAATGGTTCAGGCAAAAGCACTTTGCTACAGGTATTGAGTGGTGCCGTGATGCCAAATGAAGGAAAAATTGAATACCAGGTTTCAGATAAGGAATTTAAAAGTGAAAATGTTTATCAGCAGGTTTCCATCTGTGCTCCATATCTTGAAGTGATTGAGGAGATGACTTTAAAAGAGTTTCTCGAATTTCATAATGGTTTTAAATCTTTGCTTCCCGGAATTATAATTAATGATATTATCGCCGCTGTAGGTCTTGAAAAAGCAATAAATAAACAGATACGCTACTATTCTTCCGGAATGAAACAAAGGGTGAAACTGGCTCAATGTATCTTCTCAGATACAGCCATCGTTTTACTCGATGAACCTTGTACTAACCTGGATGCAACGGGTATTTCACTCTATCATTCGCTGATTGAAAAATATTGCAAGAAACGGCTGGTTGTAGTAAGCAGCAATGATGAAGTGGAATATAAATTTTCCAGCACAAGAATCAATATATTGGATTACAAATAAAATGTATTCATTCCACCGGGAATGTGAGATTGGAAAAGGGCACTGATCGTTTTTACTCAATCTCTCCATTGCCCCCCATCATTACTTCCATGGCACAGTCCCGCCCTATTTGTTCAGCACCATCTTTGTCTCCGTTTGCCTCACCCTCTGTTTGATATTTTGCCATCATTTTATCAGCTGCAAAATCACATATTTTGTTAATATTCTCCTTACTGACTGTTCCACTCACGTCTTTATCACTATTCATCTCTTTGAGACACTTTTCCGTGACATAACTTTTGGACCACTCTTTTTTGGCACAGGCAGTTAGAATAAAAATAAACAATACGGGGATGAGCTTTTTCATATGTTTTGTTTTAGTTGCTGAAATATGATTTTGGAATAATATAGCTTTAGCGTTGACTCGCAATCAGTAAATTCAGATCTGTATATTTCAGATCAAACCGTTGGCTCAGGTAAAAATTTGTCAGTGCCCCTTTAAAAAGATAAATACCGCTTCGCAAATGCAGCTGATGCCAGATCAGTTTTTCAAAACCACCTTCTGCTCCCGCTTCCAACAGCAGCGGCATTATCACATTACTGATGGCTTGTGAAGCTGTTCTGGCAAAACCGGAAGGAATATTCGGCACACAATAATGTATTACTCCATATTTCATGAATATCGGATGCTCATGAGAAGTGATCTCAGATGTTTCAAAACATCCGCCCCTGTCAATGCTTACATCAATGATAACAGAGCCGGGACGCATATTGCTTACCATTTCTTCAGTCACCACCAACGGTGTTCTGCCCGTCTCACTTCCTAACGCCCCTACTGCCACCTCACATGTTTTTAATTGCTTGGACAGCATCCTTGGTTCAAGCACCGATGTCCAGAGACGATGACCGATATTATTCTGCAGCCGTTTTAAACGATACACATTATTATCAAAGACCTTAACTGATGCGCCAAGTGCAATTGCAGCTCTTGCGGCATATTCCCCAACTGTTCCAGCCCCGATGATAATAACTTTTGTAGGAGCTATGCCGGATATCCCTCCCAGCAATACTCCTTTTCCGTGATTGGCAGAACCAAGGTATTGTGCAGCAATCAGTATGGAAGCGCTGCCGGCGATCTCACTCATGCTACGAACGATGGGATAAGAGTCGCTGTCGTCTTTCAGGTTTTCACATGATATGGCTGTGATCTTTTTTTCCATCATAGCTTCAAGAATAGAAGCCCTGAGTATGGATTGATGAATTGGAGATATAATAGTTTGATTAAGCTGCAGCAATGGTAGGTCCTCTTCAATAATAGGAGCACTTTTTACCAATATGGGCGCCTTGAACACATCTGCCCTTTCATAAACGATTTTAGCACCTGCCTCACTATAATCTTTATCCCTGAAATGCGAAGCATCCCCGGCATTATGTTCAAGCACTATTTTATGACCATTACTTACCAGCACACTCACTGCATCGGGTGTTAGGGCAACTCTGTTTTCCTGGAAAGCAATTTCTTTGGGTATGCCAATCATCATCCCCTCAGGATTTAGCCTTACATCCAAAGTTTCTTCTAATGTTTCGTAGCTGAAAGAAGTGCTTATTTTAGGTTTTTGCTGGCTCATTCGCTGGTTTTGGTTATAGTGACCGGACAGGATCCCCGATAAATCCTTAATAACCAAATATACCTAAATATTACTGATTTTTAACCGCCTTGTTTCATTATCTATTGCCTCAATTTCTGCATGAACTGTATCAGCTGGAAAAACACCCGGAGCCTTATCCGGCCATTCAACAAGACAAATATTTCCACTGTACAAAGCATCTTCCACTCCGGTTCTTTGAGCTTCGTCCTTATCTTTTAAACGGTATAGGTCTATATGAAACAAAGCCCCTTTTATTCCCTCACAGTAATACTGGTATTCATTGATGATAGAAAAAGTAGGGCTTCCTACTACATCTTTCACGCCTTTCACATCACAAAGTGCATGAATAAAAGTAGTTTTTCCTGCGCCCATCGGCCCATGCAAGGCAATAACCGTTTTTGTTCTTATGGCTTTCCAGAATTCTTTTGCAACGGTATTGATATTATACAGGGAAAATGACCATTCCATTCAACAAATTTAGCAGGATAAGCAACGATGTTGTAAACATATTTCTTCAAACGTAAAAGAAGGAATTATTGGTTGAGTAATTTTGCAACATGGAAAAAGTTCAATGGAAAGTGGAGGGAATGGAATGCAACAGCTGTGCCATCAACATTCACAAATACCTGGAAAAACAAGGCATGAAGAACGTAAAGGTGAATTATGCCACCGGGGATGTGATCTTTGATGCAAATGGTAATGTTTCGGCTGCAAAACTTTCTCTCGGTATTAAAGACCTTGGATATACAGTAGTGAATGATTCTGCTTCGGACAAAATCAAACCTCAAACTTCAAACCTCAAACCTTTCCTCTCCACCCATCTGCAACGGTTCTGGTTTTGTTTTCCCTTTGCTGCTGCCCTGATGCTGCACATGATACCCGGATTAGAGATTCACTGGCTGATGAATGATAGGGTTCAACTGGCATTGACTATCCCGGTTTACCTGGTTGGCATGGTTTTTTTTGGTAAGAGTGCATGGAGAAGTATCCGCAACAGAATGCCTAACATGAATGTGCTGATTGCCATCGGAGCTACTGCTGCATTTGTCTATAGCCTGTATGGGACATTGACGGGGCAAGCTGATAAATATATGTTCTACGAAACGGCTGCCACTATCATCACTCTTGTGTTTTTCGGAAATTATCTTGAAGACGCATCCATTGCTTCCACACAAAGAGAGTTAAACAAGCTGGCAAAGTCACAAAAAGTGATGGCCAATATGATTGCTTTTGATGATGAACATAAAGAGCAGCTATTCCTGGTGGAGAATACCCGCCTGCATGTAGGCGATCTTATATTAATAAAAAGCGGCGAACAGGTTCCGATTGACTGTAAGATACTTTGGGGTGATGTGCATGTAAGCGAAGCCATCATTAACGGCGAAAGCACACCCATTCATAAATATCCAAAAGATAAACTGATCGGCGGCAGCCTTATAACCGATGGAACGGTGAAAGCACAAGTCACAGCTGTTGGCAATGATACAGTTTTATCTGCCATTATAAATATGGTAAAACAAGCACAAGGTGAAAAACCCCCCGTACAACAACTTGCCGACAGGATCAGTGCTATATTCATTCCCATTGTTCTGGGTATTGCTGCAATCACACTGGCAATTAATTGGATAACGCTGGAAAATTTCACAGTAGCGCTGATGCGGAGTATAGCTGTGCTGGTGATTGCCTGTCCCTGCGCGATGGGATTGGCTACTCCTGCTGCTATTGCCGTGGGTTTGGGAAGGGCCGCAAAGACGGGTATTTTATTCCGTAATGCCACCAGCCTTGAAACATTTAAAAATATCAGGCAGGTGGTGTTTGATAAAACAGGAACGCTGACCACCGGGAAATTTACAATTTCCGGTTTTAATGTTTCTGCCGGTAGTGAAGAAGAATTTAAGACCGTCGTTTATAGTCTTGAAAAGTATTCCAATCATCCAATTGCCAAAGCAATCGTTGCTGAGTGGAAATCAATTAATGAAATAAGTTGGAAGAAAACAGAAGAAATAAAAGGGCTGGGCATGCAGGCAACGGACAGAGAAGGCAATATTTATTTCGCAGGTTCGTATAAAGTAGCCGGGGGAATGACAAAGGATGATACACATAATGTGTATATCGTCCGGAACGGGCAACTGCTGGGATGGATTGATGTAAAAGACGAAATAAGACCGGAAGCCAAACAGGTTATAGATTATTTTCACAGTAAAAATATCAATACAATCTTGCTGAGCGGTGACCGGCAGCCCAAATGTGATCAGCTGGCTGTTCAATTGGGAATTGATACAGTAATAGCTGAGCAAACACCTGCCCAAAAGCTTGAAAAAATTGATGGGTTAAATAAAAAAATTCCAACTGCCATGGTAGGCGATGGCATCAACGATGCGCCTGCATTGGCAAAAGCTACCATCGGCATTTCCATGAATGAAGCCTCACAGATCGCTGTACAATCAGCACAGGTGATATTAATGAATCATGGATTAAAGAATCTGCCGACTGCATTGGGATTAGGAAAACACACATATCTCACTATCAAACAAAATCTTTTCTGGGCTTTTGCCTACAATACAATTTTTATTCCTGTGGCAGCATTGGGATTGCTTACTCCTACTATCGGCGCCCTAATAATGGGCATGAGTGATGTGGTGCTGGCCTTGAACTCTGTACGGTTATTTGTGAAGAAGGTTACTTAATTTAGTTGAGAGTTCGTGGTTTTTTTTGGTAACCATGAACCATGAACTATGAACCCTTCTATTCACAACATACTTGAACAATATTGGGGCTTTAATGATTTTCGTCCGTTGCAGGAGGAGATCATCCAATCTGTACTTTCAGGAAAGGACACACTTACTTTAATGCCAACCGGCGGTGGCAAGTCTCTTTGTTACCAGGTGCCTGCCATAACTAAGCCGGGTCTCTGCCTTGTGATTTCTCCACTCATCGCACTGATGAAGGACCAGGTAGAAAATCTTCGCAAAAAAAGTATTACTGCTTTTGCCATTTATTCAGGCATGAGCCGAAAAGAAGTCATCAACACTTTTAAAGTAGCAACAGAAAGTAATTGCAAGTTTTTATATGTTTCTCCTGAAAGACTCGAAACTGCTTTATTCAAAGAATATCTACCGGGGCTGGATATTAATCTCATTGCAGTTGATGAAGCTCATTGCATTTCCCAATGGGGTTATGATTTTCGTCCTCCTTATTTACGGATAGCTGCAGTAAGGAAAGAACTGCCGTCTGTGCCGATTCTGGCACTCACCGCTTCAGCCATTCCTGATGTACAAAAAGATATTACTGATAAACTGGAATTCGGCGATCATCTGATATTTCGTCAGTCATTCGAACGGTCCAATCTTTCTTACAGCGTTTTCAGGGTGGATTCAAAGATCAATAAAATAATAGAAGTACTGCATAAAGTACCCGGCTCGGGGATCATTTATTGCAAAAGCAGGAAGCGGACAAAAGAGATAAGTGAATTACTTCAGCTTCAAAATATTTCTGCCGACTTCTATCATGCCGGGTTGATACAGGAAGAAAGAAATAAAAAGCAGGAAGCATGGGTACAAAACAAAACAAGAGTGATCGTATGCACCAACGCTTTCGGAATGGGTATTGATAAACCTGATGTGAGAACGGTGATACATGCTGACACTCCTGATTGTCTGGAAAATTATTACCAGGAAGCCGGCAGGGCAGGCCGGGATGGAAAAACAGCCTACGCTGTTTTGTTGTACGATGACAGGGATATTTATGAACTGGATGAAATGGCAGCACTGCGCTATCCTTCTCAGGATGATATACGCAATGTGTACAAGGCTGTGGCCAATTACCTGCAAATACCAACCGGTGCAGGTGAAGGAGAATACTATGATTTCAACATTGCCGATTTCCTGAAAAAATTCAAACTTGTAAGCCACGCTGCTTTGTATTCGTTGAAAACCCTGGAACAGGAAGGCTGGCTTTCATTCAATGAACAGGTTTTTATTCCCTCTTCTGTTGTCTTTACAGTTGATAAAAACAGTTTATATGATTTTGAAAAAACGAACCCGGAGTTAGAGCCCTGCATTAAAACATTGCTGAGGGCCTATGAAGGGATCTTCGACCAGCATACTTCTGTTTCTGAAAAAATGATTGCCGGGTTGATGAAAAAAGATGTAGCAGAGGTAAATGAACAACTTTTAAAACTGAACAAAGAAGGAGTTATTGAGTACCGGCCGCAAAAGGATACGCCACAACTCTTGTTGCTACGCAACCGTATAAAAGCTGAAGACATAATGATTGATATGGCTGCGCATGAGAAGCGGAAAAAACAATTTCAGCAACGAATGAAGCAAATGCTAAATTATATAAAAGACGATGCAGCATGCCGAAGCCGTATCATTGGTTCGTATTTCGGTGATGAGAATATCCGTGCCTGTGGTATTTGTGATAATTGTTTGAGACAAAAAGCCAGCCACCTGAGTAAAGAGGAATTTGAAGCGCTGCATCACCGTATTATTAATATGGTGAAATATGAAACGCTTCATACCAAAGATCTTCTGCTGAAACTGAATGGGATCAAAAAAGAAAAAGCCTGGAAGATGCTTGAGTTTCTCCAGGCTGAGAATAAAATTGATATGGATGCAGGTGGTTGGGTAAAATTAAAATAAGCCCTTTCTTCTCCTGCTTCGTCACCCGATTCCCAAAACTCCCAATAACGAACAGATGATTGTATTACCGGCGGTACGGGTCATGCTTTTTACGGTCGAGTTATCAGAATCCTTTTTCTCTTTTATTTATAGCTTTTCTTCTCTTTCCAGCATCAATATCGCTCCCTGCGGAACAATAAAATATTTTTCATTTTCATACATCACTTCAGTGGCACCGCTGACAAGAAAAATGGCCAGGTCGCCTTCCTTTGCCTGCAAGGGAACATATTTTACTTTTTCCTCTTCACCTTTCCATGCTTCATCTTCCACCGGCATGGGAATAACATAACCAGGCCCGGCTTTGATCACATATCCCTGCTGCACTTTTTCCTTTTCCTGCACACCCGGTGGCAGGTATAATCCGGTGGCAGTTCGTTCATCCGGTTTTGTGGGTTTTATCAGTAACCGGTCGCCGATCACAATCAGTTTTTTCAGCCGGTTGTCATTTGTTACATGCATGGCACAGTTTTTTATTATACTATGCAAATGTAGAAAGCAGAGGGGTAGAAAAAGGGTTGTTTTAACAAAATATTCATCCCAGATACTTGAAGCCCCGAAATGCTTTAACTTTATTTATCAGGCCTCTCCCCGGCCCTCTCCTGGGGAGAGGGAGAATAAGGACAGGGTTTAAAATTGAAGAATAACAAGCCAAAAAACTTTTATCAATGGAAGCTAAGAAACACAAGATCTTACTTTGCGAAGACGATCCGAACCTCGGAAGTGTGTTGAAGAACTATCTTGAACTGAACGATTATGATGTAACCCTAGAAAGAGATGGCCGGCTCGGACTGGCAGCTTTTCAACGGGAAAAATTTGAACTCTGCCTGCTGGATGTGATGATGCCGAATATGGACGGATTCACCCTTGCAGAAGAAATAAGAGATGTGGATCCCGATATTCCGCTTTTCTTCCTCAGTGCTAAAACGATGAAGGAAGATGTGATACAGGGCTATAAACTCGGCGCCGACGATTATATTACCAAGCCTTTTGACAGCGAGGTATTGTTGCTGAAAATAAAAGCAACACTGAAACGCAACGAAGAGCAGAATAAAGAAAGTGAGAATAAGGAGTTTGATCTTGCCAGTTATCATTTCAATCCCAAACTTCGCCAATTAATACATGGTGGCATCACACAAACCTTATCTCCGAAAGAAAACGAACTGTTGAAAATGCTGGCCGAGCACCTGAATGATCTGCTTCCAAGGGAACAGGCTTTAAAAAAGATATGGGGCAGCGATACTTATTTCAATGGCCGTAGTATGGATGTATATATTGCCAAGCTTAGAAAATACCTGAAGGATGATGCGAAGATAGAGATCGTCAATATTCATGGAAACGGTTTCAGGCTGGTGGTGCAGTAAAAGCCCCCATCCTCTAAAGGAAGTAAGAAATTGAAGCTGCTAAATATTTAAGCAGCTTTTTTGTTTCAGGAAAATAATGTGCCGAAGGAAGCGCCAGGTTTTTTTCCCAAATGCTCATAGGCTTTTGCAGTTACTTCTCTCCCTCGGGGAGTTCTTTGTAAAAAACCTTCCTGAATTAAAAAAGGTTCATACACTTCTTCCAGTGTACCAGCTTCTTCTGCCACAGCGGTTGCAATGGTAGTAATGCCAACCGGGCCTCCTTTGAATTTTTCAATAATAGTAGAAAGAATACGGTTATCCATATCATCCAAACCATGTTCATCCACATTCAATGCCTTTAATGCATGTTGTGTGATACCGATATCAATTTCGCCATCGTTCAACACCTGTGCAAAATCCCTGACTCTTCTCAATAATCGATTTGCAATTCTTGGCGTACCACGGCTTCTTCTTCCAATTTCACCAATAGCCTCTTTTGAAATTTTTGTATCAAGTATTTTGGCTGAACGCTGAATAATTTTGTTCAGCACATCAGCTGTATAATATTCCAGCCTTGATTTAATAGCAAATCTTGAAAGCAGTGGTGCTGTGAGTAAACCGCTCCGGGTAGTAGCACCAATTAGCGTAAAAGGATTGAGAGTGATCTGTACACTTCTTGCATTAGGGCCGCTGTCGATCATAATATCAATCCGGTAATCTTCCATGGCAGCATATAAATATTCCTCAACAACCGTACTGAGACGATGAATTTCATCAATGAACAAAACATCATTGGCCTCAAGATTGGTGAGCAGGCCAGCCAGGTCACCGGGTTTTTCAATTACCGGGCCAGAAGTTTCTTTGATATTAACTCCCATTTCATTGGCTACAATTCTTGAAAGGGTTGTTTTTCCCAAACCCGGAGGACCATGAAATAAAATATGATCCAATGCTTCACCGCGGATCCTGGCAGCTTTGATGAATATACGAAGGTTATCAATGATCTGATCCTGGCCGGAAAATTCATCAATATGTGCCGGGCGGATATTGTTTTCAAATTCCTTATCGGCGGCGGTCAGGCCCTGCTTATCACTGCTCAGGTTTGGATTGGCCATGAACTTTTTTTCTTAATACCTGTAAAGCTAATTATTAATTGGTAATAATGTTTTCAATACGACAGAAGTGATCAGATGTATTTGTTCAACTGAAGCATAAGATCAGGATCGGGAGAATTGGCGATCCATTTATTTTTTTCTGAGAATTTGCAAACACCCGGGTAATCCCCTTTCCATTCACCCAACTCATTTATTATCTGAAAATGAAGGTGGGGTGGCCATTGGCCATTCTCTGCGGGAATACCAAACTCTGCAAACACATCTCCTTTTCCGATACGATCGCCTTCACTCATATTCTTTATTGAACTCAAACTGAGATGACCATAAAGGGTAAAAAAACCGGATCCTTCCAGATTATGTGAAAGAATGATCGTGACACCATAATCACCAAAACGATTATTAAATGCAAAACTGTGAACGATGCCATCCAAAGGTACCATTACAGGGGTATGAGGTTTACCCCAGATATCTGTACCCAGATGAAGTCTTCTGGGCTCCTCTGTATCATCTGAACTGCCGAATACATTGCTCTGACTATATATCGTTCTGTTTTCTCCGTAGCCTCCAATGCCATAGCGGGCACCTGCTATCTTTAGTTTTTGATTAATATAAGTAATAAAATCAGAGGTGTTTGCCAGGATACTACCAGTAATTTCTTTATTGGCATCTGTAAAATCCAACCGAGACAGTTTATCCTTTTGCGGAGCAAAAGGAACAACAGAAGCAAATTCATTTTGATGCTTCAATAAAACTGATGTCAGTGGCTGCTGTTGCATTTTCTAAAGTTATTATCCAACAATGCATAAAAAAACATCCCGCTTTTGGGCGGGATGTTCATTATTGTAAGTCAGATATTTTATCTCTGTATCACTACCAGGAAGCCTTTCTCTGATGATCTTGCTCCATCATCGTAGTAGAACTTCACCAGATAAGTACCCGAAGGCAGATATGATATATCAATTGGAATCACACGGCCATAAACCAGTCCGGAGAATACAGGAGAAACCAGTGCTTGATCTGTTCCATTCTTAACTACCCTTCCATTTACCAGTCTGCCGGTCATGTCATACACCTTCATACCAAGATAATTATACAGTGTGCTGTTGATGCGGATATTGAATTTTCCATTGTTCGGGTTGGGATACAATATCACGCCATCATTACTCAGCAGTCTTATTCTTTCAGGACAATCACTCACTTTCACAGTGGTAGTGTCAGTATTTGTACAACCTGAGGCATTGGTATACGTATAGGTAAGAACATAAGTGCCTACCGCTGTTGCCGTCGGAATAAAATTAAATCCTGAAACTCCGATACCTCTCCACGATCCGCCGGATGGCGTTCCAACCAATGGAACAAGAGTATCACTGAGACATACCCGCTGGTTGAACAGATCTGTTGCTACAACAACAGGCGTTGGATTTACTGTTAATGTCGCTGAGCCTGAGGTAATATTCTGGCCGCAGAAATTAGTGATGATGCAACGATAGCTGTTTCCATTCATTGCCACTGTTACGTTGGTCAGCGTCAATGTCGGGGTAAAGGCACTTCCAGTAAGTATGTTGTTCCATGTTGCGCCGCCATCAGTGCTTAACTGCCACTGATAGATATTCGGAGCAGGAGTACCTGAAGCCACCACACTGAATGATGCATTCTGACCGGAACATACTGTTAGGTTGGCTGGTTGAGTGGTTATAGTTGGTGCAGTTGCCACTGTCAGTACAACGCCATTGGATATAGCTGGCGGAGCACAGGTTCCGGAAACCACACAATCATACGTACCAGAAGTGGCGGCGGAAACAAAACTCAATACAAGTGTATTAGTAGTTACACCATTGATAAATCCTCCGTTAACCAGGTTCACACCATTTTTGCGCCACTGGTAAGTAAGGCCGGTTCCGGTTGCTGTTACAGAATATGTAACAGTGAATCCTGGACAAACATTCTGTGAAGCCGGTGTTGGCTGCGCTGTTATAGCAGGTAACTGGTTAACTGTTACAGTGACTGAATTAGTACCGTTGCAACCTAGCAATGAACCATTCACCGTATAAGTTGTAGTCACTGCAGGTTTAACCCAGATAGTGTTTACAAGAGTTCCTGTATACGCCGTTGTAGCACTGGGATCTGTAAACATGCTATTGGGTGAAACTGGTGATTGAGTAAATGATACCGGACCCGGTACATTAAATGTAATGCTCCAGCTACCGATCAATCCGGTATTCAATGTCAGATCATCAACTGCATATAACTTCCAGTCTCCATTAGGATTTCCGCTGAAAGAAGACAGAGTTGGGTTAGTCTGGCTAAGGCTGCCCGGCCCGGGTGCAGGGAAATTATCAGGTGTACCATAATTGGTAGGTCTGTAAGTTCCTGTCGGGTTAAATGAATTATCAGCTAATGCAGGGAAGCCGTCACGGAATGTAAAATTCTGTCCTGTTGCAGAAGCGCTGCCACCACAATCAGACATTAATATTACAGCCGTTCCTGTTGGTGATACCAACACCAGGTCAACATCATCGGGGAATGTATGATCATAGTTGTTGATAGATACAGACCGAACCGTTACACCTGCTGTGGGATAACCTGATACATTAATAGTTCCCGGATATGGAGAAGCATTACCTGTGCTGCCTGTACCCGGTATATTAATGACAGTACTACTGTTTAGTGTTTGAGGAACACCCGGCAATGCACCAGCATCAATCCTCAGAATTTGTCCATTACAAATAACAGGGGGGTCTACAGTCTGGAATATTAAAGAGAACCTCCTCAATGAGCCTATATCAAATCCTGCATTATCGCTAACATTCAAGGTCCATGTACCATTACCATTTTGACCATCAAATACAGAAAGCGGACTCTCTGGTGCAAAATTTCCTGAAATAGCTCCGGCATTTGTCATCGTAGATGTTGCAGGGAAACCGCCATCATCATCCAGCAACACGGTACAGAAATTTTTTCCTGAACCGCCTCTTCCATTAATAAGTGTCACGGTTGTACCTCCCGGAGATGTCAATCTGAAGATAAGATCAGAATTCCATGTATGATCTACTGAAGCATTAGTGTTGCCAATAGTCGCATCACAAACACCTGATGATGCTGCATCTAACCTGAAGTTAAGGTCTGCAATAGGACCGGTTAATCCGCTTACTGTAAGCGGGATGTTAACCCCTGCAGGTGTATTATCCGGAATAGCAACAGCAGGACCAGTATAGCTGAATGTGCTGGTACTTGTTGTAGAAGGAGTTGTTGTAATTAAAATGCTTGGTAACGGGTTCACTGTTACATTCACCGGTGTAGTAACGGAGCAGCCCAACATATCAGTGGATGTAAAGTTGAATACATGGTTACCTGCAGGCAAGCCTGATACGCTGAAATTGCCTGTACTGTTATTGGGTCCTGTTGAAGGATTCTGAGTAATAGTACCCGGGCCTGTCAGTGTATGAGTATAAACTCCATTGCTGAAAGTAAGAATCTGCCAGTCTATTAGCGTACCCACATCACCGAAAGCACCGTCTGATACAGAAAGTGTCCAGTTACCGGCAGGGGCATTGCAAGGAAATGCTATGGCAGCCCATGTGTTATTGGCTACACCAAATGCATCGGTTGGTTTATATGTTCCCAGAGGAACAGGATTGGGTGGATTTTCCGGGAATGGAGTGGCTGCAGAAACATCAAATACATATCCTCCTGCTATAAGGTCTGATGCGCTACCGCAACATGTTCCGGGCGGATTCAATCCGGGCCTGTCAAACAAATAAGTGATACCACAGGGACTTGTCAACCGGAAAGTAAGATCGCCAACCCAGGTATGTGTTGCATTAATTCTCACTCTTAAGTTTGCTGCACTTGAAATATTTAATGCGGGTACTGCAATTACACTATTCACAGTAGCATTATCAAGAATGGGAAGATTGATAGTTCCAGAGTTTGCAACAACAGCGAAACCACTTGGCACCACTCCATCAGCTGCTGTTCCGGTAATGGAAACATTAGCAGGCTCACAGGAAACGGCAGGCGTAGGCGTGACGCTTACATGCCGGATGCCATCCACATTCACAGCAAATTCCGTTGTATTAGCTGCAAATCCGCTAGCGCCGCAGGTAACAGTACAGATATAATAGCGGGTAGCCGTAGCTGTAAAATTATAAATTGGACTGTTTGCACCGGCTATTGGCGTATATGGACCACCAGAGGTTGCAGAAGAAGCCCACTGTAATGCAATTGTTCCGCCAGTTGTATAACCATTCAGCGTAAGAGCTGTTGCAGCTCCCGGACAGATAATTCCCGAAGGGCCTGTAATAAAGCCTGGAGAAGGTACGCCTGAACAAGGAGCAGCTAATACAAAAGAAATCCCCAACCCTGAGCTCAGGCTTGCTGTATTACATGAAAAAGAAGTGAAAAGAGTTGTAGGAGTTGGACCACCTTGCAAACCTACAGTAGCGCTGCCACCTGGTGAACCTGTAATAGTCCCATAAATAAAGTCAACTCTTTGCTGACCTTCAAAAAGACGAGCCTCAAAACTTACAGTACCAGTTCCGGGGAAATAACTGGCTCTCCATTCTATATTGAAAATACGATTAGGAGCAACCCCGGATACAGATGTGAATATACCGCCGCCTGCTTGTGCTGTCCATAGGTCATCCCAATGTGGCATAAAAACCACACCGCCCTGTACATTGAAAGTAGCTGTAGGCAACGGGCAGGTATTTGAAAAAGAGTTGTTTCCTGCACCTGTAAACTGAAGGTTACCATTAGAGGATGCCCTTACCTGGGTATATGGAATATTATAAACTGAATAAGTAAATGGCAATGTAATAAGAACATTTACGTCATCCCCCTGACTACCCGGTTCTAAAGTAGTTCCTGGAACAATTGCATTGCCCGCTGATGTTGTAAAAGTGTAGTTCTGCGCTTCAGATCTGGAAGCAGCTGCAAAAATCAGGAACGCAGTAAACAAAAAAGCGTATAACTTTCTCATAAACAAAGTTTGGTTGAGTTGAATAGTATAGCCCCTCAAGCAGGAGGCAATTTGGGTGGGAAGTTATGATTTTTTTTCAGTGCAGCAACTTTTGGCTTGAAAAAATTATACTCCTAACCGTTTTATAATTAATTATTTGTCCCGGTTGCCTTAAAATACCCTGCCAGCCTTTGTTTCCCGGTATTGATGTCTGACGGTTTCCGCTTTTACAGGGCTCAGACAAATGGGACTGAAAAATTGTAAAAACAGGCTGTTTATAATAGCAGTTTTAGAGTTAAACTACCACATTGATCATTTTATTTTTCACATAAATGATCTTCTTCGGTTGTTTCCCTTCCAGCCATTTCTGAACAACAGCATCTTTTAAAACCAATTCTTCCACTTGTTGTTGGGTGGCATCGAGTGCAATAGTCAGTTCAGTTCTTATTTTGCCATTGATGGCAACGGGGTATGCCTTGGAGGTTTCTTTCAGGTATTTTTCATTCCATTTTGGAAATGAGGCCCCCTCCAAACCTTCCCCTAAGGGGGAGGCTTTTCTCAGCTCCGCATACAACTCTTCTGCAATGTGCGGGGCATAAGGTGCCAGTAAAATCAATAATGGTTCAAGAATTTCTTTTTTATGACATTTCAGATCAGTGAGTTCATTCACACAGATCATAAATGCGCTGACACCGGTATTAAAACTGAAACGTTCGGTATCTTCTTCGATCTTTTTGATTGTTTTATGCAGCACTTTCAGTTCTGCATCAGTTGGGGCCTCGTTCGTCCATACGGCCTCCCCCTGACCCCCTCCTAAGGAGGGGGAATGAGATTCTTTAAAAAATAATCTCCAGAGTTTTTTCAAAAAGCGGTGAACACCTTCAATGCCTTTGGTGTCCCAGGGCTTGCTCATTTCCACCGGGCCGAGAAATATTTCATACATGCGGAAGGTGTCGGCGCCGTATTT
>Ga0233425_10001561_pt1 | contig 50652 bp, 46 predicted proteins | sample Watercolumn_Towu_2_FD_181712 | JGI IMG/M metagenome (GOLD analysis project Ga0233425, IMG submission 181712) | Freshwater microbial communities from Lake Towuti, South Sulawesi, Indonesia - Watercolumn_Towuti2014_140_MG | ecosystem: Environmental > Aquatic > Freshwater > Lake | place...
TCGGTCCTCCTCGTCGGAGATGGGGTCGCCGCCGGCCTCGCGGGTCTCCTCCAGGAACTCGACGAGCAGCAGGCCGAAGCTGCCCGCCACCGAGAGGGCCACCGCGGCGTTGACGAGGACCATCAGGCCGCCGGAATAGAGATCCCTGAACTCGCCGACCGGCAGCCGGTTCTGGAGCGCCGGATGGCCGGCGAGCAGCGGCAGGCCGGCGCAGAGCACGAACAGGAGGGCGCCGCCGCCTTCCAGCGCGACGAGCACCGGGGGCGGAACGAGCGCGCGCCAGCCCGCGTAGCCCTCGCCGAGATAGAGCAGCAGCAGGCCGGAGGCGGCGATCACGCCGCCCTGGAAGCCGCCGCCGGGCGTGGTCATGCCGTGGAGCGCCACAGAGAGCCCGACCATCAGGGTCAGCGTCGCGAAGATGCGGCAGACCAGGACCGTGGCGTCGGCCCGCGGCGTCACCGGCCGGCCGGGCAGGCGACCGGCCCGCGCGGTGTCGTGCTCGCCGCGGGCCCCGCGCAGCAGCACCGTCGCCCCGGTGACGGCGCAGAGCAGCATGCATTCCTCGCCCAGCGTATCGATGCCGCGCAGGTCGAAATTGACCGCCGCCACCATGTTGGCGACGTGGCGCAGCTCCGGCGCCAGGGCGTTGACCGTCTGGCCGAGGGCGGCGGTCGGCGCGCCGAACGCGGGCAAGGTCAATGCGACCCGCAGGACGGCCGGCGCCAGGACCAGCAGGGCCAGCGCGAGCAGGAGGAGACGCCAGCGGGGCGTCATCGCGGCCGTCCCGGCGCCATCATCTCTTGGCGCGGTCCATGCGGATGGCGGCCAGCGCGGCCAGGAACAGCAGCGGCGTGACGGCGGTGCCGACGGCGATCTCCGAGAGGGCGACGTCGGGCGCCTGGAGCGCAAGGAACAGCAAACCGAGGACGAGCCCGTTGCCGGCCATCGCGAAGATCTGCCGCCGCGGATCGCGGGACAGCACCACGAGGAGGCCCGACAGGGCGGCGAGGAGCAGGAGCGCGGCAACGAGCAGGGTCATCGCCGCTCCCCATCGCGGATGTGCAGGGCATGTCCCGTCACGTGGCCGAGGAGCGCGCCGATCAGCAGGATCGCGAGCCAGATCGCGGCGCATTTGAGCACCCGCGGCGAGAGGCCGTCGGTCAGGCCGGCGGCGAGCAGAACCGCGCCGCCCCCGGCGACATTGACGAAGGTGACGGCGTGCAGCCGCTCCAGCGGCGTGCGCAGTCGCCAGAGGGCCGCCGCGGCGATCCAGGCGGAAAGGACCGCCAGCGCGAGGCAGAGCGCGACGCCCAGGCTCACAGCCAGCGCTCCTGGAACAGCGCGAAGAGCAGGGTGCCCGGCAGCGTCAGCACCGCGAGAATCAGCGCGAGGTCGATGGTCGCGGGCTGATCGAGGGCGAAGCTCAAGGCGACGAGGAGCAGCGTCGCGAGCGAGGTTGCGAACTGCACGGCGACGAGGCGGAACCGCAGGGCGGCGCGCCCGCTCGCGACCACGGCGAGGGCGAAAGGCGGCAGCAGCGCCAGGGCCGCGGCGAGCCAGAGTCCGGTCATGCCAGCCACCTCATACCAGCCATCTGGGATCGGGCGCGGGGCCGGGCCGGCCCAGCGCGTGGACCAGCGCCTCGTCGCGGCCGGGATCGGCGCGCAGGACGAAGCGGTCGGGCGTGAGCGAGGCGAGGAGCACGGCGCAGGCCCGGCGCCCGCGCTCGCCCGGATCGGTCTCGGGGCCGTGCGCGAAGGCGCGGCGGAGCGCGTGGCCCGGCTGCGCACCGGAGACCGCCGCGCGCAGAAGCACCCGCCCGGTCCGTACCGTTGCCGGGAGGAGGCCGGCGAGCGCCCGTCCGCCCTGGCGGAGCGTGCCCGCCGGAAAGGCGTAGCGCCGCGCGGCGTGCCCCCGGACGCGCCCGGCCCAGGCCGTCATCAGGCTCGCGACGATCGCGCCGGTCAGCGCCTCGTGCAGTCCGGCTTGGCCCGCCAGCCCCAGATAGAGGGCGAACAGCCCGAACCAGATCGCGCCCGTCCGCAGCATCATCGTGGCGTCCCTTTCCTTCGGGCTAACCCGGCGGGACGCCTTCCTGTTCTGCCGATCGGTCTTCCGTCGCGCCGGTGGAGGATCGTCGCAGCAAGCCTCGGCCCGCCCCTCGACACGGGGCGGGCAAGGTCGAGGACGCGGGTTGCAGGGCAGGAAAATCGGTGCAATAGCCCCGCCAGGGTGCGCGGTCCGACAGTCGGACCGGCAGGTTTTCGCGCTGGTCGGGCCGCCAGCGGCAGGAAAGCTGTGCCTGTGTCGTCACCCACCCGTCGTCCTCTGTCGTCCCTGCGTGCCTTGCTGACGAGTGCGGCAGGGGGCGGTGTCGTGCTGATGGCCAGTGCCGCGCTGGCCCTGATCGTCGCCAACTCGCCGCTGGCCGATGCCTATTTCGGCGCACTCAAGACCTATCTCGGTCCGTTATCGGTGCTGCACTGGATCAATGACGGCCTCATGGCCGTGTTCTTCCTGCTCGTCGGCCTGGAGATCAAACGCGAGTTGCTGGACGGCCGGCTGCGCACCTGGCCCGACCGGATCCTGCCGGGCTTTGCCGCGCTCGGCGGCATGCTGCTCCCGGCGCTGGTCTATGCCTCCGTCAACTGGCACTCGCCGGAAACGCTGCGCGGCTGGGCGATTCCGGCCGCCACCGACATCGCCTTCGCGCTGGGTGTGCTCGCGCTGCTGGGCTCCCGCGTGCCGGTTTCGCTCAAGGTGTTCCTGACCGCGCTCGCCATCATCGACGATCTCGGCGCGGTGATCATCATCGCCTTGTTCTACACGGCCGATCTGTCGCTGCCGATGATCGGCGGAGCGGCCCTGACCCTGGCGGTGCTCTATGGGCTGAACAAAGCCGGGGTCAGCCGCCTGTGGCCCTACCTCGCTCTCGGGCTGGTGCTGTGGGGCTTCGTGCTCCTGTCGGGCGTGCACGCGACCATCGCCGGCGTTCTCCTGGCTCTCACGATCCCGCTGCGGCTGAGCGTCGGCAAGCCCGACGACCCGACCTCGCCGCTGCACATCCTCGAGCACGCCATCCAGCCCTGGTCGGCCTTCCTCGTCCTGCCGATCTTCGGCTTCGCCAACGCGGGCGTGTCCCTGGCGGGGTTCAGCCCGCACATGCTGCTCGACCCGGTCACCCTGGGCGTGGCGCTGGGCCTGTTCCTCGGAAAGCAGCTCGGTGTGTTCGGTTGCGTGCTGGCGGCCGTCCGCTTCGGCTGGGCTCAGCGCCCCGCCGGGGCGGGCTGGATGCAGATCTACGGGGTCGCCCTGCTGTGCGGGGTCGGCTTCACCATGAGCCTGTTCATCGGCCTGCTGGCCTTCGCGCAGCGGCCCGAGCTGGAGGCAGAGACCAAGATCGGTGTGCTGGTCGGCTCGCTCGTCTGCATGGCCGCCGGCGCCATCGTGCTCCGTTTGGCGCCGCAGCACCCCGCCCACCGCTGAGATCCGTCTCCGCAGCACCGATCGGCGGGGGCACCCCCGCCCGTCCCTCTCTCTGGAAACAGGGGTGATCTCCCCATGCGTCGTCAGTTGCCGAAGCGCCGTCCGGGCGCCATGGAAACCCGTCTGTCCGAATTGCTTCTGGCCATCTCGGGCGTGGTCCTGCTGGCGGCGGTCACCCTGCTGCTGTTGTCGTGGCTGACGGGCGACGCAAAGGGCTTTGTGGCCGGATACCTGTCGACACGGAGTTCGTAGGCTCCGCTCCCTTCAGTCCGGCGACCCATGGCAAATCTGACCGCGACGCTGCACGACCTGTACGAAGGCGATACGGGCCGGGCGCATCGCTTCCGTTACGCTCTGCTCGTGTTCGACGTGGCGACGATCGCCTTCGTCATCGTCACCTCGTTCCTGCCGTTGATGCCCTGGATCATCGTCTGTGACGTGCTGCTGGGCCTCTGTGTGCTGCTCGACTTCGCCGCCCGTCTCCGCATCAGCCGCGCGCCCCTGCGCGAGTTCCTGCACCTGAGCACCTGGACCGACGTGATCGCGATCGCCTCGTTCCTCGCTCCTCTGGTTGTCGAGGGCGTCGGCTTCCTGCGGATCCTGCGCACCCTGCGCCTGCTCCGGACCTATCACCTGCTGGAGCGACTGAGGCAGGACAGCAAGCTGTTCCGCCGCAACGAGGACGTCATTCTGGCCGCCACCAACCTGGTGGTGTTCGTGTTCACGATGACCGGCATCGTCTTCGCGACGCAGCACAACACCAACCCGGCCATCCACACGCCGATCGACGCGCTCTACTTCACGGTCACCTCGCTGACGACGACGGGCTACGGCGACATCACCCTGCCGGGACCGACGGGTCGGCTGCTCTCGGTTTTTGTGATGATCTGCGGCGTGACGCTGTTCTTCCGTCTCGCCCAGGTGTTGTTCCGTCCCTACAAAGTGCGCTTCCCCTGCAACGCCTGCGGGCTGCAGCGCCACGAGACCGACGCCGTGCACTGCAAGGCCTGCGGCAACCTGCTGAACATCCCCGACGAGGGGGCGAACTGAGCCCTGTCGGGGGCTAGGCCGGGGGTTGAGCGCTCGGAACGCCGGATGAAGGGGGGAGGGCTGCAACGCGACGGGTCGCGTGCGGCTCCCCGTAGGGTCAGGCCGAGCGGATGCCGGTTCTACCGGAAATTCCGTGCCCGCACCGGCAGCGCGGACGCCCTCGGGTCGGGCCGGACGCCCTGGCCGGTCTCGTCGCCGCGGCCGGTGCGGAGCGCGATGGTCTCCTCGTCCTCGCCGATCCGCCGCAGCAGGCCGGAGCGGTCGTAGAGCTCCGCCGCCACGAGGTGGACGACCGCGCCGGAGCGCTGCACCCGTCCGCGGCACGCCATCAGCCGGGCGCCGAGCACGACCCGGCGCTGCCGGTCGAACAGTTCGGGGCGGACGATCAGGTTGGCGATGCCGGTCTCGTCCTCCAGGGTCATGAACATCGTGCCCTTGGCCGAGCCCGGCCGCTGACGCATCAGCACGAGCCCGGCCACGACGATGCCCGCCCCGTCGCGCGCCCGATCCAGCGCCGCGCAGGGCCGCGCGCCCAGACCGGTGAGGGTTTCGCGCAGGAAGGCGAGGGGGTGCGCGCGCAGGCTGAGGCCCTTGGCGCAGTAATCGGCCACCACCTCGCCGCCCGCGCTCATCGCGGGCAGCGACACGGCGGGTTCGGCTCCTTGCGCCGGGTCGGCCCCCTTGGTTCCAGATAATGCGGCGAAGAGGGGCAGGGGATCGGGACGCAGGGCCTTGGCCGCCCAGGCCGCCTCGCGCCGGCTGAGGCCGAGCGAGCGGAACGCGTCGGCCCGCACGAGGCAGGTGAGGGAGGCCGCCGGAAGGCCCGCCCGGTCCGACAGCTCGGACAGGGCAGCGAAGGGCCGCCGGCCGCGCGCCGTCACGAGGCGCTGCCCGTCCCGCTCGGGCAGGCCGCCGGCGAGGCGCAGGCCCAGGCGCACCGCGAACAATTTTCGGCCATCACCGAGGGATTCCAGGGTGCAATCCCATTCCGAATAATTCACGTCGAGGGGACGGATCACGACGCCGTGGGCGCGGGCGTCGCGGACGATCTGCGCGGGGGCGTAGAAGCCCATCGGCTGCGCGTTGAGGAGCGCGGCGCAGAAGACGTCCGGGTGGTGGCACTTCATCCACGAGGAGGCGTAGGCCAGGAGTGCGAAGGAGGCGGCATGGCTCTCCGGGAAGCCGTAGGATCCAAAGCCTTCGAGCTGCTTGAAGGTGCGTTCGGCGAAATCGCGCGCGTAGCCGTTGGCGACCATGCCCTCGACCAGGCGGTCGTGGAAGCGGTGGACGCCGCCGGTGAACTTGAAGGTCGCCATGGAGCGGCGCAGCTCGTCGGCTTCCGTCGCCGAGAAGCCGGCGGCCACCATCGCCACCTGCATCGCCTGCTCCTGGAATAACGGCACGCCCAGCGTCTTCTCCAGCACCGCCTTCAGCTCAGGTGTGGGGTAGGTGACCTCTTCACGCTTCTCCCGACGGCGGATGTAGGGATGGACCATGTCGCCCTGGATCGGGCCGGGGCGCACGATCGCCACCTCGATCACGAGGTCGTAGAAGGTCTTGGGCTTCATCCGCGGCAGCATCGCCATCTGCGCGCGGCTCTCGATCTGGAACACGCCGAGGGTATCGGCGCGCCGGATCATCGCGTAGGTCGCGCCGTCCTCCGGCGGGATCGAGGCGAGGTCGTACGGGTCGTTCTTGACCTCGGCCAGAAGGTCGAAGGCGCGGCGCAGGCAGCCGAGCATGCCGAGCCCGAGCACGTCGACCTTCATGAATTTCAGGGCGTCGATGTCGTCCTTGTCCCATTCGATGACCTGACGGTCGGCCATCGCCGCGGGCTCGACCGGGACCAGCTCGTCGAGCCGGTCCAGCGTCAGCACGAAGCCGCCGGGATGCTGCGAGAGGTGGCGCGGCGTGCCGATCAGCTCGCGGGCGATCTCGAGCGTCAGGCGCAGGCGCCGGTCGTCGGGGTTGAGGTTGAGTTCGCGCAATTCGCGCTCGCCGACGCCCTCGCTGCTCCAGGACCAGGTCATGCGGTTGAGGGCGCCGGTCACGTCCTCGGGCAGGCCCATCACCTTGCCGACCTCGCGGAGCGCTCCGCGAGAGCGGAAGCGGCTGACGATGGCGGTGAGCGCCGAGCGGTGGCGGCCGTAGGTCTGGAAGATCCACTGGATCACCTCCTCGCGGCGCTCGTGCTCGAAATCGACGTCGATGTCGGGCGGCTCGCGGCGCGCCTCGGAGACGAAGCGTTCGAACAGCAGGTTCTGCTGCATCGGGTCGATCGAGGTGATCCGCAGGCAGAAGCAGACCGCGGAATTGGCCGCCGAGCCGCGGCCCTGGCACAGGATCTTTTGGTCGGTGGCGAAGCGGACGATCGATTCGACCGTGAGGAAGTAGGGCGCGTAAGCCAGGCGCCCGATCAGGTCGAGTTCGTGGCGCAGCTGGCGCGCCACCGCCTCCGGCACGCCGTGGGGATAGCGCGTCTCGGCTCCGGCCCAGGCCAGCGCCTCCAGGCGCTCCTGCGGCGAGAGCCCGTCCTCGCGGACCTCGGTCGGGTAGGTGTAGGCGAGATGGTCCAGCGAGAAGGTGCAGGCGGCACTGATCTCGCTCGCCCGCGCCAGCGCCTCGGGGAAGCGGGCGAACAGGCGCGCGGTCTCCTCCGGGGGTTTGAGGAAGCGGTCGGCGTGACGCTCCTTGGCGAAGCCCGCCCGGTCGATGGTGAGCCCGAGCCGGATACAGGTCACCACGTCCTGCAGGCGCCGCCGTCCCGCGACGTGGTAGAGGATGTCGCCGGTGGCGACGGTGGGCACCCGGGCGGCCCGCGCGGCGGCGGCCACCGTATCGAGCCGGTCCGCGTCGTCGGGCCGGAAGCGTCGGGTCAGCGCGCAGGAGGCGCGGGCGCCGAACGTCTTCTTGAGTTGGACGAGCGCTGCGGAGAGGCCGGGCTCCGGATGCTCGGCCAGCAGAATCGCGAAAAGCCCCTCCTGCCATTGTTCGAGATCGGCCCAGGTCAGGCGGCAGCGGCCCTTGCCGCCCCGCGCCTTGCCCAGGCTGAGCAGGCGGCAGAGCCGGCCATAGGCGGCGCGGTCGGTCGGATAGACGAGCACCGGCAAAGAGTCGTCGAGGTCGAGCCGGCAGCCGACGACGAGGCGCACGCCCGTCACCTTCGCCGCCTGATGTGCCCGCACCATCCCGGCGAGCGAACCGTGATCGGTGACGCCGAGAGACGGGATGCCGAGCAGAGCCGCAGCGGAAAAAAGCTCCTCCGGGCTCGATGCCCCGCGCAGGAAGGAGAAGTGCGTCGTGACCTGAAGCTCCGGGATGGTCATGTTGATGTGCATCACGTCCGACCGAGGTCGGACGTGACGCGTTCGGCGGACCACCGCCGCCCCGCGGTCGCGGGGGCGGCCAGCGATGGATCATCGCCGGCCGGTTTCATGCCTCGCCGAGCCCGTGCAGCCACCAGCGCCCCTGCGCCTCCATCGGCCCGTCGCGAAACAGCCAGAAGCGCTCGCCGTCTTCCGTCTCGACCCGGTAATAGTCACGGGTGAGGTCGGTCTCCGCCTCCGCCACCCACCACTCGCCGAGGATGCGCTCCGGCCCGTCGGCCCGCGCGATGCGGTGACGGATGTTGCGCCAGACGAAGAACAGGGGCGGCGCGTCGGGGATCTCGGCCACGGCCGAGACGGGTTCGGGCGGCGCGAGGAGGCGGACCGGGCGGGGCAGGTCGGCGGGCCACACCGCGCCGAGAGGGGCGGCGAGCGCCGGCACGCGCCGCACCGCCCGCTCGGGGAGGTCGCTCTCCACCGGCGCCAACCGGTAGACGCGGGCGGCGCCGAGGCGCACCAGCAGGGTATCCACCAGGGCGGCGAGGTCCGGCACCTGCGGGCCGGCAGCGAGATGGCTCGCGAGATGGCTTTCCTGGGTCTCGGCCAGCGGCTCGACGCGGGAGGCGGTCAGAACCGCCTCCTCGATGCCGAAGCCGGGATCGACGAGGGCGAGGCGCTCGGCCAGCAGCCGGGCGAGATGGGCGGCATCGCGGCTCGGCCTCGCCGTGCCGATCCGGATCGCCTGGTCGAGGCGGTCCACGCGGGTGAAGACGAGATCGAGCCGTCGCGTCCCGAGGCCGCGCCGCTCCAACTCCGGAACGAGCCGGGCGCAAAGATCGGCGGTGACCCGCTCCAGACTCTCGCGGGCACCGACCGGTTCGGCGAAGCGCAGGGCCACGCGCGGGGTCTCGGGCGCGGCGAGCGCCGTCAGCGGCTCCGGCTCGCGGCCGAGCGCCCGGTCGAGGCGGAACAGCAATTCGGGGCCGAAGCGCAGCCGCAGGGCGGCCCGCGGCTTGTCGACGAGCTGGCCGACGCGCGTCAGGCCGACATCCCGAAGACCGCGCAAAGCCTCGAGGCCGAGCCGCAGGGCCGCCATCGGCAGGGGTGCCAGGGCCTGCGCCGCGCCTCCCGGCGGCACGATCCCGCCCGCGCCGAAGCGGGCCAGAGCCCAAGCGCAGCCCGGCGTGTCGGCGAGCGCGAGCCGCGCCGCGATGCCCGTTCGCTCCAGGCGGGCGGAGAGATCGGTGAGCAAGGATGCCTCGCCGCCGAAGAGATGGGCGGCGCCGGCGACGTCGATCAGGAGCCCGTCGGGCGGATCGATCGCCACGATCGGGGCGTAGCGCTGGCACCACAGGCCGAGCCGTTCCAGCGCCGCCGCGTCCGCCTCGGGGGCGGCCGGGACCAGGTGGAGGCCCGGCACCAGCGCCCCGGCATGGGCCGCGCTCATGCCGGGCGACAGGCCGAGGCGGCGCGCGGCCGCGTCCACGCCGGCCAGCACGCGCCGGGCGCCGTCCTGCGCCACGGTGGCGAGCGGCTCATCGGGCGGCGCGGCGCTGGACCCGCTCCGGCGCAGCCGGTCGGTCGGCCAGGCCGGCAGGTACAGCGAGACGACCCTGGGCATCGCAGGCCTCCACGATCCAAGCGCCCGGGGACCCGCCGCGGCTGCGCTGCAATTCGAGCCGCCAGCGCGGGCGGCCCATATGACGGTCCGTGCGACGGTTCATGCTGTCCGAGGGAGCGGGCGCCACCCGCCAGCGGGTTCGGGCGGCGGAGGGCTCCGGATCGGCGGCCTCGCCGGCGCAAAGGCGGTGCACGACGAGCGCGGTGACGCCGGACCCCTCGGCCGCGAGCTGCAGCCGGCGGGAGGGGGTGAGCGTCATGCGGGTAAGCTCGCCGACGACGCCGGCCAGTCCCCGGTGGCGCAGGCCCTCCTCCATGGCCGGCAGCACCTCGGCATCGCGCCACGTCTCGCAGTAGACGACCCGGTCGGGGTGGAGGCCGACGCGGGCCAGCGCCGGAGCGAACAGGTCGCGGCTGTGCAGGCACCACAGCACCGGACCGTCGAGCCGAGCCAGGATGCCGCCGGCGAACAGCACGGCAGTGGCGGCGTAGCGCCCGCGCGGGCCGCCCTCGTGGATCTGGTGGAGTGCCCCGCGCGCCAGCCCGCCGCCGGGAAGGGCCGCGTCGAGCTCCGGGACGCCGAAGGGCAGGGTGGGGACGGCCTCGGTCCCGGCGCCGGACCCGGCACCAAGCCCAGCGGGTTCCGTCAGCCGACGAAGCTCGGCCAGCGTCGGCGCGTCGGGGGAGCGGGGAGGGGGCATGGGTCCGGGTACGGGGGTTGGCGTTCGCGGCTGCTTTTAGAACAAAGAGTGAACACACCTGAGCCGTAACCCGTCAACCGCCCATTCGTTGCCATCCCTGTTGAAAATGCGGATTTTATTCCGGACTTTGACTTGACCACCGAGTCGTCGGGAATTTCGCGAATGAAGCCCTGCACGCAGCGCGGGTGCGACGGCTTACCCCACCTCGAATTCGCATGTGTCACCGGGGCGGATGCAACAAAACCGCCTGCTGTTGCCGCCGAACGACAGACGTTCGCCCCCACCGTTCTATCGTATTGTCTGCCGGGGACTTTGCCGGAAGATGCCGCGTGGAATGCGCAATTTGCGTCTTTCCGCAGGCTCTCAAGATTAGCCAGGGTCATGAGTGACCGGTCATGAGTGACGCACGACCCACAGACCGCCGGCCCGTCATCCTCGTCGTCGAGGACGAGCCCGACGAGCGCTACCTCGCGGCCGAGCTCCTGGAGGAGAAGGGCTTCGAGGTGATCGAGGCCGAGACGGCCGAGCGCGCCCTCGACATCCTGCGCCAGCGCGGCGACGGGATCGACGTGGTGTTCTCCGACGTGCGCACCCCGGGCACGATCGGCGGCTTCGAGCTGGCACGGATCATCGGCGTGACCTGGCCGCGCATCCGCATGCTGCTGACCTCGGGCGATGCGGGCGACCAGCCGAGCGACCTGCGCGTCACCGCGACCTTCATGCCCAAGCCCTGGCGTGCGCCGGAGATCCTGACATGGCTGGAGGAGGCCGCGGGCCTCAGGCATCCGCCGGAGGGCTGAGCGCCGCCGCTTCGTTCCTCTTCCCTCCGCAGGAGAGGGGAGCCGCGGAAGGGGGACCGGGTTAAGGCGAGGGCCACCGCCGGAACGTGCGAAACCCGCCCGAGTCCCGCCCTGCCTCCGCAGGGCACCCTCCCCACGAAGGGGGAGGGTTCATTTCGCTTACGCCGCGGCGACGGTCGCCTTCACGATCCGGTCGGGATCGCGCACGGGCTCGCCGCGCTTGATCGTGTCGACCACTTCCATGCCCTCGATCACCTTGCCCCACACCGTGTACTGGCGGTCGAGGAAGCGGGCATCGGCGAAGCAGATGAAGAACTGCGAGTTCGCCGAGTGCGGGAAGTTGGTGCGCGCCATCGAGCAGGTGCCGCGCACGTGCGGCTCGGCGTTGAACTCGGCGTTGAGGTCGGGCAGCTCGGAGCCGCCCGAGCCGGTGCCGGTCGGATCGCCGGTCTGGGCCATGAAGCCGTCGATGACGCGGTGGAACGGCACGCCGTCGTAGAAGCCCTGCGACGCCAGGGTCTTGATCCGCTCGACGTGGTTCGGGGCGAGATCGGGGCGAAGCGCGATGACGACGCGGCCCTTGGTGGTCTCCAGGACGATGGTCTCGTTCGTCTCTGCCATGGCTTAAATTCCCTGTCCTCTGGGTCCGTCGTAGATGAAGCGCAGCGCCAGGGGGCGCCCCGCGATGGCGCCGCCGAGAGCCGGGGTGATCCGGACCGGCGTGCAGCGGGCGATCGCGTCGAGCGTCGCCCGTATCAGGATGTCCCGGGTCCGGGCGTCGCCCGGCGCCTTGGCGAAGGTGATCTGCGGCGTGCCGATCACCGAGCCGTCCCGGCGCAGCGAGAGCCGCGCCGTGATCTCCGCCCGCTCGAACCGGCTCAAGCCCTCGGGCACCCGCCAGCAGGCGGCGAGCGCCGGATAGAGCGCCCGCAGGGTATCGGCCGGGGCCGGCTCCGGTCCCGCCGCAGGCAACGGCACCCGCTGCGTGCCCCGCAAGGTCTGGGGCAGGGTGCGCCAGGGTTCAATGCCCTCGAACGCATTCGCCCTGCCCGGTATGAGCGGGGCCGCGAGCGAGATGACGGACACGGCAAGCCCGGCCGCGAAGAGGCCGGCGCGCCGGCCGGCCCGGCGACACGCGGTGCGTCCGGCCGCTATTGGCCGCCTCCGAGGGTCATCTTCACGATCTTGTCGGGGTCCTGCACCGTGCCGTTATTGGCCTTGGAGCCCTTCTTGATCTTGTCGACCACGTCCATCCCGGAGGTGACGACGCCGACGACGGTGTAGTTGTTGTTCAGGAACTCGGCGTCGCCGATGCAGATGAAGAACTGGGAGTTGGCCGAGTTCGGATCGCCCGAGCGGGCCATGCCGACGGTGCCGCGCTTGAACGGGGCGGAGGAGAACTCGGCGGGGATGTTGGGCAGGCTGGAGCCGCCGGTGCCGTTACCCTTGGGGTCGCCGGTCTGGACCATGAAGCCGTCGATGACCCGGTGGAACTTCAAGCCGTTGTAGAAGCCTTGGCCGATCAGCGTCTTGAGCTGCTTGACGTGCTTCGGCGCGATCTCCGGGCGCAGCTCGATCGTCACCCGCCCATCCTTGGTCTCGAGGGTGACGGTGTTCTCGCCCGCCCGCGCCGGGGCGGCGAGGAGCATGGCGGAGAGGGCGAGGCCGAGGACGGCGTGGCGGCGGTTCATGCGGGCGGAAGCTCCGTGGTGGGGGTCAGGATTTGGCGAAGCGGGCGGCGAGCCGCGCGGCGACGAGGGGCGGCACGAAGGGCGAGACGTCGCCGCCCATGGCCGCGATCTGGCGCACCAGGGTGGCGGTGATCGGCCGCACCCCGGTGGAGGCAGGCAGGAACACGGTCTGGACCTCGGGCGCCATCGCGCCGTTCATGCCGGCGAGCTGCATCTCGTAATCGAGATCGGTGCCGTCGCGCAGGCCGCGGATGAACAGGCGGGCGCCGCAGCGCCGGGCGGCCGAGACGGCGAGATCGTCGAAGGTGACGACCTCCAGGCTCGCGCCCTCGGCGGCGGCCAGCGGCCCGCAGGTCTCGCGCAGCAGGGCGGCGCGCTCTTCGGCCGAGAACAGCGGCGCCTTGCCCGGATGCACGCCGATGGCCAGCACCAGCCGCGGCACGAGGCGGCAGGCCTGCCGCACCACGTCGAGGTGGCCGTTGGTGACCGGATCGAAGGAGCCGGCATAGAGGGCGGTGCGGGTCGTCACGGGAACGGGCCTAGAGCATTTTCCCCGCAAACGGAACCCGATGGCTTTCCGCCTCGTCACACCCCTCCGTCATTCCGGGGCGCGGCAGGCGAACCCGGAATCCATCCGTGTGCTCCGGCTCCGCATCACGGATGGACCCAAGTTCCGCTGCGCGGCCCCGGGATGACGAGAGCAGACCTCAGGCCTCGTCCTCGCCGTTCTCCTCCTCGCCCTCGATATGCTCCACCGAGACGACGCGCTCGGCCTTGTCGGTGTTGAACACCGTCACGCCCTGCGAGGCGCGGCCGACGATGCGGATGTCGTCCACCGGCACGCGGATGAGCTGGCCGGCATTGGTGACCAGCATGATCTGGTCCGAGGCCTCGACGGGGAAGGAGGCGACGAGATTGCCGTTGCGGGCATTGACCCGCATCGCGGTGATGCCTTTGCCGCCGCGGCCCGAGGTGCGGTACTCGTAGGAGGACGAGCGCTTGCCGAAGCCCCGCTCGGACAGCGTCAGCACGAATTGTTCGTGCGCGCCCATCTCGGTGTAGCGCTCCTGCGAGATCGCCGCCTCGGCGGTCACCTCCTCGGCCTCCGGTGCATCGCCCTCGGCCTCGGCCTCGCCGATCACGGCGCGGCGCATCTTCAGATAGCCGGCGCGCTCCTCGGGCGAGGCGTCGAAGGCGTTGAGGATCGCCATCGAGATGACGGTGTCGTCCTTGCCCAGGTTGATCCCGCGCACGCCGGTCGAGTCGCGGCCCTTGAACACGCGCACGTCCTCGACGGGGAAGCGGATGCACTGACCAAGCGCCGTGGTGAGCAGCACGTTCTGGTCGGGCCGGCAGATCTCGACATGGACGATGTGGTCGCCCGGATCGAGCTTCATCGCGATCTTGCCGTTGCGGTTGACCTGGACGAAGTCCGACAGCTTGTTGCGGCGGACATTGCCGGAGGCGGTGGCGAACATCACGTCGAGCGTCTCCCAGGACGCCTCGTCCTCGGGCAGCGGCATGATCGTGGTGATGCGCTCGCCCTCGTTCTGCAGGTGCAGGATGTTGACCAGCGCCTTGCCCCGGGCGTTCGGGGCGGCCACCGGCAGGCGCCAGACCTTCTCCTTGTAGGCTTGGCCCTGGTCGGAGAAGAACAGCACCGGCGTGTGCGTGTTGGCCACGAACAGCCGAGTGACGAAATCCTCGTCGCGGGTGGCCATGCCGGTCCGGCCCTTGCCGCCGCGCTTCTGCGACCGGTAGGTCGAGAGCGGCACCCGCTTGACGTAGCCGGCATGGGACACGGTCACGACCATGTCCTCGCGGGCGATCAAATCCTCGTCCTCGACGCTGAAGTCGGAATCGATGATCTCGGTCTTGCGCGGGGTGGCGAACAGCTCGCGCACCTCGGCCAGCTCGTCCTTGACGATCGCCTGGATGCGGGCGCGGGAGCGCAGGATGTCGAGATAATCGGCGATCTCGTCGGCGAGCTTCTTCAGCTCGTCGCCGATCTCGTCGCGGCCGAGCGCGGTCAGGCGCTGGAGGCGCAGGTCGAGGATGGCGCGGGCCTGGGTCTCCGACAGGCGGTAGGTGCCGTCGTCGGCGACGCGGTGGCGCGGATCGTCCACGAGCGCGATCAGCGGAGCGATGTCGTGGGCCGGCCAGTCGCGGGCCATCAACGCCTCGCGGGCGGTGTTCGGGTCCGGCGAGGTGCGGATCAGGCGGATCACCTCGTCGATGTTGGCCACCGCGATGGCCAGACCGCACAACACGTGGGCGCGCTCGCGCGCCTTGTTGAGCAGGAACTTGGTGCGCCGGGAGACGACCTCCTCGCGGAAGTCGTTGAAGGCCTGGAGCAGGTCCTTCAGGTTCATCAGCTCCGGCCGGCCGCCGTTGAGCGCCACCATGTTGGCGCCGAACGAGGTCTGGAGCGGGGTGTAGCGGTAGAGCTGGTTCAGGACGACGTCGGCCATGGCGTCGCGCTTGATCTCGACGACGATGCGCATGCCGTCGCGGTCGGACTCGTCGCGCAGGTCCGAGATGCCCTCGATGCGCTTGTCCTTCACCAGCTCGGCGATCTTCTCGATCAGCGTCGCCTTGTTCACCTGATACGGGATCTCGGTGAAGATCAGCGCCTCGCGCTCCTTGCGCAGCTCCTCCACGTGCGAGCGAGCGCGCATGATGATCGAGCCGCGGCCGGTGGTGTAGGCCTGCCGGGTGCCGGCCCGGCCGAGGATCATGCCGCCGGTGGGGAAGTCGGGGCCGGGGACGATCTCGTTGAGCGCCTCGATGGTCAGGCCCGGATCGTCGATCAGCGCGACGCAGGCATCGACCAATTCGCCGAGATTGTGCGGCGGGATGTTGGTGGCCATGCCCACCGCGATGCCGCCCGCGCCGTTGACCAGCAGGTTCGGAAAGCGGGCGGGGAGAACCGTCGGCTCCTCGTGGGCCTCGTCGTAGTTGGGCCTGAAATCGACGGTGTTCTTGTCGATGTCGGTCAGCAGCGCGACGGCGGGCTTGGCGAGCCTCGATTCGGTGTAGCGCATGGCCGCGGCGGGATCGCCGTCGACCGAGCCGAAATTGCCCTGCCCGTCGATGAGCATCAGGCGCATGGAGAAGTCCTGCGCCATGCGGACCAAGGCGTCGTAGATCGATTGGTCGCCGTGGGGATGGTACTTACCGATCACGTCGCCGACGATGCGGGCCGACTTGACGTATTTGCGCTCCGGCAGGTGCCCCGACTCGAAGGCCGAGTAGAGGATGCGCCGGTGCACCGGCTTGAGGCCGTCGCGGGCATCGGGCAGCGCCCGGCTCACGATCACGCTCATGGCGTAATCGAGATAGGAGCGGCGCATCTCGTCGGTGATGGAGACGGGTTTGATGTCGGTCGCGGGCGGCGGCGTGCCGGTGTCGTCCTTGTCGTCTGCCAACGTCGTTCTCTCGATCTTCTGTTCGTTCAGGCCGGGCTCAGAGGCTTCGAAGCCCCGTTCCGGTCGCCGATCCCGCTTCCACCCTCATCACGGGAGGCCTCTCGCGATGAGGGTGGAAGCGGGACGCACCATGGCCGACCAAAGGCCGTCGTTTCAGTTACTTAAATATGAATTCCAGGGCTCCGGCACAACATCGGCGCCTCCGCCAGCGGCGCTTTGCCAGCCTCTCAGGGAAGCCGCGCCAGCACCGCCTCGGCGGCGGCCAGATCCTCCGGTGCATTGAGGTTGAGGAAGGGATCGACCGGCTCCACCGGCCAGGCCGCGACCGCCGCCCCGTGCCGCTCGATGAACCCGCCGACCCGCCGCTCGCCGCGCGCGATCCAGTCACGCAGGTCGTCGCGCAAAGCCACCGGCCAGAGGGCGCTGGTGAAGTGGCGCCGCTCTCCGGACGCCGCGAGCGCGATCGGCTTTCCCTCCGCCACAGCGGCGGCGGCGAGGCGCGCCACGAAGTCGTGGGGCAGAAACGGCGCATCGCCCGGCACGCTGGCGAGATGCGTGACGCCGGGCAGGACGGCGGCGGCCTCCATCCCGGCGAGGATGCCGGCCAGCGGCCCCGGATGCCCCGGAACGGAATCCGGCAGGACCTCGCCCGGAAAGACGTCGCGGAAGCGGGACGGGTCGCCGTTGGCGCTGAGCGCGAGACCGCCCGGGCATTGCGGCTGGAGGCGCTCGGCGACGCGCTCCAGCAGGGTGAGTCCCGCGAGCCGGAGCAGAGGCTTGTCGCCCCCGCCCATCCGCCGAGACAGGCCGCCGGCCAGAATGAGGCCTAAAGTGCCCGCCCCGAGGACCGGCGGACTCACTCGATGACGATCTTCGGCGCCGCCCGGCCGGCGGGCGCGCCGGTGAGATTGCCCCAGAGCTTCCGGGCGATCTCGCTGTAGACCTTGGCCTGCGGTCCGTCCGGATCGGTCGCGACCACGGGGCGGCCGGCATCCGAGGTCTCGCGGATCGCCATGGTCAGCGGGATCTCGCCGAGGAAGGGCACCTCCAGGCGCTCGGCCTCGTGGCGGGCGCCGCCATGGCCGAAGATCGCGGAGGCATGGCCGCAATTCGGGCAGATGAAGGTCGCCATGTTCTCGATCACGCCGAGGATCGGCACGGAGACCTTGCGGAACATGGTCACGCCGCGGCGGGCGTCGATCAGCGCCAGATCCTGCGGCGTCGAGACGATCACGGCGCCCGAGAGCGGCGTCGCCTGGGCCATGGTCAGCTGCGCGTCGCCCGTGCCGGGGGGCATGTCGACCACGAGCACGTCGAGCGCGCCCCAGGCCACGTCGCGCAGCATCTGGGTGATGGCCGACTGCACCATCGGCCCGCGCCAGATCATCGCCGATTCCGGCTCGATCAGCAGGCCGATCGACATCGCCTTCAGCCCGTAGGCCTGCAGTGGCTCCAGGGTCTTACCCTCGATCACCCGCGGCTTGCCGGAGAGCCCCAGGAGCTTCGGCACCGAGGGGCCGTAGATGTCGGCATCGAGCAGGCCGACCCGCAGGCCCTGAGCGCTCAGCGCGAGGGCGAGGTTGCAGGCCGTGGTGGACTTGCCGACGCCGCCCTTGCCCGAGGCCACCGCCACGATGTGGCGCACGCCGGGCAGAGCGTTCCCTTGGGCGTTCCCTTGAGCGTTCCCTTGGGCATTCCCCGGCGCGCTGCCCGGACGGGGCGGAGCGACCGGGCCGCCGGATTGGCGCGGCGCGCCCGGAGCCGGGCCGGAGGCGGCGGATCCCCGCTCCGCGGTGAGGCTCGCCAGCACGCTCGACACGCCGGGCAGGGCCAGCACGCGGCCCTCCGCCTCGCGGCGGACCGGCTCGAAGCGCTCGGCCTCGCTCGGATCGATCAGGATCGAGAACATCACCCGGTTGCCCGGATCGATCACCACCTGAGAGAGGCGACCGGAGGCGGGCAGGGTCGTGCCGCCGCGATCGACCGTCACGGTCGAGAGCGCCTTGAGCACATCGTCGCGCGTGATCGCCAAAACTCGAACTCCATCGGGCCATAGGGGCGGCCCATGCCGCTCCCGTTCATCTAACCAGCCACGCGGGAAACACCAGCCCGTGACCGCTCCTCAACGCCGCCGTCCCGGCGGGATGGCGATCAGGTTGCATTCCTCCATGGGTCCGCGCACCACCGAGCCGTCGCCCCGCCGGTAGACGCCGCGGCGCACGTGCCGGCAGCCGACGGGGCCGCGCAGCCGCTTCACCCGCTCGACATGGACGCTGCGGTAGCGCCGATTCGAGAAATCGTGGCCGCCGATGCGCATGCCGGGGCCGAACCGCACCGCCGCGGAGGCCGGCACCGCGAGGGCCATCAACAGCGCTGCCAGCCATGCAAGCCTCATCCACCCCCTCCCGACGGGACGCCTGAACCAAGACCGGCCTCGCTCGTTGTCGAGGCAATCGCCGGGCGGCCGTTTCCGCCCGGCTCACACCATTGACGACATTCGGAGAACGGATCGCCATGCACCAGGGCAACCATCGCGACCACGAGGGCGCGAAGAAGCTCTTCGAGCTGACCAAGGACGTCAAGGTCGCGATGCTGACCACCGCCGACCAGAACGGCACGCTGAACAGCCGTCCGATGTGGAACAACGAGATCGACGAGAACGGCGACATCTGGTTCTTCACCAAGCTGCACAGCCCGAAGACCGCCGAGATCAGCCGCGACAACCAAGTGAACCTGGCCTATTCGGACCCGTCGAGCCAGACCTACGTCTCGATCGCCGGCAAGGCCGAGGTGATCCGCGACCAGAAGCTTATCGACGAGAAGTGGCAGGAGAGCCTCAAGACGTGGTTCCCCAACGGGAAGAACGATCCCGAGGTCGGCCTGATCCGCATCCATCCCGAGCAGGGCGAGTACTGGGACAGCCCGTCCTCCACGATGGTCCACCTCTACGGCTACGTGAAGGCCTCGCTCACGGGCGAGAGCCCCAAGACGGAGACCAAGAAGGTCAATCTCGCCTGATCCTGGTGTCGGTGGGCCCCGCGCCCACCCGCGTGACGTTCGGCGCTCCCGTTCCCGGCGGGAGCGCCTTTTTTGTCATGGGAGCCCCGACCCGTCGGCGTTGATCGCCGGGGCGATCCGTCCCAAGCTCGGGCGACACTCCCCGAACACGGACGGCCCATGATCGACCTCGCGAAGCGGGTCTACGACCACAATTTCCGCATCGACCCGATCGTGCGCTCCCTGCTCGATACGGATTTCTACAAGTTGCTGATGGCGCAGATGATCTTCCGCCGTCACCGCGACCTGCGGGTCAGCTTCGGGATCCAGAACCGCACGACGAGCGTGCGGGTGGCCGACGAGATCGACCTCGGAGAGCTGCGGGCCCAGCTCGACCACGCCCGCACCATCCGCCTGAGCCGGGGCGAATCCACTTGGCTTCGCGGCAACACCTTCTACGGCCGCCGCCAGATCCTCTCCTCCGAGTTCATGGCGTGGTTCGAGACATTCCGGCTGCCGGACTACGAGCTGGAGGTCCGCGACGGACAGGTGGCGCTCAGCTTCCACGGCCCCTGGGTCGAGACCACGATGTGGGAGGTGCCGGCGCTGGCGATCCTCAACGAGCTGCGCTCGCGCGCGGTGCTGCGCGGCATGGGCAAGTTCGAGCTTCAGGTGCTCTATGCCCGCGCCATGACCCGGGTCTGGGAGAAGATCGAGCGGCTGAAGCGCCTGCCCGATCTCTCCATCGCCGATTTCGGCACGCGGCGCCGCCACGGCTTCCTGTGGCAGGACTGGTGCGTGCAGGCGATGAGCGAGGGCTTGGGCGAGCGGGCCTTCCTCGGCACCTCGAACTGCCTGATCGCCATGCGCCGCGAGGTCGAAGCGGTGGGCACCAACGCCCACGAACTGCCGATGGTCTACGCCGCGCTCGCCGGCGACGACGATGAGGCGCTGGCCCAGGCGCCCTACGCCGTGCTCGCCGATTGGCAGCAGGACTATGCCGGCAACCTCCTGGTGGCCCTGCCCGACACCTACGGCACCACCGGCTTCCTCGCGAACGCCCCCGACTGGCTCACCGCCTGGACCGGCATCCGCATCGACTCGAAGGAGCCGATCGCGGGCGGCGAGGAGGCCCTGGCCTTCTGGCGATCGCGCGGCTGCGACCCGCGCGAAAAGCTCGCGATCTTCTCCGACGGGCTCGACATCGACGACATCGAGGCCATTCACGCCCATTTCCATGGCCGCATGCGCATCGGCTACGGCTGGGGCACGCGGCTGACCAACGATTTCCGCGGACTCGTGCCGGACGGGCGCCTCGACCCGATCTCGGTGGTCTGCAAGGTGACCGAGGCCGAGGGGCGTCCGACGGTCAAGATCTCCGACAACCCGAGCAAGGCGCAGGGGCCGGCAGCGGAGGTGGAGCGCTACAAGCGGGTGTTTGGCGTGGGCGCGCAGGCGGCGATGGCCGTGGTGGTGTGAGGCTGTTTCAGGATGGTTCTATCGAGGCCTGGAATGCTCCCTCCCCCCGCACGCGGGAAGAGGGAGCCTCCGCGCGACCGGATGCGATCACCCGGCGCGGCCCTCACGTCCCCTCCACAGCCGCCTTTGCCGCCCGCCTCGCCGCCGCCTTGCGCTTCCACGGCGCGTCGGCCTCCCAGTCGCCGGCCATGATGCAGCCGTAGGGCTCCACCCGGTCGACGACCTCGGCCAGATCGTACTTGGCGATCTGGGCGCGCACGCTGCCCGCGTCCTTGTAGGCGCCCGGCAGCTCCGACAGGTCGGGCGTGCCGCAGAAGAAGCGCACGTCGATGCCCTCGGGCAGAGCGGGCGCGTTCTCCCGCAGGAACGCCTTGCGGCTCATGTTGCGGCCCGCCCCGTGCGGGGCGAAGCCCAGCGAGGCCGCGTGGTCGCGGTGGCGGGCGATCAGGATCGGCTCGGCCATGTTGAGCGGGATCAGCGTGCGCCCGTCATCGTCGGCCGAGAACCCCTGCCATGACGGGGTCGCCCCCTTGCCGTAGTAGTAGAGCCCGTCGTCGCGGCGGAAGACGAAGTTGTGCTCGTTCCAGAACCGGTCCGCGACGGCGTTGCTCGTCTTGCGCGCCACGAAGTCGTGGAGTGCGTAGTGGCTCGCCTTGGTCCAGTCCCGCACGATCTGCAGCGCCTCCCAATAGGCCCGGCCGTCGTCGGACTCCGCTCGGATCCAGGCGTTGTGGGCCGGAACCCGCGGGGCGACGATCGCCGTGTGGCGGCGCGCGACGGCCATGCCCTTCTTGTAGAGCTGGGCGCCGAGCCCGCGCGAGCCGTGATGGGTGACGAGCGCCACCTGCCCGGTCGAGGCGAGGTGCCCGACAGAGGCGAAGTGGTTGCCGTCGCCCTGGCTGGCGAAGTGGCCGACCGCCATGTTCGCGAACGCGGCGAGGAAGCGGTTGCCCGCCACGCCCGCCATCACCGCGTCCGGCGGCGCAATCACGCCCTTCCGCCCGCCCGGTCCGAAATGCGTCACCGCATGCACGGCATCGAGCACCCGCTTCGGGTCGTCGCCCCGGCGAAACATGGTGATCGCCACCGAGCAGCAGATATCGGCCGAGTGGAAGCCCGGATGAATCGCGTCCGTGCAGGCGACCGCGCCGCCCACGGGGATCGTGCCCTCGGCAAAGCCCGAGGGGCAGGCATCCGGCATCACCGCGCCCTTCACGATGGTCGGCACCCGCATCAGCGCATCCATGTGCGCGATCACGGCGGCCGCGTTCGCCCGCTCGGCCTCCGTCTCGGCGTCGAGGAAGACGCCGAACGCGCGCCCGTTGGTCCGCATCGCGATTACGTGGGAGGTGGGGTCGGGGGTGGCGAGATGCGCCTGGATCGCCGCATCGTCGGCGCCCTCAAGGCGCATCGCGTTGGCGATGGCCACCGCCCGCGGGCCGTCCTCACCGAGGCAGCGCATCACCGCGACCGCGTTCTCCCGGGTCAGTGCCCGCTCGCCCGCGTAGTAGGAGCCGGCCTCCGAACCCAGCACCAGGAAGCGGTCGAGCCGCGCCCAGTCGCTGATTGCGAAGGCGTGGCCGCCGGCCCAATTCGGCACGGTGCGGGGCAGGGGCTCCGACTGCCGGGTGCGCCGGAGCGAGAACAGCTTTCCATGGTTCAACATCGCTCGCTCCTTTCTCCGCGGGGCGTTCTTGGCTTTTCGCCCCGAGGCTCGTGGCGGCCGCGCGGTCATGAATTGTGCGAGGGATTCCGACGCCTCGTGGCGCCTGGGATTCGAACCCAAGGACCTGATCACCCTCGCAATCCGGCCCGCGCGGCCGAATTCGTTTGTGCCGTCATCGGCCGTGCGGGCGTGGAAGGGAGACAGGAGGTCCGCTCGCGCGGCGTGCGTCGCCCGTCCGCCACCCGGGCATCGGACCTCGCGGCCCGTGGGATTCGAACCCGGCCTCTCGGCCGACGATCACCTGTCTCCATCGGCCCGCACGGCCGAATGTCTTGTCAGTCTGAGCCCGCGGCCGGACGGGTGTCCGGCTTGCGAGGGGCGCGGTCGTGGGGTTGAGGAAAGGGGCGCTCTATCCGGACTGAGCTACGGGCCTTGCGGCCCGGCGGGGCTCGAACCCGCGACCACCTCATGAAAAATGATAACCTTTCCTCTTCGGCCCGCGCGTCTTTGATAATTTTCCTACAACTTGGCCGCGCAGGGCCTGCGGTCGTGGGCAGTCGGGGACGGGTTTGCTGAGCTACGGGCGTGATGCCCGGCGGAACTCGAATCCGCGACCTCCACGGCATGGCCGCGGCGCTCTACCGGTAACCGTCCCCGTCCGGCCCGCAGGGGCCGCCGGGATGGGGAATGGGGATTGGATGGCCGCGCCGGAGCGGCGGCCAGGCGGGCATGGGGTGCAGATGGGCATGGGGGTGCGGACGGGAATGTCCTTGCGGACAACCGAGCTCTTCGCCCAGGGGCGTCAGGCGTTCGATTCCCTGAGATAACCGTCCGCTATCGGCCCGCGCGGCCGACCGGATCTGGTGCGACCGGATTCGATCGCATCGACCATAGCCTCTCGGACCCTGAACGGGCGCAAGCGGCGACGCGGTGGTCGTCGTATGTCATGCCTTGCTCCGTCGAGGCGGGGCCAATGGGGACGCGGACGTGAGAACGGGCGATCGGGGCTTCACGGGACAAGGTGATAACCGATGCCCACCGGCCCGCGCCGGTGATGCTTTTCGAGGTCTCGAGCCGGGCATGGGTGCGAACGAGCGGATGCTTTCCCGTGCGGGTAAGGAGATAACGCTCGGTCTCCGGCCCGGCTGAGCCGATGGACCCGTGCTTACGGTTGTGCCGCGGATGCGTCAACCGGAAACTTGAAAATTCTTTCAGCTTCACTCATCTGCGGTCCATGCTCTCAGCCACCATCACCCCCGCCCAGATCCGCGCCGGCCGCGGCCTCCTCAGGTGGACGCAAGGAGTTCTGGCCCATCGCGCGGCGGTCTCGGTGGTGACGCTGAACATGATCGAGAGCGATCAGGTCGCCCCGCGCGCCAAGACCCTGGACGCGATCCGCTCGGTGCTCGAAGGCGAGGGCATCCGCTTCATCGGCGACGCGGACGAGGGTTTCGGTGTGGTGATGCGGCCGCGGACCGATGCGGCGGCGCGTTCGGACCGACCCGCGCCGCGGCAGAGGAAGCGAGGGCCGCAGCAGGAGAAGCAGCAAGAGAAGACGTCGCGTTCCATGCGGGCCGACACGTGAGCGCCCGCATCGATCTCAACGCCGATCTCGGCGAGGGATTCGGCCCCTGGCAGCTCGGCGACGACGCCGCGCTCCTCGACATCATCACCTCGGCCAACGTCGCCTGCGGCTTCCACGCGGGTGACCCCGACATCATGGTCGAGACGGCGGCGGCGGCGCGGGTGCGCGGCGTGGCCGTCGGCGCCCATCCGGGGTTCTTCGACCTGCGCGGCTTTGGCCGGAACCGGATTCAGGAGAGTCCGCGGCGAATCGAGCGCGACATCGCCTATCAGATCGGCGCGCTCCAGGCCTGCGCCGCGCTGGCGGGCGCCCGCGTCACCCACGTCAAGGCGCACGGCGCCCTCGCCAACCTCTCGAACGAGGACGAGGCGGTCGCCGACGCCCTCGCCCGGGCCGTGGCCGGGGTCGATCCGAGCCTCGTCCTGGTCGTGATGCCGGGGCTCGCCGCCGAGCGGGCCGGCGCGCGCGCCGGGCTGACCCTCGTGCGGGAGATCTACGCCGACCGCGCCTATGCCGAGGACGGCGGGCTCGCCCCCCGCGGCTCGCCGGGCGCCGTGATCCACGCGGCGGAGGAAGCCGCCGCGCGCGTCGCCCGCATGGTCGGGGAGGGTGCGGTCTTCACTATCGGAGGGCGACGCATTCCGGTCGCGATCGACACCGTCTGCGTCCACGGCGACAACCCGGAGGCTATAGCCATGGCACGAGCCGTGCGCATGGCGTTGGAGTTCGCGGGTTTTAGCCTCCGGCCCTTCGCCGATTCTTTCGCCGGCTCCTTCGCGAAGACCTGCCCGAGCTCCTGACCGACCGCCCTGTTACGGCAAAGTTTCAGGGATCGATTTCGGCCTCCTCACGGTTTCTTGAGTTCAAGTGCCTCCGGGCACCGACGGCTGTGCCGCCCCCGGCCCTCGAGCAGGATGAGGGCCCGCCTCGCGGCGCGATCCGGCGGGTCGGCACGAAGCGTGGCGTAAGAGGGAAGTTCGGCCTGACATGAAGCGCGTATCCCCCGGTGAGGGCTTCATCGTGCCGCCACGCCCGACGCGGGTCGCCGCGGCCGAGACGCCCAAAGGTCCGCTCGCCTCCTCCCTCGTCGTGTTCGCGATCATCGTCGCCGGCCTGTTTCTCGCGCGCGAGGTGCTGATCCCCATCGCCATCGCGGTGCTCCTGTCCTTCGTGCTGGGCCCGCTGGTCAATTTCCTGCGCCGGCTGCGGCTGGGGCGGGCGGTGGCGGTGCTCGTCTCGGTGCTGTTCGCCGCGGGCCTGATCGCCGCGCTCTCCACCGTGATCGGCGTCCAGGTCGCCGAACTCGCCCAGGACGTGCCGCGCTACCAGCGCACCGTCGAGCGCAAGATCGAGGGGCTTCGCAACGGCTCCCTCGGCCAGACGATGGACTACATCGCCAACATCAACCGGGCGATCCACCAGAGCGGCGAGGAAAACAAGGAGAGCGCCGAGCGCGCCAAGGAGCGATCCTTGCGCGAGCAGGCCGCCCGCAAGGCCGAGCCGGAACCGGCCAAGCCCCTGGTCGTGCAGGTGGAGGAGCGCCGCCCGAGCCCGCTCGAACTCGCCACCACCGTGCTCTCGCCGGTGGCGCAGCCCCTGGCCACCGCCGGCATCGTCATCGTCGTCCTCCTGTTCATCCTGATGCAGCGGGAGGACCTGCGCGACCGCCTGATCCGGCTCGCCGGCTCAAGCGACCTCCACCGCACCACGGTCGCCATGGACGACGCGGCGCGACGGCTCTCGCGCTACTTCCTGGGCCAGCTCGCCCTCAACACCGCCTTCGGCATCGTCATCGGCGTCGGGCTCTGGATCATCGGCGTGCCGAGCCCGGTGCTATGGGGCATCTTCGCTCTGGTCATGCGCTTCATACCCTATATCGGCGCCGTCCTGTCGGCGGTGCTGCCGATCGCGCTCGCGGCCGCGGTCGATCCGGGCTGGAGCATGGTGCTGGCGACCTTCCTGCTCTTCGCCATCGTCGAGCCCATCGTCGGGCATGTCGTCGAGCCGTTGGTCTACGGCCACTCCACCGGCCTCTCGCCGTTCTCCGTGCTGGTCTCGGCCCTGTTCTGGACCTGGCTGTGGGGACCGGTCGGGCTCCTGCTCTCGACGCCGCTCACCGTCTGCCTCGTCGTGCTCGGACGCCACGTCGACCGGCTCGAATTCCTCGACGTGCTGTTCAGCAACCGCCCGGCGCTGACCCCGGTCGAGAACTTCTACCAGCGCATGCTCGCCGACGACCCGGAGGAGGCGCAGGAGCATGCCGAGCTGATCCTGCGGGAATGCTCGCTCTCGGCCTATTACGACGACGTCGTGCTGAAGGGTCTCGAGCTCGCCGCCCGCGACGCCGCCCGGGGCGTGCTGACGCCCGACCAGAAGGACGAGATCCGCGCCTCGATCACCGCGCTGGTGGAGGATCTGGAGGAGCGCGAGGACGCGGTGCCCGATCCGGCCTCCAAACCCACCCGCCTGATCCCGGACGGATCGCGCGACGGGGAGAGCGCCTGCAAGAGCGACCCGATCCCCGAGCCCGATCCGGACGACCTGCCCGAGCCCTGGCGCCGGGACGGCGCGGTGCTGCTCGTCTCCGGCCGCGGCTTCCTCGACGGGGCGGCGACGGCCATCGCCGACCAGCTCCTGCGCAAGCGCGGCTTCGGCACGCGGCAGGTGCCCTTCGCCGAGGTCGCGCGGGTGCGCATCGGGGCATGGGAGCCCGGTCCGGCCCAGGCGGTCTGCGTGATCTCGCTGGCCCTCTCCGGCGAGCCGACCCATCTGCGCCGCCTCGTCTCGCGGCTGCGCCAGAAGATCGACGCCGTGCCGATCGTCGCCGGGCTGTGGCGCCTCGACGAGCCGATTCTCTCCGACGAGGCGCAGCGGGCCAAGCTCGGGGCCGACGATCACGTCACCTCGCTGCGCGACCTGATCGAGACGATCCTCGCCATCGCGCGCAACGACGCGCCGCAGGAGCCGCAGCGCCAGGAGGCGGCGGTGCCGCCGCGGCAGGCGCTGCCCGAACCGGTCTAGCGGGCCAGGGCGCCGGGGACCGACCGGATCGGGCGGATCAGACTTCCGTCAGGTAGCTTCCGTGGACCCAACCCGAGAAATCGGGCAGTCCGGCCTCGTTGAGCACCGAGACGAAGCGCCAGTTTCCCTCGCGCTCATGGATCATCACCCGGGTGCCGTCCGCCAGCGGGACCGGCCGCAGCGGCGGTGCCGAGGCCCGGGGCTCGGACCGGATATTCAGGCCTGTGGGCGAGCGCACGACGAAGACCTCGGGTCCCTCCTCCTCCCGTCCGAACACCTTCGCCTTGAACATCGACATGTCCCAGGCCGGACCGGGATCGGTCTTGCGGCCGGGCGAGATGTCGTCGTGGCCGATGATCTCGGTCAGGTCGTAATGGGAGCAGACGGCCTGCGCCACGTCGATCGTGGCGTGGATCTGCGCGTCGGTATAGGTCTCCCAGCCGCGCACCGGACCACCGTTCTTGTGGCGAGCCTCGACGACCTTGCTGGCATCGACCGCGCTGCCCGTCCACGAGACCCAGCCCGATCCGGACTTCGAGAGCGGCCCCCAATTCTCGATCTCGATACCGATCGCGCTCCGGTTGAGGCCGGTGTAGCGCTGACCGTCCTTGGCCGTCCAACTGCTCTGGCCCGCGTGCCAAGCGACCACGTTGAAGGGAACGCACTGGATCACCGTTCCGTCGCGGCGCACGACCACGTGCGCGGACACCTTCGCCTGCCGGTTCGAGAAGTACTTCGCGATATCGGAACTCGGCCCGCTGGCCGTGAAGTGAATGACGAGAAACTTCGGATCAAGCGCACCGCCTGTATTCGGCGAAGCGACGAAGTCGACTCCAGCCTGTCCGACAGCGAGCTTATGTGAACGAATTTTGTACATGGAATCCTCCCGGACCATGGACACGAACAATAGAAACTTTTGTCGGGTTTGATCGAATCAATAATCAGACTTATGCTCTCATGATTCTACACAAGTGACAACAGCAATCACTGCACCTGGCCATCCGGCAGGTCGTCCGATGCCCGCGAAACCTCACGGGGCAAGACTATCCGCCTCGGTCTCACCGCAAGCGGGGAGGGGGCGCCCACCCCGGCGGACACGGGATGCGAACGGAAATCGCGGGGCCGGCTTGACGGCGCCCTCCGCCGACGTCTTCGTCTCAGTCCATCAACGGGAGACTGCCCCTCGATGAGCGTCGTCGATCTCGCCCAGTTCATGGAAGACCTCGCCACCCAATCCGGGGCGGCGATCCTGCCGTTCTTCCGGGCGCATTTCGGCCTGGACGACAAGTCCCACGGAACCGGCCGCGCCTTCGATCCGGTCACCGAGGCGGACCGCGCGGCGGAGACCGTGATGCGCCGGATGATCAAGGACCGGCTTCCCAGCCACGGCATCCTCGGCGAGGAGTTCGGCTCCGAGCGTGCGGACGCGGAATGCGTCTGGGTGCTCGATCCGATCGACGGCACCCGCGCCTTCATCAGCGGCCTGCCGACCTGGGGCACCTTGATCGGGCTCACCCATCACGGCGCGGCGGTGCGCGGCCTGATGCACCAGCCCTATCTCGGCGAGCGCTTCCTCGGCGACGGCAAGACCGCGAGCGTGCGCAGCCCCCGGGGCGAACGTCGCCTGCACAGCCGCCGCAGCGAGGCGCTCGGCGACGCCATTCTCGCCACCACCGATCCGCGCCTGTTCGCCGACGGCGAGGAGGCGGAGCGCTTCCGCGCGATCGAGGCGCAGGTGAAGATGTCGCGCTACGGCGCCGACTGCTACGCCTACTGCATGCTGGCGGCGGGCCAGATCGACCTTGTGGTCGAGGCGGGGCTCAAGCCCTACGACATCGTCGCGCTGATCCCCATCGTCGAGGGCGCGGGCGGAGTCGTGACGGGCTGGGACGGCGGACCGGCCACTGGCGGCGGCCGGATCGTGGCGGCGGGCGACCGCCGGCTGCACGAGGCCGCCCTGAGGCTGCTCAACCCGTAGGCCCGGCGCGCTCCGGTGGCGCGGCCAGGCCGGAGCGGTCCCCTTCTCCCGCAAACACCCATCGCCGAGGCGCGGTCCGCCGCGGCGATGGGGCTCCGGATCAGGCGAAGATCAGATCCTTCACCTGTCCGGCCAGCGCGGTATCCCAGGACCAGTTGGAATGGCCGACCAGGTCGCTCGTGCGCAGGACGTCAAGCGGAACTGCCCCCTGCCCCTCGGCGACGACCTTCTCGTTCTTGAGCAGGCGCATGTAGCCGGCCTCGTCCACGCTGGCCTGCCATTTCGCCATCTCCCCCTCGACGATCGCGTCCGCCGCCGTGATCCGATGCTTGGTGGCGCCCGTCAGGATCTCGAACGCCATGTCATCGCCGTTGCCGACCTGGCCGAGCCAGATGTTGTCGCTGTCGCGGCCATTGCCGGTGTCGAACACGCGCTGATAGCTGCCGTGGCTGAGATCGTCGAAGCGAACCTCGGCGAACATCTTGAAGGCGCCGTCGATCTCCGGAATGCCCTTGAACGGCGTGATCGTCACGTGGCTCACCTCGCCGACCAGCGGCTTGTCCGCCCCCCAATTCGACTTGCCGACGAACTCGTTGACCCGCGCGACGTCCTTGGGGACGATGCCCTGTCCCTCGCTCAGGAGCGCTCCGTCCTTGAACAGGCGCATCCAGCCGGTGTCGTCGACGCTGGTCGTCCAGGTCGCCTTCTGGCCCTCCACGATCGCGCCTTTCGCCACGATGGAGGCGGATTTGTCGCCGTTCACAATCGTGAACTGCATGTCGCTGGAGGTGCCGATCTGTCCGAGGAAGACGTTGTCGGCGTTCGCTCCGTTGCCGAGGTCGAAGACCCGCTGCCACGCACCGGCATCGATGTCGTCGAACCGGACCGTCGCGCTGGCGGTGAAGGCCCCGTGGATGTCGGGCAGGTCGTCCTTGAAGGTCAGGTCGTAGACGTTGCCGACCAGCGCCGTATCCTGCGCCCAGTTGGAGTGCCCGACGAACTCCTTCGTCCGCGTTACGTCGCGCGGCACGGTGCCCTGACCCTCGGCGACGAGCGCGCCGTCCTTGTAGAGCGACATCCATCCCTTCTCGTCGACGCCGGCGGTCCAGCGCGCCTCCACGCCCTGCGTGATCGCGTCCTTGGCGGTGATGCGGTGCTTGACCGCGCCGTCGAGGATCTCGAAGGCCATGTCGCGCCCGTTGCCGACCTGCCCGAGCCAGATGTTGTCGCTGTCGGGGCCGTTGCCGGTGTCGAAGACGCGCTGATAGTTGCCGCCCGCGAGATCATCGAACCGCACCCGCGCGGTGACGCTGAACGCGCCGTCGATGTCGGGAATGTCGGGACGGTAGGCTTCGTCGGCGGCGGCGTTCAGGGCCATCTCGTAGGTCGCGCCGCCAGCCTTCACCGTACCGTAGCGCTCCTTCAGATGGGCGAGGAGGCCGGCCGTGTCGAGCACCGTGTCGTCGAAGCTCAACGATTCAATCGAGGTCAGGGTATCGACGCTGCCCGAGGCGAGATGCTTGACGGCGAGCGGGCCGGTGGAGGTGCTCGCGTCGTAGAGGACGACGTAGTCCTGGCTCCGGCCTGCGAACACGGCCTTGTCGATGCCGTCGCCGCCATCCAGCGCGTCGTTTCCGGGTCCGCCGATGAGAACGTCGTCGCCCGCGCCGCCGAAGAGCCTGTCGTCGCCCGCACCGCCGTCGATCCAGTCGTTGCCGCCGTAGGCGTAGAAGGTGTCGCTGCGGTTGCCGAGCCAGATCTTGTCGGCACGCTCGGTCGCGATCGGCATGCCCCGGTCCTGGAGCATGGCCAGGTCGAGGTCCGATATGCCCTTGCGGACGCCAGAAGAGATCGAGGCGCCCATCAGATCCCCGTCGAACCCGACATGTGCCCGACCCCAGTCGAGCGGGCTCGCGCCGCCGAGAACCGCCCGCGTGTTCTCGCCGTTGAAGACGAAGCCCCCGCCGGCATCCGTCGCGGCCTGGAAATCGAGAAAACCGAGCGCGTGGCCGAGCTCGTGCTGCATCACCGAGAAGGCGTCGATCCGGTCGCCGGGAACACCTGCAACACCCGCCGGATCGTAGAACCAGCCGCGGTAACTATAATCGGCGAGCGTGAGGTCACCGTCGGGCTTGCTGCCGTTCCCGTCATAGCCCTCGCGGGCCTTGAGGATGGTGGCATAGTCCCACCCGCCTCCATTCCAGGCGTAGTTGGGTCCGGCGTTGGCGAGGATGCCGCCGCTGCCGATATTGCCGATCGCGAGGGCGATATCGATCGTGCTGTCGCCTTGAATGTACTTGGCCCAGCCGTCGGCCGCGCCTTGAGCCGTCGCAAGGATCAAGTCGGCCTGCCAACCGGCGAGCCAAGGCGAGTAGCCGTTTGCCCAAAAGACAGAGATTTTCGCCATCGATCAATCTTTCCATTAATCTGGACTTCGATCCGCCGCCGGCACGTCCGTTCACCGGCCGAGGTCGACAACTTCAAGTTCAGGATTTATCAGTCAACCACTCGGCTCATCTGACCAAGCCTTCGCAACCGAGAGCTATTATCAATCTGCTCTTCGAATATTGAGGAGCGGATTAAAGTTTTATCTTAACATATGCTGGATTTTTGCGGATCGGCGCGAGCAAGCTCGTCCGCGACAGGACGAGCGCATCCGAGGAAATTCCAGTGCGTACGCCACCGATCAGGAGAGACATCCGTTTGCCCGGCACGATCGGCCACGTGATAAAAATTTTTTCGAGCGAGTATTCATATGATCACGCCACTTAAAATACGCACGGTATCGTACTTCATTCTCAGTATGCGGCATCTTCTGGCAGAGAAAATTTGCGCACGATTGCTCGAAACGAATAACGGCAAGAAGATGCGTTGATCGAGGCAGGCCGACCGCCGGGACGGCATTCCGCTTCGGTCCGGGGGAGGTCGCATCGGACCGGAGCGCCCCTCGAGAGTCGCCCGCTACCGGCCATTTCCATCCCTGGCGCGGCGGGCGCTGCGTATGAGGCGCGAAGGGATCGGCGGCGCCGCGTTCAGCGCGCGCGTCCGGCGAACGCTCTCAGGCCGGTCCCACGTCTCAGCCGGGGAGGGCGGGCTCAGACAGGGTCCGCTCGGCGGCAGCCTGGGAGCCGTGGCCCGGAATGAAGGCGTCGAAGGCGGCCCAGAAATCGGTGCGGATCGCGTCGCACTCGGTGAGGATCTCGTGGCGGGCACCCGGCAACACGATCAGGTGCCCGGTCTTAAGCCGGGCGACGAAGCGCTCGATCGTCGGCGTGCCGCAGACGGGATCGGCTCCGGCCCCGATGATGAGGCAGGGCGTGCGGATCCGCCGGATCAGCGCCGGATCTTCCAGCCGGCGCATGGCGCGAAAGGCGGAGGCGAGCCAGGCGATCGTCGGATCGCCGACCGCGCCGGCGCCGACCTCGCGGGCGGCGGCCGCGTTGCGGGCGTAGCGCACCGGATCGGTGGAGAGGCGGTTGCCGGGGAACGGCTTGGTGGCGATCGAGACCTTGCTGCCGGAGGGCACGTAGCAGCGCCCGAGGCCGAGCCGGTGCAGCCCGCGCGCGAGCAGCGAGACCGCCGCCGGCCAGCGCACCATGCGAATCGACAGCATCGGCGCGACGGTGACGAGCCGCCGGAACGGCAGCCAGCCCTCGGCCGAGCCGGTGAGAGCCACCGCGCCGCCCATGGAATGGGCGAGCCCGAAATACGGTTCGGGCATCATCGGCACGAGCACCGTCTCGGTGATCGCCTTGAGGTCGAGGCGGTAATCGTCGAAGTGGCGGACATGGCCCTTGTGGGCATCGCGGACCTGCCGTCCGGAATCACCCTGCCCACGCCAGTCGAAGGCGACGACGCAGAAGCCGCGGGCGCGCAGGTCGGCGATCGTCTCGTAATATTTCTCGATGAACTCGGCCCGGCCCTGGAGCAGGCAGACCGTGCCCTTCACGCCGCGCGTCGTCGGCTGCCACGTCGCGGCCCGCAACGTTACGCCGTCATCGGTCTCGACCGGCACGAGCCGGGCGCCGGGCGGCACCGGGTTGCCGGGGGTGGGTCTCAGATTCAGCACGGCCGACGCGTCCCGGAAAAATTTTCGCTCAAGCTCACGCAAAAACCTCGCAAACAGACCCTTGCGCGGTTTTTGGCTCCCACCAATATCACGATAGCGCCGGCCGAGACGGCGGCGCGACGGTCCGGCCCACGGGCGGACCTGAATACACAGAGCATGTTGCTTCGTCTGGAGGATATGTGATGCGTCAGTTCGATCTGGCTCCCCTGTACCGTTCCACCGTCGGCTTCGACCGCCTTTTTGCGGCTCTCGACGGTTTCGTGAGCGCCGAGGCTGCTCCGACCTATCCGCCCTACAACATCGAGCGCACGGGTGAGAACGTCTACCGTGTCACCGTCGCGGTGGCCGGCTTCACCGAGGCCGACCTGTCGATCGAGGTGAAGGAGAACGCCCTCACCATCAAGGGCGAGCGCAAGGCCGCCGAGGGCAAGTCTTCCGAGGTTCTCTACCAGGGTATCGCCGCCCGCGCCTTCGAGCGCCGCTTCCAGCTCGCCGACCACGTGCAGGTGACCGGCGCCGTGCTTGAGAACGGCCTCCTCCACGTCGATCTCGTTCGCGAGGTCCCGGAGGCGAAGAAGCCGCGCCGCATCGAGATCGCGAGCCGGCCGTCGAGCCAGCCGGTGATCGAGGGCTCGGTCCAGCAGGCCGCCTAACCGGCCGGCCGCAAGGCCGGCGACCCCGATGAAAAGCGCCCCGGCCCTCGTGGCCGGGGCGTTCTCGTATGGGGTGCTCAGAAATCCCCGAAGCGGTCGTTGTAGCTGGGCTCGTAACAGGTGAAACCGATGAAGCAGCCGGGCGTGTCGCGGGTCGGTACGAAGGCGCGCCGCCCGATCTCCGTCGCCTCGCAGAACGAACGGTCGCGCACGAAGCGGTCGTAGGTCTGCCCACCGGTGCCGAGCACCGCCGCGCCCTCGCGATGGATCACCGCGCGGGCCTGGGCACAGGTCATGTTCGTGGTGGCGGGGCGCTGCGCCAGGGCGGCACCGGCACCGGCGATGAGCACGGCCGCGGCGACGAGGGCGGATCGCGGGAGGAGGCGTCGCATGAAGAGGATCCGGCGCGGGGACGTCTGCTTCCTCAACAGCGCCGATCACGGATGTATCCCGTCGAGTTCCGGCAGCAGGATCACGCTCTCCTGCTCGTTCGGATCGGTGCGGGCGATGATTGCCGTGCAGGGCTCGCTCCGACTCGGATTGTAGGGCAGGTGCGGCACGCCGGCCGGGATGTAGAAATACGCGCCGGGCTTCAGCTCGGTGTGATGCTCCAGTCGCTCTCCCCACCAGGTGCAGGAGGTGCCCGTGAGCGCGTAGATCGCGGTCTCGTGTCCCTCGTGCTTATGCGCCTTGGCCCGCGCGCCGGGCGGGATCGTCACCATCTGCAGGTGGATGCCGGTCGCGCCCGCCGTCTCCGCCGAGATGCCGGGCGCGTAGGACAACCCCTGCTTGCCGATGAAGGCGTCGCCGGGCTGCACCAGCCGGCAGAGCCTCTCACCCGCCCCGGCCATCGCCTACAGGTCTCCGAAGGCGAGTTGCCCCTGGGGTGCAGCCGGCCTCTTCGCCGCGCGCGGCGCGTCCTTGCGGGGGAGGGGCTTCGTGCGCGGCCTCGGTTGCGGTTTGGGGTCGGCGCGCATGCGGGCCTTCGCCCTGTCGCGGGCGACCGCCTCGGGCGCGTGCGGATCGTCGTCGAGCCACTTGCCGCGCTTGATCACCTCGTTGACGCGACCCTGGTTCACCCCGACCTTGAAGGCGATCTCCTGCTGGGTCATGCCGGTGGAGGCATGCAGCTCGAGGATCGCGCGGGCGAGGTCGGGCGTCATCTTCTGGCCGGTGATGCGCCGGGCCGGGCGGATGGTGCGGGTCTGCCGGTCGCGCTCGCGCAGGCGCTCGAGCAGGGCGAGCGCCATGTGCATGCCGTGCTCGCGCAGAGCCTCCTCGAATTCCTTCAGCGTCGCCATGACCGGCTCCTCGTCCGGGGGGCGGACATCCGACGGGGAAACGCCCTGCCCATGCCCCAGGTTGCCTACGCTCCGGGGCGCCGATCAGGAGACGCGCGCGCGGTCGGAGGCGCAAGCCGACGCGATGTCCCGTCCACCGCAAAACGCCCGTCCTGCCCCGCCCGACGCCGCGGCGAGCCGGCGTGTTGGCAGAGTGTCGACCCGTCGGTTACACCGCGCACCAACCTATCGTGCGGAAACGACAGCCATGATCAGCCCCGTCCTTCCCGTCTCCCGCTCCGACGTGGCGCCGGGCGCGCCCGCCCTCGTCGAGGCGCTGGAGAGCGGTTCGGTCCTCGTCTTCCGCGACCTCGACTTTCCCTTCGATGCCTTCGAGCAGCGTTTCGTCGAGCGTCCCTTCGCCGACGGCAAGGCCAAGAACGTCTCGATCCGCAACGAAACCGCAGAGTTGCGGGGCGGGGCCGGCAGCGCGGAGGAGCAGGCGCGCCTGCGCGACCTGCTGGTGCGCTACCGCCGCTTCGCGCAAGACCTGATCGATAGCTACCTGCCGGCCTATCACGGCAAGGTTTCGCTCGCGGGCACCTCGTACCGCCCGTTCGACGTCGACAAGCGCAAGCTGAGCTGGCGGCGCGACGACACCCGCATGCACGTCGATGCCTTCCCCTCCAACCCGATCGGCGAGCGGCGCATCCTGCGCATCTTCCGCAACATCAACGCCGAGGGGCAGCCGCGGCTCTGGCGGGTCGGCGAGGATTTCGGCTCGATGGCGGAGAAGTTCCTGCCCAAGCTCCCGGGCTATTCCGGCCTCTCGGCGAGCGTGCTGGCCGCGCTGAAGATCACCAAGGCGAAGCGCTCGGAATATGATCACCTGATGCTGCATCTCCACGACGCCCTGAAGCGCGATCTCGACTATCAGGCCCATGCGCCCCAGGCCGATGTGCGCTTCCAGCCCGGCGAGACCTGGGTGACCTTCTCCGACCTCGTGATGCACGGCGCGATGGGCGGTCGCTACATGCTGGAACAGACCGCCTACATCGCCGTCGCCGATCAAGCCGATCCGGAGAAGAGCCCGCAGCGGATCCTGGCGAGGAAACTCGGACGGCCGCTGAAGCATTGAGCGGGCCGCGGCCTCAGACGGCCTCCGGCCCCTCCGTCAGTTCCCGCCACAGCAGGATCAGGGCGGCCATCACCGCCGGGCCGACGAACAGGCCGAGCAGGCCGAAGGTCTCGACCCCGCCGAGGATGCCGAGTAGCACCCAGAGGAAGGGCAGGCGGGTGGTGCCGCCGATCAGAGCCGGGCGGACGAAGTGGTCGGCGACGAAGGTGACGACGAAGCCGGCCGCCAGCACCGTCACCGCGGGCACCACCGCACCTCCCGCCAGCAGCAGAGCGGCGGCGAGGCCGAAGGCCAGCGGCGCGCCGAACGGGATCATTGCGGCAACGGCCGTGAAGGCGCCGAACAGCACCGGATGCTGTACGCCGGCCAGGGCGTAGACGATTCCGAGCAGGAAGCCCTCGCCGATCCCGACGAGAACCAGCCCGTCGACCGTGCCGTGGACCGAGGCCACCATCTGGCGCGCCACCCGCTCGCCGCGCGGCCCGAACAGGCGCTCGCTCGCCCGCAGCGACTGGGCCACGACGGCATCGCCCTCGCGGAACAGGAAGAACAGCGACAGCAGACAGAAGCCGAACAGCACCACCCGATGCACCAGCCCGGCTCCGACGGTGCGGGTCAGGTCGCGGTTGGAGGCGGTGTTGAGACGCTCGCTCAGCTCATGCGCGAGCCCGGCATGGGCGAGATGGGCGTTCCACCATTCGGTCACGGCGGAGGCGCCGTAGGGCAGGTGGGCGACGAAGTCCGGGACCGGGATGCCGTTGCGCTCGGCTTCTCGGGCGTACTCGAGAAGGTCGTGCGCCTCGCGGGCCGCCTCGACCCCCAGCAACGCCAGAGGCAATAGGAGAACCAGGGCGACGAGGCCGGTGAAGACGGCCGGCCAGAGGATGTTGTGCCGCCCCGGCGGAAAGCTGCGGCGGACCCGATTGAAGAGCGGCCAGAGGGCGATGGCGAGCACCAGCGCCCAGACCAGGGCCCGCAGGAATCCGGACAGGATGTAGAGGCCGAGTCCGAGCAAGCCCGCGACGAGAAGCGCCCGCAGCAGTCTCTGGCCGCGGTCGCCTCCGGGCCCCGTCTGATCGCTGGCGCGCATCGCCGCCTTGCTCCGTACCGCCGGACTGGCGGCGCGGGCAAACTAAGGCTGATCGCGCCGCGATCCAGAGCCATCGCCAAGCCGTCGCGCGCCCAGTTGTCGGAACGAACTGCGAACAAACCCTTGACCTGAGAGCCGCACGGAAGCACTGTTCATGGAACGTTCCAGACCGATTCGCCGTGCTCGCGGCGAAGCAAGGCAGGAGGCTTCCATGATCGAGATCGGCTTCGACGACGATATGCTCGACCGGCCGGCTCCTGCGGCGCGGACGCCGTCCCCAGATCGGGACTGGCGCATCCTCGACGACGGTCTCGAACACGCCGCGAGCGGCTACTTCATCGCCCGCGACGAGATCGCGGGCCGCCGCGGCGACGGTCTCTGGATTTGGCCGATGCAGCTCGCCGAGAAGGCGTGGTGCGCGCCGCTCGGCTTCCGGCGCGTCTTCCTGGCCGCCCTGGAGCGCTACGGCGTGGCGGCGGATGCGGATCTCGCCCGCTCCTTCGCACTCGGCTTCGGCATCCAGGATGCGGGGCAGCGGCACAATGACCGCTTCGTGGCGCTCGGTGAACTGGTGCGCCCGCGCGCGGCTGAGCGCAAGCGGACGCTGCCCGCCGAGAGCCGCCGCTCCGGCCGCGAGCGGCCGCGGCAGGGCGCGGACACCCGCGCGCCGGCGCTCGACCTCAGCCGCTCGGCCGGCTGAGAAAGGCGGGCCGGGCCCGGTGGACGGCCGCATGGAACCCGGGCGGCCGCTCGACGCGACGCCCGAGGTTGCCCGCGCTCCACCGCTTCGTGTAAGGGGTCGCGATCTTTTCAGTAGCGCCATCGGGAACCGGCGGCGAAGCGGGGCCGCGGACCGGCTCGGGCGCCATGGGGGCGTGCCGCGTGAGGGGTCGGCGACGCCGGACATGAAGAATCGAGAAAGCGGCCAGCCCTAATGTCGAACGAGACCGCCACCTTCGACCGCGTCGCGGACATCATCGCCGAGACGGCGGACATCCCGCGCGACAAGATCACCCCCGAGAGCCACGCCATCGACGATCTCGGCATCGATTCGCTCGCCTTCCTCGACATCGCCTTCGCGGTCGACAAGGCCTTCGGGATCAAGCTGCCGCTGGAGCGGTGGACCCAGGAGGTCAACGAGGGCAAGGTTCCGGCCGAGCAGTACTTCGTGCTGAAGAACCTCTGCGCGCGCATCGACGTGCTGGTCGCCGAGAAGGCGGCCAAGGCCTGATTCGTCGGGCGTGAGGAGTTCGCGCGATGCGGCTCGAATATTTCGAGATGATCGATTCCGTGGTGCGGCTCGACCGCGCCGCCGGACGCATTGAGGCGCGGGCGCTCGTGCCCGAGGCGAGCCCGGTCTTCGAGGGGCATTTCCCTGGCCATCCCCTGGTGCCGGGGGTGCTGCTGACGGAGACCATGGCCCAGGCTTCCGGATACCTCGTGCTCGCCCATCTCGACTTCGCGCAGATGCCGTTCCTCATGGCGGTGGACAAGGCTCGGTTCCGCTCGTTCGTCGGTCCGGGCGCCGCCCTCGACATCACGGCGAGCCTGGAACACGACGGTTCGGGCTACGCGGTGACGAAGGCCGCGATCCGCCATGAGGGCAAGGCGCTCTGCGACGCGGAGCTTCGGTTCCGGACCATGCCGTTCCCCGCCGGGCTCGACGCGCCGATGCGCGAGCGCGCCCGAAAGATCGGCCTTCTCGAGGGAGACCAGCCGTGAGCCGCCCGCAGGCCCGCGACGTCGTCGTCACCGGGATCGGACTCGTCTCCTGCGCGGGGGAGGGAATCGAGGCCCATCTGACGGCCTTCGCCTCGGACGCGCCGCCGCGGACGGATGCCGAGACCTTCGCGCCCTATCCGGTGCATCCGGTCGCGCCGCTCACCTTCGATACGCAGATCCCGAAGAAGTCGGACCAGCGCCAGATGGAGCTGTGGCAGCGGCTCGGCGTCTATGCCGCCGGCCTGGCCCTCGATTCGGCCGGGGTGAAGGAGGATGCGGCCTTCAAGTCGGCGCTCCCGCTCGTGGTGGCGGCGGGCGGCGGCGAACGCGACTATGCGGTCGATGGGGCCATCCTCACCGGCCTGCGCGGGACCAACGATCCCGGCGCCTTCCTCAACGAGCGGCTCCTGAACGACCTGCGGCCGACCCTGTTCCTGGCGCAGCTCTCGAACCTGCTCGCGGGCAATATCAGCATCGTCCACGGCGTCACCGGTGCCTCGCGCACCTTCATGGGCGAGGAGTCGAGCGGCGTCGATGCGCTGCGCATCGCCCATGCCCGGATCGCGTCCGGTCAGGTCGAGACGATGATGGTCGGCGGCTCGTACAATGCCGAGCGGCCGGACGTCCTCGTCATTCACGAGATGGGCGGCTACCTCCTCAAGGACGCCTACCGGCCGGTCTTCGAGCGCGGGGGCGAGGGGAACGGCGGCTTCATTCTCGGCAGCGCCGCCGCCTTCCTGATTCTGGAAGCGGCCGAGCACGCCGCCGCCCGCGGCGCCAGGGCCTTCGCCCGGCTGATGCCGGTAGCCAACGATCGGGTGGCCCGCGCACCGAACAGCGTCTCGGCGAGCCTGACCCGCCTGATCGCCGAGGCTGGGATCGAGCGGCCGGACGTGGTTCTCTCGGGCGCCACCGGGCTGTCCGACCTCGCCGCCGAGGAGATCGCGGGCATCCACGCGGCGCTGCCGGGCGCGGGCATCCGCGCCACCGGCGATGTGATCGGTCATCCGATCGAGGTTGCCGCGCCGTTCGGGACGGCCCTGGCCGCGGCCCTCTGCGCCGTCGGCTCGGCCCGGGAAGTCGCGGTCACCTCCGTCGGCCACCGCCGCGGCGAGGGCGTGATCCGCGTCGTGAAGGTCTAGAGCATCGCTCCGAAAGCTGGTCGCCGGCTTTCGGAGAGCGACGATGCGAGGCAAATGGCTGGAGCATCGTCCCGGGAGGCGTCTGCCGTCCCTCGGGAAGCGACGATGCGGGAACGAGAGGCAGCCGGTCCGGAGATCGCCGCCCCGGCGGTCCGGATGCGTGCCGGCCGAGAAGATGGTCTGAGGCCCCGATGTCAGAACCGCGCTCCTCATCCACCCACGACGCCCTGGGCCGCCCGCTCGTCGCGGTGACGGGCCTCGGCATCGTCACCTCCCTCGGCCGCGGCGTCACCGAGAACTGGGACGCGCTGACCGCCGGCCGCTCCGGCATCCGCGCCATCAGCCGCTTCCCCACCGAGGGCCTGCGCACCCGCATCGCCGGCACCGTCGATTTCCTCGATACCGACCCCCTGGTGGCGCCGCTCCTGTCGGAGCGCTTCGCCATGGTCGCAGCCGAGGAGGCGGTGACGCAGTCCGGCATCGGCGCGGGCTTTCCGGGCGGCCTGTTCGTGGCTGTGCCGCCGGTCGAGATGGAATGGCCCCAGCGCCAAGCCCTCGCGGATGCCGCCGGCGAGGCGGGCGAGGTGAGCTATGCAGGCCTCCAGCGCGCCGCAGCGACCCGCCGCTTCGACGCGTGGCACGATCTGTTCATCTTCGGCACGGTGGCCGACCGGCTCGCCGACCGCTTCGGCACCCGCGGCTCGCCGATCTCGCTCTCGACCGCCTGCTCGTCCGGCGCCACCGCGATCCAACTCGGCGTCGAGGCGATCCGCCGGGGGGAGATGGAGGCCGCGCTTTGCATCGGCACCGACGGCTCGGTGAACCCGGAATCGCTGATCCGCTTCTCTCTGCTCTCGGCGCTGTCGACGCAGAACGACCCGCCGGAGGGCGCCTCGAAGCCGTTCTCGAAGAACCGCGACGGCTTCGTCATGGGCGAGGGCGCCGCCGCGCTGGTGCTGGAGAGCGCGGCGTCCGCGCGGGCGCGCGGGGCGAAGATCCTCGGCTACGTGCTCGGATGCGGCGAGAAGGGCGACGGCTTCCACCGCACCCGCTCCAGCCCGGACGGGGCGCCGGTGATCGCGGCGATGCGCGCGGCGCTCGACGACGCGGGCATCGGGCCCGACCAGATCGATCACGTCAATGCGCACGGCACCTCGACGCCGGAGAACGATAAGATGGAGGCGCTCGGCTGCTCGGCGGTGTTCGGCGAGCGGGTCGGAGGGCTGCCGATCTCCTCCAACAAGTCGATGATCGGCCACACGCTGACCGCGGCGGGCGCCATTGAGGCGGTCGTCTCGCTTCTGACGATCCGTGAGGGGCGCATTCCGCCGACGATCAACTACGCCGTGCCCGATCCGGCGCTGCTCCTCGACGTGGTGGGGACCGCCCGCGACACTCGCGTCTCGCGGGTCCTGTCGAATTCCTTCGGCTTCGGTGGGCAGAACACCTGCCTCGTCCTGGGAGACGAGCCGGCATGAGCACGGACATGACCGGAGGCAGGACCTCCGTCCTCGTCGTCGGCGGTGCCTCCGGACTCGGCGCGGCGACCGTCCGCGCCCTGGCCTCGGCCGGCCACGACGTGACCTTCACCTACCGCTCCTCGCCGGAGCGGGCCGGGGCGCTTGCCGACGAACTGGCGCAGGCGCATGGCGAGGGCCGCGTCACCGCCCGCGCCCTTGATTTGTCGGACCGCGCGGCGGTCGAGGCGTTCTGCGACTGGGCCGAGGCGCAGGGGTTCTACGGCTACGTCCACAATGCCGGTCAGTCGGCGGACGCGCTCGCGGCCATGCTCGACCGTGACAGGTCCGAGGCCGCGATGCAGGTCAATTTCTGGTCGATGACCCGGATCGCCAAGGCGCTTGTGCGCGGCATGATCCGGGCCCGCGCCGGCCGCATCGTCGCCATCGGGTCGGTCGCCGCCCTCCAGGCCAATGCCGGCAATGCGGCCTACGCGGCGACCAAGGGTGCCCTGATCGCCTATTGCCGGACGCTCGCCATCGAGTCGGCCAAGCGCGGTGTGACCGTCAACGTCATCGCTCCGGGCTTCATCGACACTGAGATGCTGGCGGCCTATGCCGGGCACCGCGAGGGCATCGAACGCCAGATCCCGCTCGGGCGCTTCGCCCGGCCCGAGGAGGTCGCGGCGATGGCCGCCTTCTTGATCGGCGAGGGCGGCGCCTACATCACCGGCGCCGTGCTGCCGGTCGATGGCGGCCTGACGGCGATGATGGGTATCCACCGGACCTGACCTTCCGCCCCCGATGCGCCGCCTCCTGCCCGCCCTCGCCGTCGCCCTGCTCCTCGCCGGGGACCTGTCCGTCCGGGCGGCCGAGTCCTTCCGGGTCGAGGGTCTGCCGCGGGACGACAGCCTGACGATCCGCGAGGCGCCGGATGCCGCCGCGCCGGCGCTCGGACAGATCCCGGCGGGACGACGGGTGCTCGGCTTCGGCTGCACCAACGAGACGCCGAGCGGCCTGACCTGGTGCCGGGTGCGGTTCGACGGCACCCTCGGCTGGGCGCGGCGGCGCTACCTGACGCCGGATTGAGCGGCCCGTCCGGGTCCGGACGCCGCCGCGCCGGCACCCGGCCTCATGGCGACGCCCGCAGCGTCGCGGCCAGGAAGTGGACGACGCGCCGCAACTCGACCGGCTTCTGCAGGCGCTCCACATCGGCGAAATCCGGCGGGATCACGCCCTCGTCGTAGCCGGTGATGAACACGAACGGCACGCCGCGCTCCCGAAGCAGGGTCGCCAGGGTGAAGGACGGCCCGGTCCCCAGATTGATATCGACCAAAGCCGCCGCCGGCGCGTCGTTCTTCAGCGCCTCGCGGGCCGCCGCCTCGGTCGGACAGGGGCCGATCACCTCCGCCCCGACCCCCTGAAGGGCGCGCGCCGTATCGGTGGCGAGATAGTAATCGTCCTCAACCACGAGGATACGGTGGCCGCTCAGGTCTATTTCGCCGGTCATGTCGAGCGCTCCTCCGAAAACGGTCGCGCGCTGCGGAGCATCGGTTTCAAGAATGCTCGCTCCCTCGCGCAGAGGGAAGTCCAGACGGCACCGGGCGCCCTCCGGACCGATCTCCAGGCGGCCATGTCCATCCAACTCGTAGGGCAAGCGCCCCTCGACCAGTTCGCGGCCGAAGCCGCGGCGAAGGGCAGCGGGGCCGTCCCTCCGGTCGATGTCATGCGGCGCCCGCGGGGCGCCGTCCTCCACCCAGTCGAATCTCAGCCAGTCTTCGCCGCCCTTCTCGAACAGCGCCCAACGCACCCGCACGCGTCCGTCCGGCACCGAAAGCGCACCGTATTTCAGGGCGTTGGTCGCCAGTTCGTGGACCGCGAGCGTCAGGATTTCCGCCGCCTTGGGCGACAGCTCGACCTCGGGCCCGGACAGATCGTACTGGTCCTCGCGCAGAGCCTGGGCGCTCACCTCGTCGTGGACGATGGTCGCGACCGGTACGCCGGCATTGGCGGAGCGTGTCAGGAGTGCCTGGACGCGGGCCAGGGTCATGAGACGCCCTCCGACGAGGGAGACGTAGTCGGAGACCGTCTCCGCCCGCTCGCCGGTGCGGGCGACGATCGACCGGGTCAGCGCCATGATGTTGCGCACCCTGTGCTGCAACTCTGCCAACAGCACGGACTGATGCCCGGCGAGCAGCTTGGCCTCGGTCATGTCGGAGGACAGGCCGCCGATGCGCCGCACCCGGCCCTGCTCGTCGCGCAAGGGGAACAGCGTGCTGCGGATCCAGCGGAAAGCGCCGTCGTTCGGACGCAGGATGCGGAACTCGTTGACCAGCGATTCCCCGGCCGCCGCCCGCCGCAGATTCTGGAAGCCGGACTCGCGGTCCTCCGGCACGACATGGCCGGCCCATCGCCGGACGTCGCGCCCGAGGCGGTCCGGATCGACGCCGTACACCGTCCCCAGCGCCGGACTGACGAACTCCATCTCGAGCGTCTCCGCGTCGCGGATCCAGAGTACGTCGGAGGAGGCCTCGGCAAACTGCCGGAAGCGCTCCTCGCTCTCGCGCAGGCGCAGTTCGGCCCGCTTGCTGCGCAGGGCGTGCCAGATCGCGGGCGCCAGCGCCTCGACCGCCTCCAGATCCTCGGGCCGGTAGCCGCCTTCACGGTTGCCGAGCCCGATCAGGCCGCGGGTTCTGTCGCCCTGCTTCAGTGGCACGCCGAGGAAGGCGGTCAGCGGCGCGTGGCCGGCGGGAATACCGACGCGGTCGGGGTGAGAGGCGGGGTCGTTGACGATGAAGCTCTCGCCATCCCGCAGCACCCGCCCGTAGATGCCGTGGACGGCGAGATCCAGGGCGACCTTTCCCGGCGGAAGGCTGCTGCCTCCCTCGCCCGCGAGCGCGGCATGGTGCGCCCGGCTCCGGTCACTGAAGAACAGGCCGTCGAGGCGCCCGGTCGCCTCGTCGATCTCGCCCATGAAGCCGATGGCACTGCCGGTCAGTTCCTCGGCCAGATCGAGGGAGATGCGCGCCAGATTCTCTTCCGAAGAGGCGCCGAGCGTCTCGCTGAAGACGAGATTGATCGCCTGAAGGACGGCGTTGTTGCGCCTGACGCGCTCCTCGGCCTGCCGCCGCTCGGTCACGTCGATCGAGACGCCGACGAAGCGGCCGTCCTCCAGGGGCCGGCCCGAACTGCTGAGCCAGCGGTACTGCCCGTCGGCGCGGCGGAACCGGGCTTCGTCGGCGAAGGGGCGGCGCTGTGCGAACGCGTCACGGAAGAGGGCGAGGTGCCGCTCCGCATCCTCGGGATGCAGGAACCTCTCCCAGCCGTCGCGCGCCAGGGCCTCGAAGCCCACGCCGAAGAAGGCGAGGTAGTGTTCGTTGACGAAGACCGCGCCCTGCCTGTCCACGTCCCAGTGGAGAACCGGCGCGGCGTCGGCCATCGTGCGCAGCCGCGTGTCGGCCTCGCGCGCGGCCCGCTCCGCGCGGGCGCGCTCCGTCGCCGCCCAGATGCGCTCACCCGTTTCGCTGACAAGCCTGACCTCGGCCTCGCTCCACGCGCGCGGACGGGTGCAGGAGACGCTCAAGGCGCTGACCCATTCGCCGCGCTTGATCAGCGGAACCCCGATCCAGGCGACGAAGCCGGTGGCGATGGCCGCCGACCGATCCGCCTCCGGGATGAGGTCGGAGTTTGCGACGTCGGCCAGAACGACGGGACGCCCCTGCCTGTAGAGCAGGAGAAGCCCCTGGACGAGGGAGAGGCGATATCGGCAGATCAAGGGGCGGAGCGGTCCTCGGATATGCTCCTGCTCGACGGCGAGGCCGTCCCCGGCCTCGTCGATCACCGTGTACTGGGTACGCTCGACCTCGAGGTGCTCGCCGAGCAGCCGGCAGGCTTCGGCCTGCATCGCGGACGGATCCGTCAAGGGGCGCAATGCGTCGCTGAGCCGTAGGAGGAAGGCCTGGTGCTTCTCGCTCTCGCGCAGGGCCCGCTCGGCCAGAACACGGTCGGTCGTCTCGATGCTGGAGAGATAGACGCCGACGATGCGGCCGGAATCGTCGCGAACCGGTGTCCAGCTCGACGTGAACCAGCCGAAGGGTCTTTCCGACCGGGCGGGCAATTCCCAGAAGCGGTCGACCGTGTGGCGCGCTTCCCCGCGCAGGATCAACCGCGCGATGTCCTCACCCTCCGGCGCCGGCCAGACATCGAGGAACGGCCGTCCCAGAGCGGATGGTTGTCCGGCGCCGATATTCGTCTCGAATCCGTCGTTGTAGAGCACCGTCAGGGCTGGGCCCCAGGCAATGGCGGCAGGTTGCGGGGCGCCGAGCATCAGCTCAACCACAACCTTCAGGCTCTGCGGCCAATCCGCGATCAGCCCGAGCGGAGTTCGTGCCCAGTCATGAGCACGGATACGCTGAGCCATCCCTTCGCCACGGGGCCAATCGGTCATTTCTTCTTGCACCTCCCATCGCAAAAACATGACTTTCTGGAAAAGTCACGCCGCGAATTTTCCCATGAGCCGGCTGAAGTTGGAACAATCGACGCAGTGTCGGGCGAACCGAGGGCACGGACGAAAGAGGCATCCGGCCGGCCGGGGCCGCTTCGGCTGGAGCCTTCCATGGATCGGCCGTTTCGCGATACGGAGGCGGCAGCCTTGTCGGGCCGGAATTCTGACGAGAGGACCGGACCTGTTTCATTCGCGGACGAGATCACACCTGATGCAAGCCCTCCAGCTCTTCGGCGACCGCGACCTGCGCCTGACCGAGGTCGAGCCGCCGCCCGCGCCCGGACCCGGCGAGGTCCAGGTGCGGGTGCGGGCCGTCGGGCTCAATTTCATCGACGTGTGGGGCTTTCGCGGCATGGCCTTCGCCAAGCGCAAGCTGCCGCTCACCGTCGGCGCGGAGGCTGCGGGCGAGATTGCGGCGGTCGGCGAGGGCGTGGAGGGCCTGTCCGTCGGCGATGGGGTCGTGCCCTACGGCGCCCTGACCTGCGGACGGTGCCGGGCCTGCCGCGAGGGTCGCGACAACCTGTGCGAGGACGTCTCCGGCGTCATGGGATTCCATCTCGACGGGTTCGCCCGTGAGCGGGTGAACCTGCCGGCCCGCCTCGTGGTGCGGGTGCCGGAGGGTGTCGACCACGTCCAGGCCGCCTGCGCCGGCATCGCCTTCGGCACGGTGCAGCACATGCTGTTCGACAACGCGCGGCTGGAGCCCGGCGAGTCGATCCTCGTCCATGCCGGCGGCTCGGGCATCGGCACCGCGGCGATCAAGATGGCCAAGGCGATCGGCTGCACCGTCTACACGACGGTGGGCGACGACGCGAAGGGCGAGAAGGCGAAGGCGCTCGGCGCCGACCACGTCATCAACTACCGCGAGGAGCGATTCGAGGGCGAGGTGCGGCGCCTGACCAAGCGCAAGGGCGTGGATGTGGTGTTCGAGCATGTCGGTGCCGAGACCTGGAACGGATCGCTGCTCTGCCTGAAGCGCGGCGGGCGGCTCGTGACCTGCGGCTCGACCTCGGGCGTGTCGGTGCAGATGAACCTGATGCAGCTGTTCCAGCAGCAATATCGCATCACCGGCTCGTTCGGCTGCCGCATCGCCAACATGCGCGAGAGCCTCGACAAGATGGCGGCCGGCCTCACGCCGGTCATCGACACGGTGCTGCCGCTCGCCGACTTCGCGCAAGGGCTGGAGCGCCTGGAATCGCGAAAGGTGTTCGGGAAGATTCTCGTGACGCTGTAGCGCAGCCTCGGATCAGCGCAGACAGACGAGGACGAGGCCGCCGATCATCAGCGCGCAACCGAGGATGCGCCAGGGATCGGCGGTGTGCTGGGCGAACCCGACCCAGCCGAAATGGTCGAGCACGACCGAGGTGACGATGGCCGCCGTCACGGTGATCCCGGTGAACACGGCGGCGCCCAGCCGCTCGGCGATGAAGATCGTGGCGAGCACGTAGGTCGCGCCCATCGCCCCACCGAGCCACGCCCACCACGGCACGCCCGCGAACCGCTGGCCGCCGGGCCAGCCGATCCCGACGAAAGGCGCGGCGGCGAGGTAGACCGCGACATTGGCCGCGGTGACGACGAGGGCCGCGAGGATCGGCTGGCCGAGCCCCTTGTTGAGCGAGGCGTTGGCGCCGGACGGCAGCGCGACGAAGCCCCGATTCGGGCGCGCGGCGTCGCCGACGCCCGTGCCGGCTTCACTCCACGCGCGCCCCCCGGCCATCCTCATCCCTCGTCACCAGCGATAGATCAGGCTGCCGATCACGGTCGCGGGGGCACCCCGGTAGCAGAAGCCCGCCTGACAGGTGAAGTAATCGCGGTCGAAGATGTTGTTGGCGTTCACCTGGGCGCGAAAGCCTTTGTACTTCGGATCAATCGCCGCGAAATCGTAGGCCACCAACGCATCGAACAGGGTCACGGTCGGGTTGCGGACGGTGTTCTCGTCGTTGGCGTAGCTGTTGGCGCTGAAGCGGACGCCGCCGCCGAGCGTCAGGCCTCTCAAGGCCGAACTCGGCGGGAACAGGTAGGTGAGGAAGCCGGTAAAAGTGTCCCCCGGAATGCCGGAGAGATAATTGCCGTCCAGCACCTGCCCCGCGAACGAGGTCTGACTGAGGTAGCGCAGGTCGAGATGCGTGTAAGCCAGCGTCAGGTTGGTGCCGGGGGCGAAGTTGGCGATCGCCTCCATCTCGAAGCCACGCGACTGGACGGAGCCGGTCGCGATCTGGAAGGCGATGTTGTTCGGGTCCGTGCGCAGAACGCTGCTCTGCACGATGTCGAAGCCGGCAAACCCCGCCTGGATATCGGTGCCCGGGATCAGGTACTTGACGCCCGCCTCGATCTGATCGCCCGTCGCCGGCCGGAAGGCACGGCCCGAGGCGTCGGCGCCCGGCTGCGGCGCGAAGGTGGTGGCGTAGCTGGCATAGGGGACGAGGCCCGGCGCCAGCAGGTAGTTGAGGCCGACGCGGCCGGTGAAGGCCTGGTCGTTCTGCTGCGTCGCGGCGCCCGTGGTGTCGACCGTGTTCTGAAACACCCAATCGTAGCGGCCACTCAATGTCAGCACGAAGCGGTCGAACTTGGCCTGCTCCTGCAGGTAGAGCCCGACCTGATCCTGGCTCTGCGCGGTGCGCGGCCCGAGCGGCGCGGCCAAGATCGGCTGAAGGCCGTAATTGCGGGTGACAAGGTTGAGATCGGGCGCCGTGCCGAAGCCGAAGCGATAGTTGAAGTCGTAATGCGCGTAGTCGAGCCCGGCCAGCAGCGTGTGCTGGACCGGCCCCGTCGCGAGATGCGCCTCGATCTGGTTGTCCAGGGTGAACTGACTGAGATGCTGGCGGGAGAAGCCGGTCGAGCGGCTTGCGGTCACGCCGTCGGGATTGAGGCCGGTGATCGAGGTGTAGCGGTAGTCGGTCGAGACATCGTAGAAGCGGAAGTTCTGACGGAAGAACAGATCCCCGTCGAAGCGGTGCTCGAAGGCGTAGCCGACGCGGCCCTGCTGCTGCTTGAAGTCGTTGAAGGCGGGATCGCTTGCATAGAGCCGGGTTGGCCGGAAGTTCTGGTTGAAGAACGTCGTGCTGCCCGGAAGCTTGTTCTCTTGGTACTCGCTTAAGAAAGTGAAGGTCGTGTCGGCGGACGGCTTCCAGGTGAAGGCCGGCGCGATGTAGCTGCGGTCGTCGGCGCCACCCGGCAGAAAGGTGTCGGATTGCCGCTTGATGCCGGTGATGCGGTAGGCGAGCGTTCCGTCCGTGCCCTCGACCGGGCCACCGATGTCGAAATTGCCCTGGTAGCGGTCGAAGTTGCCGACCTGCAGCTGCACCTCGCCGAAGCGCGTGAAGACCGGTCGCTTGGTGGTGACATCGAGGATGCCGCCAGGCGAGCCGAGACCGTAGAGCCCGGAAGCCGGCCCGCGCAGGATCGTGGCCGCCTCGATGCCATAGGGCTCGATACGCGGCACGGTCAGGCCCGACGCAATCTGGCGCAGGCCGTCGCGGAAGATGCCGTCATAGGTCAGGCTGAAGCCGCGCACGTAGAAGGAATCGAAGCGCGGATCGAAGCCGAAGACGTTCGAGGACACGCCGGCCACGTAGCCGATCGCCTCGTTGAGGGTCTGGACGTTGCGGTCGTTGAGTGCCTCGCGGGTGAGCACCGTGACCGATTGCGGCGTCTCGAGCAGCGGCGTGTTGGTCTTGGTCGCGGTCGGACTGACGCGGGCGGAATAGCCGGTCACCCCGCTCGGGCCGCCGCCTCCGCCGCTCGTGGCGGCGCTGTCCTGGGAGACCGCGACGTTGCCACCCGCCCCGCCGAGGCCGGTCCCTCTCCGGCTGCCCTCGACTGACAGCTCGCTCAGCTCGACGCTGGCCTGCTGCGCCAGTGCGGGGGAGGCGAGGGGTAAGGCCGACGACAGCGCTGTGGAGGCGAGAAGCAGGCCGGCGAGACGGCAGCGGGTCAGGAGCATGGTGCGGACGGGGGTTTCAAGCTTGGCCTTGAACGGCTTTGGAGGCTATTGGCACAAAAAACAAGCGATCTGCTCGAAAATCCTCCCAGTTTTGAATTACTATAAAACGATGCGTACGACTGTTTCTTGCATAATTCTTGTGACAAGAATTTTGCTGCCTGTGAGATGATGTCTATACTTTAAGATCATACAACCATCGATCGCACGCCCGCAGCCTGCCGGATCGCGAGGAGAACGCTGCCCCATGCTCCACCGCTGCAACCGGCCGTCGGCCGCGAGGAACACCGTCCGATGACGCGCCCCTCGCGCCGCGCGATGCTCCGGCTCTCGATGGAGTTCTCCCTGGGGTTGGCAGCCGGGATCGGGCTCCCGCTTCGCGCCCAGGCCCGGGCGGCGACGCAGGCGGACGGACCCGCCGCGCTCCCCGGGGCAGTCCGGTTCGATCTCGGGGCTGGCGAGGGCCGCGCGCCCCGGCGCATCACGCTCTACGTCCCGCCCGGCGAGGCGCCCGCGGCCGGGTGGCCCTGTCTCACCCTGCTCGACGGCAACGCCCTGGCCGGTACGGCCATCGACATCGAGCGGGTGCAGGCGGCCTATCCGGCTGGCAGCGGTGTCGGCTCCCGCTTCGCCATCGTCGCGATCGGATCCGGAACGGAGGAGGCTTACGACAGCGTGGCCCGCTCGTGGGACTACACCCCGCCGCCGGGCCGAACCTATCCGCCCTACAAGCCGGGCGGCCCAGAGCTGCGCACCGGTGGAGCTGCCGCCTTCCTCGAATTCGTGACGCGGGAGCTCAGGGACGAGATTGCCCGGCGCTGCCCAATCA
>Ga0233425_10001562_pt1 | contig 50651 bp, 54 predicted proteins | sample Watercolumn_Towu_2_FD_181712 | JGI IMG/M metagenome (GOLD analysis project Ga0233425, IMG submission 181712) | Freshwater microbial communities from Lake Towuti, South Sulawesi, Indonesia - Watercolumn_Towuti2014_140_MG | ecosystem: Environmental > Aquatic > Freshwater > Lake | place...
CGGGCTACGCCCGCCCTACGCCGCAACCAGCGCGAACGGTGCGACCCCCATACCCGTCACGCTGCTTGACGAAGGGGGTCCCTTTTGCACGCCGATAGGGGGTCCTTTTTGGACGCCGATTGACAGGGAATGCCACGTCGAAGACTTTGCCCCTCGATCGCCATCGGAGTCTGCATCAGACCGGGAAGGATGGCGTTGCAGCGGACCCCGTTTGCCGCCTCGTGATATGCCGTGCTCTGGACAAGCCGATCCAGGCCAGCCTTTGACACCGAATAGGCGAACATCGTGCTCGGCGCGATCGCGGCCAGCGACGAGATCGCGACGATCGACCCCGCTCCGCTTTGGCGCATGACGGGCAAACACGCGCCGAAGCATCGTCTCGCACCCGTAAGGTTGACGCCGAGAATCCGATCCCAGGCCTCTTCGGTCAGCCTGTCCGAAGGCCCGTCATATCGATCGCCGACCCCGACGTTATAGACCAGGATGTCGATGCCGCCGAGCAACTCGTTCGCAGCCCTGGCAATCGCGTCCCCCGCGTCGAGGTCGACCACGTCGGCCTCGAGCACATGGGCTTCGCCTGCGCAGATCGATGCCGTTTCGCGCGCGGACTCACCCTTGCGATCGACCAGCAGCAGCGCCGCACCCTGTTCGGAGAAGATGCGCGAGATCGCGCGACCGTTTCCCTCCGTATCACCTGGCGATTGCCCCGCACCGACGACAACCGCCCGCTTGCCCGATAGACGACCGCTCATCGCTTAATATCCCTTCCCGAGCCGTACCAGAACGTCGCGCATCGCGGCGCTCCAGCAACCGAAATCATGATTGTCGTGCGCGATCACCGTCAAACGATCGCAGGATGGAATTGTCGGCATCTCGGCGGCCGCTGGCGTCGCCGTATTCGTGACGGCGAAGGCGCATGCGGCAATCCGGACATGCGGATGAATCCTCATGACACGATCTCCAAACTCGATTTCATCATGGCGTCTGCTCCGTCGATGTCTTGAAGCTCAAACGAACCGATCGGCTCGGTGGTGAACACTGATGGCCGCTTGGCTAGCGAAACGACATCCGCACCTGCAGGCCGTAACGGCGCGGTGCGCCGACGATACAGCGGATCGCCGTTGCTCCCGTTGCGCTGTTGCGAACGCCGAGAAGGCTCTCCGCGGTCTGGGTGACGCGCTGAATGCAATAGCCCTTGTCGAACAGATTGTCAGCGAACAGCGAGAACTGAAAACGCTCGTCGGGTGTTGTTAAAGCCAGCCGCGCACTGACGAGCGCATAGGTGGGCTCGATCGTATCCGGATTGTTGTTGCTGTCCGAACCGATGTTCGAGGCCGACTGGTAGCGGATATCCGTCCGCGCGAGGATGCCGTGGCCGCTCGCCAGTTTCTGCTGAAGCTGGACAAAGGCGTTGCCCTGCCACTTGGGCGAGAAATTTGCGCGCGTGCCGGTGAGATCCTGCGTGCCACTGAAGGCGGGAAGATTGGGCGCGTTGCGGAAATCGAGATATCGCGAATCGAGATAGGCTCCAGCCACGCCCATGCTCAGCGCATCGACCGGACGCGCGACCAGATCAAACTCGACGCCCTGCTGGCGCAGCGACCCGACGTTGCGCGTGGTGAAGATCAGCCCGTCGAAACCCCGGTCCTGCAAATCGTCGATCGTCGTCCGATACAAGGTTGCGTTCGCGGTCACCGCGCGGCCGAACAGTTCGGACCGGACCCCGGCTTCGTAGTTGGTGACGGTCTCGGCCTGGAAGATCCGCCCTTGCCCCAGCACCCGGTTCGAGAAGCTGGAGTTGAAGCCGCCCGACTTGAACCCGGTCGAATAGGTCGCGAACAGCATCACGTCTCTCGCAGCGTCCACCTGTACGCCGGCGCGCCAGGTGAAGCGATCGTCGTTCAACCGCAACTGCGTGTTTTCGGCGGTGTGGAATATCTCGGCAGCGTTGTTCTTCACCTGGAGCATCCGCCCCGACTTGCGATCGTCGGTGTAGCGCCCACCCAGCGTCAGCCGCAGACGGTCGCCCAGGTGCAGTGTGCCTTGCAGATACCCGGCCTTCGACGTGGTTGTCTGGTCGAAATAATCCGCGCCGGCACCCGTCTTCGGACCTGCCAGACACCCGTTGAGCAACGCGGGAACGACATTCTGGATGAATGGCGTGCAATAATCTTCAAGAAGATCGATGACCATGTCGATCGAGTAACTCTCTCTATAATAATAGATTCCTGCAACGAAATCGAAACTGTCTCCAAACAGCCCGCGTTCAGGGCTGATGAACTGCAGCTCGTGACTTTGGCTCTTGCTCGAATAATATTGGTTGCGCCGAACGAGAGCGAGCGGCGTCTGTATCGCGTCGCTCTCCTTCGGAGCGCTTCGCCAGTCGCGATAGCCATTGATCAGCCGCAGCGTGTAGTCGTCGCCAAGCTCGTAGCTCAGGTCGCTCGAAATACCCCACACCCGGTCGTCGGCGACACCGAAAAGATAGTTGGAGACGACGCGGTCGTAAGGATCGCCGGTCGAGAGTGATGGGCCGGTCCGGGGCCCCGCTCCATCGGGATCGCCACGGGCGGGGAAGGTATTGTTGGCGGGCAGCGTGGAAGGCAAAATCTCGTATGGTGTCTGCCCATCGCCGGTGATCGTCTGGTAATCGCCCTTCACCACCCATTTCAGCTTGTCGGTCGGCTCCCACAGGGCGCTGGCGCGACCGAAAACCGTGCTGAGCGCACCGAGCCGGTGGGGGAAGGGGTTCAGTGCGGTAAAGTCACCGTCGTAGCGTTCGGCCGACCCCGCCACGCGCACGGAAAAGCTGTCTGACAGCGGCACGTTCAACATGCCCTCGCTGCGGATGCGACCATAGTTGCCGACGATCAGCGATGCGCTTCCCGCGCGATCAAACGTGGGATCGGCGGTCTTGATGCTGATCGCGCCAACCGATGCGTTGCGCCCGAACAGCGTTCCTTGTGGTCCGCGCAATACCTCGATCCCCGCCAGATCGACCAGATTGCCGATGATCGCTCCGGCTCTTGGAACGTAGACCCCGTCCAGGAATATCGCGACGCTAGGTTCGATCGCGGTGCTGGAACCGGACCCGACGCCCCGGATGCGCACATTCTGGTTGGTGGTGTTCTGCGCACGCGCGATCGTCAGGCTGGGTGCGATGCGCTGGAGGTCGGTAACGGTCGTGATGTTTGCCCGCTCCAGGGTCTTGGCATCGAGTGCGATCACCGAGATCGGCACGTCCTGGACGTTTTCCGCGCGCTTCTGGGCGGTTATGACGATCTCGTCGGATCGCTCGACCGCGGTTTGGGTCTGATCGGTGGTCCGCTGCTGCCCCGAATCGGAGGCGTTGTCCGTCGACGAAGAGGGTTGGGCCGGAGCGGTTGCTTGCAATGCCAGCGCGAGGGCGGTGGAAACGAATATGGCAGTCGCCATCGTGATACCTCTCCTGAATTCGTCGGACTGCGCCGATCGATATGCGGATCACGAAAGCGCCACGCCGGCCCTTTCTCAACGCGTGCGGCGTCGATGTTGCGATCAGCGCAACGTGTGATTGGCTTTGTGTTCCTGCCGGGCTAGCTTCGTCCGGTAGGGGAGGCGGATATGAACCGCATGACACACGGTCCGATGGGCGCGTTCCGCGGGCTGGTGGCGGGGCCTGATCGACGCGCGACCAACGCCGATCACGCGACGATCCATCAGACCATCCGACGCGCCACCGCATTGCTGGAGATTCTCTGGTCGCGGCCCGCCGCCAGCCGCCTTGCCGACGTGGCGCGCCGCATGGATCTCGACCGATCGACGACGTTGCGGCTGCTCACTTCGCTTGAGGAACTGGGATACGTTCACCGCGATCCGGCCACCAAGGCGTATCGTATCGGCTATATGGCGCAGCGGCTGGGCGCTCGTCCGCAGCTACTCGCGGTCAACGTCGCGCTTGCGCGTCCTTATGCCGAAGCACTCGCGGGGCAGACGGGGGAGACCGTCGTCATCGCCGCGCTGGAGGGCATTTCGATCGTCTATCATTTCTGCCTGCCCGGCCCGGGACACGACCGCCCCGTCACGGTCCGCACGGGCGTCGCCTATTGCGCTCATGCGTCGGCGGCGGGGAAGATGCTGCTTGGCAACCTGTCGGCGGAAGCGATCGGTGCGCTTTACGCCGAAACCCGCCTCGAACGGCTCGCCTCGCGGACGATCGTCGACCGCGACGCGCTGGCACGGCACGCGGCCGAAGCGCGTATGCTGGGCCATGCGATCGAGCAGAATGAGGCGGCCGAGGGGCGGGCCGGAATAGCAGTGCCGGTCGTCAATGCGCGCGGTGTGGCCAATATGTCGATCGGCATCCTGACGCATACCGCTTCGAAGGCGTGGCAGAACCACGACAACCTCGTCACCTCATGCCGCGCCGCTGCCAATGCGATCTATCAACACGTGCTTTGCTGACATCATACCCATTCGTCATGGTCCAGGTCGCCTTCGATCTGAATGTCGAAGTTGGTCAGAAAACGACTGACGAGCAGGTAGAAGCCGACGACCATCGTCAGTTCGGCGACGGCGTCCGTTCCGATCATCGCTTCGACCTGCGCAAACAGCGCGTCATCGGCGCGCACCGTGTCAATCAGCGCATCGACATAACGGATCACCAGCGCTTCGTCCGTCGCCAGCGCGCCTTCGCGGTCCGCTGCCAGCGCGCTTTCGCGCGGGGAAGCCCCGATATCGGGCTTCGCCGCGGCCGCAAGCGATGCCGCGGAAACCCCCGCCTTGCGCGCGAGGACGCTGTGATGATGCACCTCGTAGTCGGCCCCGGTCCGCACGCCTACACGCACGATCGCAATCTCGCGCAGTGACGGCGACAGCGAAAGCCTGGTCCTGATCGCCTCGCCCATCGCCAGGAAGTGGCGCGCCAGCGCGCCGGTACGCGGCAGCATCCGATAAAGGTTGAGCGGCGGCCTGTTGGCCAGCAGCGTTCGGTACTCTTCGCTCAGCATCTCGACTGGCGGGAAATCAACGCGGGTCATCGGACAGGTTCTCTCTCTTTCTCGCTCAACTCGTCATGTCGCGTGGCAGGTGGCGGCGTGCGGTATGGAAGAACATCGCGGCGAACAGGCCCGCCACGCTGCAGATGGCGAGCGCCAGTCGCAGGCTGGCACCGTCGCCGGCCTGGCTCGACAGACCCGAACTCAACAGGCCCACGGTGAGCGGTCCGAAACCCAGCCCGATGATGTTGATGACCAGTTGCAGCACCGCGCCCGCCGTGCTGCGGACGCGAACCGGAACCAGCCCGGTCACCGTCGCGAACACGGGGCCGAACCAGAAGGCGGTGAGGACCCCCGGCACGCAAAGGAGCGCGAGCGATGCCCACAGGTTGGCCACATAGAGAGCGGCGACGAAGAACGGGATCTGCGCGATGGCCGCGATTGTCGGCGCCGTCATGTAACCGCGGACGTCGCGGCGACCGGCGCGATCGGCGAGCCACCCACCGAGCATCACCCCAACCGCCCCGGCGCCGCCGAGCAGAATGCCAAGCATTAGTCCGAGCAGCCCAATCGGTTGCAGCGTCACCCCGGTAACCGCCGCGACCGACGCGCTGGCCGCAGCGAGTGCGTCCGCATGATTTCTCAGGAAAAATGAGGCGTAGAAGGCCGTTTTCCCGTAACTGATGAACGCCATCATCGCCGCGCCGAGCCCAACGAGCCAGAAGCTCGGCTTGCTCCCGATCAAGCGCAGCGCCTCGGCAAGGCGGGGCGGCGAGGTCGCTACCATTGCTAGGTGCCGGCGCGGATCGCGCAGCGTCAGCAGAACGACCAGCGCTATCGCGAGCCCCGGCACACCCGCGACCAGGAATGCGGCGCGCCATCCGAACCGCGCGGCGACGAGCCCGCCGAATGCGAGGCCGAGCAACGAGCCCAGCGGATTGCCGAGCGCGTAGATCGCCATTGCGCTGGCTCGCTTGGCCTTGGGCACGATATCCGCGATCAGCGACACCGCGGGCGGGCTGCAGCCTGCCTCGCCCACGCCAACCCCCACGCGCATCGCGAACAGCGACCAGAACCCTGTCGCCGCTCCGCACAACGCGGTGAAGCTGCTCCAGATCGCGAGCGAGCCTGCGATCACGCGAGAGCGGTCATGCCGATCCGCCAGCGTGGCGATCGGCACGCCGAGCAATGTGTAGAACAGCGCGAAGGCGAGCCCGGTCAGCGCCCCAAGCTCTCCATCACCCAGTTTCAGGTCGATCTTGATCGGCTCTGCCAGGATGTTGATGATTTGCCGGTCGAGGAAGCCGAGCGTGTAGATCAGAACGAGCAGGCCGAGCACATAACGTCGTCGCGCGGCTGATATGGTAGCAGCGGCGTCCTGCGTGCGCTCCACCTCTTCGGACGTCACCGGGCGATCCCGACGGACAGCCCACCGCAAACATACAGCGTCTGCCCGGTAATGAACCCGCTTTCCTCCGCCAGCAGGAATGCGACAGCGTGCGCGATATCCGCCGGTGTGCCCAAGCGCCCGACGGCGGTGCCCGCCTCGATCCTCGCGCGGGCAGGCGACCCCTCCGGATTGGCAGCGCGAAACGCCGGGGTATCGATCGGTCCCGGAGCGACGACGTTGGCGGTGATCCCGTGTATTCCGAGTTCCAGCGCCATCGTGCGCGTCATGCCGATCAGCGCGGCCTTCGATGCTGAATAGGCGGTGCGGTTGACCTTCCCCAACGCCGCCCTGCTCGCGATCATAACGATCCGCCCGAACTGCTGCTCGCGCATTATCGGGATCATCGCCTGGCTCACGATGAGGGCGGCGCGCACGTTGACCGCCATCGCGCGATCGAAGTCATCGTCGGTCGTTGCGACGACGTCGGCGGGTCGCCCCGTCGCCGCATTGGCGACCAGTCGGGTCGGGCGATGTGCCTCAATGACCTGTATGAGCGTCTGGCGCAATTCGCTGGGGTCGCCGAGGTCGACCGCGAAGAACGTCTCTCCGTTGCACTGCTCTTCCGGCGCGACGCGATCGAGGTTGACTACGCGATGGCCCGTCTTGACGAGATGCTGGCACAAACCGCGCCCGATCCCCCCCGACCCGCCCGTGACGACAACCGTCTCCATATGATCCTCCGCCTCCTCACCGTCGGCCGTGCAACCGATCGATCCGGCGGATGCTCGTTGCTGGGGAGGGCGAACAGTGTTTCGTGGTGCCATGTTGCGGCAATCGCAACACAAACGAACCTCGCGCGTCGGCATTGTCCCGTGCTTTCGGGCCCGGCTGTATATGGCGCCCAAGCTGCGCGCGTTCGTGGACTAGCGTCACACGACGTGATCACGCGGTGTCACAACCGTTCGGTTAGTGGACGCCCGGTGGGAACATGTCGATGTCGAGGATCCAGTGAGAGACCGCCTCGGGGAACGCCATCACGGCGATAGCGCGCGGCTTCACGCTATCGCGCTGGCCGCTGCCGATCGCGTCATGGCAGGTGACCGGATGTGCCGTTCATGAACGGCTTGTGGGAAAATTCTTCGGGCTTGTGGAAACCGCCGAGGATGCCCCGGAAAAACCGCGAGATCTCAACCTGGTGACCCCTACGGGACTCGAACCCGTGTTTTCGCCGTGAGAGGGCGACGTCCTAGACCGCTAGACGAAGGGGCCGCGTGCGGTGGAGGCGGGCGTCTATCCGGGGGCGGGGGCGGCGTCAAGTCGGTTGCGGTTTTCACCGCCATTTGCCCGAGGTCGCCGCCCCCATGTTTCGGTCCGTTCCGACAGGCGTTACGCCGCCTTGCGGCGTTCTGCCATCTCGGTGTTGAGCATCTCCGCCAGCAGGAACGCCAGTTCGAGGCTCTGACCGGCATTGAGCCGTGGATCGCAATGCGTGTGATAGCGATCCGCGAGGCTCTGCTCGGTGACGTCGATCGCGCCGCCGGTGCATTCGGTGACGTTCTGCCCGGTCATCTCGGCATGGATGCCACCGGCATGGGTGCCTTCCGCACGGTGCACTGCGAAGAAGCCGCGCACCTCGGCGAGGATACGGTCGAACGGGCGGGTCTTGTAGCCCGTCGCCGCCTTGACGGTATTGCCGTGCATCGGATCGCACGACCAGACCACCGGATGCCCTTCGCGCGTGACGGCGCGTACCAGCCGCGGCAGATGCGCCTCGATCTTGTCATAGCCATAGCGCGTGATCAGCGTCATGCGTCCGGGGACACGCCCGGGGTTGAGCGTGTCGAGCATCCGCAGCAGCGCGTCGGGATCGAGCGAGGGGCCGCATTTCACCCCGATCGGGTTGCCGATGCCGCGCAGATACTCGACATGCGCCGAGCCCTCGAACCGGGTCCGGTCACCGATCCACAGGAAGTGCGCCGACGTGTCATACCAGTCGCCGGTCAGCGAATCCTGTCGCGTCATCGCCTGTTCGAACGGCAGCAGCAGCGCTTCATGGCTGGTATAGAAGATCGTCTGCGATAGCTGCGGCACTGTATCGGGGTTGATCCCGCACGCTTCCATGAAGTCGAGCGCCTCGCCGATGCGATCCGCGGTTTCGGCGAATTTCGCCGCCCAGGGGCTGCGCCCCATGAAATCATGGGTCCAGCGATGCACCTGATGGAGGTTGGCATAGCCACCCTGCGCGAAGGCCCGCAGCAGGTTCAACGTCGCCGCCGATTGCGCATAGCCGCGTAGCATTCGCTCCGGATCGGGCACGCGCGACTCGGGGGTGAAGCCGATGTCGTTGACATTGTCGCCGCGATAGCTGGGCAGTTCGACGCCATCAATCGTTTCGGTCGGCGCGGAGCGCGGCTTGGCGAACTGGCCAGCCATCCGCCCGACCTTCACCACCGGCAGCTTCGAGGCATAGGTGAGGACGACCGCCATCTGCAGGATCACGCGGAAGGTGTCGCGGATGTTGTTGGGATGGAATTCGGCAAAGCTTTCCGCGCAATCGCCGCCCTGCAACAGGAACGCCTTCCCCTCCGCCACGCGGGCGAGATCGCTGGTCAGGTTGCGGGCCTCCCCGGCGAAGACGAGCGGGGGATAGGAGGACAGCCGGTCGGTGGCGCTCTTCAGCGCGGCGGCGTCGGGATAGTCGGGCAGCTGGAGCGCCTGGGCGCTCGTCCAGCTGTCGGGGGCCCAATTGCTGGCCATTACGTCATCTTCCTTCCAATACGGGCGTCGCCATGAACGAATCGTGCGCGCCGCGCAAACAAGATCGCCTTTATAGGACCCCAGGATAGGCGCCGCCATCGATCAGCAGGCTTTGCCCGGTGATGAAGCCGGCCTGCGCGGAGCAAAGGAACGCGCAGGTGTCGCCGAACTCGGCCGGGTCGCCGAAGCGACGTGCCGGGATGCGCGTCAGCGCGCGCTCGGCGGCTTCCTCCTCGCTGATCTGCTGGGTCTTGGCGGCGAAGGCATGGACGCCCGGCAGCCGGCGTGTCGCGAACAGGCCGGGCAGCAGGAAGTTGATCGTCACATTGGCGGACGCCGCCTGCCGTGCCACCCCGGCGAGGAATCCCGTCAGCCCGATGCGCGCGCCGCTCGACAAGTCCAGCCCCGCGACCGGCGCCTTCACCGATCCGGAGGTGATGCACAGGATTCGGCCGAAGCGACGCTCGATCATTCCGTCGATCACCTTCTGTACCAGCCGGATCGGGGTGACCATGTTCGCGTCCACCCCGGCATGGATCGCCGCCGCGTCGAGTTGCCGAAAGTCCTTCAGCGGCGGACCGGCGTTGTTGTTGACCAGAATGTCGGGCGCGCCGCCCGCCGCGTCCACCAGCGCCCGCTGCACGCCATCGTCGGCGATGTCGCCCGCGACCGTCTCCACACGCGCGCCGCTGTCGCGCAGCGCAACGGCGGCGGCGTCGAGCGCGGCCGCATCACGGCCGTTCAGCACCACCGTGCAACCGGCGCTGGCGAGCGACGTGGCGCAGGCGCGACCCAGTCCGTGACTGGAAGCACAGACGATCGCGGTCTTGCCGGTGAGCCCGAGGTCCATAAGGCGTTCCTTCGTGATCGACGTATCATCGCCACGATAGAGGCTCGGCCGGTGAAGGGCAAAACCGGCGCGTCCGCCACCTCGCCGGCGGCACAAGAAGACGGTTCGATCGTTGGTTCGAGCGTCCCCCGTCAAAGGATCGCCGATGTTCGTCGACTTTCGCGACCGCGAGCCACCGCCGCCATGGCATCCGCCCGCCGGGCCACCGCCTGGTCCGCGACTGACCCCGCGACAACAGCGGCTGTTGTCACGGATCATCGGGCTAAACCTCCTCCTGTTGCTGATCGCGCCGATCGGAGGCGCGACGATCGTCAGCCTGATCCTGACGTGGTGGTCATAGGTCAGGCGGCCATCGCGCGGTCGGGCATCGATGGCGCGCGGGATCGCGCCACCTCAATATCCCGCGTCGAGATCGGCGACATTCTCCATCGCATGTCCTGCGCGGAAGGCCGTCAGATTGCGCAGGAACAAGGCGCTGGCGCGCTCGAACATCCGGGTCTGACTGCGGCCCGACAAATGCATCGTGATCATCGTGTTCGGCGCGTCCCACAGGGGATGATCGACGGGCAGCGGTTCGGGGCTGGTGGGGTCAAGGAATGCGCCGGCGATCCCCCCGTCGTGCAAGGCGGCGATCAGGGCGGCGTCGTCGATCATGTCGCCCCGCGCGATGTTGATCAGCCACGCGCTGTCCTTCATCGCCGCCAGTTCGCCGGCACCGATCATTGCCTTGGTCGCGTCGGTCGACGGTGCGGCGAGGATCACCCAGTCGAATTCGCCCAGCCGCGCGCGCCAGGCATCCGGGGTGATCGTCCCGTCGCGCCCGGAGCGCGTGACGCCGGTCACCGCCACCCCGAAGGCGCTTAGCCGTTCCCCGATCAGCCGCCCGATCGCGCCATAGCCAATGATCAGCGCCCGGCTGTCGAACAATTCGATCTTGCCGGGCGCGTCCTTCGGCCATTCATGGCAATCATGCGCGCGCAGCACCTCGTCGAAGCGCTTGGCCGCGACCAGCACGCCCATCACCGCATATTCGGCCACCGCGATCGCATTGATCCCCGCGCCGTTGGTGACGATCGCGCCGCGCCGGCGCAGATCGTCGAGCGGGAAGGCATCCAGGCCGGCGTAGAGCGTCGAGACCCATTTGAGCCGTGGTCCGGCACCCGTGATCGCGGTGCGGATATGTTCGGTGGGCGACATGTCGATCCAGGCGATGTCCGCGTCGACGATCATCGCGCGGGCGTCGTCCGGCGTGCGGAACCATGCCACCTCCATATCGTCGGGCAGGCGCGGTTCGAGAAGCGGACGCGCCAGCGCGGGCAATACCGCTGTCAGCCGATTGTCAGTCATCGTCTCTCCGCCAATCGTATCGTGATTCAATCGACAGTGCGGTGCGCGACCGTGGCTGGCAAGGGTTTCAGATCGCTACCTTCCAATCCCAGCCGAGCGGATCGCCGTCCATCACTTCCACCCCAGCGGCGGTCAATTCGTCGCGGATCGCGTCGGAACGGGCGAAGTCCTTCGCCGCGCGTGCGGCGCGACGTTCGGCGAGGCGTGCCTCGATCGTGTCGACGTCGACCGTCGCCTCGATCGGCCGCACCCGCAGCGTGGCCCGGGTCAGCGAGGTCAGGTTCAGCCCCAGCGCCGCGTCGAACATCGCCAGCGCCTCGAGGCGATCCGCCGGGGATAGCCGCTTGTCGGCGAGCAGCGCGTCGAGCACCGGCAGCGCGCGGGGCGTGTTGAGATCGTCCGACAGGGCGGCGTCGAGCTGGGCATGATATCCCGATACGTCCGCGCCGCCGGGCGCTTCGGCGCGCGCGCGCAGTCCCTCCACCGCATGGGCCCAGCGCTTCAGCCGTACCTGTGCCGCGAACAGATTGTCCCACGAGAATTCCAGCTCGCTGCGATAATGCGCCTGAAGGCACATCACGCGATAGGAGAGGGGGTGGAAACCGCGATCGATCAACCGTTGCAGCGTGAGCGTGTCGCCGGACGACTTGCTCATCTTCCCGGTCCGATCGACCAGGAAGTTGTTGTGCATCCAAAAGGTCGCGCCGGTATCCCCGCACTCGCAATAGGCCTGGTTCTGCGCGATTTCGTTGGGATGGTGGATCTCGCGATGATCGATCCCGCCGGTGTGGATATCGAAGGACGCGCCCAGATAACGGCGGCTCATCACCGAACATTCGAGGTGCCAGCCCGGCGCGCCGCGCCCCCAGGGCGAATCCCACTCCATCTGGCGCGTCTCGCCCGGCGGCGTCGTGCGCCAGATCGCGAAGTCCTGCGGATGGCGCTTGCCCGCGACCGCGTCGATGCGGGCGTGCGCCGCATCGTCCGCCGCGCCCGCCAGTCGCCCGTAATCGGGCACCGTGGTCGTGTCGAAATACAGGCCGTCGTCAAGCTGATAGCAATGCCGCGCCGCGATCTTCTCGCCCCAGGCGATCATCTCCGCGACGTGATCGGTGGCCAGCGGCATGTGCGTCGGCGGCAGGATGTGCAGGTCGGCCAGATTCCGCTGGAACGCTTCGGTGTAATGGCGCGCGATCGCCCAGATATCCTGCCCGGTACGCTTCGCCGCGGCTTCCATCTTGTCGTCGCCGGCATCGGCATCGCTGGTCAAATGGCCGACATCGGTGATGTTGATGACATGCGTCACCGGCCAGCCCTTCCACCGCAGCGTGCGCGCCAGCGTGTCGGTAAACACATAGGCGCGCAGGTTCCCGATATGGGCATAGTGATAGACGGTCGGCCCGCAGGAATAGACGCGAACATTGTCGGGATCGATTGGCCGAAACGTCTCGATGCCACGGGACAGGCTGTTGAACAGGAGAAGCGGAGCGCCATGGGTCATGCCGCGCGTCATGCGGGGGCGGCGCGCCGGGTGCAAGTCCCCGCACCCGGCGCGCCACCGCGATCAGATCAGCGCGCCAGCCCGATCACCGCATTGGCGGTATAGCCCGCCGCGACGCTGCCGGAGAAGGCGGGTGTCTGCTGGGCGATCTGCGCGCTGCTGTTGTCGCCGAACACATTGTCACTGCTGATCGATACGCGCGCGAAGTTGGTCGCCCCGTTCGCATAGGTGGCGGTGTCCGCATAGACCGCGCTGCACATCGCCGCCGGGATCGCCAGCTGCGAGATCAGCGCCGCATAACGCCCGCCCGTCGCGGTCGCCAGGGAGGAGAAGACCTCGAAATGGATGTGCGGATATCGCCCGTCATAGCATCCGGGCACGATCGTCGTGAAGGTGACCTGACCGTTGGCGTCGGTCACCCCGACCCCGCGCAGATAGCTTTCGCTCGGCAGATCGTAGAGCGAATATTGTCCCCGCGCATTGCAGTGCCACACATACACCGCATAGCCGGCGAGCGGCACGCAACTGCTGTTCACGTTCACCACCGTCAGCGTCAGCGTCAGCGGCACGCCGGCGGCGATCGCGGTGGACGTGCCCATGAAGCTCGACCGGATATCGCCGCGCACGATCCCGCTGACGGTCAGCGCGTTCGAGGTTAGTCCGCTCGACACATTGGTGCCGTCGGCGGGGTAGGGGCCGTTCGTTTCGGTCGGATCGGCGACGCAGCCGCTGACCGTGCTGGCGCCCGTGGCGGTGCTGGTGGCGGTCGGTGTCGGGGTGGGCGTCGGTGTTGCCGCCGCCGCGCTGGCCTCGCTCGTCGCGGCGACGCTGGCGTCGGAGCCGCCGCAACCTGCCACCAGCGCGGCGGTGCCCGCCCCGGCAAACCATTTCAAAGCACGCCGGCGTTCGATCAGCCCGCTCATCACCATCAGGTCATGCGCAAGGCCGCGATCATGGTCGTGCGCGCGGTCGTGAACGTCGGTATGTGGCTTCTGCATCGATGTAAGGTCCCCGTAGAAAACAGGGATTTGCTACGATCGATGCCGCATCTTTCGATGTCGGCGACCGATCGTCATATGTCCGTTTGTATCGGCCGGCCGGGGTTTGTGTCAGCGGGCGACCGGAAGCGTCACCGTCGCCACCGCGCCCGGCCCGTCGTCGCGGTTGCCGAGCGTGGCAGTGCCGCCATGGCGCTCGGCGATTGCACGGACGATCGCCAGGCCCAGGCCGGCTCCCCCGGTCGCGCGATTGCGCGACGGATCGCCGCGGACGAACGGTTCGAACAGCCGCTCGGCCTGACTCGGGTCGATACCCGGACCGCGATCAGCGATGGTGACGATCACCCGATCCGCCTCGACCCGCCACGACAGCATCGCGCTTTGGCCATAGCGCAGCGCATTGGCGATCAGATTGCCGAAGATGCGGCGGAGGGCGCTGGGATTGCCGCGAACCACGACGCGCGGCCCCGGCGTGACGCCGATCGCCTCGCCCTCGATCGCCATATCCTCTGCCAGGCTGTCGAGCAGGCTCGACAATTCCACCATCGTCTGGTCGAGCGTGCCGGCTTCGTCCCGAGAGAAGCGCAGCGTCTCGGCGATCATCGCGCGCATCTCGTCGATGTCCGCCACCGCCCGGTCGCGCGCCGCATCCGGCAATTGCTCGACCCAGAAGGCAAGGCGGCTGAGCGGCGTGCCAAGATCGTGGGCGATCGCGCCCAGCATGGCGGTGCGCGTTTCGGCGTGCCGCGCCAGCCGCGCATGCATGGTCGATACCGCGTGCGATAATTTGCGCACCTCTCGGCTGCCGGTTGGCAGCGGCGGCAGGGGCGCGCCGGTGCCGGCACGATCGGCGGCGGCAGCGAGCCGGGCGAGCGGGCGGGAGATCGCGCGCGCGAGCGCCCAGGCCGGGATCGACAGCAGCAAGGTGGCGATCAGCATCGCCAGCAAGGTGCGGAGATGCCAGTGCGTGAGCAGCGGCGCCGGCGGAGTGCGCACGATCCGCCACGTCGCGCCGTCACGCCATCCCACCGAGAAGGAACCGAACAGATCGCGCCCGCCAAAGCGTGGACGCAGTTCGGTGAAGGCGACGACGTTGCGCTCGTCGGTACGGAGCAGCGATGCCAGCCGCGCCCGCGTTCCGGGATCGTCGTGCTCGCGGTATCGCGCGGCAGGCGGCGCGGCGGCGCGCACCAGGACCAGTGGCTGCAGCGGTCGTTCGTCGATGCGGCGTAGCGGACGCCCGCGTTCCGCGTCGAGCGGGCGCTCGCGCCATATCTCCGGAGGGATCGACGAGCGCGGTTGCGGCATTTCCTTCAGCGCGGCCACCACCGCCTCCAGCGGGCGCGGCGGGACGATCGGCGGCGGCCCGCGGAAGGTGACGAGGAACAGGATCGCGATGGCGGCCTGCACGCTGACGATCACCAGCGCGAAGATCGGCCACGCGATCGAACGACCGCGGCGTATCACCCCGCCGCCCTCAGCGCCGGTCGACATCGCTGGTGAAGATATAGCCTTCGTTGCGGACGGTACGGATCAGCTCGTCGCCCCCGGCGGTATCGTCACGCGACAGCTTGCGGCGCAGGCGGCTGACCTGCACGTCGATCGCACGATCGAAATGCTCGGCATTGTGGCCGCGCGACAGATCGAGCAGCTGGTCGCGGGTCAATACGCGGCGCGGATGCTCGGCGAAGGCCAGCAGCAGCCGGAACTCGCCGTCGGATAGGTTGATAACGATCTGATCGGGATCGAACAGCTGCCGTCCGACCGGATCGAGCCGCCAGCCTGCGAAGCGCAGATAAGGGCGCGCATTGGCGGGCGCGACCGTCGGCAAGGCGCTCGCCTGGTTGCGCCGCAGCACGGAGCGGATGCGCGCGAGCAACTCGCGCGGGTTGGCGGGCTTGGCGATGTAATCGTCGGCGCCCATCTCCAGGCCGACGATGCGATCCACTTCCTCGCCGATCACCGACATGATGATCACCGCCGGCCCGGCGCGTCGATCCAGCGTGCGCAGGATCGACAGGCCATCCTCGCCGGGCATCATCACATCCAGCACGATCAGCGCATAATCGCCGCGCGCCATCGCCGCGCGCATCGCGGTGCCATCTTCGGCGACATCGACGATATAACCGTGCGAGGTGAGGAACGTGGCGGTCAGTTCGCGGATTCCGGGATCATCGTCGACGATCAGCAGTCGTGTGGCGAGATCCACATCGGGCTCCGTCAGGGGAGGGACCGCTATCGGTCGGGAAGGCGCGATCATATGCATCGCGCAGCATTGCGTTAATGACGTATCGCGCCGATTGCGGGGCTGCAATATTGGCTTTTCGCCGCTCGCTGTTGCCGGCGTGCAACAGTTTGGGCGCCGAACCTTTATAACCCCGTCCCCCCGACGGATCATTTCACCGCCGTTGCCGACGGACAAGGAGTAACGCGTGCCCCGGATCGCGATCGTTCAGACCAACACCGGAATCGACCCGAAGGAGAATGCCGCCGCGCTGGTGGCCGCGATCGGAGAAGCCGCGGCGGGCGGCGCGGCGATGGTGTTCACACCGGAGATGTCCGGGCTTCTGGATCGCGACCGTGCTCGCGCCGCGCCATCGCTGGTGAAGGAGAATGAGGATCGCACGCTGGTCGCCGTGCGTGAGGCTGCGGCGGCGCACGGAGTGTGGGTACAATTGGGCTCGCTGGCGTTGCGACGTACCGACCCGCGGATGGCCAATCGCAGTTTCGTGATCGATGCGGCCGGCAATATCCGTGCGCGCTACGACAAGATGCATCTGTTCGATGTCGATCTGCCCAGCGGCGAGAGCTGGCGCGAATCGGCGGCCTATGCCGGCGGGGATCGTCCGGTGGTGGTCAGCACGCCGGTCGGCCGGATGGGATTATCGATCTGTTACGATATGCGCTTCCCCGATTTGTATCGCGCGTTGAGCGATGCTGGGGCGGAGGTGTTGACGGTGCCGGCGGCATTCACCCGGCCCACCGGAGCGGCGCATTGGCATGTACTGCTGCGCGCGCGTGCGGTGGAGGCGGCGGCGTTCGTCGTCGCGGCGGCGCAAACCGGGATACACGCCGATGGCCGCGCCACCTTCGGGCATTCGCTGGTGGTCGATCCCTGGGGCGAAGTGCTGCTCGACATGGGCGAGGCGCCCGGCATCGGCTTTGCCGAGATCGACCCCGCGCGCCAGGCCGAGGTGCGTCAGCGTATCCCGGTGTTGCGCCACCGCCGCGTTATCCCCGCACCGATGGTGATCGCTTGACGGGCGGGTTGCGGTGCAGGCGGGGTGCTGCTAGAGGCGGTTCGTTCGGCGCGGGCCATGCCCGCCGCCGCTTTACCTGTTTGAACCCCAGTTCGAGTCGGAGTTAGTTCGTTTTATGCAGATCATCGTCCGCGACAATAACGTCGACCAGGCCCTGCGCGCGCTCAAGAAGAAGCTGCAGCGCGAGGGTGTGTATCGCGAGATGAAGCTGCGTCGTCACTACGAGAAGCCCTCGGAAAAGCGCGCGCGGGAGCGTGCGGCGGCGGTGCGTCGTGCCCGCAAGCTGGAGCGCAAGCGCGCCGAGCGCGACGGCGCCCGGTAAAGCCGGCGCGGCGACCGCCCGTCCGCGGGATGCGGGCTGGCGCTACGCCGCGGCGGACGCCGCTCCTGCCGAACGTGATCGCCGCTCCGCCGGCCTAGCGCACCCCGGCCTCCAGTATTCGGGAAATCAGCCATGTCGACCGTGACCGCCGTTCCACTACAGCCCGTCAAGCGCGCCTATGTGATGTGGCTGGTGGTCGGCCTGCTGGTCGCGCTGGTGGCGGGGGTCGCGCTGGCGCGTGCGGGCGATACCGGCATCGTGACCACGCCGTCCGGGCTGCGGTACAAGGTGATCAAGCCGGGCGACGTTGCCGGGCCGCGCCCCACCGATGCCGATGTCGCGCTGGTCAATTACGAGGGCAAGCTGCTCGACGGCACCACCTTCGACAAGTCGCAGCAGCCGACGCCGTTTCCGGTAGCCGGGGTTGTGCCCGGCTTCTCGGAGGGCCTGAAGCTGATGCACAAGGGCGCGCGCTATCGCCTCTGGATCAAGCCGGAACTGGGGTACGGCGCTGAGGCGAAGGGGCCGATCCCGGCGAATTCGACGCTGGTGTTCGACGTCGAACTGCAGGACTTCATCAATGAGTCGGTGCTGCGCCAATTGCAGATGCAGCAGGGCATGATGGGCGGCGCGATGCCAGGCGGGCCGGGCGGCGCCACGGGCGCCCCGCCGTCGGGACCGGGCGGTCCGGGCGGCCGTTAAGCACCGATTGCTATATGCTGCAACGGCGTCGCGGGAAGCCCGCGGCGCCGTTGTCGTGCGTGCGCCGTCGCCAAGGGTAACGTTGCGAAACCGGGGGTATCGTTACAGCTATCGCCGGGATCGTCGCGTGTTTGGCGGGTGGCGTGACCCCGGCCATTAAATGATGCCGGGGCGCCGAGGGGAGAGCGTCTCGATCCCCGGGCGTTCCCCGCTCTCATTCCTTCGCGACTGTCCGGCATCCGCGGCATGAAGGTGGATCGGTGTTGACGGGAATAAGATGCGCCTTCGGCCTCGATCCGGGCGACACGAAAAAAATAGCGGCCCGAAGGCCGCTATTTCTTTTCTCCGATAAGGAGGGCGATCAGCTTAGTTGCTGTCCGCGTCCGAATCTTCGCTGGCAACGACGACGATGCCCGCGACGACCGCAGCAGCCGCCAGGACAGCGACGATCACGCCGCCACCGGCCAGCTCATTCTTCTTCGCCGACGGCGCCGAGGCGCGAGCCGACTTGGCAACCGAAAGGCTAGCCGCCGGATTCACCGGGGCAGCCATTGCCGGCGCAACCGCCATCGTGGTGGCGGCAGCAGCGAGCATGTACTTGGCCAGACGCATATGAAACTCCCTTTGCGTTCAGAGCACGCAATACGCGCGAGACGTTAAAAATCAATATACGGCGATGTCGTTTTTTCGCTGTTGTGCGCTGAATGTCACGCTTTTGCCGGCGGTTCGCGGGGGCCGGGCTAGCTGTGCAGCACCCAGCTGTCGCTGCCTTCCAGTCCGAGCGCGGTCAGGCGTCCGGTGGCATAGGCGCCGGTGTCGATCCCGATGCGGTTGGGCTGGCGATCCACCTCCTCGGAGATGGTGTGACCGTGCACGATGATCCGCGGGTGCGGGCGCCGGTAATCGAGGAACGTCTCGCGGATCCAGCGCAGATCGCTACCGCGCTGTTGATCGAGCGGTATCTCGGGGCGAATGCCGGCATGGACGAAGGCATAGTCGCCCAGTTCGATCATATCCTCGAACGCCCGCAGAAAGTCGCGATGCGACGCGGGCACCAATTCGTCCAAACGCGCGATCAGTTCGTCGAAATCGTAGCGATCATAATCCTCACCGCTGATGCCGTAGCTGATCGCGGTTTCACGCCCGCCTACCCGGCAAAACAGCCGCAACGCCTGTCGCTCGCCTTCGAGCGCGGACAGCAGCACTTCCTCATGATTGCCCTTGAGAAAGCGGGTGTTCGGCCGCTCCCCGGCCAGTTGCAGCAGTCGTTCGATCACCCCGGCGGAATCGGGGCCGCGATCGACCAGGTCGCCCAGGAAGATCAGCATCGACGGCGGCCCGCCGCGCTCGGCATCATCCGCCTCGATCAATCCTAACAGCCGCTCCAGCTCCGCGCGGCAACCGTGGACGTCACCGATGGCATAGACGCGCACCCCCTCTACGAGGCTGGCGGCTGCGGGGGCATCGGCGCGGGAGGTGCGAAAAAGCTTGCGGATCATGGTACTGAGCCCGGCTGCTTACGCACTGCCGCGCACCGTCGCAAGCGTTCCGACCGTCGCCAAATCGGGACGGTGGACAGTTTCGGTCACCGCCGCGTCATTGCCGCCGCATAAACGTGCCGCTAAGCAGCCGCCGCCAACAGGAGGGCCCGAATGTCGATCAAGCCGGTACGCAAGGCCGTATTTCCCGTCGCCGGTCTCGGCACGCGCTTCCTTCCCGCCACCAAGGCGATGCCGAAGGAAATGCTGACGGTCGTGGACAAGCCGCTGATCCAATATGCGGTCGAGGAAGCGCTGGAAGCCGGAATCGAGCAGCTGATCTTCGTCACCGGGCGCGGCAAGGGCGCGCTGGAGGATCATTTCGACGTGTCGTTCGAACTCGAAACGACGATGCGCGCGCGGGGCAAGAGCATGGCCGCGATCGAGCATATCCGTCAGCAGCCGGGTTCGCCCGTCTACGTCCGCCAGCAAGAGCCGCTCGGGCTTGGTCATGCGGTGTGGTGCGCGCGCGAGATCGTCGGTGATGAGCCCTTCGCGGTGCTGCTGCCCGACGAATTGATGGTCGGCTCGCCCAATTTCCTGGCGCAGATGGTCGATGCGTATCAGCAGGTCGGCGGCAATGTCATCGGCGCGCTCGAAGTCGCGCCCGAGGAAACCGACAAATATGGCATCATCTCGCCCGGCGCGCGCGATGGCGCGCTGACCGAAGTGACCGCGCTGGTCGAGAAGCCGAAGGCGGGTACGTCGCCGTCGAACCTGATGATCCCCGGCCGCTATATCCTGCAGCCCGAGGTGATGGCGATCCTTGCCGCGAAGGAAACCGGCGCCGGCGGAGAGATCCAGTTGACCGACGCGATGGCGAAGCTGATCGGCCAGCAGCCGTTCCACGGCTTCACCTTCAACGGCGAGCGCTTCGATTGTGGCGACAAGACCGGCTTCATCCAGGCGAACCTGGCGCTTGCGCTGGCGCGGCCGGATATTGGCCCGGCGGTGCGTGCGTTCGCGGAAAAGCGGCTCGGCTGACGCGCGGATATCGGGCGGGATCGGTGGCCCGCCCGATGATCATGGGCTTGCGAAGGAACGGCCGCGGGCCGGCGTGGCGCTAGGGATCGCGCGGGGACGTGCCGCACGCCGGGCAGCCCGGGTCCTTGGGCAGCGTCAGGGTGCGCAGGCGTAGCGCGAGCAGGTCGATCAGCACCAGCTTGCCCGCGCTGTCTTCTCCGAACGGGGCGATCTGTCGGATCGCCTCCAGCGCGGCGAAGCTCCCGAGGATGCCGGTGACAGGCCCGATCACGCCTTCCTCGGCGCAGGTCGCGCCCTCGCGCGAGGGCGCGTCGCCGACGAAACAGCGATAGCAGGGCCGCGATGGCTCCCAGCCGCGAAAGACGCCGAGCTGCCCCTCGAAACGCCCCACGGCGGCGGAGACGAGCGGCACCCGTGCCGCCAGCGCGGCGTCCGCCACCGTCAGCCGGGTATCGAAATTGTCGCAGCCGTCGATCACCACATCCGCTCCGTCGATCAGGCCGCGCACATTGTCGCGGTCGACACGCACGGCGCATGCATCGACCGCGACATGCGGGTTCAGCCGCGTCACGATCGCCGCGGCGGCGGCCACTTTCGGCGTCCCGATATCGGTGGTGGCGAAGATCGTCTGCCGTTGCAGATTGCTGGCATCGACGCGATCGTCATCGATCAGCGTCAATCGTCCGATGCCCGCGGCGGCGAGATACTGGATCACCGGCGACCCGATCCCGCCGGCCCCGATCACCACCGCATGCGCGCGTCGCAGCCGCAACTGCCCGGTGCCGCCGATTTCGGGCAGGACGATGTGGCGCGCATATCGCGCCATCTCGTCGGGCGACAAGGGCGTCACCAGGCGAAGTCGATCGTGGTGCGAAACCAGCCGTCGCCATCGGGCAGCGTCGGCAGATTGCGGACCATGTTGAGCGCCAGCCCGGTGGCATATTGCTCCACCGCCGCACAGCCGATGGCGCGGGGCACGACGCGACGTACCTGTCCGCTGCTGCTGACCAGCACCGCCAGTTCGACCGACAGCGTCGTGCCCGATGCCGGAACGGCCGGCACAGCCGCGCCCGGCGGGGGGACGCCATTCGCCTTGCAGCGGCCACTCGTCACCTCCTCCCGCACGAACGCGCTCGGGGCGGGGGACGTATTGGCGCGGCGGGCGACCGGCAACGCGGGCAGGCTGCTCCAGTCGCTCGGCGGCAGCAGCGCCGAGGCGGCCGGGCGCGATGCGGGCGCAGGGGGCGTCGCCAGCACCGCCTGCGCGAGGATCAGCGCGGTCAGCATCACGATCCCGTCGATCCGAAGCCTCCGCCGCCGCGCGCGGTCGCATCGAGTTCGGATATTTCCTCCAGCGTCGCGGCAAGGACGGGGGCGGGGACGAACTGCGCGATCCGGTCACCGCGCGTCACCACGAACGGCGCATCGCCCAGGTTGGCGAGGATCACCTTCACTTCGCCGCGATAGTCGCTGTCGATCGTCCCCGGCGTGTTGAGACAGGTGACGCCATGTTTCAGCGCCAGCCCGGATCGCGGCCGCACCTGCACCTCATAACCCGACGGAATCGCCAGCGCGAAGCCGGTGGAGACGGCATGGCGCGCGCCCGGCGCGATCGTGACATCTTCCGCCGCGACGACATCCAGGCCCGCCGCCCCGGCGGTGGCATAAGCGGGAAGCGGCAGGCCCGCGCCGTGGCTCAGACGCTGGACGGCGATGCGGATCGATGCGGTCATGCCCTCCTTTTAGCGAAGGAGCGGCGGTGGTTGAAGGGCCGCGCGACACGGATGGGATCGGCGGTGCGATGGGCGCGGGAAAGCCCGGCGATCCCCCCGGCTATTACCCGGTGAGCGCGTTGGCGATCCGCGCCGCCAATCGTGTCGCCACCTCATCCTTCGGCAGTCGCTCCCAGCTTTCGATGCCGGCGGCGGTGATGAGATGGACGCTGTTGGCATCGCCGCCCATCACGTCCCCCGACACGTCGTTCGCAACAATCCAGTCTACCCCCTTGCGCTCGCGCTTGGCGGATGCGTGCTCGATCACCTGCTCGGTTTCGGCGGCGAAGCCGACCAGCAGGCGCGGGCGGCGCGGGCTGCGCGCCAGCGTCGCGAGGATATCGATATTCTCGGTCAGCCGAAGTGGGGGCAGCGCGCCGCCGTCTTTTTTGATCTTCTGCTCGGCCGCCTGCTCGACCCGCCAGTCGGCGACCGCAGCGACCATCACCGCGGCGTCGGCGGGCAATGACGCGGCAACGGCATTGGCCATGTCCTGCGCGCTTTCGACATCGATCCGGGTCACTCCGGCGGGTGCGCTCAGCTCGACCGGCCCGGCGACCAGCGAAACTCGCGCGCCCAGCGCCGCCAGGGCGCCCGCGATCGCGAACCCCTGCTTCCCCGACGATCGGTTGGCGATATAGCGTACCGGGTCGATCGGTTCGTGCGTCGGCCCGGCGGTGACGATCACGTGCCGGCCTTCCAGCGGCCCCGCCGGCCGCCGCTCGGCGGGTGCGGACAGCAGCGATTCGATCCGCGCCACGATCGCCTCCGGTTCGGGCAGGCGGCCGGGACCGAATTCGCCGCATGCCATCGCCCCCTCGTCGGGCTCCATCACCACGATATTGTCGGCGCGAAGCTGTGCGACGTTGCGCCGGGTGGCGGCATGCTGCCACATCCGCACGTTCATGGCGGGTGCGGCGAGGACCGGCTTGTCGGTGGCGAGCAGCAGCGTGGTGGCGAGGTCGTCCGCCAGCCCCGCGCTCATCCGCGCCAGCAGATCGGCGGTGGCGGGGGCGACGACGATCAGGTCGGCCTGCCGGCTGAGCTGGATATGCCCCATCTCCGCCTCGTCCTTCAGATCCCACAAGGTGGTATAGACCTTGTCCTCGCTCAGCGCGGCGAGCGTCATCGGGGTGACGAAATGCTGGCCGCCCTCGGTCAGCACGCAGCGGACCATATGGCCGCGCTTGCGCAGCGAGCGGACGATCTCGCACGATTTATATGCGGCGATCCCGCCGCCGACGATCAGCAGAATCCGGCTCATCGGGTCATCCTCGTCACGGTGAAGCGCCGCCGGTCGAAGGCCGCGCGGATCAGGTCGGCGAGCGCATCGGGGGCGAAGGCCAGCCCCGGCGCGACCAGCACCGACACCAGCGGCACGGTGCGCAATGGGGTCGCCGCGTCGATCAGCGTGGCGGCCGCGATCAATGCGACTATCCGCCCCGCCATCGGGGTGGCGAGCGCGACCCAGCCCAGCAGCGCGAACGGCAGCAGCGGCGCCGCCCATCCCGGTGGCAGAGAGGGGAAGGCGGCCGTCACCAGCCGTGCCGATGTCGTGTCGGGCGTGACAGCCGGGGAGGTGACCTCGGGCAGCGGCGGCAGGGCGAGCGCGGCGAGCGCGTGCCAATGCGCGGCCAGCACGACGCTGGCGATCACCGCCGCCGCCAGCCATGGCATCGCCGCGCGACGCCCCGTATCGGCCCATGTCAGCCCCGCGAGCACGATGACGAGTATGATCGCGGCGGGCGCGATCATCGCCGCGATACATGCCAGTGCGATACTCTGCAGGGTATGGCCGGGACGGTCCACGAACAGCGCCAGCGCCAGCAGCATCGCCGCCCAGCCGGCCGGTGGCGCGACCAGCCATAGCAGGGCGCCGGCGGCGCATCCCCCCGCGAGCAGCGCGATCGCGATCGTGCAGGCGGCCAGTGAGGGAAACACCGCGGTCAGGCGGGTGCTGCCTGCCCAGAGCAGTGCCGCGAGGGTCGCGGCAATCAGCGCCAGCAGCGCCCAGCCGGGCAGCGTTCCCGCGATCAGCGCCATGGTCGGTGGGGTCGCCGCGAACGATCGCGCCACCGCATCGCCGCGCAGCAGCACCGCCAGACTGTCGTAGAAGGTGCCGCCTTGCCGCATCGAGGCGATCACCCCGAGACTGAGCGGATCGTCGAGCGCGGCTTCCCCCGGTGGGGCAAGGATCGCGATCAAGGAAAGCAGTAGCAGCGCCGCGAGTATCCACCGCGCGGTGCGGCGCGACAGCCCGGCCAGCCGCGTTGGCGCGGCGAGCCAGATCGGGGCGCCGCGTAGGGTCATTGCGTCACCACGCTTGCGCCAGCAGCAGCGCGACGCCGCCGCCGAGCGCGCCCAGCGCGGCGACCAGCACATAGCGCCAGCCGCCGCCGACCCGCACCAGCTGGATTTCCCGCAGCGGCGGGGCGGGGGGGGCGCCGCCGGGCGCGGGGAAGCGCGCCTCGATCCGGCGGACGAGTTCGGGCAGTCGGGCGAGCGTACGCACATCCGCCACGATGCGATCCGCGACCGCCGCTTCCGGGCCCAGTTCGGTGCGGATCCAGTCTTCCACCAGCGGCCCGGCGGTGATCCACAGATTGATGTCGGGATCGAGCGCGGTGGCGACGCCCTCCACCATCACCATCGTCTTTTGCAGCAGCAACAGGTGCGGCTGCGTCACCATGTCGAAATCGCGTGTGATCGCGAACAGCCCGTCCAGCATCATGCCGATCGACATGTCCTTCACCGGCAGGCCGCGCATCGGCTCCCCCACCGCCCGCAGCGCGGTGGCGAATTCCTCCACGCTGTGATGCGCGGGAACATATTGCGCCTCGAAATGGATTTCCGCGACGCGGCGGTAATTGCCCGTGATCAGCCCGTACAGGATTTCCGCCAGCCACAGGCGCGCGCGGCGGTCGATCCGCCCCATGATGCCGAAGTCGATCGCGGCGACCCGATTGCCCGGCAGCGCGAACAGATTTCCCTGATGCAGGTCGGCATGGAAAAAGCCGTCCGCGATCGCCTGCCGCAGAAAGGCGTGCACCAGTACCCGCGCCAGCACCGGCAGATCATAGCCCGCCTCCACCAGCGCGGCGCGGTTCGACAGCTTGATCCCGTCGATCCATTCGATCGTCAGCACGCGGCCGGTGGTACGCGCCCAATCGACCGCCGGAACGACGAAATCTGGCTCCGAGGTCATGCTCTCGGCCAGTTCGGACGCCGACGCCGCCTCGCGCGTGAAGTTCAGTTCCCGTGCGGTCCAGCGCTTGAAGGTTTCGATGACGAGGCGCGGTTGCAGGCGTGCGATCTCGCCGCCCATCGGCTCGATCTGCGCCGCGGCCCATTCATAGGTGTCGATCGCGCGGGCGAAATCCTCTTCCACGCCGGGACGCAGCACCTTGACCGCGACGATACGGCCGTCGGTGGTGCGCGCGCGATGCACCTGCGCGATCGACGCGGCACCGACCGGGATTTCCTCGATATGGGCGAACAGCGTGTCGAGCGGTCGGCCGAAGCTCTTGCGCATCACATCGCATACCGCCTCGAACGGCACCGGCGGGACGGCATCCTGCAGCCGCAGCAAGTCGCTGGCGGCTGCCTCGCCGACGATATCGGGGCGGGTGGCGAGCGTCTGGCCCAATTTGATCGCGGCCGGCCCCAGCGCCTCGAAAGCGTCGGCGTAGCGCGGCACCTCGGGCACACGCGCGCCCAGCCGTGCCAGTCGCAGCAGGCGCCGCAGCCGCAGCGGCGCGTTCGGATCACGCTCGATCCCGCGCAACGCACCGTGACGGGCCAGCGTTCGGCCCCATTTCAGAAGCCGCCAGGTATGGACGATCGGAGAGGTCAAATCTTCCAGCCGCTGTGGATCGCGACCAGCCCGCCCAGCATCGGTTCGACGCGCGTCTGCACGAAGCCCGCCTCGCCGATCATGCGTTCGAACGCCGGCATATCGGGAAAGCGCCGGATCGATTCGATCAGATAGCGATAGCTGTCGGCATCCTGTGCCAGCAACTGCCCCAAGCGGGGCACGACCCGGTGCGAATAGGCGTCATAAACCTCCGCGAAGCCCGGCCACACGGTCGTCGAGAATTCCAGGCAATAGAAGCGCCCGCCGCGTCGCAGCACGCGGTGCGCCTCGCGCAGCGCCGCCGGAATATCGGTCACGTTGCGGATGCCGAACGCGATCGTGTAGGCGTCGAAGAACCGATCGGGGAAGGTCAGCGTCTCCGCATTCGCCTCGGTCCACACCAGCCCGTCGATCCCGCGTTGCTGCGCGCGCGTCATGCCGACGTCGAGCATCTCGGGATTGATGTCCGCGACCGTCACCGCCGCACCGCTTTGCGCCAGTCGGAAGGCGATGTCTCCGGTGCCGCCGGCCATGTCCAGGATCTGCTCGTCACGGCGCGGCTTTACCCGGCGCACGAAACGGTCCTTCCACAGTCGGTGCATGCCGGCCGACATCGCGTCGTTCATCAAATCGTAGCGGCTGGCCACGCTGGAAAAGACCCCGCGGACCCGTGCGGTCTTTTCGGTGGGGGTGACGTCCTGGTAGCCGAAGGAGACGGTATCGCTCATGCCCGTCGCTCTAGCGGGGTGAACGGCGACCGGCTAGGGGGCGGGCATGCCGGAATTGCCAGAGGTCGAAACCACGGTGCGCGGGTTGACCCCGGTGCTTCACGGACAGGAATTGCGGGCGGTGGAACTGCGGCGGGGCGACCTGCGCCGCCCCTTCCCCGACGACTTGCGCCAGCGACTGACGGGCGCGCGCGTGATCGGTTTGTCGCGACGCGCGAAATATGGCCTGATCGACACCGATCGCGGTGATACGATGATCTTCCACCTCGGCATGTCGGGGCGCTGGCGGGTCGATCCCGGCGCCTTGCTGCCCCACGATCATCTCGTCATCGATACCCTGGCGGGGCGTCGCATCGCGCTCAACGATCCCCGGCGGTTCGGCTCGGTGGATCTGGTCGCGACCTCGCAGGTGCCGGACTTTCCCGCCTTTCGCGCGCTGGGGCCGGAGCCGCTCGGCGACGACTTCACCCCCGCCTATCTGCATCGTGTGCTGGCGGGCAAGCGGGTTTCGATCAAGCTCGCGCTGCTCGACCAGCGAATCGTCGCGGGGCTGGGCAATATCTATGTCTGCGAGGCGCTGTATCATGCGCGGATCGATCCGCATCGCCCCGCGGGGCAGATCGCCCGCGCCCGGCTCGCGCGGCTGATCGAAGCGGTGCATGTCGTGTTGACGGCGGCGATCGAGGCGGGTGGGTCCACGTTGCGGGATTATGCCCGCCCCGATGGCGAACTGGGCTATTTCTCGAAGCAGTTCGCGGTTTATGGCCGTGAAGGCGAGCCGTGCGGCTGCGGCGGCACGGTGGCGCGCTATGCCGAGGGCGGGCGATCGACCTTCTGGTGCCCGGCGTGCCAGCGACGTTGACTAATCGGCCGTCGCGCTTTATGGGCGGCGCCTTCGAGGGCGATGGGCTTTCCCGCCGCCCTTTTTCACATCGATTCGAACAGCTCAGAGGACGTTCATGGCGAATACGCCGCAAGCCAAGAAGCGCATCCGCCGCAACCAGCGTCGGGCCGAAGTCAATGGTAACCGCATCGGCCGTATCCGTACCTTCGTGAAGAGGGTGGAGGCTGCACTGGCGGCAGGTGACAAGTCGGCGGCGGCCACCGCGTTGCAGGCGGCGCAGCCCGAGCTGGCGCGCGGCGTTGCCAAGGGCGTCATGCACAAGAACACGGCGTCGCGGAAGTTCGCCCGTCTGACCAAGCGGGTCGCCGGCCTGGCCTGATCGCCGCCGCGACACTGTCGAAATATGCGCCCGCCGGGTTCGTCCCGGCGGGCGTTTTCGTCTGTCCGCGGCACCCGCCGACGGAACAAAGATAGGACGTTACAAAAAGCCCCTGAAATCCGCGATTCGAGCGTCGTAAAAAACCGCACTTTGGCAACTATGCCTGCGATTACAGTGGCTTATCAAAAATCCGACGCATTTGTGCGGGCTAGATTGTGTCAATCCGCTTTATTTCGGTTTTGTGTCCGTTCACGGGCTTGATCGACTCATGTGCCTGTTCCTAATCCTGTGACACCGCACCGGCGTTCGCCCGGTTCGGCATCAGGACGACGTCAGGATGCAGCCGCGCTGGGGCTCGCGGCCAGGGGGACGTTTGACCTTGTAAACTATTGATCCACGGGCCTGCCGCTCGTGGCGACGGAGGAGTTGTGCGTGGCGTCAGGGCAAGGTCAGGCGGGTGAGGGGAGCGAGTTGGCACGGGCCTGGGCCCGGGTCCGCGCGAACCTGCGCCTCTCGGCCGGCGCCCGGCTGTTCGACCAGTGGCTTGCGCCGATCGAACTGGTTGACGGGGACGATATCGCCGATGTCCGCCTGACGCTGCCGTCGGCATTCATGACGACGTGGGTGAAGAGCCATTACGCCGATCGCCTGTTCCATGAATTCCGCGCGGTCCTGCCCGAGGTGCGCAGCGTCGCGATCGAAACCGTGCGACGCTCTCCCGTGGTGGAGGTCATCGCCGCCCCGTCAAGTGAAGCGCCGGTCCCGGTCGTCGCGACCGAGCATGCCGCGCCCGCGTCGTCCACTGCCGCCAACGAGGCGGCCGGGACGATCGAGCGGCCGGCGCTCGACGCGCGGCTGACCTTCGACCGTTTCGTCGTCGACGGCAGCAACATGGTGGCCTTCAACGCGGCGCGTGCGCTGGCGCAGCCAGGCCCGGTGCGGTTTAGCCCGTTGTTCCTCCACGGCGGTACGGGGCAGGGCAAGACGCATCTGATGAATGCGATCGCGCACGCCTTTCTGGCATCGCATCCGCAGGCGCGGGTGATGTTGATGTCGGCGGAGCGGTTCATGTTCGAATTCGTCGCCGCGATGCGCGCGCGCGATACATTCGCGTTCAAGGCCAGGCTGCGCGCATGCGATCTGCTGCTGATCGACGATCTGCAGTTCATTGCCGGCAAGGACGCTACGCAGGAAGAATTCTTCCACACCGTCAATGAGATCATGGCGGCGGGCAAGCGACTGGTGATCGCCGCCGATCGCGCCCCGCAAGCGCTGGAGGGCGTGGAAACGCGGATCGTCGGCCGGCTCGGCGCGGGTCTGGTGGCGGATATCCGCCCGTCGTCGCTGGATCTGCGGCGCGCGGTGCTCGAACGTCGGATGGTCGACCTGCCCGATATCGCGGTGCCCGCCGAGGTGATCGATCTGCTCGCGACGCGGATCACGTCGAGCATCCGCGAATTGGAGGGCGCGCTGACGCGCGTTACCGCTTACGCGATGCTGACCGGCGAGACGGTCGACCTCGCCTTCGCGCAAGCGACGCTGGGTGACATGCTGCGCGGCGCACAGCGTCGCGTGACGATCGACGAAATCCAGAAGGCCGTATCCGAGCATTTCGAGCTGAAGCCGCTCGATCTGATTTCCGCGCGCCGTGCGCGGGCCGTGGCGCGGCCGCGTCAGATCGCCATGTATCTTGCCAAGCGCCTGACGACCCGTTCCCTGCCGGAGATCGGGCGCAAGTTCGGCGGGCGCGATCATTCCACCGTGATCCACGCGGTCCGGCGCATCGAGGAACTCCGCGACAGCGATCGGGACGTCGATGGCGCGGTGCGGGTGCTATTGGGGCGGCTCGAGGGCTGACGATCACGCCGCCTGCCGGTATTCCGGTGTGTCGTTCGCGTCCGTAGCGACGGACAGCGGTGCCGACGGCGCCGCCGGTTCGGGATGCCGAAACGCGAGCCGGCTGACCAGCACCAGCGCGCCCAACGCGGCATAGGCCATGAGCACATGTTCCAGATCGACCAGCAGCGCGACCGCGAAGGCGAGCCGCAGCCATAACGGGTTGAAGCCGAAATCCTCCCCGATCGCGGCGCATACGCCGAAGAGATTGTCGCCGCGCGACGTGGAGGTGTCCTGAGATATGTCGGCCATGCTGCGAACTCCGTGGGTTGCGGAGTGCAAAGCAGAAGGCGTGCCAACCGCGGATACGCGCGGGTTAGCTCAATGCCGGCGGAAACGAATTGGCGGCGGCCGCTAAATGTTGGTGAAATGCGCGTCGAGATGGGAAAGCGGGGCGGAGATGATCCCCGCCCCGCCGCGTCACACCACCAATCCCATCGCTTCCTGCGCCTTGCGCAGCAATGGCGCGGCCAGCGCTTCGGCTCTTTCCGCCCCGTCACGCAGGATCGAGTCGATCGCGCCACGATCGTTCAGCAAGCGCTGCATCTCGTCGCGGATCGGCCCCAGCTTCGCCACCGCCAGATCCGCGAGCGCCGGCTTGAACGCTCCGAAGCCCTTGCCCGCGAACTCCGCCAACACGTCATCGGGGGTGCGATCCGCCAGCGCGGCGAAGATCGTTACGAGGTTCCTCGCCTCCGGCCGGTCCGCCAGCTCGTCCATCGATGCGGGCAGCAGATCCGGATCAGTCTTGGCCTTGCGGAACTTGTCCGCGATCGTGTCGTCGCTGTCGATCAGCTTGACCAGCGATTGTTCCGACGGATTCGACTTGGACATTTTCGACGCCGCATCGCGCAAGCTCATGATGCGCGGTGCGGCCTTGCTGACCAGCGGCTCGGGCAGCGTGAACAGCGCGACGCCGTAGTCGTTGTTGAACTTGGTGGCGATGTCGCGCGCCAGCTCCAGATGCTGTTTCTGATCCTCGCCGACGGGCACATGGGTGGCGTTATACAGCAGCACATCCGCCGCCATCAGCACCGGATAGTCGTACAGGCCGACGCTCGCGCCTTCGCGGTTCTTGCCCGCCTTGTCCTTGAACTGTGTCATCCGGTTCAGCCAGCCGACCCGGGCGACATTGTTGAGCAGCCACGACAGCTCGCTATGCGCCGGCACCCGTGCCTGGTTGAACAGGATCGAGCGCGCGGGATCGATCCCCGCCGCGACCAGCGTCGCGGTGATCTCGATCGTATTGGCGCGCAGCTCGTCAGGCGCGATCCATTCGGTCAGCCCATGCAGGTCGGCGACAAAATACATCGTCTCCCCGCCCGCGGCCTGGATCTCGTCCTGCATCGCCACCCATTGTTTCACCGCGCCGAGGTAGTTGCCGAGGTGGAGATTGCCGGTGGGCTTGATGCCGGAAACGACGCGCATGGGATCAATCACTCTATTGGGGACGACGGATCAGCCTTCGGATGTCGGCGGGGCGTAGCGCGCCGAACAGGAAGGTGGCGGCGAAATAGACGAGCGCTCCCGCCGCGACCAGCACGAACATCGCGCCCCAGCGCGCCAGCGACGCGCCGGTGGTGTAGGGCGCCAGTGGAGCATTGGCGAACCACATCACCGCCCCCATCAGCAGCGCCGCCGCCAGCAGGCGCGGCGCGCGACGCGCCAGTTGCGCATCCGCGACGAAATGACCGCGCCGCGACAGCGCCCGCCACAGCATCGCGACATTGACGGTGGACGCGATCGCGGTCGCCAGCGGCGGCCCGACATGCGCCAGCGGCACGATAAAGGCGAGATTGAGGACGAGGTTCACCACCATCGAGATCGTCGCGAACCGCACCGGCGTGCGCGTATCGTGGCGCGCGTAGAAGCCGGGCGTCAGCACCTTGACGAGGATGTACGACGGCAATCCCAGCGAAAAGGCGGCGAGCGACTGCGCGGTCAGCAAGGTGTCCTGCGCGGTGAACTTGCCATGCTGGAACAGCGCGGCGACGATCGGCGCGCCGCAGACGACCAGCGCGGCGGTGGCGGGCAGGGTGAGGAACAGCGCTAGCTCCAGCCCGCGATTCTGCGTCTCCATCGCGGCACGATCGTCACCACGGCCGAGCTGCGCCGAGATGGTCGGCAGCAGCACCGTGCCCAGCCCGATGCCGATCAGCCCCAGCGGCAATTGGTTCAGCCGATCGGCGAAATAGATATAACTCACCGAGCCGGCTCCCAGCAGGCTGGCGGCGAGCGCGGTCGAGACGACGAGATTGATTTGCACCGCGCCCGCTCCCGCGGCGGCGGGCCAGATCAGCGCCATCAGGCGCTTCACCTCCGGATTGAGCGTCGGGCGTTTCAGCCGCAGGGTCACGCCCGCGCGGCGGCACGCCCACCATAGCCACAGCAATTGCAACGCGCCCGACGCCGTCACCGCGATCGCCTGATTGCGCGCGGTGAACAAGGCTTCGTGATGATGGAACAGCAACAGTGCCGCGATCAGCGTGACGTTGAGCAGGATCGGCGCGGCCGCCGCCACCCAGAAACGGTGCAGCGAATTCAGGATACCGCCCAGCAGCGAGACGAGGCTGATGAGCAGCAGATAGGGGAAGGTGAGGCGGCACAGCGTGACGATGAAGGCGAATTCCTGCGCCGACGCTCCCTTGTACCCGAAGGTCAACAGCCAGGTGACGGGCCATGCGGCGATTTCGATCACGGCGGTGAACGCGATCAGCGCCGGCAGCAGGACCGACAGCGCGTTTTCCGCGAAGCGGATGCCGTCGGGCAGGCCAGTCCCGTCCGGATCCGCCACCTTGCGGTTGAACATCGGGATGAAGGCGGCCGAGAAGGCGCCTTCCGCGAAGAGCGCGCGGAACATATTGGGCAGGCGGAACGCGATCAGGAACGCGTCCGACGCGAAACCCGCGCCGACGAAGCGCGCGAACAGCGAGTCGCGAACCAGCCCCAGGATGCGGCTGGCCAGCGTCAGTCCGCCGACCGATCCGAGCGCGCGCGTCAGGTTCATGATGCGATCGGACCGGCCCGACGGTGAGTATTAGGCGTGGCCGATCTCGCCGTCGCCGAACTGGAGGCCCTGCGCCTGCGCCTGTTGCAGGAACAATGCGTTGAAATCGATCGGCTCCAGCAGCAGCGGCGGGAAGCCACCGTCACGGATCGCATCGGCGACGACGCGGCGCGCGAAGGGGAACAGCAGCCGGGGGCCTTCGCCCAGCAGGAACGGCTGGATATGCTCGGCCGGAATGTTGCGCAGGCCGAACAGGCCGGCATAGGAGAGTTCGGCGATGAACGCGGTCTTGCCGGCGATCGTCGCGCGCACCTCGATCTTCAGCACGACTTCGTGGACTTCCTCGCCCACCTGCGCGCCGGCAATGTCGAACTGGACGTTGATCTCGGGGGCGGACTGTTCCTGGAAGATCCCCGGGGCGTTCGGATTCTCGAACGACAGATCCTTCACATATTGCGAGATCAGGCCGGCGGCGGGGCTGGTGTCCTCACCGTTGGTATATGCTTCGCCGGTCGCGCCCGGATTGCCCTGTTCGTCCATTGTCGTTTCCTTCGCCTGTCGTTCGCGGCCCGGCGGCGGGCGGCACGTGTCGGCGGCGGTTAGCAGCGTGCCCGACGCGAGACAATCCGCCAGCGGCGCGACGGCGTGGCCGGAGAGCCACGGACCGCGATTACCGCGTTCGGGCGGGATACAATGCGCCCGTCGCGCGATTTGAACTTGTTTCGCCCTGTGCCTATGTAATGCCTCGAACTGACCGGAGTTGCCGTGTTCTACGTTGTCCTCCTCGCCATGGTCGCAGCCTTTCTGGCGCTGCGCCTCTATTCGGTGCTCGGCAGGCGCAGCGGTCATGAACAGCCGTTGCCCAAGCCCGCGGAAGAGCGGGTTGCCGCCGCGACGCTGCCGCGCACGATCGATATGGCCTCGGAACCGCGCGAGCCGGCGCTGCGTGCGTTTGACACTGGCGCCGAGGCGGGGCTGCGCCAGATCGTCCAGGCCGAGCCGGGATTCGACGTCGCCCGCTTCATCGAAGGATCGAAGGCGGCCTATCGGATGGTGCTGGAGGCATTCTGGCGTGGCGACGAGGCGGCGTTGCGCGAATTGGCCTTGCCAGAGGTCGAGGCCGCTTTTGCCCAGGCGATCGAAGCGCGGCGCGCGGCGGGCCACACGCTCGACAATCGGCTTGTGTCGATCGAGCGCGTGCGGATCGCCTCCGCTTCCGTCGTCAATGGCGAGGCGCGTATCACGGTGCGCTTCGACGCCGATATCGCGGCGGTGACCCGTGACGCCGAGGGGCAGGTGATCGCAGGATCGACCAGTGATGCCGTCGAAACCCATGATGTCTGGACCTTTGTCCGTACCTTGCGTAGCCCCGACCCGAATTGGTTACTCGCCGATACCGACGAGGCATGACGGCGCGGCCAGCGGAGTGAGGGCCCCCGATCGGCCCCGTACAAGGCGGCGGAGACGTGAGGGGGCGTGATGAACAAGGGCTGGGTGCTGGCGATCGCCAGTGCGACGACATTGGCGGCGTGTGTCGGGCCGGGGAGTCGCCCGGCTCCTCCCACCAGCAGTGCCGTCCGCCCCCCGGCGGGGCAGGGCAACGTATCCCGGCCCTGGCGTGGGGAGCAATTGCCCGTCCGGCAGCCAACGCCCGCTGTCCCGCTGCCCGCGGTGCAGGTCGTCGGTACGACGACCGCCGACAGCGCGACCGCCGCCGGTGTCGTTCCCGGCCCCGATCTCGCCACGTTGCCGATCGCGGAGGATCAGGCACGCGCGGCGCTGGCGGCGTTCCGCATTTCCTGCCCCAGCGTCGTGCGGCGCAGCGATACGTCGGGCTTGACCAACGGTGCCGACTGGCAGCCCGCCTGTGCCGCCGCGGCAACCACCGCCCCCAACGACGCCGCCGCCTTCTTCCGCCGCTGGTTCGAGGCGGTGCAGGTGGGGGACGGGCGAGCCTTCGCCACGGGTTACTACATCCCCGAAATCGCGGGATCGCGGACGCCACGACCGGGTTATGCGCCGATCTACGCGCGCCCGCGCGACCTGGTCGAGGTCGATCTCGGCGCCTTTTCGGCCGATCTGGCGGGGAAGAAAATCCGCGGCAAGGTCGCCGACACGCGCTTCGTTCCCTATGACGATCGCACCGCGATCGAGGAGGGGTCGCTCGACGGTCGCGCCGCCGTGCTGGGCTATGCCGCCGATCCGGTAGAATTGTTCTTCCTGCAGGTGCAGGGCTCGGGGCTGGTGCGCTTGCCCGACGGCAATGTGTTGCGGATCGGCTACGACAGCCAGAACGGGCGCGATTATACCGGCATCGGGGCGCTGATGAAGTCGCGCGGGCTGCTGGCACCGGGGCAGACGTCGATGCAGGGGATCGTGGCGTGGCTGCACGACCACCCCGAGGAAGGCCGCGCGATCATGCGCGAGAACAAAAGCTACGTCTTCTTCCGCGAACTGTCGGGCGCGGCAGTGGGCGCGCTGGGCCTGCCCGTCAGCGGCGGGGCGACCGTGGCGGCCGACCCCGCGTTCATCCCTCTTGGTGCGCCGGTGTTCCTGTCGATGGACCGCACCGACGCGAACGGCATCTGGATCGCGCAGGATACCGGCGGCGCGATCAAGGGCGCCAACCGGGTCGACACCTTCTGGGGAGCGGGCGCCGAGGCGCGTGCGATCGCTGGCGGGATGAGCGCGCGTGGCACCGCCTTCCTCCTGCTGCCGCGCGGCAGCTACGAGCGCTGGCTGGCGCGAGGCGGCGCGGCGGGAGGAGCGGGTGGTGGCGGGTCGACGCCTCGGCGCTGACGAGGCGGCGCTCTGGGCACGGGTGCGTGCCTCCGTCCGTCCGTTGCCGGGCCGCCGCGCGGAGGCGATACCGCTGGCCGCCCCGCAGGAATTGCTGGGCAGGCGCAAGGTGCATACGCCCTCCGCAACGCCGTCGACCGCTCCGGCGCCGCCCGCCGCGCGACATGGGCCGGGGCAGACGCTCGACCGGGGGTGGGACCGGCGATTGTTGACCGGGGCGGTAATGCCTGATGTCACGATCGACCTGCACGGCCATCACCTCGCCTCCGCGCATGCCGCGCTGGACGTGGGGCTGGCGCGCGCGATTGCGCACGGCAATCGGGTCGTGCTGCTCGTCACCGGCAAGCCGCCGCGACCTGAAAGTCAGCGGCCGCATGCGCGTGGCGCGATTCGCGCCGCGATCGAGGACTGGCTGCGGCTGTCGCGTCACGCAGGGGCGATCGCCGCCATCCGTGGCGCACACCCGCGGCACGGCGGCACGGGTGCGCTTTATATCGTCCTGCGCCGCCAGCGGACGACGAGTTCTTAACCCTTCCCCGCGTAGGGACGCTGATCCACGGCTCCGAGGGGAAGCGCTTGTTGATGACGTCCGACATGCAATCAAAGCGTGCGGCTGTCCTTGCGCTGATCTGTGGCGTGCCCCTGATCGCGGGCGCGCTGATCCTGTTCGTGCCCGATGATATGGCGGTGCACCTGTTGCTGCTGCTCTTTCCCTGCGCGGCGATCGCCTGGGGCGCGGCGGCGCATCGCCTCGCCCAGATCGACGAAGGGGTTGAGGGGGCCATCGCACAGCTGAATGCCGCCGAAGCTGGCGATCTGGAGGCGCGCATGGCGCCGGCGACTCGGCGGGTCACGCCGGAACTCGGGCAGGCGATCGAACGCCTGTTCGCCCGCCTTCGCCACGATCTGTCGCGCTCTGAACAGCGCGCCGCCTGCGATCCGGTAACGGGGCTCGCCAGCCGGGCGCATTTCCGGATGAGCGCCGAGCGCCTGATCGATCAGGCCCCGGCGGAGATGAGCGCGGCGCTGTTCTTCGTCGATCTCGATCGCTTCAAGGCGATCAACGACAGCCGTGGCCACGCCTGTGGTGACAAGGTGCTGGCGAAAGTGGCGGAGCGGCTTCGGGTCGTTGCCGCGATCGGCGCTGGAAAGGACGCGCTGATCGGCCGGCTGGCGGGGGACGAATTCACGCTGCTGTGTCCGCACCTTGACGACCCGGCGCGGGTGCAGGCGATCGGCGAGTCGATCGTCGCGACGCTCGGCGCGCCGTTCGCGATCGACGGCGCGTCGATTTCGGTCGGCGCCTCGGTCGGTATCGCGCTGCGCCCGCAGCACGGCACCACGCTGCAGGAACTGATGGCGGCCGCGGATGCCGCGATGTACCAGTCGAAGGCGAGTGGTCGCGCGCGCGTGTCCCGCTACGACGCCCAACTGGCGGCGGAATTGACCGATCGCGAGAAACTGGATCAGGATCTGCGAACGGCGGTACGCCGACAGGAATTCGCGCTGGTGTTCCAGCCGCAGGTGTCGTTGTGTGACGGTCGACTGCTGGTCAGCGAGGCGCTGCTGCGCTGGCGTCACCCGACGCTGGGCGTGCGCCCGGCGGCGGAATTCCTGTCGCGCGCCGAGCTTACCGGGCAGATGGTCGCGATCGGGGAGTGGGTGCTGACCGCCGCCGCCAACACCGCCGCGCGCTGGCATCGCGAAGGCCATATTGGCCGGCTGGCGCTCAACATCGGGCAGCAGCAGATCGAGGATGTCGCCTTCTTCGACCGGCTCGGCAAGGTCTTCGCCCGCAGCGGGGCGCCGCTTGACCGGCTGGAGCTGGAGCTTCCCGAGGGGGTGGCGATGCGCTGCCCGGCACCCGCGCTCGCACGGCTCGAGGAACTGCGCGAGGCGGGGGTGTGCATCACCATCGACGATTTCGGCGCGGGCGATTCGAACGTCCAGCGGCTGCGCGCGTTGCCGGTCGACCGGATCAAGCTGGACCCCGTCCTGATCCACGAGATCGCCCGCGACAGCGGCGCGCGCACGATCCTTCAGGCCCTGGTCGGGCTGGTGCACGGGCTTGGGTGCGAGGCGGTGGCGGAGGGTGTCGAATCCGACGCGCAGGTCGACGTGCTGCGCGTGATCGGCTGCGACGCGGTGCAGGGTTATGCGATCGCGCGCCCGATGGACGATGCCATGCTGCAGGAATGGCTGGGTATGTTCAGCGCTCGAGCGCGCGCCGGATGATCCCGGCATAGATCGTCACCAGCCGTTCGAGATCGTCGATCGCCACGGCTTCGTCGCCCTTGTGCATCGTCGCATTGCACAGGCCGAATTCCACCACCGGGCATACGGCGCGCAGGAACCGTGCGTCGGAGGTGCCGCCGGTGGTCGACAGTTCGGGCACCAGCCCGGTCGCATCCTCGATCGCGGCGGATACCAGCGCGGACAGGTCGCCGGGCATCGTCAGAAACGCCTCGCCCGAGATACGCGGCGTGACGATCGCCTCCGGCGCATGCTGGTGGACGATCGCGGTGACCCGATCGGCGAGATCCTGGCCGCTGTGCCGATCATTGAAGCGGATGCTCAGCCGCGCGGTCGCGCGCGCCGGGATGACGTTCGTCGCCGGATTGCCGGTGTGGATGTCGGTGATTTCCAGGTTGGATGGCTGAAACCACGTGCTGCCGTCGTCCAGGACCAGCGCGTCGAGCGCCGCCAGCGCGGCGACGAGGCGTGGCACCGGATTGTCGGCCAGGTGCGGATATGCGACGTGCCCCGGTCGCCCCGGCACGTCGATCCAGATGTTGACCGATCCGCGCCGCCCGATCTTCATCATGTCGCCCAGCCGGTTCACCGACGTCGGTTCGCCGACGATGCAGGCGTCTGGGACGATCCCGCGATCGCCCATCCGGTCGATCAGGGCGACGGTGCCGAACGTCGCGGGACCTTCCTCGTCCCCGGTGATGATCAGCGTGAGGCGCCCCGCCGTCGGCGCGACCCGCGCGACCGCGGCGACGAAGGCGGCGACGGCCCCCTTCATGTCGACCGCGCCGCGCCCGAACAGCATATCGCCCCGGATCGCCGGGGTGAACGCGCCATCGGTCCAGCCATCGCCGGCGGGGACGACATCAAGGTGGCCGGCGAAGGCGAGATGCGGCCCGGCGCCATCGCCGCGCGTGGCGAGCAGATTTTCGACCGGCCCATCCGGCGCCTCGCCCGTGACGAAGCGATCGACGGCGAAGCCGAGCGGCAGCAGCGCCCGTTCCAGCACGTCGAACACCGCGCCACGCGCCGGGGTGACGCTTTCCGCCGCGATCAGGTCGCTGGCGAGCCGGACGACGTCGCTCATGCGCCGGCGGCGGGCGCGGGTTGCTCGAACTTCTCGATCACCCATTCCTCCGCCTGGGCGGCGGCGATCCAGTCCTGCAGGAACGGATGGCCGAGCACCGCCCTGATATAAGCGGTGGCGAAGCGCGGCGCCGGCAGCGAATAGGTGACGATACGGGTGCAGACGGGCGCGAACATGATGTCGACGGCGTTGAAGTCTCCGAACAGGAAGTCGCCGTCCCCGCCGAAGCGCGCCCGCGCCTGCGCCCACAGCTCGAAGATCCGCGACAGGTCTGCGGCGACGTCCTCGTCCGGCGCAACCGGGGGATATAGCTGACGGATGTTCATGCTGTGCTTGCGGCGCAGCGCGACGAAGCTGGAATGCATCTCCGCCGCCATCGATCGTGCCATCGCCCGAGCCGCATCCCCGGCGGGCCAGAAGCGATCGCGCCCGACCTTGTCGGCAAGATAGTCGACAATCGCCAGACTGTCCCACACCACCGCGTCATCATCCCACAGGATCGGCACCTTGCCGGACGAGGGTGCGAACTCCGCCCCCTCGCGACGGCGATCCCAGGCATCGTCGTACAGCGGGACGACGACCTCTTCGAACAGCAGCCCCGATTGCCGACAGGCGAGCCAGCCGCGCAGCGACCAGGAGGAATAGGCCTTGTTGCCGATGATGAGCTTCATGCGCCGTGGTTAGGCGGCATTGCCGCGAGGAGCAATGACAAGGGTACCGCCGATCCCGGCGCGTCGCGCCGGATCGGCGGGCCTTATCCGATCGCTTCCAGCACCGCCGCGCGCAATTCGGGGATGCCCATGCCCAGTTCGCTGGATGTCGCGATGATGTCCGGATGCGCGGCGGGATGCTTGCGTGCCTCCTCCGCGGTCGCATGCGTCACCGCGGCGAGATCGGTTGCCTTGATCTTGTCAGCCTTCGTCAGGACGAGGCGATAGCTGACCGCCGCCTTGTCCAGCATCGCCAGCACCTCGCGATCGACGTCCTTGATGCCGTGGCGGCTGTCGATCAGGACCAGCGCCCGTTTCAACGCCTGGCGCCCGCGCAGATAGTCGTTCACCAGGAAACGCCATTTCTTGACCATGTCCTTGGGTGCCTTGGCGAAGCCGTAGCCGGGCATGTCAACCAGCCGGAACGCCAGCGGCGCGCCGACATCGAAGAAATTGAGTTCCTGCGTCCGTCCCGGTGTCACCGATGTACGCGCCAGTGCCTTGCGACCCGCCAGCGCGTTGAGCAGCGAGGATTTGCCGACATTCGATCGCCCGGCGAAAGCCACCTCCGGCGCATCGGGCGCCGGCAGGAATTGCAGCGCGGGGGCGGATTTCAGGAAGTCGATCCGCCCCGCGAACAGCTTGCGCGCGGCTTCGATCCGCTCGTCATCGAATAATGGCTCGGGGTCGCTCACTTCGCTGCCGCTTGCTGCAATTGCGGGTGACGGCTGTAGAGGAACTTCTGCTGCGCGATCGAGATGCAGTTGGTGGTGATCCAGTAGATCTGCAGGCCCACCGCGAACGGCGCCATCACGAACATCAGCACCCAAGGCAGGATCGCAAACACCTGCTTCTGCGCATCGTCCATCGGGGCCGGGTTGAGCCGGAACTGGAAGAACATCGAAATGCCCAGCAGGACCGGGAACACGCCGATCGCCAGCATGTGCGGCACCTGATACGGAAGATAGCCGAACAGGTTGAGGATCGTTGCGGGATCGGGTGCGGACAAATCCTTGATCCACAGCGCGAATGGCTGGTGACGCATTTCGATCGTCAGCATCAGCGCCTTATACAGCGCGTAGAAGATCGGGATCTGGATCAAGGTCGGCAGACAGCCCGCCAGCGGATTGACCTTCTCCGCCTTGTACAGCGCCATGATCTCCTGCTGCTGGCGCTGCTTGTCGTCCTTGTGACGCTCCTGGATCGCCTTCATCTTGGGCTGCAACGCCCGCATCGCCGCCATGCTGGCGAATTGCCGCTGCGCGATCGGAAATACCAGCGCGCGGATCGTCAGCGTCAGGATGATGATCGCGACGCCGAAATTGCCGATCAGCCGGAACAGCCAGTCCAGATAGTAGAAGATCGGCTTTTCGACGAGCCGGAACCAGCCCCAGTCGATCGCATAGTCCAGCTTCACCACCGCGCCGGTGTCGGTGTAGCGATCCAGCAGCTTCACTTCCTTCGCGCCCGCGAACATCTTCGCGGTCTGCGTCACCGATCGGCCGGGGGGCAGCAACTGCGCGGCGCTCGTGAAATCGGCCTGATAGGCGTTGTTCGCGCCGGCGCGGAACTGGCCATCGAAGGCGCGGCTCTGATCGGGAACGAGCGCCGCCAGCCAGTATTTGTCAGTGAAGCCCAGCCAGCCGCCCGTCGTGGTGAAGCGGGCAGTGGCCTTGTCCAGATCCTTGAAATTGGGGTTGTAATGCGCCGCCCCGTTATTGACCGACATGGGCCCGGTGTGGATCGTCCAGCTATCCGGGTCCTTCGACACGCCGACGCGGTTGACGAGGCCATAGGCGGATACCGGCACCGCGCCGCGACCGGCGTTGGCGACGGTCTGCTTGACGGTGAACAGATAGTCGTTGTCGACCGCGATCTCGATCGCGAACCGCTGACCCTGCGCATTGGCGGCGGTCAGCGTGACCGGGCGTCCGGGCGACAGCACCGGCGCGGAAGCGGTCCATATTGCGTCGGCGGCGGGCGGCGAAAGGCCGGAGTCGCGCCAGCCGAACGCCGCGAAATAGGCATCGGGCGCCCCCGCAGGGGAGAACAGCCGGATCGGCGGTGAATCCTTAGCGACGCTTTCGTTGTAACGCGTCAGCACGAGATCGTCGATGCGCGCGCCCTTCAGGTTGATCGATCCCTTCAGCGCGGGCGTATCGATGCGGACGCGCGGGGTTTCGGCCAGCACCTGTTGCCGGTTGCGGATCGCAGCCGGGGCATCGGCGGTGGGATCGGCACCGGGGTTGGCGACGGGCTTGTTCTTGCCGTTCACCATCTTCGTCGCGGGCGGGTTCGCCGTCGGGAAGAAGCGGCTCTGGATCAGCGGCCAGCCGAACAGGATCAGCGCCGCGATCACCGCGAACAGCACGAAATTCTTGCTCTCGTCCTTCACATGGACCCCAGTTCAGTTTTCACGGGACCGGATCGTGACCGTGCCCGCCCCATGGATGGCAGCGCGCGATACGGCGTACCGCCAGCCAGCTTCCTTTCGCCGCGCCATAGCGGCGAAGTGCCTCGATTGCATAGGCGGAACATGATGGCTGGAACCGACACGAAGGCGGCAGCACCAGCGACGGCCCCCATTGCCACAGCCGCGCCAGCAGGATCAGCGCGCGGGCGATCATCGCTTCGCCTTCGCCAGTGCCTTGCCCAGATCAACGACGAGCGCCGCCCAGTCGCGCTCCAGCGCGGCGCCGCGCCCGATCAGCACATGATCGGCGCCGCCGACCCCCTGCACCGGCAGGATCTCCCGCGCCAGCGCGCGGAATCGCCGCTTGATGCGGTTACGCACCACCGCGTTGCCAACCTTCTTGGTCACGGTGATGCCGATCCGCATCGTCGGGTCACCATCGTGGCGCTGGCGCACCAACAGCACGAAGCCGGGCATCGGAGACCGACGCCCGGCATTCGCGGCCAGATAATCCGATCGCCTGGTCATCCGGCCGATCACGGCCGGAGGGCGCGGGGGCGTTACGCCGACAGCTTCTTGCGACCGCGCGCGCGACGCGCCCGGATCACCGCACGGCCGCCGACCGTCGCCATCCGCGCGCGGAAGCCGTGACGGCGGGCGCGCACCAGATTGCTCGGCTGAAAGGTCCGCTTCATCGTTCATATCCCGAATTCGAATGTCAAAGGGCCGCCACACGGACGGCCCGAAAGACAGCGCGCTTAGGCAAGATGCGCGCCGAAGTCAACGTGGCGGATGCGCCGGCCGGGGCGATGCCGCAAGGCGATCGCGGGCGCGACGGCGTAGTGCGCTGCGCCGTCGCATCGCCAGATCCGCGACTCGCCCGACGCGCGGCCAGCGACGTTTGGCACGCGCGAACCGCACCCGTGCGCGACGCGAGTTGCGCAACACCAGCACCAGCCCCGCCGCGAAGACCAGCGTGCCCGCCGGCCCCGGCAGCGGCGCCACCAGCGGTGCCGCGATCATCAGCAATGCACCCGAAGCGAGTTGTATCATACGCGACAGGGGGTGCCGTTGGGCCATAGGGTTCCTGTGCAGCGGGGGTGTGGCATCGGTAAGGCAGTGGCGCATGCCGCCGCCGGGCTGAACACGCGCTGACGCCGGGGGCAGCGGGAAGGGGCGCGGGAAGGCAAGACGATGGTCGCGATCGTTTCGACCGTTGCCTATCTGGGGCTGGAGGCACGCGCGGTCGACGTGCAGGTGCAACTGATCCCGGGCGTTCCAGCGTTCAACATCGTCGGCCTGGCGGACAAGGCGGTCGGCGAGAGCCGTGAGCGTGTCCGTGGCGCGATCGCGGGCATGGGGCTGGCGCTGCCGCCGAAACGAATCGCGGTTAATCTGTCGCCGGCCGATCTGCCCAAGGAGGGATCGCATTTCGATCTGCCGATCGCGCTGGCGTTGCTGGCGGCGATGGGGGTGGTCGATGCCGAGGGGCTGGCGGACTATGTCGTCGTCGGTGAATTGGGGCTCGACGGGCGGCTGGCACCCTCGCCGGGCGTGCTGCTGGCTGCGCTTCACGCCGCCGAATCCGGGCGGGCGCTGATCTGCCCCGCCGCATCGGGCAGCGAGGCGGCGTGGAGCGGTGCGAGCGCGGTGGTCGCCGCGCCAGACCTGCTGGGGCTGCTCAACCATCTGAAGGGGCAGGGGCTGCTCGCCGCGCCGCGCCCCGGCGAGGTGATCGAGACGCGCGGCGGCCCCGATCTGCGGCAGGTGCGCGGGCAGGAAAGCGCCAAACGCGCGCTGGAGATCGCCGCCGCCGGGGCGCACAACCTGCTGATGATCGGTCCGCCGGGCGCGGGCAAATCCCTGATGGCGGCGTGCCTGCCCGGCATCCTGCCGCCGCTCGATCCCGCCGAGGCACTGGAAGTATCGATGGTGCAATCGGTCGCGGGCACGCTGCCGGGGGGCACGCTGACCCGCACGCGGCCATTCCGCGCCCCGCATCATTCCGCCAGCATGGCCGCGCTGACCGGCGGTGGTTTGCGCGTCAAACCGGGCGAGGTCAGCCTCGCGCATCTCGGCGTGCTGTTCCTCGACGAACTGCCGGAATTCCAGCGGGCGGTGCTCGATTCGCTGCGCCAGCCGCTGGAGACGGGCACGATCAGCGTCGCGCGCGCCAATGCGCACGTCACCTTTCCGGCGCGGGTGCAATTGGTGGCGGCGATGAACCCGTGCCGCTGCGGGCATCTGGGGGACGCCGGACTGGCCTGCGCGCGGGCGCCGAAATGCGCCGCGGATTATCAGGCGAAGGTCTCCGGGCCATTGCTCGACCGGATCGATCTGCATGTCGAGGTGGCGGCGGTCGGCGCGGCTGACCTGTCGCTACCCCCGGCGGCGGAAGGTTCGGCGGAGGTGGCCGCACGAGTGGCCGCCGCCCGCGCACTCCAGTCGGCCCGGCTGGAGGGGGAGGGCGCGCGCACCAACGCCGCGCTGGAGGGGGATATGCTCGATCGCTTCGCTACCCCGGATGAGGCGGGCCGCCTGCTGCTCAGCCAGGCGGCGACCGCGATGCGGCTGACCGCGCGCGGCTATACCCGCGTCCTGCGGGTGGCGCGAACGATCGCCGATCTGGCGGGCGTGGAGACGGTCGGCCGCCTTCATGTCGCCGAGGCGCTCAGCTATCGCCGGCGGGCGCCGGTCAACTGAAGGGCGCGATCCGCTCGCTCACCCCGCCGCTTTCAATACCTCGCCCAGCAGCTGGAAATCGCGCTCGCGCGGGGAGGCGCGGCGCCAGACAAGGGCCAGCGTCCGGCTGGGATGCGCGGCATCCAGCGGACGCGCGGCGACGGTGGTATGGTCGAGGATGCCGGCGTCCAGCGCGATCTGCGGCAGCATCGTCACGCCGAGGCCATTGTCGACCATCTGCACCATCGTATGCAGCGACGTGCCGAGCATCGTCGCCTCGGCGCGCAATTCGGCGCGATTGCAGGCAGCAAGCGCATGGTCCTTCAGGCAATGCCCGTCCTCCAGCAGCAACAACCGTGTCTCGTCAATCTCGTCCGGGCTGACCGGCGCGGCGATCGACGCCATCTCTCCGGCCGGAAAGGCGAGGAACAGATGATCCTCGAACAGCTTCATCGACGCCACTTCGCCACAGGCATAGGGCAGCGCCAGCAGCACGCAGTCTGTGCGGCCATTGTGCAACGCCTCGCAGGCAGGGCCACTCGGTTCCTCGCGCAGGAACAGCTTCAGGTCGGGATAGTCGCGCCGCAGCCGGGGCAGGATACGCGGCAGCAGGAACGGCGCGATCGTGGGGATCACGCTCATCCGCATCTCGCCCGACAGCGGGCGACCGGCGGCGCGCGCCATGTCGCCCAGTTCCTCCGCCTCGCGCAGCACGATCCGCGCCTTGGCGGCGATCTGTTCGCCCAGCGGGGTGAAGCGGACCACCCGGCGCGTGCGCTCCACCAATGTCACGCCGATCAGCGTTTCCAGCTCGCGAAGCCCGGCCGAAAGGGTCGACTGGGTGACGAAACACGCCTCCGCCGCACGACCGAAATGACCGTGATCCTTGAGCGCGACCAGATATTGCAGTTGTTTCAACGTCGGAAGATAGGTCGCCGCCATTCATCGCCTCGATCGATCAAGCGCTTCGTGATAGTCGATTGGCTCGATCAGCAGAACCCCCTATATCGATGGCGTAACGAGAGTCGGGATACCGACCGCGCGGAGAGGATGGCTGGAAACACCATTTCCAACAGGAGCCATTCGATGCTGACCATCGGCGATACCTTTCCGACCCTCACCATTCCGGTGCAGCAGGGCACCGACGCGCTGCCGGCGGGTGAGACACTGGACCTGACCACCGCCTATCCGGGCAAGTGGAAGGTGCTGTTCTACTGGCCGAAAGACTTCACCTTCGTGTGCCCGACCGAGATCGTCGGCTACAGCCAGATCAAGGGTGACTTCGAGGATCGCGACGCGGTGCTGATCGGCGCTTCCACCGATACCGCGCACGTCCATCTGGCGTGGCGCAAGTCGGACCCGGATCTGGCGGCGGCGGACTTCCCGTGGCTGGCCGACAATGGCGCGAGGCTCGCCGACGCGCTGGGCATCCTCGATCGCAACGAGCATGTCGCGTTCCGCGCCACCTTCATCGTCGATCCGGACAACATCATCCAGGCGGTGCAGGTCAATGGGCTGAACGTCGGCCGCAACCCGCAGGAAACGCTGCGCGTGCTCGACGCGCTGCAGACCGACGAGCTGTGCCCGTGCAACTGGAACAAGGGCGACGACGTGCTGAAGGTCGCTGCCTGAATATGCCGCGGGGTGGGGGGATACCCTCCGCCCCGCCACCCCGACGGCCCGCCACGCTGTTGAACGGTCCGTCGGGGCGACCTGCTTCCAGACGAGAGATACAAGAGGGACAATGGCGCTCAAGGAATTCGCGGGCACCTTGCCCGATTTTGCCAAGGACATCCGGCTCAATGTCGGGTCGCTGCTCAACGAGGCGGTGCTGAACGACCAGCGCAAATACGGCCTGTTGCTCGCCTGTGCGCACGGCACCGGCTATAAGCCGCTGGTCGAGGCGACCGAGGCGGAAGTCGCCGGCAAGCTGTCGAGCGAGGCGGCCCAGGCGGCGCGCGCGGCGGCGGCGGTGATGGCGATGAACAACGTCTATTATCGTTTCACGCACCTCGCTTCCAACGAGGAGTATCGCAACATGCCGGCGAAGCTGCGCATGAACGTGATCGGCGCGCCGGGGATCGACAAGGCCGACTTCGAACTGTTCAGCCTTGCGGTCAGCGCGATGAACGGGTGCGGCATGTGCATCGACAGCCATGAGCAGGTGCTCAAGAAGGCCGGGGTCACCGCCGAGGTGATCCAGGCGGGCGCGCGGGTCGCGGCCGTGATGAAGGCGGTCGCGACGATCCACGCCGCGGCGGCCTGATCCTGTCGTCGCGCCCGTTTCCGTCATCGCCGCGTTGCCGGGGATGACGGCCGGGCGCCCTACATCAGCACCGCGCGGATGAACCCGAATGTGCTGGTGATCGTCAGCACCACGCCGACCATCACCAGCATCGTCTTGGTCGGAATACGCTTGGCGAGATACGCGCCCAATGGCGCGGCCAGCATGCCCCCGATCAGCAGACCGACGGTAGCGGTCGCGAAGTCCCGTATCCCCAGGTGCCAGATGAAGGCGGCGGAAACGATCGTGGTCAGGAAGAACTCCACCGAGTTCACGGTGCCCACCACCTTGCGCGGTTCCACCCCCTGCACCAGCAGGTTCGAGGTGACGATCGGGCCCCAGCCACCACCACCGGCCGCATCCATGAACCCCCCGATCAGACCGAGCGGTTCGACGACGCGCGGCTTTTGCGCCTTGGGCGGAAAAAGCAGCCCGCGGATCAGCAGGTACAGCCCGATCGCGATCAGATAGGCGAGCACGAACGGCTTTACCGTGGCGCCGTCGATGCTGGTCAGCACATAAGCGCCCGCTACCCCGCCGATCACGCCCGGCAGGAGCAGGCGCACGAACAAACGCCCGTCGATATTGCCATGGAGCGCGTGGCTGATCCCCGATACCGCGGTGGTGAAGGTTTCGACGATATGGACGTTGGCGGAGGCGCGCGCGGGTGGCAGGCCGATCACCGCGACCAGCAAGGTATTGCAGATGACGCCGAACGCCATGCCGAGCGCCCCATCGACCAACTGCGCCCCGAACCCTACCGCGATGAAGGGCAGGAGGGCGTTCAGATCAAGGTCGGCAAGCGACGGCATCATGTTCTCCGGTCGGCGGACAATCCCGCCACACTAGGATCTTCGCCAAAAACCTACAATGAAGGTAGGAAATTCGCATTGGACGGCAGAAAGCGCAGCTTATGGAAAGTCGCGCGCGTCATGCCTAAATGCTGTCGGCGCGGCATGGCACATGCGGCGTCAACAAAGCCTGATCGTCAGGAATATGCACAGGGAATCCCGCATGGGGCAACTGACCGACTATCTCGATTCGATCCGCGCGCGCGATCCGGCGCCGCATTCGCGGTGGGAAATCCTGACCTATCCGGGCGTGTGGGCGCTCGGCTGGCATCGGATCGCGCATCGGCTGTATAAGGCGCGCTGGTTCCTCGCCGCGCGGGTCGTGAATCATTTCTCCCGCTTCATGACCGCGATCGATATTCATCCCGGTGCGACGATCGGGCGCAATTTCTTCATCGACCATGGCTTCGTGGTGATCGGCGAGACCGCCGAGATTGGCGACGACGTCACCATCTATCAATGCGTGACGTTGGGCGGGACCAGCCCGGACAATGGCGTCGCGGGCAAGCGGCACCCCACGATCGCGGATGGCGCGATCATCGGTTCGGGCGCGCAGGTGCTGGGGCCGATCCTTATCGGCCCGCGCGCGCGCGTCGGGGCGAACGCCGTGGTGACGAAGGACGTGCCAGCGGGCGCGGTGATGGTCGGCATTCCGGCGCGCCCGACGATGGTGGAGGGCGGCGCCGCCCCCGAGCCGCGCTTCGTTCCCTATGGAACGCCGTGCAGCGACATGTTCGACCCGCAGACGCAGAAGATCGAACTGCTGCGATGCGAGCTGGAGACGATGCGCAAGCGCCTTGACGCCTTGCTGGAGGAAACTCCGTTTGAGCAGGAGCGTGACCGCGCCTGATGGGGACGGTCACCCCCTTTCCGAAGGGCGGCCAGCGCCCGTCGCAGATCGGCTTCGACCGTGCGGAACTGACACGGATCCTCGATATTTATGGCCGGATGGTCGCCGCCGGGCACTGGCGCGATTATGCGATCGAGCTGGGCCGCGAAGCGGCGGTGTTCGCGGCGTTCCGGCGCACTGCGGAGCGGCCGGAATTTCGCATCGAAAAGCATCCGGCGCTGCGGCAGCGGCAGGGCATGTGGGCGCTGGTGGGCGAGGCGGGGCAGGTGATCAAGCGCGGGCACGAACTGGGCCCGGTGCTCGCGCCGCTGGAACGCCGGCTGCTGAAACTGGTCGAGGAGTAAGGCGGGGCGCGGCCTGACGCGCGGCAAGGCGTCGATGGGCGCTATTTTCGTCATCGAGCACCCCGGCGGTCGGCCGGTGCGCCTTGAGCAGGTTTAGTGCGCGTCGACCATCAGGTCGACGTCGGTTCCGCCGGCTGCATGTGGTCGCATCATGGCCAGGAAGGCACCACCCCCCGTCTTCGTTCCCGCCAGCACATGTTCGACGCCCTCGGCCTGGTGTTGCGCGTCGAACCCCGCCGCTGTGGTGCGGGTATAGTAGAAGTCGAGCAGTCGCTGCATCGGTTGCGCGCTGACGAAACTGACGACCCGCAGCGCGCAGCCATCGCCGTCAGCGCCGGCGGCCTCCGCGACCCGGGCATCGGGAAACAGCGGTGTCGCGGCCGGCAGGCGATTGGCCCAGCCGGCGGAATAGGTGACCCGCGCCGCGCATTGGCCCGTCGCGCCGCCCTGCGCCTGCGCCAGCGCACCCAAGGTCAGCGCCCGGCGTGCAATCGCGCACTGGCGGCAGCTACCGGCGGCGGCGGGCGGGGCGGGGCGCAGCTTCTCTCCGGCGAGCGGATCGCTTTTCATCGCCGCGACCGCGACGCCATCGGGCGGCATCGCGCCCGAGAGCGGCGCCGTCGGCGGCCGCACGACATCGTCGTTCGCCTGCTGCACCAGCGCGGGATCGACCATGATCTGATCGCGCAACGCAGCCGTGAGCGCCGGATCGCCCGCACTGGCGGCGGTGTTGCCGATCAGCGCGGCATCGACAGCGGCGACCTGCGCCGCCTGATCGTTGGCGGGATCACCGTCGCGCGCGCAGGCCGGCAGCGCAAGCGGCAGGGCGATCAGCAGGGGAAGCAGGTGTCGCATCGCGCAACGCTGCGCCACGCCCGGTTAAGGAAGCTTTCGTGTATTGATCTTGTAAGACACCCGGCGATCAGCCATATAACGCATATGCTGAACATCATTTCGATCATGATCGGCCTTGTCGCACTGGTGCTGGGCATCGTGCCGTTCCTGCCGTTCCTCGCCTGGGGCTATTGGTTCGTGATCCCGATTGCAGTGATCGGCGCCGCGATCGGTGCTCTGTCGTCGCACAATGGCGGCCGCAATCTCAACCTTATCCTCATCCTGATCTTCGGGCTACGCCTGATGCTGGGCGGTGGGTTGATCTGATCCCGAAAAAAAGATCCCATGGGCGCGGGCTGGCGCTGGTTGAGGCAGACTGACCTTCCCGCTTTGTCGTGAAGGAGGTCGCCCGTGTCCGTTCCGTCCCATGCCGCCGTCAGCAC
>Ga0233425_10001563_pt1 | contig 50632 bp, 43 predicted proteins | sample Watercolumn_Towu_2_FD_181712 | JGI IMG/M metagenome (GOLD analysis project Ga0233425, IMG submission 181712) | Freshwater microbial communities from Lake Towuti, South Sulawesi, Indonesia - Watercolumn_Towuti2014_140_MG | ecosystem: Environmental > Aquatic > Freshwater > Lake | place...
ATGAAGCAGCATTTAAATACCTGGTTGAAACTTATCAGGACAGGGTTTACAATACTGTTCTCGGGATAGTTCAGAATGCCGAAGATGCAGAAGATGTGGCACAGGAGGTCTTTATTCAGGTTTATCGTTCCATTCATACATTTAAAGGAGAAGCCAAGTTGTCCACCTGGCTGTATCGCATTGCTACTACCCGTGCATTGGACCTGTTGCGCAGCCGTAAAAGCAAAAAAAGGTTCGGTTTTATTCAGCGTCTTTTTGGGGATGATAGTGAGCCTTTGATTGAACTGCCTGATTTTAATCATCCGGGTGTAATGCTGGATAGAAAAGAAAACGCCGCCAAACTGTTTAAAGCTATTGCCCGGTTACCGGAGAAGCAAAAAGCAGCATTTATTCTTAATAAACTGGAAGACCTTAGTTATCAGCAGGTAAGTGAGGTATTAAAAACTTCAGTTCCGGCCCTTGAATCACTGCTGCACCGGGCCAAACAAAACCTCCGGAAAATGCTGGAAAAAGAAGGGTAACAACCTGGCTGATTTCGCAAGTTTCGGATATTAATAACGTCAAAAATTTGATTTATGAGTACTGAAAAAAATAGAAGAACAGACGAGATACTCAATAGCCTTGAAGGGGTAAAAAGGGCCGGGGTTCCCGACTTTTTTTATACCAGGTTAATGGCAAGGATGGAGAAGGGCTTACCCGCAGGCAATAATAAAACATGGATATTAAAGCCTGTATATGCCATGGCGGTTATTATCCTGGTGCTGATTATTAATGCTTTTGTTTTTTTTAATACAAAAGATGATGAGTCAACCAGTGAAATTGTCAATGATAATGAAACTTTGCAACAATCAATAGCCGCTGAGTACAGCCTGACCGATAACAACTCTATCTACGATTTAAATACGGACAAATGAAGACCTCTTCCAATAAAATATTAACCATTGCTGTGATTTTGTTGCTGCTGGTGAATGTGGCTTTGCTGGTATTCATGTTCAGGTCAAAAAAGCATCATGATTTTCAGAGAAGGTACGGAAAGGGTGGTCCGGCTGAATACATGGCAAAGGAACTGGGAATGACAGATGAGCAAAAGAATAAATTCCAGGAACTAAGAGAAGCACATTTTAAATCAGTGCGGCCTCTTTTTGATTCTATTGCAGGTATCAGGAAAACATTTTTCGATCTGGTTCGTAATCAGAATGCCGGGGACAGCTCAATAAATGATTATAGCCAACGTGTCGCATCTGTTCAGGTTGAAATTGACAAGAAAACACTGACTCATTTTCGTGAAGTAAGAAGTATGTTTAAAGGAGAACAACTGGGGAAGTATGATAAGTTTGTTCAGAAAATAATGCAACGTCGTATGGCCGTCCCAGGCAACCGTTGGGGCGATTCTTCCGCCAGGAAGAATTGATGATTTTCAGGTATGCAAATAAGATTTCATCATCTTCTGGATTACGGAGATCAGGGTTATTCGATAATTTATTTATTCATATAACGGCTCTTCCGTTTCTTATCTTTATAAATACAGATCATACGCTATTCATTTCTCAGAGAAGTAACCCTGGTACTGCATTTATAGCATTCGAAACTACTGAAATAAAATTTGGCGTGGCAAGGGCAGGTAAAAAAATATCTGGGAGTTTTATTGTCAAAAATTCTGGTACTGACAGCTTATTAATAAAAACGGTTCAGGCTTCTGATGGAGGAACGATTGCTTATTGGCCTGCAGCACCCATTGCTCCCGTAGTTGGGGATACTATTAAAGTTATTTTTGGATTTACCACATCAAGAATAGGTTACCAGGATAAATTGTTTACAGTAATATCCAAAGCTCAAAATGAAATAACTGTACTTCATTTGAAGGGAATAATAACAAAAACCAGGCAAAGAGATTAGGAATAAATCCTTTCTATAGCATCTCTATACTTTTCCATAATCACTTTTCGCTTCAGTTTCAAAGTGGGGGTAAGTTCACCACCCTCAACCGTCCATTCTTTAGGAAGAAGTTCAAATTTTTTTATTTGCTCCACATGGTTGAAATATTTATTAAAACCCTCAACCAGGTCTTTATACATGTCATTTACTCCAGGGTTCCGTATCAGTTCTTCGTTAGTTAGTTCTGGTATGCCATGTTTCCTGCACCAGTCACGCAGGTTAGGAAAAGATGGAATAATCAGTGCCCCGACAAATTTTCTTTCCGAGCCCATCACCATCATTTGTTCCACATACACAGATTCTTTCAATTTGTTTTCAATCGGCATAGGGGCCACATATTTTCCTCCGCTGGTTTTAAAAAGTTCTTTTTTCCGGTCAGTGATCTTTAAAAATTTATCATCCGTCATTATACCTATATCGCCTGTATGAAACCAGTCGTCTTTAATTGCTTCAGCCGTAAGATCGGGACGTTTGTAATAGCCCATCATTACATTAGGTCCCTTGCAGAGTATTTCGCCATCTTCGGCGATCTTTACCTCCACACCGTCAATCAGGGGACCTACGGTTCCGAATTTTCTTACTTTTACATCATACCTGTTTACACTGATTACAGGAGATGTTTCGGTGAGGCCATAGCCTTCCATAATAATAATGCGGGCTGCCGTAAAAATGCGGATAAGACGAACCTGGCAGGCGGCGCTGCCGGTAACAATGCATTTGATATTATTGCCCAAGCCTTCTCTCCATTTGCTAAAGATGATTTTATTGGCCAATGCCAAACGGAAGCGATACCAGAATCCCTGTTGTTTATTGATCTCAAATTTTTCTGCCAGGTTATGCGCCCAAAAGAACAGTCTTTTTTTAATTCCGGTCAGTTCACTTCCCTTCTGCATGATGCGGTCATACACTTTTTCGAGCAAACGGGGAACCGTTGTGAACATATTAGGCTTTACTTCTTTCAGGTTGTCCGCAATAGTATCCAGGCTTTCTGCATAGTAAACCGCTGTGCCATTGAAAAGGTAGAGGTAAGTGACCATTCTTTCAAAAATATGATTCAGCGGCAGGAAGCTTAGTGAACGAAGCCTTTCACCCGGTGGAAAACAGGGAATGCTTGCCATTACATTCGAAAGAACATTGCGGTGTGATAACATTACACCCTTAGGTGTACCCGTGGTACCGGAAGTATAAAGAATAGTAGCAAGGTCTTCATAACCTATTTTGTCTGCCAGCGGTTTTATTTGTTCGATAAGTGATGGACTGCTTAAAGCCATTACTTCTTTCCAGTGGCGGGCATTGGCCACATGTTCGAAAGTGAAGATATCCCGGATGCTTTTCACTTTATCCTTCAGGCTCAGCACTTTTAAAAACAAGTCTTCATCATTTACAAAAACAATTTTTACCTGGGCATCGTTCAATACAAACTCAAGTTCGTTTACATTAATGGTAGGATAAACAGGGACGAGAATTGCGCCGATTTGCTGCACCGCCAGGTCCAACATAACCCATTCAGGCCTGTTTTTGCTCAGTATAGCTACTTTATCTCTTCCTTCGGCAGACATATCGCCACAACTGATACCGAGGCCCAATAAACCCGCACTTATTTTGTCCACTGTTTCTTTTACAGCAGCCGTACTGTATTTTTTCCATTGACCGCTTTCTTTGCCTGCCAGCATATCTTCCAGCGGCTTCCTTTCAAGGAGGTATTGAATGCAATCAAATAATCTGCGTGGCTCTGTCATAATGCAATCGTATATGTGCCGGAATTTATTACCAGCGGTTATCGACAGACAAATTAGGGAAAAAGGTATAAATAAAGAATAATCATCCTCATTATTATCAGAAGGATCGTTTATTGCCGTCGAAGTCAGTGAACCTGATAGTATTGCCCGTGTGGGATTTTAAAAATCCTGCTGCGGAGAAAAGAATTGAAGTTGTTATATTCCTCGGTATGGGTCTTTGTCCAGTTTTCATATGCCGCCAGATTTTCTGTAGCGCCAAACAACCATTGATTGTAAGCGTCGAACAATCCTTCACGAAGAAGCAGTTGCTGATAATCAAATAATCTGAATGGGAATTTTGCAGCATTATTTTCATACCAGTCAAGAATAAAACTGGTCCTGATCATTGTCAGTATTTGGGTAGTGATCCCTTTTGCCGCCAGAGATGATTGTTTATTCATCCCAATAAGAAAAGCTTTGGCAAACTCACTTTTGTTCTTTTCTTCTCCTTCCATCAGGTCAGCCTCCCCAAACAATTTCTCTTTATATACCTGCAGTAACTGTTCTTTCATAGCAGCACCTCTTTCGCTCAGGCTCTCCATGTTCACAAATATTTCACCATAGATGAGGCTCCACACTTTATCCTTTGTGTAGAAATAATAAAGAGCTGCATTGTAATAATTGCCGCTGTATCCCGGATCAACTTCTATCCCTTTTTCCCATTGTTTGATGGCAGAAAAATCTTTTACCGCCCAGAGTAACTCTCCATATTCACTATAAAGGGGCCCGCTTCGGGGAAATTTTTTTAAGCCTTTCTTATATAACTTATCACATTCCTTTACTTCTTCCAGCGCCTTGTATACATTACCTGCTATCTGGAAAGTGGGTACATCCGCATCATCCCTGTCTACCAAAGATTTTACTCCCTCCAGGGCTTTTGTATAATCTCTTTTCAGGTAATAACTCATGGCGAGATCTTTTTGCATCTCCAGGTTATCCTTGTCCTGTTGCAATGCTCTTGTAAGTACAATGATGGAATTATCAAAATCACCTGAAAACATAAACGTTCTGGCTGTTTCATGCAGCTTCTTAGGATCTTCCGGCTGCGCCAATACAAGGGAGTAAACTGAGGATGTAAGAATAAGGAGCAAGGATTTCTTCATATCTGGAAAAAAAAACTAGAGACGCAATATTGATCACCTCTGTTGCAAAGTAACAAATATTTCAGCAGAGGAGGTCAGATAAGATGGGTCAGCAAACCATCTCTTAATTTAGGTTGAAACCAGGTGCTTTTGGGTGGCATCACATTTCCGCTGTCGGAAATGGCAAATAATTGTTCAATGGTAACAGGATAAATACTGAATGCAACTTTCATTTCCCCGCTATTCACCCTTTTTTCCAATTCTTTTAATCCCCTAATCCCGCCTACAAAATCAATCCTTTTATCTGTTCTTTGATCTTTTATATCAAGTATTTTGTCAAGAATATTAGTGGAAAGAATAGACACATCCAGTACACCAATAGGGTCATCAGTCCAGGTTCCTTTCCGGGAAGCCAGGATATACCATTGTCCTTCGAGGTACATTCCAAACTCATGTTGCTGGGATGGCTTAACCGGTTCGGGACTCAGCGTTACATAAAAATCATCCTGCAATAATGCAAGAAATTTTTCAGCCGAAAGATCATTCAGGTCTTTAACCAGCCTGTTATAATCTAAAATTTTTAACTGACTCGCAGGAAAAATAGTGGTAAGAAAAAACTTTGCATCTTCACTTTGTGGCAACTGCTGGCTCACTTTAGCAGCAGAGGCAGCCCGGTGATGACCATCGGCAATATAAGTGGAAGGCACCTTGGTTTTAAACAATTCAGTTATCGAATTGATCACTATATCACGGTCAATCATCCAGACTGTATGTTTGATTCCATCGGTAGCAGTAAAGTCATACACAGGTTTCTGCGTTGCCTTCCATGCGCTGATCAATGCATTTATTTCCATCACGTCACGATAAGCCATGAACACATTGCCGGTTTGTGCCTTGATGGTTCGCATATGATCTATTCGGTCCTTTTCTTTTTCCGGCCGGGTGAACTCATGTTTTTTAATAACATCATCAAAATAATCCTGAACAGAGGAAAGGCAAACTAAACCTGTCTGGCTTTGTTCCTGCATTATTAGCTGATAGATGTAATAACAAGGCTTTTCGTCGATAAATAGAATTCCATCCCGGATGAGGTGCTTTAAATTTTCATCAGCTTTTTTGTAAACCGTATCGCTGTGAATATCTATGTCTCCAGGTAAATCAATTTCTGATTTGGTAACATGCAGAAATGAACAGGGATTGCCATTTGCTTCTGATCTTGCTTCTTCGCTGTTCAAGACATCGTAAGGCTGTGATGCCACTTGTGATGCCAGTTCTGATTTGGGTCGCAGGGAAGAAAACGGTTTAATGCTGGCCATCTAACTATCCTTTTTTATTTGCAAAGTCTTTCATCAGGTCGGTAATTGCTATAACACTCTCAAGCTGTAAGGCGTTGTACATGGAAATGCGGAAACCACCTACACTGCGATGACCTTTTACTCCCACCATGCCTTCTTTTTTACATAAATCCAAAAATTCTTTTTCCAGACCTGGTTCTTCCATGATAAACACTGCGTTCATTTTACTTCTGTCTTCTTTTGCCACAGGCCCTTTGAAAACAGGTAATGCGTCCAGCGTATTATAAAATAATTTTGCCTTGCTGTCATTGATTTTTTCAATTGCCGCCACACCGCCCTGCTGTTTCAGCCAACGAAGTGTCAGCATGGCAACATATACAGCAAACACAGGAGGGGTATTCATCATACTTCCTTCCTTGATATGATTGCGGTAATCCAATATGGAAGGGATGGCTCTGCTCACTTTGCCCAAAATATTTTTGTTTACCACTACAATATTTACCCCTGCAGCACCCATATTTTTTTGTGCGCCGGCATAGGTCAGGTCAAACTTGTTAAAATCAAGCTGGCGACTGAGAATGTCGCTGCTCATATCAGCTACAAGCGGTACACCACAATCATAAGGCAGCTGATGCCATTGCGTGCCGGCAATGGTTTCGTTAGTAGTAATATGCAGATAGGCAGCCGTAGGACTGATGCTGAGATTTTTTGGTATAGTGGTGTAATTAGTTTCTTTAGCCGAACCGGCAATTTCCACATGGCCAAACAATCTGCCTTCTTTAATAGCTTTATTGGCCCATGCCCCTGTTTCAGTATAAGCAGCTATTTCATTTTCATTCAGCAGATTCATCGGCACCTGCATGAACTGTGTACTGGCACCACCATGAAGAAATAACACTTCATGATCATCATCCAGCAGCATCAGTTCCTTCACAAGACTTCTTGCCTCATCCATTAACGGCTGAAACAGTGTAGTGCGATGACCTATCTCAAGGATGGATAATCCACTTTCATTAAAATCAAGAATAGCCTGGCTTGCTTGCTGAAAAACTTCTTTAGGTAAAACAGAAGGGCCGGCTCCGAAATTATGTAACACTTGCTTTTCAGTTTGTAACACGAATCAAATTTTGAAGCCGCAAAATTAATGAAATAGCCGAGGATGACCTTAATAAAAAAGTCCTGCGGATGGCAGGACTTTTGATTACCCTTCGGAAATAATTTATTGCACCAGCAATTGTTTTTTGTAGACACTAGAACCAATTTGCATACGGAATGTATAGATGCCTGCCGAAAGTCTTTCCCAATTGTAATTAAGCCTGTTCAAACCAGGTTGTCCGGCACTTTCTTCTTTATGAATTAATTGGCCAAGACTGTTGAATAATTCAACACGATATTTCGACATACCTTCAGGGATGTAAAAATCAAATGTTACTTGCCCATTGGTTGGTACAGGATATAATTTATTTAAACCTTCGATGTCTAAATTAATTGGATCAGAAAGCTGACTTTTACATCCGTTTACCGTTATCTGCACCTGATAAATGCCATTTTTCGTTGGACGATATTGTTGGTTAATGGCCCCTGTTATTGCCACGCCATTTAAAAACCATTGATTACCTGCAGTAGCTGATGAAATCAGATTGCCTACATTCTGAGTTAATACAGGTTTTGGCGGAATGGGTGTTACAGTGAGAGCGATGGCATTAGTGGTAATGGTTACCGGCGAAACACATTTTGCATTTGATGTTTCAATACAAGTTATTACATCCCCGTTTGCAGGACTACTAATTGTTATTGATAACAAGCCGGTTGTGCCCGGAATGATAATGCCGTTTCTATACCAGTTGATGACTGGATTACTACCCGGGTTACTATTTGTAAGAGTGAATGAGGCTGACTCACCTGTACATAGTTGTGTTTTAGGTGTACTGATGGATGCAGCATGCACAAGATTGGGAGATACTGTTACTGTAATGGAATTCGTATTTACCAATACCGGCGTAGCACATGACAGGCTTGTTGATTCCTTGCAACTGATGATATCGCCATTGACCAGTCCTGACAAAACAACAGTAGTAAGTCCCGTTGTGCCGGGAATCACTACAGCATTCTTCAGCCATTCTATGGTCGGGGTGCTTCCCTGGTTAGTGGCATTTAGTGTAAAGGTTGCCGTTTGTCCCTGGCATATATTTGCATTCGGGGATGATATGCTGCCACTATGAGTAAGATTTGAATTTACTGTTATATAATTATTGATCGTTTTGGTATCAGTCCCCCCAGGATTTGTTACGGTCAATGTTACAGCATATGTGCCGAGGGTGCTATAAGTAATTGTTGGATTCGTGGCAGTGGATGTTCCAGGTGTGCCCCCAGGGAATGTCCATGCATAAGTGCTTTGACAGTTAGTGCTTGTATTGGTAAATAAAACATTCTGGCCAACACAAATACTGACATTGTTTGCTGAAAAATTTGCTATTGGAACAGAAGCAGCACATGAATTTACGACCGGGCTTTCCCAAATACTTCTTCCATAAGTTGCCACCCTGATCTTACCAGATGCTTTTTGAATTTCCAGTTCATTAATGCCTACCATTGGCAGGTTATCAGAGTAGTTGGTCCAGGTGGCATCCGGTTCCAGTTTATAAAATACACCGATATTCATTCCTACATGAAGTGTTCGTGGCGTATTATCATCTACTACCACTGTTCTCGCAACAATAGAGGGAAGACCGGATGATACATTGGTAAAAGTCGCTCCTGCATCAGTTGAAACCATTACCCGGTTGGTTGTACTGTTGCAGGCAATCCAGATTTTATTGGGTGTTTGCGGGTCAACACAAATGTCATTAATTGTTGAGGGGGCTGTTCTGGTTACCCAATTTGCGCCATCATTGGTAGTAACATATAATGTAGAACCGGTGGATGCATAAATATAATTAGGGTCTGATGGGGCAACAGCTATATCAGCAAGAGTGCTGCTAATTACACCGCTTGAAATATTTGTCCAGCTTGAACCACTATTTGTTGATTTGTAAACTCCCGTCCAGCCGCCATATAAAATGGTTTCATTGGTTGGATGTATCCAGATTGGAGTGACCCATTGACCTGGAGAAGGCTGGCCAAGCCCAGAGTAACTATTACCGCCATTCACAGACCGGTATAAGGCGCCGTTTTGACTGGTACCCCAGAGTTTCAGATGATCAGTCGGACTAACCAATCCTTCCATACCATCAGCGCCCAGCCAATCTACCCATGTGCCGGAAGCCTGTCTTGCTACACTTCCGTTGTCCTGTGCCCCACCTGTAATTACGTTAGCATTGGTTTGGGAGTTGGCAAAACGATAAAACTGACGAATGCCCAAACCGGTTGATAAGTCAATCCAGTTATCGCCATTATCAATGCTCTTATAGATTCCGCCATCCGAAACAGAATAAATTGTATTATTTACCCAGTACAGCCCATGCACATCTGCATGATTATAGCCAATGCTGTTTGGTAATGACCATGCTGTAAGAGCAATAAAACTGGTTCCTCCATTTGTTGACCTCCAGCAAATAATACCCGCTATGTAAACATCATCTGCATTTACAGGCGAAACATCCATGCCCATATCATAGGTGGCTTGACCGGTGGTACCCGTTCCATCTGTATTATATCCAAAATAATTGGTGCCGCTTGCCGGATTGCCGACCACAGTTGTTATAAAGTTTTGACCCGCATCTGTTGAGCGGTACATTCTTCCGAATATGCTTCCACTTGCCTGCACAGCATAAACAATATTAGGGTTAGCAGCCGAAACTGATACCAATGTTCTGCCGGTATTGGTAATACCCTGTGCAACTCCTACGGGTGTCCATGTTACTCCATTATCTGCTGAACGATACACATCATTACCCGATGCATACATAATATTTAAATCATCAGGCTTGAATTCAATATCCTCTTTACTGCCACTATGTACCTGTGTCCAGCTGGTTCCTCCGTTTGTTGAACGCCAAATTCCATTTGTAGCTGCAGCAAAAACAATATTGGGAGTTGTTGGGTGAATCACAATTTTTCTGACAGTGCCGGAAGGTCCCGCACCTGTGGGCGCCCAGCTGGCGCCTGCATCAGCTGATTTGATGATACCAACCGAATTGGCCATACCGGCATAAACATTATTCTGATTGGAGGGGTCAATGGTCAGCGCAAACACATTCATCCAAAGCGAATTGTTATCTGTTAATGATGCCCAGTTGGCTCCGCCATTCGTCGTTTTCCAGATTCCGCCCCCAGGTGAACATACATATATTATTTGTTCATTCGATGGATGAATAGCAAGATGTGTCAGCCTTCCCGTACCAGGATTCCAGCTGGAAGTACGGTTCCATCCATTTGGACCGAGCGGTACCCAGTTTGCTGAGGTTACTGCCTCCTGTCTGTTTGCAGTGCTTTGCAAATAATTGTTCCATTCTGTTTGTGCTGTGATATAGTTGCCGTTTTCATCAGTATGAAACTTTCGTTCATACAACCAGCGCTGAAATTGTTTATACCCGGTACCCTGTCCTGTGCCGACTCTTTCAAAATATTTATTAGCAATTGTTTCTGCGTCTTTTAAGGTAATATCGGTTCGCTCCATCAATTTATAAATATCAAACTGAATTGATGTATCGATCTGGGCCATTGAAATGAATGCGGTAGCACAGGCAAACGAGAATAACAAAATCTTTTTCATGTGCAACGGGATTGTTACTGTTTTAAGTGAATAGTAAAGTTAGAATAATGTTATCTGGCAATCAAACCTATTCATGCTCCCTTCCTTTGATGGTGCCTTTCCGCCACATATTGTTCAGATTTTCAAATTCTTTTAAGTCGTCCGGAGAAAATTCTTTATTGCTCAGTTGGCTAAGATCAGGCTGTCCTGCATTTACCCATGCAGTGTACCAAAAGCTTGCCACAGCATAAATTGACTGTCGCATCCTTCTTTCCACCATTCCTTTCAGCATATTGTTGTATTGCACAGAGAAGGAAGAGGAGTATTGACGAATAGTTAATCCATTTCTGTCTTCAAATGAAAATTTTTGATCAGGAGGAATTTTTTTTGTCAGCTCTTTTTCAATTCTTAATACAGTATCTGATGCAGCAGCACTTTCCAAAACCCTTTTCCAGATATAATCAGCAGGATTTTTAATATGATCAGCCTTGCCTATGAAAAAGTCCCAGTCTTTTTCTGCCAGTAATTCTGGTATCCGGCTTTCCCAAAAACCATGAATGCCTTTTTGATCACTGAATTGTCCGTTATGATTACTGTTGGCATGGAGCGGCACATGTGCATCTGCAATATAATGACCGATTTCAGCGGAGTATTTTAAAATCTTTGCCTGGTTCTTTTCTTTAAATGCATCGGTTAGCTTATGCAGCATGGTGGGCACCCACCAGGGCACAATACCATACATATTCAGAGTGTCTTCCGAATATTTTGCAACGGCATCATTCCATTTTCTTGGCAGAGAATCAAAGGGATATTTTCTATAGCGGTCAAGATCTATATAATGTCTCGGGCCTTCTTCCGGCACGGCATATCTTCTCTTATCCGGGTCCACCGCATGTTCGCTGATAAAATCAATATTCGGTTTGTAGAGCAGCATCATTTCCGGTGGCAGGAGGAAAACAGCGTAGTAGTTAATCTTTTTATGTGCATAGAATCCCCAGCAAAAGCATTTGATGGAAAGCGCAGAAAATACAATCAGGAAAAATAGTTTCTTCATTGCTTGGGTTCTCTTTCGGGCAACAGGGGCTTCTCTTTTTCCTCATCGGCACTTACCACACCACCGGTAACAGCGTATTTCATCACATCACCGGTGCTTACTTTGTCTATTTTTCTCACTCTGCTGCGGGGCAATACATATAACTGCCCGGCCCAGTGATAGGCCTGTGGTATATAAATGGCAACCATTTCGGCGCCCATATCAAATTTGGTCATTTCTTCATCTGTCAGGAACCCCATCACCCACACATCCTCTGCAAAGGCATTGGCCAAAATGGGTTTATCAAATTTTTTCTTATCGCCTGAAAAGGCTTCAAAAAATTCTTTGGTGGAAGAATAAATAAATTTAATGACAGGAGCTCTTTCGATCCATTGATCGAAGAAACCAAAAAGTCCGCCCACCAGAAAAGTAGAACTGATCCAGCCTACCAACAAAACGAATGCAATAATGATAACAAATCCCAGGCCCGGAATATCAACATAAGGCCGCAGGATATTGTCCACTTTTTCGAATAACCAGTACAAGAGATAAGCTGTTAACCCGATGGGGGCCAGGATAATAAGACCCTGCAAAAAATAACGGACTATTTTTTTGAAAACCCCTTTTTGTTTGGGTGCTGTAATGTCGTGCATATATTATCTGATTAATGAATAAAGGTAACAGAAAAAAATCGGTGAGCAGCGGTAACAACCCGGTGGAAACGGTACATTTTTGTCATGGAAACTTTGGTAACGTTAAAAGTTTCCATAGTTTTGTGCCCCTAAACCAAAAAATGGAACCCAAAGAAAGAATACAGGCCAAGGCAGAGGAATTGTTCATGTGGTACGGCATACGATCTGTTTCCATGGATGATATTGCTGCCCAACTGGCTATTTCTAAAAAAACATTATACCAGTTTTTTGCAGATAAAGATGAATTGGTGGATGCAGTTGTTGGCAATGAATTGAAGAAAAGACAAGAAGACTGTGCCGAGTGCCGTACTTTATCCAAAGATGCAGTAGAAGAGATATTTATTACCATGGAACAAATTGCTGACCAGTTTCGCAATATGAACCCGATGGTGCTTTATGATCTCGAAAAATTTCATCCGGCAGCCTTTCAGAAATTTTTAAAACACAAGAATGAATTTTTACTGGATGTGATCCGGAAAAACCTGGAAAGGGGAATTCAGGAAGAACTATTCAGGCCCGAGATAAACGTCGATGTTCTTTCAAAGTTCAGGCTGGAATCCATGATGATCGCCTTCAAGATGTCAATATTTCCGCCACGAAAGTATAACCTGGCGGATGTTACCCAGGAGATCATTGAGCATTATCTCTATGGATTAGCGACACTTAAAGGGCACAAATTGATTCTGAAATACAAACAGGAAAAAAAACCTTTCATTCATGAAAAGAAAATGGCTTAACCAAACCGGCTTTGTTTTTTTATTACTGCTTGGAGTGACTGCCAAAGCACAGCAGAGATATGATATCAGCGTTACAGAAGCAGTAGATATTGCCTTTAAAAACGTAACAGACCTGAAGAATGCACAGCTTGATTACAAGATAGCGGAGGCAAGAAATAAGGAAATTACTGCTGCTGCTATGCCACAGGTATCAGCCATATTACAGGGCAATCATTATATGTCTTTGCCGCTTATTCAATTTCCGGATGCCACAGAAACATCCATCTATGATGTGTTGAAAAGAGAGGGGGTAAAAGATGGTAATGGAAACACCATCACCGGCGATGGACAATTCAACGTCAGGAGTTTTTCTTTTTTCTCTCCCTGGAATGTAGGCATGGGTGCATCCGTTCAGCAATTATTATTTGAACCGCAGATATTTGTTGGTTTGCTAGCCCGAAAAGCTTTGCTTGAATCAAGTAACCTAGAAATAAGAGTGACGGAAGATAAAATCAGGGAAGGAGTGCATAAGAATTATTACGCCGTGCTGATTGCAGAAAAGCAATTATGGTATGTGCAGGAAAGCCTGAAAAGACTGGAGAATCTGGCGCATGATATGGAAGTAATGTATAAGAATGGTTTTGTTGAAAAATTGGATATTGATAAAACAAATGTGTCATTAAACAATACAAAAGCAATAGAAAACCAGCTGAAGAACGGAATTGCCATTGGTTATGCAGCGCTGAAAATGACATTGGGGTTGTCTCAGACGGACACTCTTGTTTTAAAAGATAATCTCAGTTCTGCACAAATAAAAGAAGGACTGCTGGAGCAAAGTTTTTCTTATGAAGACCGCAATGAAGTGAAGCTGCTGAATAAAGCCAAAGAATTGCAGGGATATGATATAAGAAGATATAAGCTTTCCTATTTCCCCACGGTAGCTGCATTTTATAATTTCCAGGAAACCGGTCAAAGAAGCTCTGCGGCAATGAATTCGGGAAGTAAGCCCTGGTTCTGGTACAATACCAACCAGGTGGGGTTGAGTGTGAACATTCCCATTTTTGACGGCCTTTCAAAAAAATTCAAAATACAACAGGCAAAATTCATCCTGGAAAAAGTAGAGAATACACTAGACTTTACCAAAAAAGGAATTGATCTTGAAATAACAGTTGCAAAAAACACTCTGACAAATGCCGTCCTCAACATGAATGTGCAGGAAGATAACATGAAGCTGGCTGAGCAGGTGTATAATTCTGAAACGAAAAAATATGAGATCGGAACCGGCTCCAGTTTTTCGATATTGAAAGCCGATACCGACCTGCAACAGGCACAATCAAACTATTTCAAAGCATTGTATGATGCCATCATCGCAAAAGTGAGTTACTTAAAAGCATTGGGAAAATTATAAAACAGATATATGAAAAGTATATTCAAGATTTTACTGCTTACTTTTTTTGCTGCTTCTTTCATTGCTTCATGCGGAAGCGGAGGAAAAGACAAAAAAGATAATGCTGGGGACCTGAAAACAAAACTGGAGAAGCTTAAAAAAGAAAAAGCAAAACTGGAAACAGATATACGCAAACTGGAAGAGGAAATTGCAAAAGCTGATCCCAAGGCGGCACAGCAGGCAATGAAACTGGTAGCTGTTGATACGGTACGCACCGTTACATTCCGGCATTATATCGAACTGCAGGGAAAGATCGATGCGGAAGGAATGGCTTATGTGGCTCCGAAAGGACAAGGCGGTCTCGTAAAAGCGATTTATCTAAAAACTGGTCAGCGGGTGGGTAAAGGCCAATTGATATTAAAACTGGATGATGCGATGGCAAGACAGGGAGTCATTGCTGCTCAGCAACAAACCGGTCAGTTGAAGGCAAGATTGACACAGGCACAAACCGTGTATGAACGATACCATAATCTATGGCAACAGGGAATCGGCGCAGAAATAAATGTGATCAATGCCAAAGCGGATGTGGATGCATTATCTGCCCAGTTAAATGCCGCACAGGCACAGGTGGCCATGGCGCAGGAGCAGGCCAATATGTCAAATGTATATGCAGAAATAAGCGGAGTGATTGATGAGCTGAATGTGAAAGTAGGAGAATTCTTTTCACCGCAAAGCGCATCCATGCCGCATTCAGGCATCCGCATTGTCAATAACAGCAACATGAAAATTGTAACTAATGTTCCGGAGAATTATGCGGCAAGAGTGAAGAAAGGAGATAAGGTGGAAGTGGTGGTACCTGAATCCGGCAAGCCTTCATTTCCTTCTGTTATCAGTGTGGCAGGTGTTTCTATTGATCCGGTCAACAGGTCATTTACGGCAGAAGCCAAACTTCCCAATGATCCTGTATTAAAACCCAATCAAACGGCTACCATGAAAATTCTTGACTATGAAGCAAAGGGAGCCATGACAGTTCCGGTGAATGTGGTGCAAAGCGATGAAAAAAGCAAGTATGTATATGTGATGGAAAGAACAGGCGATAAAACAATAGCCCGTAAAAAAACTGTAACTGTAGGGGAAGCCTACGATGGACAGATTGAAATTAAAAGCGGATTGAGCAAAGGCGAGATCATAATTACGGAAGGATTTCAGTTGGTATATGACGGCCAGGCCATTACGACCGGCAAATAAAAATTCAGACAGCATTCAAAAAAGTTTTATGAATATAGTTGACAGGATCAGGGATAAGTTCAAACAGTTCGGACCAACCACCTGGGCTATTGATAACCGGACAGCCATTTATATCATCGCCATTCTTATTACAGTTTATGGAATGATGAAGTTTAATTCATTACCCAAGGAACAGTTCCCGGATATTGTAGTACCAACCATTTCCATTACCACCGTTTATGCAGGTAATTCACCAAAAGATATTGAGAACCTCGTAACAAGGCCAATTGAAAAACAATTGAAAGGTATCAGCGGGGCCAAGGTGAATAAGATTCAAAGTACATCGCAGGCAGATTACAGTTTGATCGTAGTTGAATTTGATACGGATGTAAAAACAGAACTGGCAAAACAAAAAGTAAAGGATGCGATTGATAAGACAAGAGCCGAGCTGCCCACTGATCTGACCAAAGAACCCGATGTGCAGGAGTTTGCTTTCAGTGAAATGCCCATCATGTTTGTGAATGTAAGCGGAGATTACGACGGCATCAAACTTAAGAAGTATGCTGATAAGATGCAGGACAAATTTGAGGCATTGAGCGAGGTAACAAGGGCTGAAATTGTCGGTGCACCGGAAAGAGAGATACAGGTAAATGTTGACCCTTACAAAATGACAGCAGCCCGCATCAGCTTCAGAGATATTGAAGATGCAATAAGCCGGGAGAACAATGATATTACCGGCGGGCTGATTGAAGTAGGCAATATGAAACGCACCCTGAAAGTGAAGGGCCAGTTTTCAGGAGTGCAGGACCTGCAGAACATCATTGTAAGAAGCAGTGCCCAGGGAGCTGCTGTTTACTTGCGGGATATTGCACAGCTGAAAGACACCATCAAAGAAAAAGACAGCTATGCCCGGCTTGATGGCAAAAATGTGGTTACACTGAATATTGTAAAGAGAGCCGGGGAGAACCTTATCAACTGTGCAGATAAAGTGAAAGCTGCAGTGGAGGAAATGAGAGAAAAGGAGGAATTACCTAAAGACCTTCGGGTGGAATTTACCGGCGATCAAAGCAAGCAAACAAAGACCTCATTCAATGAACTCATCAATACCATCATCATAGGATTCGTTCTTGTATTGATCATCCTGATGTTTTTTATGGGAGTGACCAATGCATTCTTTGTGGCGCTGAGTGTGCCGCTGAGTGTGTTTGTAGCATTTCTCTTTTTACCCATTGCAGATGGAATTATCGGAACAAGTGTAACACTCAACTTCATTGTTCTGTTTGCTTTATTGTTCGGATTAGGGATTATTGTGGATGATGCCATTGTAGTGATCGAAAACACTCACCGGATTTACAACAATGGGAAAGTACCCATCATCCGAAGCGCCAAAGAAGCAGCAGGTGAAGTGTTTGTTCCTGTGCTGGCCGGTACGGCTACCACTTTGGCTCCATTCTTTCCTTTATTATTCTGGAAAGGACTCATCGGCAAATTCATGATCTACCTGCCAACAATTTTGATTCTCACTTTGGCGGCCTCCTTAATAGTCGCTTTCATCTTCAACCCGGTTTTTGCGGTAAGCTTTATGAAGCCGGAAGGAAAACAGTATGAGAAACCAAAGAATGCCGTTTTCAGAAGTAAATGGTTTATTGTATTTATCGCTGCAGGTGTGTTGATGCATCTTGGCGGTATGCCGGGCATTGCCAACTTCTCTCTGCTCATGGCCGTATTGATGGTGTTCAATTCCTATGTATTGAATGGTGTGATACACCGTTTCCAGCAAAAAGCTTTGCCCAAACTGATGAGCCGCTATGAAAAATTATTACGCTGGGTTTTGGTGGGGAGAAGACCGGTATATGCCTTCATGTCATTATTCGGCATTTTTGGTTTGTCACTGGGTTTATTAATGTTCAGCATTGAAACCGGGAGAACCAAATCCACCTTCTTTCCCAGTGGTGATCCGTATTTTGTATATGTGTATCTGAAACTTCCTGTGGGAACCGATGTAAAATACACCGACAGTGTTACAAGAGTTTTGGAAAAAAGAGTGGAAAAAGTATTGGAAAAAGAATTACCTGCCAATAACAAAGAAGGTATTGTTGAAAGTATCATTGCCAATATTGCTGTAAGCGCCAATAACCCGAGAGATAATAACCGGAGTGTACAATCAAATCTCGGAAGGATACAGATATCGTTTGTTGATTTTGAAGAAAGGCATGGAAAGAAAACACAGCCATTTATGGACCAGATACGGGAAGCAGTGCAGGGCATCCCCGGCGCCAGTGTGGAAGTGGCCAAAGAAGATAATGGCCCGCCTACTGATCCCCCGGTGAATATAGAAGTGCAGGGAGACAATTTTGAAAATATTTCTTCCGTTGCTACACAGCTTTATAATTTTTTAGATACCAACAAAGTGAATGGTATTGAGAACCTGCAGGCTGATATAGACCTCAATAATCCGGAGATCACCATTAATGTGGACAGGGAGAAAGCCATGTTTGAAGGATTAAGTACCGGGCAGGTGGGGATGGAGATACGGACAGCGGTTTTCGGGAAAGAAGTAAGCAAGATCAAACAAGGAGAAGATGAATACAAGATACAGCTCCGTTACATCGACCTGATGCGTAATAACATCACCGACCTGTTGAATATGCGTATCACTTTTATGGATATGAATACGATGCTGGTGAAATCTATTCCGTTAAGTGCCGTAGCAAGTGTGGATTATACCAGTACCACAGGTGGTGTAAAAAGAAAGAATGTAAAACGCACCATCCAGTTGCAGAGCAATGTGCTTGACCCGACCATGGTGGGGCCTATCAACAAAGAATTACTGGTGAAGATCGATGAGTTTAAAAACAAAGTGAAGATACCGGCTGATGTAACCATCAAACTAAGCGGGCAGAGTGAACAGGAAAAAGAAACACAGGCATTTCTCGGTACAGCATTTTTAATTGCCGTTGGGTTGATCTTCCTGATACTGGTGCTTCAGTTCAATTCCATGAGCAAACCTTTCATCGTTGTTACAGAAATATTTTTCTCCGTGATAGGTGTGCTGCTCGGATATGCTGTTACGGGTATGACCATTGCCACCATCATGGTGCTGGTAGGCATCGTAGGCCTGGCGGGAATTGTAATTAAGAACGGTATCCTCATTATTGAATTTACGGATGAGTTGAGGGGAAGGGGTATGCGTACAAGAGAAGCTGCCATACAGGCCGGCAAGATCAGGATCATCCCGGTATTGCTGACAGCAGTGGCAACCATACTTGGTTTATTGCCGCTGGCGGTTGGGTTCAATATTGATTTTGCAGGATTATTTAGTGACCTGGAACCCAATATTTTTTTTGGCGGCGATAGTGTGGTGTTCTGGGGGCCGCTGAGCTGGACGATCATTTTCGGGCTGATTTTTTCTTTTTTCCTGACACTGGTGATGGTGCCCAGCATGTACCTGGTAGCCGAAAGGTTAAAACGGCCGATGAACAGTTTTTACGGAGGTAAGTGGGTGGCCATTTTTGGGTTCCTGGGCCCGTTCTTCTTCATTTTTGTAGCTATTATGTTCCTGGTAAGGCGCCTGCAGGAAAAAAAAGTATGGATGGGCAAACTGAAGGTGCAGCAAAAACAAGAATGACCTTGTCATATACCTGCAACCATTTTATATAGTTGTGGTTTTGGTGAAATAAAAAGCGGCTTTCTTTTGGAGGCCGCTTTTGAATTTATTGCTATTCTGTTAATACCACACATTCGCATACGATACCCGGTCTGCAATTTGCAATTGCTGCAAAGGGCAGGTGATGAGTTGCCTTTGGCCAGTTTGGTGCTGTAGGTAACCACTTCATTCCAGCAGGGTTGTCATTATTGAAATAACGTATTTTTTTCTTTCATTGCCTGGGTATAGCTAAGGGTGAAAAATCCGCCAAATGGATTGAACCAGGAATATTCTCCCAAGCGGGCAGCTGCCGCCCGGTTGTCCACAAAAGACCTTTTTCCCCAGGTTGGCTTCAAAAATGTCATCACCAGACTGATCCAGTATATGAAACAGGTGCAAATAGCCCGGTGATCAGCTACAGCCCAATCGCTATCTGATTCAGTTCTTTTCTCATACGTAAAATTGTAAGTGGCGGTATAAAAATTGTGCATCATATTACCGTTTTCGGGATGGATATTATGCCGAAAATCAATTGAACAACCAAAGCCAACTTGCTTTAAATTTGCCGGAATAATAATTCAAACGTAATGACCAGGAAAACGGAAGTATTACAGGATGTGGTGATCAAATTTGCCGGCGACAGCGGCGATGGTATGCAATTGACCGGAACCCAGTTTTCCAACAATACGGCTTTATTAGGGATTGACCTTGCTACATTTCCGGATTTTCCAGCCGAGATCAGAGCACCGCAGGGCTCATTGCCAGGAGTGAGCGGTTACCAGCTCCGTTTTTCCAGCGACCGCATCTTCACTCCCGGTGATGCCTGTGATGTGCTGGTTGCCATGAATGCGGCAGCACTTAAGGTAAATCTTACGGCATTGAAAAAAGGGGGAAAGATCATAGTCAATACAGATGGTTTCGATGCTAAAAACTTGCGGCTTGCCAATTATCCTGAAGGTGAAAACCCATTGGAAAATGGCAGCCTTGGTAATTATGAGGTCATAAAAATGGATGTTACCAAAATGACAAGAGAGGCTTTGAAAGATATCACGATGGGCATGAAAGAAAAGGACAGGGCTAAGAATATGTTTGTGCTGGGCTTTCTCTTTTGGATGTACAATCGTGATATGGACAGCACTGTTAATTTTTTAAAGGAAAAGTTTGGCAAGAAGGATGAGATTTTGAACAGCAATATAAAGGCATTACAGGCCGGCTACAATTATGGCGATACCACAGAAACTTTTACTACTACTTATACAGTTGAGAAGGCCAAAATGGAACCCGGCACTTACCGTTCCATCATGGGCAACCAGGCAGTGGCTTACGGATTGATAGCTGCTTCGCAGAAAAGTGGATTGCCATTGTTCCTCGGTTCCTATCCCATCACACCTGCTTCCGATATTTTGCATGACCTGGCTAAATACAAAAATTTTGGTGTAAGAACCTTTCAGGCAGAAGATGAAATTGCAGCCATTACTTCTGCTATTGGGGCAAGCTATGGCGGCGCTTTGGGAGTAACCACTTCAAGCGGCCCGGGTATTGCACTGAAAGCTGAAGCCATGGGATTGGCAGTAATGCTGGAGATCCCGCTGGTGATCGTAAACATTCAGAGGGGTGGCCCATCAACAGGATTGCCAACCAAAACAGAACAAAGCGACCTGATGCAGGCCTATTATGGAAGAAACGGTGAATGTCCCATGCCTGTTATTGCTGCCAGCACTCCTGCCGATTGTTTTGATGCTGTATTTGAGGCGGTAAAAATCTCGGTTCAACATATGACCCCGGTGATTTTTTTAAGTGATGGTTATATTGCCAATGGAGCTGAACCTTGGAAGTTTCCTCAGTCAAAAGATCTGCCGGAAATAAAAGTGGCATTTAAAAAAGGATTGGATGACGGTGAAGAAAAATATATGCCTTACAAAAGGGATGAACAATTGGTAAGGCCATGGGCTGTTCCGGGAACAGCCGGTCTTGAACATAGAATTGGTGGCATTGAAAAGCAGGATGTAACAGGAAATGTTAACTATGAACCAGAGAATCACCAGCATATGGTGAAAACAAGACAGGCCAAAGTAGATAAGATCGCCAATCATATTCCTGAACAAAAGGTTGACAGTGGCCCGGAGAAAGGAAAAATCTTGGTGCTGGGTTGGGGGTCTACCTATGGCGCTATCAAGTCTGCTGTTGGTGAAATGCAGGAAAGAGGCTATGCGGTAAGCCATGCTCATCTGCGCTACATTCGTCCCTTCCCGAAAAATCTTGGAGATATTTTGAAAAACTTTGAAACAGTAATGATTCCAGAGATCAATAACGGGCAGCTTATCCGCATTATTCGTGATGTTTATTTTGTAGATGCCAAGGGCTATAACAAAATAATGGGTATGCCTATTACTAAAACTGAGTTAGTAATGAAACTGGAAGAGATGCTGGGCGGGAAAAATTGATTCAACAGTAAAACATAAAAAAACTCCGGTGTGAATAATCCGGAGTTTTTTATTTTGATTTATAAATTAATTACTGATCTTTCTTCTTCATCATATCCATCGCCTTTTCCATCATTTCTTCCCAGTTATCATCAAAAGTCAGTCCTGTAAAGCTGATCTTGTCAATCTTTATCTCTTTGGGGTGCTTCTTTGTTTCATCCATCAGCATCAGGCCCATTGCAGGAATGGTCAGGTTTTCAACTGAACCACTGATGCTCCATTTGTTTCCACCCATATTATTGCTGCCAAGGTCTTTGCATTCTGCAAGAGTTACTTTACCGGCATAAATTTTTTCTTCTCCGCCAAGCAGGCCACCATATTGTTCGGTTGTATCATCTTTTCCACGGTTGAAATTTTGTCTGGTAAGGGGATAAACACCGGGTTTGGTATCAAAGACAAAACGAAGAATAAAGCCTTCATTGTTTGGTCCGCTGCTGCTGGTTATCATGCCGCGATACGGAGCTCCTGCCTGCAGATTTTTTTATCCTTATCAACCAATATACTGCCATTCACACTTATATCTTTTCCTTCAACAATAATTACTGAATTATTTGAAAAGGGTGTAAGATGCAGGTGGTGCAGAGTTGTCGTTTGTTGTGTTTGTGGCAGAAGACTGTTGTGAATTCTCATCTGCCGGCTTGTCTTTTTTTGAATTGTTACAAGCCAGCATGGCTGCAAGCACCTAGATGCCGAATAATTGTTTCATGGTTAAGTTTTATTGTTTTGAAATTGGAATTAAGCTTTAATTAAGTAAAAGATTCATTATAATGAATAGCTCCGTCTTGCATGGTATCATTTTTTCTATACTAGTTTCAATGAGTGAATGCTTTAACAAAGTTAATAAATAAGACACTGGCTTTTATGGATTATATCGGTTTTCCTTTACTGTATTATCTTGGCGGACGGCCAAACATCACCCCGATCTTTAGCATGATGGTGAAATATGCATCTTTGTCTGATGGGTCGCCCCGTTGATCTCCGGGCAGAGTACCATCATTGGGATTGAGTTCAGGTTTGCGGTTATAAAGTTTTTGTACGATAGCCGCCTGGTTTGGGGTCAAATAATTAGAAAAAAGATTCGGGTCAATATAAGTTGTACTCACATCATCCAGATAATCTGTTGTCAAAATCCGGTGAAGCAGTTCAACACGGATATTGAACATTGGGCTTAATTCATATTTCAAACCCATTCCCATAGTATAATTAATCTGGTGAAGTTTATAGGGCTTCCTGTCCCTGTATTCCTTGAATCCCTGACCTTCTGTATGCAAGGGTTGCAATGAATACCATTGCCCGTTCAAATTAGCTTGCGGATCAAATGAATAATAACTGGCTCCAACTGTGCCATAAGGCGAAAGACGCAACGGCTCTCCATCCGTATCCGGGCTTCTGAGGTTTAAAGGATAAAATTCAAGACCCAGCTGAAATTCGCTGATCTTGCTTTCAAAGCTCAGGTTTCTTTCATAACGGCCATATGTGGAAGACGCTACATTTTTTAATATACTGTCAAAGCCAGCCACTTTCCCCACGGTCATTTCCAGTCTTATACCCAGCACATCCTTATAAGTGCCCATTATATACCCTCCATAAGCAGGTCGGGCTGTTTTCCAGCAAAGGTCTTTAATGAAATTCCCTCCTTTCCCCTTCTTGCCCCCCAGATCGGTAATAGAATTCATAACACCACCGGTGAGACCAAACTCCATTACCCAGTCGGGTTCATAATACTTGTTGTTATAGTAATAATACTGTGCTTTCAGGGGTTGATTAAGCAAAACAAAATACAACGACGCCAATACACAAATTTTTTTCATCCTCAGACAAATTTTAATGATTGAAAGATCTTTATCAGAGGGGAAGGATTATAGGGATGGATTTGAATGAAAACTGAAAATATAGAATATTCAGAATTGACAAAGTTTAAATTATTGCAGCTGTGGATAATATTTACAGACAGGTTTTAATCCACACCCTTCACATTTCGGATTCCTAGCGAGGCAAACATAACGGCCATGTAGGATGAGCCAGTGATGGGCTTTATGGATTAATTCAACCGGAAAATTTTTTACTAATGTTTTTTCTACTTCAAAAGGAGTCTTAGCTGTTTGAGGAACCAGCCCCAGTCTTTTACTTACACGGAATACATGGGTATCTACAGCCATGTTAGGTTGTTTATCAACCACCGAGGTGATCACATTGGCTGTTTTTCTTCCAACCCCGGGTAGCTGCACTAACTCATCCACGGTCATTGGTATGCTTCCGCCAAATTCATTAACTACCTTTTTGGCCATAGCAATAAGGTGTTTGGTTTTGTTGTTGGGATAAGATATGCTTTTAATATATGGAAAGAACTCTTCAAAAGTCGCCTTGCTCAATGCCTTAACAGTTGGGTATTTTTTAAAGATTGCAGGTGTTGTCAGATTTACCCTTTTATCAGTGCATTGGGCCGAAAGAACAGTAGCCACCAACAGTTCATAAGGATTTTCGTATTCCAGTTCTGTTTCAGCAACCGGCATATTTTTTTCGAAGTAATTAACGATAAAAGCGTAACGTTCCTTCCGGGTCATGCCGCAAGATACTTCACCCCACATTCATTAAATTTTTAAGAAACAATTTTCCCAAATTCCCCCTTTCCAGATGGAGAGGGGGAATTTGAAATGAATAATTCTTATGAAACAAAAAACAGGTCGGGGGGGTTAGGCCAATAAAAAAGTCCCGCCATAGCGGGACTAAGATTTTTTGAGTCAGCAGCACTATACTTCTTCTATAGGCTGCTCCCTTGCATGATTAAGTACATTCAGTACTACTTCGGTGCGGGGTGATACAACGATTCTGTCTAGCCGCTGCATAGATGCCTTGAGCACATTTAACTTTTCACGAAGCGTCCAGTCGTTCTGCAAAGCTGTTTCAATAGCTGATGTTTGTTCAGCTGAGGTTTCTTTGTACAGATACAATAAGAGATCCTCGGGTGTAAAGTTGGTCATTGGCAAACCAGTTAATTTTTCCGTAATTAGATGTCCTTTGTGATGTGAATGTCTAGTGTATTAACGGGGAGGAAAAAACCTTATTGTGCAGAAAAACCTAATTCTTGGGTCTATCGTAATTTTCCTGAATGATGAAAAGTTCTTCTTTATCCCGTTTCATATAAAACTTTTCCCGGCCCGTTCTTTCAATGGCTTGTGGGTTATTGGACAGTTCATCTGCTTCTTTTCGTAACTCTTTGATTTCCTCGGTATAATATCTCTTTTTTTGCTGCCATTCTTTTAGCTCATTTCTACGGCCAAGCTGTGTAAAGAAATCATTTTTATCAAGAACAAACATAATAACGCAAAAAGCCGCAAAGGAGATGAAATATTTATTTTTTAGCCAGGTAGGTAAATGGGAGAGAACTTTATTCATAGTGATTGGCCTTTTTGGGTTCATGGTTCATGGTTCATGGCCTGAACTGAGATGAACCATGAACTATTTTCCAAATTTAATCTTTCCTTTCGGATAAAAAGCAGATTCGCCTAATAATTCTTCAATTCGAAGGAGTTGATTGTATTTGGCCATTCGATCAGTTCTTGATGCGCTGCCGGTTTTTATTTGTCCGCAATTGAGAGCAACAGCCAGGTCAGCAATCGTTGTGTCTTCTGTTTCTCCGCTGCGATGGCTCATGATTGTATTGTACCCATTATGCTGTGCCAGTGTAACTGCATTGATTGTTTCAGTAATGGTTCCAATCTGATTCACTTTTACCAGCAATGCGTTGCCTATTTTTCTATCAATGCCTTCCTGTAACCTTGTTACGTTGGTAACAAACAGGTCATCGCCTACCAACTGACATTTGCTTCCGACTGCCTGAGTCAGCATTTTCCAACCGACCCAGTCGTCTTCCGCCATGCCGTCTTCAATGCTGTAGATAGGATATTTCTTTACCCAGCCTTCCCAGTATTTTGCCAGTTGTTCGCTGCTCATTTCTTTGCCGCTGCTTTTGTGAAACACATATTTTTTCTTTTTGCCATCCCACAGTTCGCTGTTGGCAGCATCCATGGCGATCATTATCTGCGAACCTGATTTATACCCTGCCAATTCAATTGCCGACAATACTGTTTCAATAGCTTCTTCATTGCACTGGATATTGGGCGCAAAACCACCTTCATCACCTACATTGGTGCTAAACCCTTTTTTCTTTAATACCGTCTTTAATGCATGAAAAATTTCAATTCCCCATCTTAACCCTTCGCTGAACGAGGTAGCGCCAACCGGCATTACCATGAATTCCTGGAAGTCTATTTTATTGTCAGCATGTGCACCACCATTTAAAATATTCATCATGGGGATGGGCAGTGTCTTTGCATTGGTGCCGCCGATATAACGATACAATGGCAATGATGCTTCCTCTGCAGCAGCCTTTGCCACTGCCATGCTTACGGCTAATATTGCGTTAGCGCCGAGCTTACTTTTGTTTTCAGTGCCGTCAAGTTGTATCATCAGCTGATCAATGCCTGTCTGGTCAGCTACATCATATCCGGCAAGCGCTGGAGCAATGATTTCATTCACATTTTTAACCGCTTTCACTACTCCTTTTCCGCCATATACTTTTTTATCTCCATCTCTAAGTTCCACTGCTTCATGCACACCGGTGCTGGCGCCGCTGGGTACGGCAGCTCTACCCAGCGCCCCTTCGTCGGTTATTACATCTGCTTCCACAGTTGGGTTTCCTCTTGAGTCCAGTATTTGGCGGGCAAAAATTTCCGAGATATAGCTCATGGGTCTTCTTTATTTTCCGCAAAGAAACAATGTTTTGGCCAATGCAATAAACCCGTTTAAATGTTTCAGTTTGAGCAGGTATGGCTTTATGGGATATTTTCACCATTTAAATAGGGGAAATAAGTATTTTTTTGAATAAGTTTGAGGAATAATTTTCTGACTGCATGAGGCGCTGGCTGCTATCCTGCTTGTATTTGATTGTACTATCTATCGGACCTGCTGTAAAAAGTATGGCTCAGCCGGTTCAATGCCCTGATAATATTGATTTTGAGTTTGGAGATTTCACTAACTGGATTTGTGGGGCTGGAAGTGCAACTGTTCCTCAAACTTATCCTTTGCCCGTTGTAGCTCCTCAGCCTGGCCGGCATACAATTGTTTCGCCTGCAACTTCCGGACTTGATCCTTATGGGAATTTCCCAACACTTTGTCCTAATGGAAGTGGGTTTAGTGTAAAGCTGGGAAATGCAAACACCGGAGCTCAATCTGAAAGCATATCTTATACTTTCACTATTCCGGCTACAGCCACTACCTTCTCGATTTTGTTTTATTATGCAATCGTGCTGCAGGATCCTGTTACAGGGCATACGCCGCAGGAAAGACCAAGATTTCAGGCAAGGATCGTTGACGCAGTAACTAATGCACCATTACCTTGTGTAAACTTTGATTTTATTGCTACAGCCAATATCCCGGGATTTATTTCCTCTCCCATTTCCCCTAATGTATGGTATAAAGACTGGACACCTATCAGTATTAATCTGAACGCTTTTATCGGCCAGACCTTAAAACTGGAGTTTACTACAATGGATTGCACCAGGGGGGGCCACTTCGGATATGCTTATATGGATGTTAGCCCTTTTTGCAATGGTGTAATTGACGGAGCTACCATTTGTGGTAATGCTACCACGGCAAACCTGACGGCTCCTTACGGATTTCAAACATACCAATGGTTTTCTAATCCCACATTTGCAACGCAGATAGCCAATACACAAATACTCTCACTTACTCCCCCCCCTGCAGTGGGTAATATTTTCCCCGTGATTGTAACCCCCTATCCTGGTTTTGGATGTGTGGATACACTATATGCTATCATATCCATTTCGCCCAACCCGGTTTCGAATGCAGGGCCGGATGCTCTCATTTGTGTTAATCAACAAATACAGATCGGGGCGCCCCCGAATCCCGGGCTAAATTATTCATGGACACCGGCAGGGCAGGTAAGTAATAGTTCAATTTCCAATCCCATGGCATGGGTTACCGGAACAACGCCTACTCAGTTTATTGTATTAACTACAGATATAGCTTCCGGCTGTTTTTCCAGAGATACTGTATATATCACCGGAAAAATAGTAGATACATCGCTTTCTGTTGCCGGAAGAACAACTTATTGTGTGGGTGATGCTAATCCGGGTGTTTTATCTGTACCAAATACCCTTGCAGCAGCTCAATGGTATGATGGAACAACGCCAATTGCAGGAGCCACCGGATTTACATATCAGCCAACCGTATCCGGTAACTATTGGGCGCAGGTGCAGCAAAATGGTTGCACAGATTCTACCCGTACAGTGGTATTTACTATAAATGCTGCGCCGGTTTCCAACGCTGGTCCCAATGCAAGTGTTTGTGTAAACCAGACAATTCAGATTGGCACGGCTCCTAATCCTGCATGGAACTATACATGGACACCTGCATCACAGGTCAGTAATCCGAATATAGCCAACCCGTTTGCATCAGTACCCGGAACATCGGCTGTTCAATTTATAGTTCACACGGTAGATCCTCTGACAGGTTGTAATTCTTATGATACAGTTTACATAACAGGCCGAGTGGTGGATACGTCTATGGCTTTGAGCGGCAAGACTGATTACTGCACAGGTGATCCGGCTGCCGGATCATTATCAGTAACCAATGCTGCCACAGCCATACAATGGTATAATGCTGCCTCTCCGATACCTGGCGCCACACTGCCAAACTATTTACCTGTTACCACCGGTAATTACTGGGCACAGATACAGCAGTTCGGGTGTATGGATTCAACCAGGACCCTGGCATTTAACATTCATGCTAAACCTGTCGCAGCTTTCACAGCCAGCGCTGATACAGGTTGTGTAACAAAAAATTCATTCCTGTTTACCAATACATCCAATACAAGTGATGGTTCTTCCATGACGTATTTATGGAGGTTTAGTGATGGCACTACTCAAACCATTTTAGATGCGATAAAAACTTTTTCAACTACGGGGTTATTTACAGTAAAACTGATCACAACAACTTCGTTTGGTTGTGTTGACAGCACTGCATGGAAAACTGTACGTATAATGCCCAATGTTGTAACTAATTTTAAATGGGATTCGGTTTGTATCAACCGGCCTACTTTGTTTTACAATTTGAGCAATGAGAATGGATCACCGCAGGTGAATTACAGCTGGAATTTTAATAACGGCGGTCCGTTGTCAAATGTAAAAAATCCGGCACCTGTTATTTATACTACAGCAGGACAAGCCGATGTAATCCTGATGTCAACTGCATTGGGTTGTGAAAATGACCCGATCTCTGTAACAAAGAAAGTGCAGGTAAATAGTTCCAAACCGGGTACCCGTTACAAAAGCATCACCGTGCCGGAGGGATCCAAGATGTTTATCCATGCGAGAGACAGTGTGGGCCAGTTTTTCCAATGGCTGCCTATGACACAGCTTAGCAATTATAATACGAGATATACTGAATTTACAGCTGTAAATGATGTGCTCTACCAGATACGAATCAGCGATATCCATACTTGTGTTACTGTTGATACGATGAATATGCTGGTACTTAAAAAGCCGGGCTTCTATCTGCCTACAGCTTTTACACCTAACGGCGATGGCTTGAACGATGTGGCAAAACCCTACCTCGTTGGAATGAAAGGCCTGAAAAGCTTTTCTGTATTTAACCGATGGGGAAACAGGATCTTTTATACCACCGTTTATGGACAAGGATGGGACGGCCGTTTTGACGGTGTTGCTCAAAACAGTGGGGTATATGTATGGATACTTGAATTCTACGATGAAAACAACAAGGTGAGGGTAGAAAAAGGTACGATCACATTAATAAGGTGATGATCATTCTTCACTTACTGTAAGACTCCTGAAAATATCTTCAAGATTGCGGTTCTCACTTTGTAGCAAAACGATGTTCAGATTTTTGTCAATAGCCAGTTGAAGTAATTGTTTTTTTATTGGTTCTGTACTGACGCATTGAATATTGAATTTTGAATAACCAAGGTTTTTCAGTCCGCTTATTCCATCCAATTGCTGCAACCATTCTTTCTGTACAGTTTCTTTGAATTCCACGATGAATGATTGTTGGCCAATGCTTTTTTGCTGAAGGTTGCTAAGCGTATCATCGGCCACAATATTCCCTTTATTAATAATGATCACCCGGTCGCACATTGCTTCCACTTCCTGTAAAATATGGGATGAGAAAAGAACAGTTTTATTTTTTCCCTGTTGTTTGATCACTTCTCTTATCTCAATTATCTGGTTGGGGTCGAGCCCCGAAGTAGGCTCATCCAGTATCAGCACTTCGGGATCATGGATCAATACAGCTGCCAGCCCTACTCTTTGCTTATATCCTTTTGATAATTGCCCGATCTTTTTTCTGCACTCTGCTTTCAAGCCCGTTATTTCTATTATATTTTCGATCTTTTGGTTTGCACTCTCCACTTTATGCACTTCAGCTACAAATCCCAAATACTCCCTTACATACATATCATAATAAAGCGCATTGGATTCAGGCAGATAGCCGATCTTCTTTTTTGTTTCCAGCGGATCTTTTGATACATCAATGCCGCAAACAAATGCTTCACCATTGGTTTGCTGAAGATAACCAGTGATGATCTTCATGGTGGTTGACTTGCCGGCCCCGTTCGGCCCCAAAAAACCAACTATTTCTCCTTTATCAACTTTGAAAGAAATATTATTAACTGCTTTTTGTTCACCGAAATTTCTGAGAAGATTTCTGACTTCAATAGACATAGATGCAAATTAGCTAATTTGATAATCTGCTGATGTGCCAATTGGATGCCTCTTAACGCTTTTTGGATTTGGAATAAAGAATTTTAGCAAATTGGTACATCAGCATATTAGCGCATTTCTCTAAAGATTATCGTATTCATAAAGTGGATCAATAGAAGTGCCGGCCATCATATCAAAAACAGGTTTTATCAGTCCGTCATTTAATCCATATACCCAGCCATGTAATTCGGGGCGGTTTTCTTTTTTCCATGCCCGCTGAATGATGGTTGTTTTGGCGAGATTATAGATCTGTTCTTTTACATTCAACTCAACTAACCTGTCCTCTCTTTTTTCCGGGTCAGTGATCCCATCCAGTTCTGTTTGGTGTAAACGGTACACATCTTTAATATTCCTTAACCACATATTCAGTACCGGTCTGTAATCATTCTTTGTGGCAGCAGCTTTAATACCCCCGCATCCGTAATGCCCGCATACGATCACATGCTTCACTTTCAGGTGTGTAACGGCGAAGTCAAGAACAGCAAGCAGGTTTACATCGGTATTGATCACAAGGTTGGCCACATTGCGGTGTACAAAAATTTCACCGGGCTGTGTGCCGGTGATCTCATTGGCGGGCACTCGGCTGTCGCTGCAGCCGATCCACAAAAACTCCGGTGTTTGCAGATGAGCTAAGCGGTCGAAATACAGGGGGTCATTCAATACTTTTCCCGAAGCCCATGCTTTATTTTCCAATAAAAGTTTTTCGTATGACTTCATACCGGTCATTTTATTGACCGGAAAGATAAAATAAAAAAACATCACCGTCTTTTACCGGTGATGTTTGTACAACATAGGAAAATAAGTTATGCAGCCATTTCCTGCCTTTCTTCAATAACTTTTGATTTATCCTTATCTACCCAGCGATAGGCAATGGCATAAATGATAATAGCTGAAACAACTGCTATCATAAATCCAAAAGCCGGCACCATCGCTGCAGTGTAGATCATCAGCGCCCAATGGAATTTTTTCATCGTCAACACTTCTTTGATCTCTCTTACCTTCACCATTCCTGTTGCTACATATAAAAGGATACCGCCGATACAAGCCATTGGCACTTGCTCAAGATAGAACGCGAGAAAAGCAGCCAGGCTTAATTTGAAAACAAATTTCGCAATGCCTGCCAGCGGAGATACGGCGCCAACTTTTATATTTACAGCCGTACGGGCCAATGCACCTGTATGCGGAAAACCATTAAACAAAGGAGTGAATATATTCACCATTCCCTGTCCCCATAATTCTTTATTCGGATTGAAAGGAATCCCTTTGTTCTTTGCCAGGCGGTCTGCCATACGGGAACATAATAAACTTTCGATAGCGGCTACTATATAGATCGCAATTGCATAATAAAAAATATCAAAGATCACTTTGCCGGTAATTGTTTCAGGTAATAAGGGCCCGGTAATTTTCGTAAAATCAGTTGGTATGCTGCCGAATTTGTCGCTAATCTTTATTAAACCAGCGCCTGACCAAAATGTGGTGACAGCTAAATAACCAAATGCCAGTGCGATCAGCGGACCGGGAACAAAGCTTGATATCTTCAATGCAGCCTTACAAATAATAAATGTGATCAATGCCAGTCCTATTGCATAGAGGTTAGCAGCGCCGATATTGTTTGCAAGAAATTTGATCTGTGCCATGATGCTGTATCCTACTGACTCTTTGCTTCCTATTACGGCGCCTATCTGCGACATAGTGATCACAATAGCGATCCCGATAGTAAAACCAACAACAATGGAATGCGGTACCTTTTCCACTATCCTTCCAAATTTGAATATGCCTGAAAAAAGAAGCATGATACCGGCAATGATGGATACCAATACCAGGAATCCATGATTATAAGTTGCCATCAAACCTGCAATGACAGGAATGAATGCGGCAGTGGGCCCATATACCTGGTATTTTGATCCGCCGAATAATGCGCCGAACAAGCCGGCAACGGCCCCTCCCACAATTCCCTGCTCTGGTTTCAGTCCACTGGCCATGGCAAATCCCATAGCCAAAGGGATAGCTACTGCTGCTACTATCAAACCCGCAATAAGGTCTTTTGTGATATTCATTCCTGTATTGCCCCGCTTCAGATCTTGATAACGTCCATCATTGGGCGTCATAAAAAATTTAAAGCGTTGCCATATTGTATTTTGTTTCATGTGTTTGTTTTTTTTAGATGATTTTTGTTAAATGGAATTCACCCCAATGGAACCTGGGGTTATTTCATTGATTTTTAAAAAGATGAATTAAACAGCGACGCTTGCTTTTTCTGATATGGGTTCAGCAAACATCTTTTTGATAAAACTTACCCGGCCAGTTTCTACACTGTACATGCCGCCAACCAATCCGATCTTTCCTTCTTTATATAATGAACGGATGATTGAGCTTCTTTCCAGGATCTCTTCTAGGCTTTGCAATACATTGGCATGTGCAACTTTTTCGTGATACATACTAAACTCCGGGTGTGGCAGGTGATCATCAATTTTTTCAATGGCCGGTTTTATTTTTTCCAGCAGGCCGGTAAGATTGCCCATCTCAACATGATCACAAGCTCCTTTTACTGCGCCGCAACGGCTATGACCTAATACAACAATGAGTTTTGACCCGACCACATTGCAGGCATATTCCATGCTGCCAACTATATCGTCATTCACAACATTGCCAGCTATACGAATGCTAAAAATATCACCAAGACCCTGGTCAAATACTAGTTCTGTAGAAGTGCGGCTGTCCATGCAACTCAAAACAGCAGCAAAGGGATATTGGCCATTGGCTGTATCATTCATTTGTTGAAGCAGGTTGCGGTTAATTTTCAGGTTACTTACAAATCGCTTGTTACCTTCTTCCAGAACTTCGAATGCTGTTAGTGGAGTAAGCTTGTCTAAAAAATCTTTCGTATGTGTGTACATTTTCTTTCCATTTACAATTGAAGAATATTATTAAGTGCAGCAGTTCATTATCCTGCTACCGGCTTCGGATTGAAATGGCATACAGCATGTATAACATTATCATCCTGTCAGTAGTAATACTGAAAGTGAAAAACAGCCGGAGAATGTTGATCAGGAAAGAAAAGGATCGGGTGGAGGAGAGATCAGTTCACCGTGAAAGGCAATAAAAATATCATATTCATGACGATGATTATGTATTAACTTATCAGTTATAAAATTTGTCGTTTCATTATGATTATGCAGATATTCTTCTGAAACGGGAACAGAAGAGGAAGGAGCTTTTTCTTCTGTTGTATCGCTAAAGGGATTTTCAGACTGCCCCGGTTCTTTGCTCCAGCTGATATTTTGTTCCTCAGCTTTGAAAACAATGGGAAGACTTATGGTAATCCATAAAAACGACACAGTCACCAGGATAACAGACACAAAGTGAACAGCCGAATATAAACGTTGCCCTTTTTTCATCAGGGTGCAAAATTATCGGTTGAAATGAAATAACCAAACTTTTTGTGTATCTAATTTGTAAATTTTAAGAGGGCTGCACAAACCGGGTAAAAGCATATAAATTATTCTTTATATTTCCTTTGAATTTTTAGGCAGATGATCGTACTCGCCCTTGAAGGCATACCAGCCAAAAATAACCAGCCCGATGGCGATGGGAATAAAAATGGCAATGATGACTATCCAGATAACGGGATTGTTGATGTCTTTTTTGCCGGCTGAATCAATATTGTCAATGGCGCCGTTCACCAGTTCGTAGATCACAAAAGGAGCGATGAATAAAAACAGCAGCCCGAGGTATCTTTTAAACAGATTCATATTTTAGTCATTAATGTTTTTATCAATCTTATTTCGCAGATACAGCGATCCGATTACAAAACATAAAGCAGCAACACCGATAGGATACCACAGGCCCACCAGTGGATCAGTTGGATAGGTTGTTGTCAGCAACAATCCAATGAACGGAACCAACCCTCCGAACACACCATTGCCGATATGATAAGGAAGGCTCATGGAAGTGTAACGGATCTTTGTCGGGAACAACTCAACAAGGAAAGCAGCCACCGGGCCATAGGCCATGGTAACAAATAAAATCATCAGCCAGACAAGAAAAATGAACTTGATATATTTTTCAAGGTTTACTTTTATATTTACGAAAACTGGTTTTGTATCTGTCTTGTCAATGGTCTGGTAAGAAAGGATATCTCTTAAAGCGGTATCTGTTGATATTTTTGTAAACCTGTCCCCAAAATAAGTTTTAAAATCAGTAGTGGTTTCCATCAATGAGTCAGTCTTAAAAGATTTGAATTTAATATCTGTTTTTACTGCAATCAGGTCCTTCTTCATCCATTCTCTAATATCCGTATCCTTTAAAAAGGTTGAAAAGATTGGTCTATAAAACAAAACACCTCCCAACAACCCAAGCATCATTATCCATTTCCTCCCAATCTTATCACTGAGCCATCCCCAGAAAATAAAGAATGGTGTGGCAAAAACAATGGCCCAAAGCATGATGGTACGACTTTGCTCAAATTCAATATTGCATTTGGTTTCTAAAAAATTTTGTGCATAAAATTGTCCGGTGTACCATATCACTCCCTGACCCATTACAGCGCCAAACAATGCCAGCAATACCATTTTAAAATTTGCTTTATGCCTGAAGCTTTCTGTTATTGGGTTTACTGATGTTTTGCCTGCTGCTTTTAATTCAGCATACAGAGGAGATTCTTTCATCTTTAGCCGGATGTAAATAGAAATACCAACAAGTAAAATCGAGATCCAGAAAGGATATCTCCAACCACCCCATTCGGCCGAAAACTGAGAATCGGGCATATTCAATTTTATCAGCATAATAACTCCCAAGGCAATAAATAAACCTAATGTAGCTGTGGTTTGAATCCATGAAGTATAAAAGCCTCTTTTGCCCACGGGTGCATGTTCGGCTACATAAGTGGCCGCACCACCATATTCTCCACCCAATGCAAGTCCCTGCATCAGCCTTAATATCAAAACAAGAATTGGTGCGGCAATCCCAATGCTTTTATAATTCGGTACACAGCCGATTAAAAAAGTGGAAACTCCCATGATGACAAGAGTAAGAAGGAAGGTATATTTTCTTCCTATCAGGTCTCCCAGCCTCCCAAAAACCAAAGCCCCGAAAGGACGAACTATAAACCCGGCAGCAAAAACAGCAAGTGTGCTTAATAGCGCAGCGGTCGGATTTCCTTCAGGAAAAAACTGGGTACTGATGGTTTTGGCCAGCATACCGAAAATGTAGAAATCATACCATTCGATCATGGTGCCAACAGAAGAAGCTGCAATGATCTTGGGTATGGCCCAGCCGCCGGTTTTTGTTTCGTTCATGGGATTAAAATACGAATAGATTTTATGCGGGAGATAAATTTTTTGTTTCTGTACTTTTAAGGGTTAAAAAAACTGCTATGTCATATCCTTTTCAGATAACCTCTCTGGAACAGTATCATAACGATTATATAAGAAGTGTAGATGGCCCTGAGGATTTTTGGTCTTCCGTAGCGGAAAATTTTCAATGGAAAAAAAAATGGGATAAGGTTCTCGAATGGAATTTTAAGGAGCCCAAAATAAAATGGTTTGAAGGAGCAAAACTGAATATCACCGAAAATTGTATTGACAGGCATCTTGCAACAATGGGCGAAAAACCGGCAATCATCTGGGAGCCTAATGATCCTAATGACAGAGTAAGAATTGTAACGTACAACCGTCTGCATAAAAGAGTGTGCCAGGTAGCGCAGATGCTGAAGAATAGCGGGGTGAAGAAAGGAGACCGGGTATGCATTTATATGGGCATGGTACCCGAGTTGGCTTATGCAATATTAGGTTGCGCAAGAATAGGAGCAATCCATAGTGTGATATTTGGCGGTTTTTCTGCACAAAGTATTGCCGACAGACTGGATGATGCAAAGGCAGAATACATCATTACCTGCGATGGAGCTTATCGTGGCGGAAAAGATATTCCTCTGAAATCAGTGATTGATGATGCTCTAATCGGAAATAAAACAGTAAAACGGGTAATTGTATATACAAGGACAAGAACTCCGGTTTCCATGATAAAGGGAAGAGATGTATGGTGGGAAGATGAAATCGAAAGAGTGGAAGAGGCCAATCCCGACCTTCCCGCAAGGAAGGCCACCAACGCACAAGCCCTGCCTTTAGAAACAACTTCTAAGGAAAAAAACTCGACGCAAAGCGAGGCTATGCAGCATAGCAAAGCCCCTCCTGCGGAGGGGTTTGGGGAGGCCGCTGAAATGGATGCAGAAGACCCGCTGTTTATATTATATACAAGTGGCAGTACAGGTAAGCCCAAAGGCGTTGTGCATACCTGCGCAGGTTATATGGTATGGACCACCTACACATTTGTAAATGTATTTCAATACAAGCCCGGCGATATTCATTTCTGTACAGCTGATATTGGTTGGATAACAGGACATAGTTATATTGTTTACGGACCATTAGCTGCCGGCGCCACATCATTGATGTTTGAGGGCATTCCAACATATCCTGATGCCGGCAGGTTCTGGGATATTGTTGACAGGCATAAAGTAAATATTCTTTACACTGCACCAACTGCAATCAGAAGTTTAATGAGTTTTGGTTTGGATCCATTAAAAGGAAAAGATCTTTCATCATTAAAAACTTTGGGAACTGTTGGCGAACCCATCAATGAAGAAGCATGGCGCTGGTATAATAAAAATATTGGAAAGAAAAAATGCCCGATCGTAGATACATGGTGGCAAACAGAAACGGGTGGGGCATTGATAACAAATCTGGCCGGCATTACACAGGCAAAACCAGGTTGGGCTACATTGCCTATGCCGGGAGTGCAGCCAATCCTTGTTGATGAGAAAGGAAACGAAGTAACAGAGAAGGACGAGAATGGAATGACCAAAGGAAATCTTTGTATCAAAGCCCCATGGCCGGGAATTATCAGAACTACATGGGGCGATCATGAACGATGCAGGCAAAATTATTTTGCAACATACCCTGATTTATATTTTACCGGGGATGGGGCGCTGAAAGATGAGAATAGAAATTACCGGATTACAGGGAGGGTGGACGATGTATTGAACGTAAGTGGTCATCGCATCGGTACTGCCGAAGTGGAGAATGCGATAAATATGCATGCTGGAGTAGTAGAAAGCGCAGTGGTGGGCTACCCACATGATATTAAGGGTCAGGGTATTTATGCTTATGTTATTTACAATGGTCATCATGGTGATGAAGAACTCAGAAGACAGGATATTCTGCAAACAGTATCAAGGATCATTGGTCCCATCGCCAAGCCCGATAAAATTCAGTTTGTAACTGGTTTGCCAAAAACAAGAAGCGGCAAGATCATGCGTCGCATTTTAAGAAAAATTGCAGAAGGTGAAAATTCAAATCTGGGAGACACTACCACTTTATTAGATCCCGGGGTAGTGGAGGAAATAAAGAACGGTAAGCTTTGAAAAAATTTATAAAATATTTTTTCTCTAACCCTATCACTATACAAGGAACGCTGATCTATAATGCTTTGACAAATGGCCTCCTGTTCCGGTTTATGGATATGGGACTTGGATACAGAACAGATATTTTATGGGAAAGCAACCGGGTAAAAGACCTGATGTACCATGAAATGACACATGCTGCACATTTTGCCAAAGTAGGAGAATTCTGGTGGAATGATTTTGTGTATTCAGAGTCGTTTACCATAACGAACCACTTGTTTAGCTAATCAACCTTATGGCCTTGGCGACGACGGCACTATTTCGGATATAATAAGTGTAGGCGAAAGCTGGGCAGAACATGTGGCGCAGGAATTTTGCCATCAGCGGTATGATGCTTTGAACGGTCCTGTAAAGATAAAACAAGGGACTTCTTATACTCTCAACTTTCCAGTCACTAGCTTGGGGGCGCATTGGAATGCAATTGAAGATTTTAGTCCAAATAGGCCGGCAGACGTTTTCAATTGGATACCTGAAGGGATTTATTTTGACCTGATTGATAATAGAAATGACTTAGTTGTATATAATGGACCAATTGATGACAATATTTTTGGATATACAAATGAGCAGTTGTTTCAATCGCTTGATCCAGACGTTAAATCAATGCCACAGTATAGAAACAGATTACTTGCAGAAAACGGAAACAATCAATTTGCCCAGGTAATTCAATTGTTTGATCAGTATCATTACTAACATGAAAAGAATTATCAAACAGGCGTTTATTATAACTTTGTTGTATACAACAACGGTATATGGAAATTGTTCAAAAAATAAAGGATGTTTGGGAAACAATAACGGCTATTCATTCAGCATGGATAGCCGTTTATACCCAAACCTGGATAGCATTAATATCAATGACACGCTGTGGTTAGAGATTAGAGGGTCCGTTATGATGTTAGATAATCAATCGAGTCAAATGATCAATTATTCAAACGCTGCAAATCTGGGAACTGTGGTGGGTGTAAATGAATTATTGGGGAATTCCAATTACAGAGGGGCTTTTGTGGACTTTCAGTTAAAATTACTATACGGTAGCAATGTGGTTAATAATATTGACCCCTCCAGTTTAAAGGAGTATTTATTCAGTGAGGTCAACAATGAATATGTTTTCTTATTGGGCCTTATTCCTAAAAAACAGGAATTTACAGAGTTGGCTTTGGTAATGCTGCAAATGTTTACCAGCGGGATGGAGGCTGTGCAAAATCGGGGTTTTCCTTTACAATAAAAAATACCAATTACCATTCTAATTATAACAATCAGAATTTTGGACTAACAAATACGGATTCTTCAAGACTTTATTGCTTTAAGGTAAAATGACTATATCTTCAGTTTGTAAGCAGAGGTCGTTTTTATTGCGACCTCTGCTTTATTCATGGATATATGGGGGTGTTTACTTATAAATTGCATACTATATTTGCCTCAAAGCATGCTGTATGAACGAAAATTTTGTCCGCCGCATATCAAAAGAAGTAGAGGATATAAAGACATCGGGTTTGTACAAAACCGAAAGGATCATTTCCAGCCCGCAGGGAGCTGAAATAACTGTTGGAGGTAAAAAATTATTGAACTTTTGTGCCAATAACTATCTCGGCCTTTCTTCTCATCCCAACGTAATTGAAGCGGCACATAAGACAATTGATAAAAGAGGTTATGGCATGAGCAGCGTCCGCTTTATCTGCGGCACACAGGATATTCATAAGGAACTGGAAGAAAAAATATCAAAATTCCTCGGTACAGAAGATACCATATTATATGCCGCAGCTTTTGACGCCAATGGCGGAGTATTTGAACCACTGTTCAATGAAGAAGATGCCATCATTTCAGATGCACTGAACCATGCTTCCATTATTGATGGTGTTCGTTTATGTAAAGCTCAGCGTTTTCGCTATGAACACAACAATATGGATGATTTGGAAGTAAAACTAAAAGAAGCAAATGGCTGCCGCAGCAGGTTTATTGTCACCGATGGCTCGTTCAGCATGGATGGAACCATTGCGCAATTGGATAAAATTGTTGACTTGGCCGAAAAATATGATGCGATTATCATGATTGATGAATGTCACTCTTCCGGCTTTTTGGGAAAAACAGGAAGAGGCACACATGAATACCGGGGAGTGATGGGACAGATTGATATCATTACCGGCACATTGGGCAAAGCATTGGGTGGTGCATCGGGTGGCTTCACATCAGGCAGAAAAGAGATCATTGATATGCTGAGGCAGAAGTCAAGGCCATATCTGTTCAGTAACACACTGGCCCCTTCCATTGTTGGTGGCTCCATTGCTGTGCTCGATATGCTTACCGAAACAACTGAACTGCGGGACAAGCTTGAATTCAATACAAAATATTTCCGCAATAAAATGACAGAAGCCGGATTTGACATAAAACCCGGTGAACACCCAATTGTTCCCATCATGTTATATGATGCGGTGCTGGCGCAAAACATGGCTGAAAAACTTTTGGAAGAAGGCATTTATGTAATAGGTTTCTTCTTCCCTGTGGTGGCAAAAGGGCAGGCAAGGATAAGGGTGCAACTCAGCGCTGCACATGAACAGCATCACCTGGATAAAGCGATTGCTGCATTTACAAAAATTGGCAGGGAGCTGGGAGTGCTGAAATGATGGTCTATTGTGTTATGAAAACCATGTTTGTTGGTAATGTTGCACTAGCTACTTGAACTTACACGGGAACTGTCAAAAAGCCATTTTGACTAAAGTGAAATGACAGGCGTATTTTTGTAAAAAGAAGCCTGAGATGAGCTCAAAACTTGCCTGTTGCCTGCTGATTATTATCGCCGTTTCCTGTTCTCCCAACAATGTAAAGAAGGATAGCAGTCTGCAAAAATATTTTGATGAAAACAAAGTGGACGGTTGCTTTGCCCTGATGGATAATGGCACCGGGAAATTCACCCTGTACAATCTCCGCCGCTATCGTGACAGCAGTTACCTGCCTGCTTCTACTTTCAAAATCGTCAATTCGCTCATCGGCTTGCAAACCGGAAAGATCGTAAATGACAGCATGGTTATTAAATGGGACGAGGTTAAAAGATGGAAGGAAGACTGGAACCAGGACCTAACCATGTACGAAGCTTTTAGGGTGTCTTCTCTTCCATATTACCAGGAAGTGGCAAGAAGGATTGGGAAAGACACCATGCAGATCTGGCTGGATAGCTTGGGATATGGAAAGAAAAACAAAGATGATAAGGTTGTGATCCATTCTGCTATTGATTCATTTTGGATTGATAACTCTCTAAAAATTACCCCCGACCAGCAATTGGGTTTGGTGAAGCAATTATATTTTGATCAGCTTCCTTTTTTTAAAAGCTACCAGGAAATGGTAAAAAGGGCTATGCTTTTTGAGAATAACGCCACCTACAAACTGTCTTATAAAACAGGATGGGGCACCAGTGAAAAAGACAATTATATAGGCTGGATAGTAGGATGGATAGAAGAAAATAATCATCCGTATTTTTTTGTACTCAACATTGAATCAGCGGATAAAAACATTGATATAGTAGCGGTACGTATGAAAATGCTGAAGGATATTTTGAAACAGCTTGGTTTTTTTGAGGGTAAAATGTAATTAGCCGATTAGCACATTATTAATATAGCATTGTCTCATGCAATGGTATTGTGAATCACTTACGGAATATAAACGTCTTAATACAAAAGAGGTTAGGATTGGTGACCTGCTGCTGGGCAATTTTCATCCTATCCGGGTGCAGACAATGACCACCACTAATACCATGGATACTCTTGCAACGGTGGAACAAAGTATCCGCTGCATTGAAGCCGGCTCTGAATTAATCCGTATTACAGCTCCATCAAAAAAAGAAGCAGAGAATTTACTGAACATCAAGAATGAATTGCGGAAAAGAGGTTATCACACCCCGCTGGTAGCTGATATACATTTTACTCCCAATGCAGCAGAGATAGCCGCAAGAATTGTTGAGAAAGTGAGAGTGAACCCGGGTAACTATGTTGACAAGAAAAAATTTGAGCAGATTGAATATACAGATGCAGAATATGCAGAAGAGATTGACCGAATAAGAGATCGCTTCACTCCGTTGATAAAGATTTGCAAAGAGTATGGAACAGCGATGCGTATCGGTACCAATCATGGATCGCTCAGCGACCGCATTATGAGCCGCTATGGAGATACGCCGATAGGTATGGTAGAAAGTGCCATGGAATTTTTAAGGATTGCCAGAGCTGAAGCCTATCATAATATTGCGCTGAGTATGAAGAGCAGCAATCCGCTGGTGATGGTGCAAGCATACCGGCTGCTGGTGAAAACAATGTTTGATGAATTTGGTGAATGTTATCCGTTACATCTTGGAGTGACTGAAGCTGGAGACGGAGAAGATGGAAGAATTAAATCAGCTGTTGGCATAGGTGCATTACTGGAAGATGGATTGGGAGATACGATCCGGGTTTCATTGACCGAAGATCCGGAGTTTGAGATACCGGTTTGTAAAGATCTCGTGAAACGACATACCAGCCGTGAGTCGTTAGTCGTGAGTCGTGAGTTTGAACCGATGGTTGAGAAGTTACGTTATGATCCGTTTATTTATCAAAGAAGAGAAACTTTTTCTGTTGATAATATCGGAGGCAAACATGTACCTGTTGTCATTGCTGACCTGAGTAAGATTGAGAAAATCACTCTGCAAGACCTGCAAAGCATTGGATATACTTATGATGAAGCAACAGATAAATGGAATATCAGCGATGCGGCAGCAGACTATGTTTTTACAGGAAACAAAATTCTGGATTTTGAATTGCCGGGAACATTGAAGGTTATTACTTATCCTGCGGCATGTGAGTTGGCTGAAAATAAGTCGAAATACTTTCCGATTTTCAGCGACAAAGGGTTTGCAGAAACGGAACAAAAAAAAGGTCTTATGAATTTTGTGATGCTTGATTGTTATAGCGATAATACCGTAATAAATGATTACAGCTTTCTTGAAAAATTTGCAAATGATCCCACAGTTGTTCTTTGTTTTAGTTCCACCAATTTTAATGCTATGCAATCAGTTCGGAGAATGTTTATTGAATTAATGAATCGGGGGATAAAAAACCCGGTTGTGCTCATCACTGACAGTGGCTGGCAATCACCCGATGAACACCTGATTCATTTTGCAACTGAAACCGGTTCATTATTTTTAGATGGAATGGGTGATGGAATTTGTTTGGGCTATAACAAACAGGCAAAGTTTGAAAGTGTCAAGACAACAGGAAGAACTTACCTTGAAGTGAAAGATATTTATCAGTTTACCAATAATACCGCATTCAATATTTTACAGGCAACCAGAACAAGGATTTCAAAAACAGAATACATCAGTTGCCCAAGCTGTGGAAGAACATTATTCGATTTACAAGAAACAACAGCAAAGATCAGGGCTGTTACCAATCACCTGAAAGGAGTGAAGATCGCCATTATGGGTTGTATCGTAAATGGTCCGGGTGAGATGGCCGATGCTGATTTTGGTTATGTGGGCAGTGGACCGGGTAAGATCACTTTATATAAAGGGAAAGAAATTGTAAAAAGGAATGTGAACAGCGATGTGGCGGTAGAGGAGTTGATTAGCCTGATAAAAGAAAATGGCGCCTGGCTAGAATTATAAATTTTTGATCAAATGAGGAGAAGTTACTGGATAATTATTTTTCTTGCAATTCTTGTTGTCAATATTGTTGGTATTCAGTTGCCTAATGAACAAATAGAGAGGATAAGCAAACCATTACTCATGCCGGTGCTGGTGGTCTATTTTTTATTCCTTACAAAACAAATTCAATCAGAGTTTAAAAAATGGATATTGCTGGCTCTGTTCTTTTCCTGGGCGGGGGATGTTTTACTGATGTTTCAGGCGACTGACTCCAACTTCTTTTTGTTTGGATTATCCGAATTTTTGCTTGCACATATTTTTTATATCTTCTTTTTTTATAGAATCAAGGATAGAGAAAATATAAAAATCGGTTTCAAACTATTATTGATAGTAATGATTTATTATGCAGCTCTGCTTCTTTTGCTTTTCCCTCATCTGGGCTCAATGAAAATACCGGTGATAGTTTATGGAATCGTTATCAGCCTTATGTTCATGCTTGCGATGCATATGCTGTTTATTAAGAATAAATCAGCAGGCAGGTGGATGATGTCAGGTGCATTACTGTTTGTACTATCTGACTCCTTACTTGCCATCAATAAATTCTACCAGCCATTTGAATTGGCCGGAGCAGTTGTTATACTAACTTATGGACTTGCCCAACTTTTTATTATAGCAGGGGCCGGCTCCTATATCCGGTCAGGCATTTCAAACTAATTTTAGAGCTATGCGACAAACAGATTTCTTAGTAATAGGCTCAGGCATTGCAGGACTTACCTATGCTCTCAAAATAGCGAATCAATTTCTTGATAAGAAAGTGTTGGTGATGACAAAGGCCACTGCCGATGAGACCAACACCAAGTATGCCCAAGGGGGAATTGCAGTGGTGAACGATCCTGAAAATGATAGTTTTGAAAAGCATATTGAAGATACGTTGATAGCGGGTAATGGTTTGTGTAATGAAAAAGTGGTGGAGATAGTAGTTAAAGAAGGACCCGAAAGAGTGAACGAGATCATAGAATGGGGAGCCCGGTTTGATAAAGAAGTAGATGGAGATTACAAAAGAGGAAAAGAAGGCGGTCATTCAGAATTTCGTATCCTGCATCATAAAGATGTGACCGGGAAAGAAATGGAAAGGGCTTTGCTGGAAGCTGTTTCAAAACAAAGAAATATTGAATTCATCAAGCATTGTTTTGTCGTTGATATTATTACCCAACATCATCTTGGTTATTTAATAACCAAAGCAACTCCTGATGTGGAATGCTATGGTGTGTATGTTCTGAATCTCCAGACAAATAAGATTGAAAAAATTTTATCCAAAATAACTTTACTGGCAACCGGGGGGAATGGACAAGTGTATCGTACAACAACGAATCCTTCTATTGCAACCGGGGATGGTGTGGCCATGGTATATCGGGCAAAAGGACGAATTGAGAATATGGAGTTCATCCAGTTTCATCCTACTGCTTTATACGAGCCGGGTGTAAGAGGTCAGTCCTTACTGATCACCGAAGCCGTTCGTGGTGATGGAGGCATTCTCCGCAATAAAAACGGGGAAGCATTTATGGAAAAATATGATGAAAGAAAAGATCTGGCGCCAAGGGATATCGTTGCAAGGGCAATAGACAGTGAAATGAAACGTACCGGTACGGAACATGTGTGGCTGGATTGCCGGCATTTCAGTAAAGAAAAGTTTGTTGATCATTTTCCCAACATTTATGAAAAATGTTTATCCATCGGCATTGACATTATAAAAAGCATGATCCCCGTTTCGCCGGCAGCACATTACAGTTGCGGAGGAATAAAAACGGACGAATGGGGAAGGAGTTCTATAAAAAATTTATATGCCTGTGGTGAATGTGCATCAACAGGATTACACGGCGCCAACCGTTTAGCCAGTAATTCACTTTTAGAAGCAATGGTATTTGCCCATCGCTGTTACCTCGATGCTGCCGAAAAAATTAATGATATTCATTTCAGCGACCATATTCCTGACTGGAATGAGCAGGGCACCTCCGAGCCGCAGGAAATGATCTTAATTACACAAAGCCTGAAAGAACTGCAACTGGTGATGAGTGATTATGTCGGTATTGTTCGCAACGATGTGCGTTTGCACCGGGCCATGCGCCGGCTTGATTTATTGTGGGAGGAAACGGAGCAACTATATGAAAGCTCCACTCTTTCTCCACAATTATTGGAACTCCGGAACATGATAACCGTTGGCTACCTCGTTGTAAAAGGAGCCAGTTTCAGGAAAGAAAGCAGGGGATTGCATTACAATACAGATTACCCGGGCAAGAGTAGCCTTATCCAAAACATCGTTCTGTAGTTTCTATTTTATACTACATAGCTTAACAGAAAAGCGAAGTAGTATCTTTGCCAGTTATGTACTATATCCTTTACGGATTTCTGAGGTTTTTGTCTTTTTTCCCCTTAAAAGTCTTGTATTTACTTTCAGATTTTGCATACGGACTGATGTTTTACATTTTTAAATACCGTCGTAAAGTGGTAATGAATAACCTGTTTATCGCCTTCCCGGAAAAAACAGAGAAAGAAAGAAAATTAATTGCAAAACGATTTTATCACAACCTTACAGATACATTTATTGAAACAATAAAATTTCTTGACTGGAAAATTGAGGATATTGAAAAACGCTTTACCTGTAACCTTGAGGGGATTGAACAGGGTTATAAAACAGGAAGGCCTGTACATCTGCTCGGCATGCACAATATGAACTGGGAGTATGTAAACTGGGGGCTTGACAGGAAGCTGAAACTCCCGTTTCTTGGAATCTATTTACCTGTGGCCAATAAAGCATTTGACCAAATAATGTATAATATGCGGGCCAGGTATGGAACGGTGCTGATACCGGCCACCGGATTTAAAGATGCTTATATTTCATGGCTGAAGAAACCACATATACTGGCTTCCGCTGCGGACCAAAGCCCCGCCACCCCGTTAAATGCCTACTGGATGAATTTTTTTGACAAGCCAACTGCTTTCATCAAGGGTGCGGAAAGAGGGGCAAGGGCGAATAACGCAACCGTGATATTCGGACATTTTTATCAGACAAAAAGGGGTCATTATCATCTTCATACAAAATTTATATCGGATGATGTTTCTAAAATGCAGGAAGGAGAAATGACAAAAGCTTTTGCATCATTTGTTGAATCAGCCATTCGCAGTAAGCCATATAATTATCTCTGGAGCCACCGCCGTTGGAAGCATGAGTGGAAACCTGAATACGGAGATATCATTCAATAATTCAAACGAGGCTGTCCAAAAAAGACGGCTTCTTTTATTTTGTTGCGGCTGATTTTATTGTAGTTTTTTAATAGGGGGTAATTTTGGATATAATTGGCTATGGAAGTTGTTGGCTTAAGATAATGAAAAAAAGGCTTTTTTGACCTTTTTATGCTGCGATTATCAGTTGTGAAAGCTCTCCCGAACTGGATGCATGGATAAAATCAAAAATGTGACCGCTGATTGCTTTGATTAATGTGATCTATGATTTTAATAATCAACCCCCTCATTTGAGGGGCTTATTTTATCAGTTCAGCACACTTGTTTCCTTCACGATCTCAGCTTTTTCCTGTTCTTTTATCTTTCCCCAGCCGCCCAGCACATTTCGAAGGTTGTGAATGCCTTGTCTTTTTAATAAAGAAGCGGCTATAACGCTGCGGTATCCGCCGGCACAATGGACATAGAGGTTTTGTTCTTCTTCGAGGTTGGCCATGCTGCCCGGGTCATTCATATCATTCAGCGGAATATTGACGGCATCTTTCAGGTGCCCGTCTGCATATTCAGTATGGCGGCGAACATCCAATACTACAAGGTTTTTATCATGAGGTATATCCATCATCAGTTCATCGGCTTCCACATTAATGATCATGTCAATCTTCTCACCGGCTTTTTTCCATGCTTCAAAACCTCCGTTCAGATAACCGATCACTTTATCAAACCCCACCCTGGCAAGCCGAATAATTGTTTCCTTTTCTTTACCCGGATCTGTTACCAGCAACATAGGCGCATTAAATGATAACAGGCTGCCCGCCCATTCGGCAAACCGTCCCTCAAGGCCTATACTGATGGAACCCGGAACAAAACCCTGTGTAAATACCTTTTCGTTTCTTGTATCTAAAACAATGGGATCATCATTTATTGATTGCCTGAATTCTTCAACTGACAGCGCCTTCATTCCCTTGGTCAGCACTTCGTCAAGACTCTCATATCCCTCTTTATTGATCTTTGCATTAATGGGAAAATATTGCGGCGGCGCAGCAATTCCGTCGATTACCTCTTTAATAAATTCTTCTTTGGTGGCTGCCTTCATTGCATAATTGAATTTCTTTTCATCACCGATAGTGCTGAAAGTGCTGGGTCCAAGATTTTTGCCGCAAGCACTTCCGGCACCATGAGCAGGATAAACCAAAACATCATCGGCCAACGGAAAAAGTTTTGTATGAATGCTGTTATACATCATACCTGCCAGATCATGCATGGTGATCTCGTTCCCTTTTTGTGCCAGGTCTGGTCTGCCTACATCACCTACAAACAGAGTATCGCCGGTAAACACACAATAATCTTTTCCATTTTCATCTTTTAATAAATAACAGGATGATTCAAGTGTATGCCCCGGTGTGTGCAGTACTTCAATTGTAAGTTTTCCGATCCTGAATTTTTCTCCATCGTCTGCAACATGAACAGGTATCCGTGTCTTGGTGCCCGGACCATAAACAATAGGTGCCCCGGTGGCTTTACTTAAATCTATGTGGCCGCTTACGAAATCAGCATGAAAATGAGTTTCAAAAATATATTTCACTCTCGCCTTTCTTTCATTGGCCAGTTGCAGATAGGCATCAATATCACGGAGCGGATCAATGATGGCTGCTTCCCCTTCGCTTTCGATATAATAAGCGGCTTCACTGAGGCAGCTGGTGTAAAGTTGTTTTATGAACATGGCTTTAAAATTGAGTGTTAAAGTTACCTCAATAAAGCTAAAAAAAGCCTGGCGCTTCAATACCGGGTTTATTAAATCCGGAATAAAATCAACGCAAAAATTTATTGATCCCCTCATTTAGTTCCTGAAAGCGGAGAGGATTGATGGAGTAAAAAATGAATTTCCCTTCCCGGTGTGTTTTTACAAAACCGGTTTTTCGCAGAATAGCGAGGTGCTGGGAAGTAACTGATTGTTCCAGAAAAAGCTTTTGGTATAATTCTGTTACAGTAATTTTTCCATGTTCATCAATGCTCTTCAGCATTTGTTGCCGGAGTTTATGATTCACTGCCCGGATGATCAATGCTGCTTTTTTTATATCCAGAATATTGACAGAAACTGGGGTATTGTCTTTTGCAGTTGACTGAAAGTGCAGGGAATAGTTGTTCATGGATTTCGGTAAAAAGGAATTGAAATGCAAAAGTAAACAGGCTCTCCTGTTTCATGAAATTATAATTTCCGCTGAAACTACTTCTTAAAAGCAGGAAAGTAAGACTCTTTTACATAAAGTGGCTCTGAATAAGCAAGGTCGGCAAACTTTTTTTCCAGATACATTTCTTTAGCCATCCGGGCAAGGGTGCCTGCATCGCTCATTGTATCTGAACAGGAAGCATTCTCATTTTTTATAACCTTTTTCAATTTATCAATAGCATTTCCGCAGAATAATATTTTATGCGATTGCAATAAAGAATGAAAACTGCCTTCCTCAACTATCAAAGTATGTGCAGAAGTTTTTTCAGTAAGATCTCTTTTATAGACCGCTGTATAAATCTCCATTCTTCTGGCATCTATGACAGGAACTATCAAGTCAGTTGCTTCTTTCTGAACGGCATATGCCAGCATGTGCAGGCTGTTCACAGTGATGAGAGGAATGTTTAAAGCATAACAAAGTCCCTTTGCGGCTGATAAACCTACCCGCAAACCAGTATATGATCCAGGGCCAATGCTTACAGCGACAGCTTTTATTTCGCTAACGGTAATTTGACTTTTTTTCAAAAGACCATCAATTGCGAGATGCAGCCAGGCGGCATGATCTTTCTGATTTTCACTATATGCTGTTTCAAAAATAATATCGTTTTTCGCAAGGTAAATAGAAGCTCTTTCCATCGCCGTATCAATATTTAGAATAAGACTCATGCCAATGCTTCTTTTTTTAAAAGAGGACAGGGTTCATACCTGCGATTTTCTTTTGAAAGAATCTGTAGCAGGTCATAAATACTCTTCAACCCTATTTTTTCACTCCATTCAAAAGGCCCATAAGGATAATTGGTTCCCAGCTTCATGGCAGTATCGATCTCCTGTTTACTGCTCACTTTTTCCTCAAGAGTGAAGTATGCTTCATTGATAATAGTACTTACGACTCTGGCAGAAATAAATCCCGGAATATCAGGTGTCCATTCTGTTTTTTTTCCGAAAGCTGTAAAAATGTTCTCAGCGATTACTTTAGCATGGTCGGTAGTACTGCTTGCCTCAACGAGAATTCGTTTTAAAAATGTTGGCCATCCGTTGATGCGAACAAAGTTTTCCGGTAAATTTTTCAGTGTAACAGAAACTGAATTAATCATAACTACGGAAGAGGACAAGGATCTTAAAAACTCTACTCTGTTTTTATCAGGGTGAAATAAAAGATCAATAATACAATCTGTTGTGCCAATACTTGCAGGTTCCCGCAACCAGGTTATTTCTGCGGATTCCTGCAGACCTTGCGTCAATAATTCATCTTTAAGGCTGCTATCGGTGATTACCACAATCTTCATAATCCTTTTTTGCAAAGAAAATATATAAAGCTAAATTCGTTCTTCCTAATTTATTAAAACCA
>Ga0233425_10001564_pt1 | contig 50632 bp, 51 predicted proteins | sample Watercolumn_Towu_2_FD_181712 | JGI IMG/M metagenome (GOLD analysis project Ga0233425, IMG submission 181712) | Freshwater microbial communities from Lake Towuti, South Sulawesi, Indonesia - Watercolumn_Towuti2014_140_MG | ecosystem: Environmental > Aquatic > Freshwater > Lake | place...
GGGCGCCGGCAATGTAGAACCACTCTGGATTGTCAACGCCGTTTCCTGCCGCCTGACCCGAACCGCGATTCTCCAACTGGCTGAGCACCCGGACATCGCTTTCATCCAGCGTGCGCGGCTGCCGGTCACGGACCCGTTCGAGTGGGAACGCAGCACGGCCCCGGCCGACCGCATCGGCAAGGGCTGGCACATCACCAAAACCGGCGCGGACAGCGCCTGGACCCTGCTCAGCGTCCGCGGCGACAGTATCACGGTCGGCGTGATTGACACCGGCGTGAACTACAATCACGTGGACCTTGCTTCGCATCTCTGGACTGACCCCAACTATCCGCATCACGGCTGGAACTTCGAGCAGAACAACGACGATCCGATGGACGATCACGGTCACGGCACGTTCATGGCCGGGCTGGTCGCCTCGGACGGCACTGCGGGCGAGACCTGCGGCGTTGCGCCCCGGGCCCAGATTATGGGCTGTCGGGTCGCGGTGACAGTGGACACGATTGCCGAGAATGAGCTCTTCGCCGCAGTCCAGTTCTGTCTTGCTCCGCCCTTGTCACCCGCGCATGGCGCCGACCTGATTCTGATGCCGCTGAGCTGGATGTATTCATGGAACCCGCGCCGGGCATTGTGGCGCCAGACCCTGGCCAATGCTGCGGCGGCCGGACGGCTGATGGTCTGTCCCGGCAGAGGCGGCCTGACCCCGCCTGACGACATCGCGGCCCCGGCCGATTGCCCTCCGCCCTGGCTGCATCCGGCGAATCAGCCCGGCGGGCTCTCGGGTGCGCTGTGCGTCACCGCGGTTGACAACAACGATGTCCGTGCTTCGTTCGCCGCGGTCGGCCCGGTCACCTGGCAGGCAATCGCGCCCTTCAACGACTACACCCACAACCCCGGTCCGGGTCTGATCAAGCCCGACGTCACTGCGCCCGGCGTCAACATGAACTCGCTTTCCAACACCAGCAACAACGGCTACACGAACGGCTGGAGCGGCAATTCGCTTGCCACTTCGATTGCCGCCGGGGTCATGGCGCTGATGCACGCCAAAGCGGGCTCCGGCGCGCTCTCCCCTGCCGCGTCCGACAGCCTGCTCGAGATGACCGTGAAGCCACTCGGCACGCCGCCCAAGAACAACCAGTACGGTACGGGCCGGGTGAGCGCGTATCAGGCGGTGCTCAGCACGCCCTGCAACGGCGTCACCGCACCAGGGCCCGCCGTGCCCGGCCTGACGCCCGAAGGACTGCGCTGCACGCCGAACCCGGTTGTCGTGCGAACCACCATCGGTTACAGCCTGCCCGTGGGCGCGGTGGTCGAACTGGGTCTCTACGACCTGAACGGCCGGCTGGTCCGCATTCTGGCGGCCGGCCTGCAGTCTCCGGGACAACATGAGTACGTCCTCGAGCGCGGCGGCCTCGCGCCGGGAGTCTACTTCTGCACGCTGCAGAACGCAGGGCAGCGGACAACCGCGAGGCTCGTCCTGAATTGAGCGCAATCGAACTGCGGTCGATCGAGTTCGGCTACACCCGAAATCGGGGACTGTCCCCTGATTTCGAGTTCTCGGACTTCTCGCTCGCAATAGCCGAGCGCGAGTTCTTCGGCGTCATCGGCCCGAACGGTTCGGGCAAGACGACCCTGCTCCGCCTGCTCGCGCGCCTGCTGACGCCGCAGGCAGGTGCCATCGAACTCGACGGCCGGCCGCTGGTCGCGTTTGCCCATCGCGAACTGGCCCGTCTCATCGGCTTCATGCCCCAGGAAAATCACTTCGCCTTCGACTTCACGGTCGAGGAAGTCGTAACAATGGGCCGGAGTCCGTTTCTGCGCCGGTTCCAGCGCCCGGGCCGGCTCGACCAGGAGAAGGTCCGCGCCGCGATGGAGTTCACTGATACGTGGTCGTTGCGTGCAAAGGGCATCAATGAGGTCTCGGGCGGCGAACGCCAGCGCGTAGTCCTCGCCCGTACGCTCACGCAGGAACCCCGCATCCTCCTGCTCGATGAGCCGACATCGCACCTCGACATCCGGCATCAGTTGAGCATCCTGGAGATTCTGCGGAAGCTGAACCGGCAGGGCATCACTATCGTCGTGAACCTGCACGACCTGAACCTGGCGAGCCTTGCCTGCTCGCGCCTGCTGTTGCTGGACAAGGGAAAGCCTGTTGCCTGTGCCGCGCCCGAATCAGTGCTGAGGGCAGACCTGATTCGCCAGGTCTATGGCATCGAGCCGATTGTCGAGCAGCACCCTGAGTCCGGGCGACCGCAGATTCTGTTGCCCGAAGTCCGCGCCTAGCTAGCGAGTAACGACGACCTTGGACTCGACCTGCTGCGCGCCGCTGGTCAGACGAGCAAAGTAGACGCCGGGTGCGAGCCCGGTAGAGACTGCCGAGCCGTCGCCTTTCACGGCACCCAGGTCCTGCGCCAGCCGGCCGTTCCGGTCAAAGACCGCAAGATGAGCCGGGTCAGGTGCTGAGTAGGCCAGGGCGACACTCCCGACTGCCGGATTGGACTTCGGGGTCAGACCCAGACGGCTGCCCGGGGTTGCGGCGCGTCGTTCGGTCACGTCGAGTATGGGGTAGGCAGCGCCCATGATTTCCCAGTTGCTGCCGGCCCGGTAGTTCTGCCAGACTATCCAGACCTCGTCGGATGCACTGAAGCACATCTGAGGGTTCAGCGCAAACGAGTCCGTCATAGTCTCAGTGACAAACCACTCGCCGGGCAGGCGGCGCGCGGTCATCAGGGACCAGCGGCCGTTCCAGCGCGACTGCCAGACGATTCTCGGCCGCCCTGATGGTTCGCTGGCCATCGCCGGATGGACATCAAGGCCGGGAATGCTCGAGACGTTCTCGGGCGCAGACCATGTCGAGCCGTTGTAGCAGCTCGTATAGATCTCGCCATTGCCGTCGCCGAAGTCCTGCCAGGCTACCCGCAGCGAATCGCCCTGCGTGCCGGTCGGGTACAGCGCCTTATGCCGCGTGCCCGATACCGGTCCGGACCTGACCCAGCTTGCGCCGTTCCAGTAGCTGCCCCAGATTTCGCTCCGGCCGAGCTCATACCGGGTGTAGAAAACCCAGGCTCGCCCCTGGGCATCGGTCACCGCCGCCGGCCAGCAGTCGTCAGCCGAGTCGTGGGTGACGTTCTGAGGCGCGGACCAGGTCGAACCGTTCCAGTAGCAGGCGAAGATGTCGGGCGAGAAGTCGCGGCGCGATTGCCAGAAACACCAGAGCCGGCCTGAGGAATCACGGGTCAGCGTCGCCTTCATGTCTTCACTCGGGTCTTCGGACATCATCTGCGGTGAGGTCCAGGTGGAGCCGATGTAGCAACTGTAGTAGAGATTGTAGTGATAGCTGTCCTCGAACACCGACCAGACACAGACCGGCCGGCCCTGATTGTCAATCCCAAGCGCGGGATTGTACTCCCAGTAGTAGGCCGTGCCGATGGGCATCGCCGGCGACCAGCCCGGCGACGGTGTGTAGTAGGCGCCGTAGATGTCGAACCGGCCGTTGGCCGGAGTCCGACCCGAGACCCAGACGCACCAGACTTTGCCGTCCGGGGCGCTGATGACTGCCGGGTCGGCATCGGTCTCGGCATTGGCGCCGATGACTTCGAAGTCGGTCGACAAAGGATAGAGGTCAGGGGGCGGGGACCGGCGGCTGACGGCTGACAGCTCACGGCCTACGACTGACGGCTGGGAGTTCCGAAATTGGTGTGCCGGGCTGTTGGCTGTTAGCTGTAAGCCGTAAGCTGCTCCGTGCCTGGGCTTCAGGGTCGGGTCACCGATGAGCGCGAGACCATAGTGCCAGTCCCGGCTCTGTTCACCGTAGGCCGTGAACCACGCCTTAAACGCGTCGCCCACGCAGTTGCCTGAACCGATGCTGGAGTAGAAGGTACTGAAGTAGCCCATCATCGAACCGGTTTTCGTGCTCCCCACTGCGAACAACCCCCAGTCATCATTGAATACTTCCCAGCCCGCCGAGTAGTTCTCCTCGACGAACCGCGCGCCCGAGCAGGCGAACAGGTTGTAGAAGTGACAGCGCGGCTGCAGGGCATACATCTCGCAGTTGAACACCGTACCGGTGTAGTTGCTGCTCGCGGAGCGGAACGTATTACCCCAGGCCGAGGAGTGCGACATCACGTGAATCCACTCATAGCCGTTGACCAGTTCGGTCCGGTAGTTTGGCGCGGTCGTGCGGCTGTCTTCAATCACCGTCACCGACGGGTAGATAGCGGTGAGGCCGCAGTTGCCGGAGCCGGACCAGTCCTCGTCGTTGAAGCAGAGCCCGCGGTCCGGCAGCGCCAATCCGCCGGTGCGGTAGAGGTGGTTCTTGTAGAAATAGCGCTTGAGCAGGCGTACTTCATCATCCCAGGTCAGCGACCGGGTATGGAGCCGGCCGACCCAGATTTCCGGGGCAACATTCCCGGTGTGGTCATCATACAGGCCGTCAAGGTCGCTGTCGAGAAACGTGCCGTTGAGGTCGGCGAAGTACAGGTCGCACGGGAATTCCTCGGGCGCGCTGCCGCCCCAGTCGTCTTCGTACCAGGCAACCGGTAGTTCGCCCACCAGCAGGACCCCTTTGAGGTCGGCAATGCCCTGCAACAGCGTGCGCAACACCGCTGGACTGCTGCCGCGCACGGTGTCAATCCGGACCGTATAGCCCGCTGCCACCAGGTCGCCGGTGTACTGCGCCAGTTCGCTCCCCAGGTCCGGGTAGACTTCGGCATTCACCGCCACTTCCACAACATTCGAGAACCCGGTCTGGAGCACCTTGCCGGTGTGCGTGACTTCGTCCCGCGCCACGTTCTTCGTGGCCCACGCCTTGTACCCGGTCGGCTGCCGCCCCAGCGGGTCAGTCCACTCCAGCCGCTTCAAACCCGGGGCAGTCCATGCCAGGGAAACCAGGCCAATCACGCACACCGCGATAGCCGATAGGCTGTAACCGATAGGCGACCGAACCGGTTCACCTTGCATTTTGCACTCTGCATTCTGCATTTTGAATTCCCCAGGCATCATGTCCGGTTCTTCCGGTAGAAGTCATAGGTCAGCGGCTCGCCCGGGTTCAGCACGTCACCCTGAACGACGTCGCAGACGAAGATCATGTGCGTGCCGCAGTCAACACAGCTCGGCACAATCACCCGGCAGTCCATGAATGACAGCGCGTCGGGCAGTATCGGACTCCCGGTCTCCCGGGTTTCGAACTTCACGAAGGCGAACTTGTCAACTTTGCGGCCGCTCTGCAGTCCGAAGTGTTTGACGTGCGGAATCTGGTCCTGCCGGAGCACATTCACCGCCAGCACTCCGCTTGACTTGATGAACTCATGCGTGTAGTTGCTCTTGTTGATGCCCACCGCAATCCGGCGCGGCGAGTTCGTAATCTGGAACATCGAGTTGCCGCATTGAGCATTCACCTTCTCGCCCGTCCGCGAGGAGACAATATACAGACCGTAGGTTATCGTATTGAGAGCTGCGATTGTCTTCTTGTCTTGTTCAGTCATGATCCAGTATAGTGAGCATCTCGAAAAGGGTCAATAGCACGCCGCCGAACGCGCGGCTAGGGGATTTGAACCAGCAGCAGGGCCGTGACGGTCAGAATCAGGCCCGCGATGCTCCACCGGTCCAGGGGCTCCTTCCAGATCACCCGGCCCAGCACGGCGATTATCGCGACCTCGGCCGCAGCCGAAGCCGGAAAGGCCAGCGGCCCGGCGATCAGCCCCAACGCCAGAACCATGAATACCGAGGAACCCAAGTTCACGGTACCCAGCAGAGCGCCCCATTCGAGACTTGCCCGGTCCGTCCGCTCCCTGCGAATGTAGTAGAGCACCGACGCAGCCACAAAGGCCGCTGCGAAGAGCAGCACCTGGAAGTGCAGGTTCTCCTGCATCGGGCAAAGCTTCTGGAACAACTTCGAACTGAGAGCAGCAGCCCCGGAGACCATAAACAGCAGTAGCAGAAGGAGTTGCCTGCCGGGCCGCGAATCGGCACTCAAGGACCGGTCGACGGATGCCGGTCGGCGGCCAGTGACCAGCAAGGCCGCAACCCCGAGTAGAATGCCCAGGCTCTGGTGCCAGCGCGGGATTTCCTGCCAGACAAGCATCGAGAACAGAATCGGGATGATGACCGAGATACGCGTGAATCCCACCGTGAGTGCGATTCCCCGGTCCTGGATCGCCCGGAACCAGATCACCAGCGCCGCGACATAGCTGACGCCCCCCAGCAGGGCTATCCAGAGCGTATTCTTGGATATGGAGACCTCGGGTCGGGCAATCAACAGCAGAAAGGCCAGAATCGCCGCCACCGCATAGTTCACCCGGACAAGACCGAGCCAGTTGACGCCCCTCCGGTCGGAATACTTGACAATAATCGCCAGAGCGACCGAACAGACGACCTTCAGAGTAAGAAACACCACCGGCTAGTATCCTCAACCCGGTCGCCAGGTCAAGAGGACACAACTCACTGGTAAACGTCCGTTGTGAAAACCGCCGGATTTCGGGTTGACTTGCCGACTTGGCCACGCTATAGTCTTGTCAATGCTGGGAAGCGTGCATCTGTTGCTGTCGCTGGGAAAGCGAAATCAGCTTGTCCGAGTCACAATTCCGGCCTTGGTCGCCCGGGCTGCGATTGCGTTTGCCGTCGCACTGCCGCTGGTTCTGGGTTTCCTGGCGATTGACCACAGCCGCCGGACGGTTGATCGACGCCGTCTAGCCTCTCTGGCCTCTGAAAACGCCGGTCTCCGAGCCCGGATGGATGGCTATGCTCGCAGCGTCGACAGCCTGCGTGCTCAAGTCAGCAGCCTGGCCCTGCTGGACGCCCAGCTCAGGCTATCCGCTGACATGCCCCTGGTCCCCCGCGACGTTCGGGCGATGGGCATCGGCGGCGGTACGGTCGGCAGCAGCGAACCCGGTGCCGAACTCGAGAACTCAATTGACTGGCTGCTTGAGCAGGCAAGATTCCAGCGAACGAGCTTCTATGACATCGCCTGCAATCTCGAAAAGCAGGCGGCGCTGCAAACCGGCACACCCTCAATCATGCCCACTTCCGGCTGGATAACCAGCTATTTCGGGCTCCGGCGCGACCCGTTCACCGGTCGTTCGAACATGCATGAGGGACTGGATGTTGTCGGGATTCCAGGACAGCCGATAGTCGCGACGGCTGCGGGCACAGCGGTTATCGCCGGCTGGTACCAGAACTGGGGTCAGGTCGTTGAGCTGGACCACGGCAAAGGACTTCACTCCTTCTATGCCCACAACTCAGCGGTGAAAGTCAAGGTCGGTGAACAGGTCAAGCGCGGCCAGACCATCGCCCTGCTCGGCAGCACCGGCCGCAGCACCGGCAACCATTGCCACTACGGCATCAAGCGGAACGGCAACTGGGTTGACCCCCGCAAATACATCCTCTCGGACCTGAACCAGACCTACTAGTTCGTTTCAGCGCCCCTTCGCAAATACCACCGGGTGCTTCTCGAAGATGACGTCCTTGCCGGACTTGTACTCACAGACCACCACATAGATACCGACCGGAAGTAGCCCGTCGTCCCGGTCCACGCCACCCCAATACAGCATCCCGTCCTTGGATTCCGGCTTGCCGTCATGTATCCTCGCCCGCTCCCGCGCATTCAGGTCATAGACCGTGACGCGCAGGCTGCCGCCGGCGCTCGGCAGGCTGTAGGCAATTCCCAGGCTCTCGGGGTAGCTTGACAGACCTGGCCCGAACTGGTCGGTCTGAAGGCAGAAGTGCCGCGCGGGCGGGAGCATCTCGAGCCGGACACGCTGGACGTTGTCACTGCTGTCCTGGTCGCCGGCACAGACGACACGAGCGATGAGGTCATAGACGCCGTGCTCGGGATTCGACCAGATGCAGGTCAGCGTGTCCTCTTCGCCCCTCTCCAGTTCTTCCCCGACAAACCGCCCCAGCGACTCTCCCCCATCCTCCCGCCGGTTCTCATTCAAGTCACGAAAGACCTGGACCATCCAGTCGGCTACCGCCACCCGACCGGCATTGGCGACGCGTACCCGAATTGTCTCGGCAACTCCGGGAACGAACGAAACCGGGTAGCAGAGGATTTCGCGGCAGGAGAGGTTCTTGAGTGACGAGATGATGTTCGCGCGTCCCGGTGTGCATCCGTCAGGGTCAATGCTCCTGACCCACGAAGTATCATCATCCGGCGCGCCCGGCTCGACCCGTTCCCAGGCCACGCCGTCACCAGCATCGCTCGGCCCGCCGGGCCAGGTTCCGAACGTACTGACGTCTGAGGAATCAGGAGACCAGATCATCACCGGGTCGTTCAACGCAAGGCCGTTGCCAATGGTCGAGTTACCCACGCGCATTACCAGCACACGGTCCGGCAACCGGTAGGGCTGGACATGTCCTCCTTCGGGCGCGGTGTCGGTGTACTCCGGATCGAGAATCAGCGCGAACGAACGCGGGGGCAACCGCGTCGTCCCGGTGCGCACATGGGGATATTGGTTGCGAACCAGCGTGTCTGTCCAGGCCGCGAGCGAGTCAACGTCGTCAAAGTCGGTCAGGTGCCAACCCTGCAGGTCAACCGTGTCGTCCGACACGTTGTACAGCTCCACGAACTCGTTCCGGTCTTCCGGATAGTGCGCGTGGCTGTCCGGCCCCTTCGGGTTCGCCATCACCTCATTGACGACCACGCGCGATTGGATACCCAACAGCAGCGCAATGAGAACCGTCTCGACCACCCGACAACATAGAGATAATCCGCAGCGTGTCAAGAGGGAATGCCCGATGCCCTTGACCATCGTCATAATATCGCTATATTTGATGCTCGCTTGAAAGGAGATACGGAATGAAGAAACTCGCTCTGCTGCTCGCCGTGCTCGCACTGGGACTTGCATCTGCCCAGCCGGCGACCACGGCCACCGCCGCCGGGAATCCAGGGCCGAAACCGGTTCCCTGGCTGACGTTCGACGTAAAGGACTTCGGCAAGATTGTCGTTGAGCTCTCGCCGGACATTGCCCCGCTGAACGTGAAGAACGTGGAAACGCTCGCGGCGAAGGGATTCTACAATGGCCTGACGTTCCATCGCGTGATTGAGGGATTCATGATTCAGGGCGGCGACCCGACCGGCACCGGTATGGGCGGACCGGACTACACCGTCCCGGCCGAGATCAAACTGAGCAACGTGCGCGGCGCGATGGCGATGGCCCGCACCGGCGATGAAGTGAACCCGCAGCGCGCCTCATCCAGTTGCCAGTTCTACATCGTTCACAAGGACGCGAAGTTCCTCGACGGCGCCTATACCGTTATCGGCATGACGCGCGAGGGCATGGACGTCGTAGACAGGATTGCCGCGGTCCAGCGCGACTACGCCGACAAGCCGCTCACCCCGGTCATCATGCAGAAGGTAACCGTCGAGCTGCGCGAGCCATACCGCGAGCCGCCGCCGCCGAGGTTTGAGGGCCAGCTGTTCCTGACGGTTGACTTCAAGGGCTACGGCAAGGTCAAAGTTGAGCTCTACCCGGACGACGCGCCGAAGAACGTCAAGAGCATCAGCGACTTTGCCGAGACCGGATTCTACGACAGCACCACAGTCCGCGAGATCGTTGCCGGCGGCTATATCCAGCTTGGCGACAAGCGCAGCGAGGTCGGCCGGTGCAGCGGCGGCGGTTGCGGCGGCTGCGGTACCGTCCCGGCCGAATTCAAACGCAAGCACGTGCGAGGCGCGGTCGGGGTCGGAAAGGCCCTCAACCAGAAGAAGCCCGCGACCGCCTGCGAGTTCTACTTCTGCCTGGCTGACCAGCCGCTGCTCGACGAAGCCGGCTACACCGTCATCGGCCAGGTAGTTGGTGATGGAATGAAGGTCCTCGACAAAATCGCGAAAGCGAAACTCGATGCCAACCGGAAACCGAAGACGCCGATCCTCATCAGCAAGGTCACGCTCGAGCACGTCAAGCCTGACAGCAAGGACAACTGATGGGCTTCCTGAACATCGATTTTCAGGACCTCGGCAAGGTCCGGATTGAACTCTTCGCACAGGACGCGCCGAAGAACGTCGCGAATGTCGAAGGTCTTGTGCGCAAGGGCTTCTACGACGGCCTGACAATCCACCGAGTGATACCCGGCTTCGTGATTCAGGGCGGCGACCCGAAGGGCAACGGCACCGGCGGCCCGGACTACACCGTGCCTGCGGAGATCAAGCGAAAGCACGCCCGCGGCGCGGTCGCGATGGCCCGTACCGGCGACTCCGTGAACCCGAAGAAGGAATCATCGAGCTGCCAGTTTTACATCTGCCTGAAAGACCTGCCCAATTTGGATGCCGCGGGCTACACGGTCATCGGCCAGGTCGCTGAAGGGATGGCGGTGGTGGACAAGATCGCCCAGGTCCCGACCAACGCTCAGGACCGCCCGCTCAAACCGGTGGTCATGACCAGAGTGACGCTAGAATAGCCCGGCACCACGGTTCAATTCCCGGCGGGTCTGAGCACAGGCCCGCCGGCCGCTTCTCCCCTTGACAAATCGGCCGCCCCGGCCTAGCATACGTCATCGGAAGGGAGAAACCATGCACAAGAGCCCTGCATTTGAAGACCTCTTCTTGACCGTACTTGCCGGCATCCTGCTCACGGCACCGGCGGTCCTGCCGGCCTCGATTCCCGCTGACAGTCTCCGCCCGGCTCCAACTCCGCAACTCGGCAACTCGGAAAGCAAGCTGGGCATCTACGCCGCCGAGTTTGGCGCGGCGCTGGGCGGGAGTGTCTGTTGCGGCGGCGCAACCGTCGGACTGGGTACAGTCGCTCTGATCATGGCACTCGGTCAAGCCTTCAACGAAGAACCTCCAAGATGGGAGACAGGGGCGATACTCGTGGGCGCGCTGACGACGGCGGGTCTGCTCCCGGCAGTGTCGGCCGCCGGTGCCTGGCAGGTCGGACGCCGGTACGACCCGGGCGGTTCCTATCTTGGCGCTCTCACCGGTTCCGTGCTTGGCTGCGGCGTCGGAATCGGCACCGGCTTCGGCATCCGCGCCCTGGCCGGGGATCCGAGCTTCTGGTACTTCGCCATACCCACGGTCCTGGGCGCCGCTGCCGGTTCGGTAGTGGGCTATGACCTGTCGCGCGGATTCGAGCGCCGCTGGGCGCCGCCCACGGCGGCAATGGAAGTGAAACGCCTGCACGCGGGCCGCAGCGAACCGCGCCTGAGGATGAATCTGCTGGCGGCCCGGTTCTAGTTCGGCTGCACGCGGTCCAGCTTGTCCTGCATCGTCTGGACCTTGTCGCGCCGGTCATCAATCTTGATGGTGGTCATGAGTCGCCCGGCGCCGAGTCGGAAGCAAGCCTCGTGCATCTGCCGGATGACATCGAGCACCGCGTCCCAGTCGCCTTCGATACTGGTCCCCATCGGCCCAGTCTGGTGCTTCAGTCCGCTGGCCCGGAGAATCCCGATTGCCTCGCGCACATACCGGCTGACGCTGGCATTGCCGGTGCCAACCGGCACGATGCTGACGTCGACAATCACGCGACCTGCTTCTTGAGCTGCTGCAGCTCTAGATCATGTGCCTTCGCCCGTTGGCCCAGGAACTCGAAGTGCTCACCGTAGCGGGTGTCCCCCAGATCCTGGCGGGTCTGCTCGACCAGCGGCTTCAGCTTCGCCCAGACCCTGACGGCATCCAACCCGATGTTGTCGAGCACCACATCTTCATTCACGAACCGCTTTTCAATCATGATGCCGGCTTGTTCGAAGAACGCGATCAGCAGGCCGGGGAAGTCGCTCCGCTCGGCCTCCGGCTGGTTCCGGTAGGCGCTGTAGTCGAATGCGCTGTTCACCCAGCGCATCGCCTCGCGCATCCGATTGGATTCGGCCCACTCGAACATCCGCATCGTCACCTCGACGTTGCGGCTCTTGGTCATGTGCCGGATCTGGTAGAGAATAAACAGCGCCGTGACCCAGAACGCCAGCATCGAACCGAGCGTGGCAATCAGCATCCAGTTCATGGCTGAGCGACCGGCCTATTCCGCGGAGAACGAGAACCGCTCGAACCGGTCCTTCTTCACCTTGCACACCGGGCAGACTTCCGGCGGCTGTTCCCGGGCACAAAGATAGCCGCAGACCCGGCACCGCCAGACCGGCAGGAGCGTCTTCACCGTCCGACCCGGCGCGACTTCCTTTGATGCCGGCAGAAAGCCGGTCAGGACATACTCGGCCGGCCGTCGCTCAGGCACGACCTGGGGCTTGACCGTCCCGTCAATCAACCCCTTGCTGACGTATAACCCGCAGTAGCATGCGCCATAGTCAGCCAGGTCCGGGTCCCGGTAGTCACAGGGGCAGACTAGGTCCAGGTCCCTTTCCTTTTCGCCGAACGCCAGCCGGCACGGACACATCATGTATCCGTAGCGTCCCTGGTTCTTGGCCAGCCCAGCCACCAGTGACAGGGTCAGGTCCCGGTCCGGGTTCAGGTGATAGCCACCGGCCTCGGCTTCGCGGCCGAGTCGCTCATGCAGGGCAATGACCTCAGGCGTATGCCCGCTCTCACCGTTCACAGCTTCAGCAGCTTCCTGATGCGCTGTTCGTCGAACCCGACCACGATGTCATCGCTGATTAGAATCGTGGGGAACGAGCCATGAGGATTCAACCTGGACACCTCGGCCATCACCTTCCGCTTCTCCTCGCCGGTCAGCTCATCCACGTCGCAGTACTCGTACTCGACCTTGCCGTGGTTCAGCAGGTCTTTGGTCCGCCGGCACCAGCCGCAGGTCGAGAGCGCATACACCAGCACCTTCTTGTCCTTCTTCTCACCCTTGACCTTGGTCATTGCCATTTCGCCTCCTTCATCGCCAGTTACTACCTGCGAATGACGAATCACGATTGTGAATCATCATCCTGCATCTCTTCCTCATCTCATTCGTCATTCTGCATTCACTGGTCATTTGTCATCCTCCGAGAGGGAGCCGCCCCGGCATGGGGTCCAGTCAATGAAGGTGGCTTGTGGCCATATCAGGCCGGTCTACCATCGCCGAGGCGCGACTCCAATTACCGCACCGCTGCGGAATCGCTACTTCCGCCGCATCACCTGCTCGCAGCAGATCAGCCGGCGCGCGTTCGCGAGCCCCTGCGCAACCGTCACTTCCAGCCCGCAATCGCGGCAGAAAAAGACCCGTGCTTCGGGTTTCGCGGCTCGCCGTCTGCCGGTCTTCACGGCAGGCTTCTTCTTCGACGCCATGCTCCGAGTCTATTCCTCGACCTTCTCGAACTGGTCCTTCGGTGCGCCGCACTCGGGACAGACCCAGTCTTCCGGCAGGTCATCGAACAGCGTCCCGGCCTCCACACCATTGGCCGGGTCGCCCTGCGCCGGGTCATAGACATAGCCGCATACCATACACCGCCACTTTTCCATCATTCTCCTCCTGTTCTTGACAGCCTGTTGAACATGTCTCGGAAACTACTGAAACCCGCGTGACTTGTCAAGTCCGGGCTACCTGGCCGGAGCTGCATTTTCCCCGCAGTGCGGACAGCAGCGGGCGCTCTCGGCCCGGGGTTTGCCGCATTTCGGACAAGGCTCCAGTTTCACACGACACGGCTGACAGACGAATGAGTCGTCGGCAACCGGGGCGTCGCAGTACGGGCACTTGCACGCGTTGTCGCTCTTTTTCATGATGCCTTCTTTCGCTGAGAGTCTTCGATTGCCTTGTGCAGGGCGTCGGCGCCGAGGTTCGAACAGTGCAGCTTGTTCTGGGGCAGCCCGCCCAACTCCTGCGCGACCATCGCGTTGGTGATCTTCAGCGCTTCTTCAATCGTCTTGCCGGTGGCCATCTCGCTCACCATGCTCGACACGGCAATTGCCGCTCCGCAACCGAAGGTCTTGAACTTGACGTCCTTCAGCCGGCCATCCTCGACCTTGACGTAGAACGTCATCATGTCGCCGCAGACCGGGTTGCCGACTTCGCCGATGCCATCGGCATTCTCGATTTCACCCACGTTCCTGGGATTCCGGAAGTGGTCCATCACTCGTTCACTATACATGACATTCCTTTTCCTTACTCAGACTCTCCGCGTAGCCTGCCGGGTCCTTCTGAAATCGCGCATAGAGCGGCGACATCCGGCGCAGCCGCTCGACAATCCCGGGCAGCGCCTCAAGCAACCGGGCAACATCATCGTCGGTGTTCTCGGGACTCAGGGTGAGCATCAGTGAACCCTGGGCCAATGAGTGCGGCATCCCCATCGCCAGCAGGACGTGCGACGCCTTCAGCGACTTCGAGGTGCAGGCCGACCCGGATGCCACGGAAATCCCGGCATCATCCAGGAACAGCAGCATCGCCTCACCCTCGATGAACTCAATGCAGAAACTCGCGTGCCCGGGCAGGCGCTGCGTCGGATGCCCGGTCAGATAGCTGCGTTGGACCCTCGGCGGCAACTCGCGGATGAGCCGGTCGCGCAGTGTAGTCAGCGCCACGGCCCGGGATGCTATCTCGACCTTCGCCAGCTCGGCCGCCCTGCCCAACCCGACGATTGCCGGCAGGTTCTCGCTACCGGCCCGCCGGCCGTTCTCCTGATTGCCGCCCTCGACTTGCGATGGCAGGCGCAGGCCCTTGCGCACAAACAGCGCAGCTGCACCCTTGGGTCCGCCGAAGGTCTGGGCCGCCAATGTCAGAGAATCGATACCCCACGCCCGGACATCAATCGGAATCACGCCACAGGCCGCCACCGCGTCGGTATGGAACAGGGTTCCGGCCTCCCGGCAGACCCCGGCAATCTCGGCCAGCGGCTGAATCGTACCGACTTCATTGTTCGCGGCCATCACCGAAACCAGAATCGTGTCCTTCCGGATTGCGGCCTTGACCGCCGCCGGGTCCACCAGCCCCTTATCGTCCACCGGTACCTCGGTTAGTTCATAGCCGTGCCGGCCCAGCGTCCGGGCCGGGCCCTGAACCGAGACATGCTCGACTGCTGAAATGACGATGTGCCGGCCCTTGTCCGAGCGGGCCGCGGCGATTCCCTTCAGGGCCAGGTTGTTGCCCTCGCTGCCTGAGGCCGTGAACGTAATCTCCTCCGGCTCGGCATTGACCAGCCCGGCCACCTGCTGCCGACTCAGGTCCAGCGCCGTCTTCGCCTTGTCGCCCTCGCGGTAGAAGCTCTGGGGATTGCCGAACTGCTCCCGGAAAAACGGCAGCATCGCGTCCAGAACCCTCGAGTCAACCGGCGTTCCGGCCGCATGGTCGAAATAGGCCCGCTTCATGGCCAGTTACGACTCACGAATGACGATTGTCGATTCTCCATTGGTCATTCCAGATTCGGCATTCGTCATTCCGCCTCAGCCGCCGACATGCTCCATCGAGAACTTCTTGTAGCTCGAGAACCGGTCGAACTCGGCCATCAGGTCGTACTCGGCCTTGAGCAGAAAGTAGTGCCCGCGCTCCATCCCGCTCAGATACGTGAGCAGCCGACGACCCGACTGGGATTCCGACTGCTCGGCCGCCTCGGCGTAGAACTTCTCCGCGCCCTGCTCGGCCTCCATCGCCAACTCGAAGAGCTTCGACAGCGGCGCGTCCCTGTCCGCCGCCGCGGTCAACCTGGGCGCCAGTCCTTTGGCCGGCAATTCCAGCTTGATGTCCGGGTATTCCTTCCGGTACATCTCTTCCAGCAGCGCGCGGTGTTTCCGCTCCTCATTGCGCAGGAAACGAAGCTTCTGCTTCCCGTCTTTGGATTCGACCATCTCGGCCATCTTCTGGTACGCCCGGGCGGCGTCAATTTCGGACCGGATTGCGACCCCGAAAATCTCCAGCGCATTCAACTTCACCGTCATCAGTTGCTCCTCTCTACTCAATCTCCAGCGAGAATTCTCTCAGCCCCAGCCAAAACCCGGTATTGCCGATAGCGTCAATCTCGGCCTGAATCAGTCCGTAGTGCGCTTCTTCCATCTCGGCCAGCCTGAGGTACATCTCCCGCGCCTTCCGGTCGGTGCTCAGCTTCGCCTGGTCGGCATAGAAGTCATGGGCGCGCTTCTCCAGCGCCAGCGCGGTGTGCAGGGCGGTCACCTGGTCCTGCCCGCTCGTCCCGCGAATCTTGACGTCCTTCTCCCCCAGCCGGGGCACAATCATCTCGACGTCCGACAGTTGGATTTCAATCTTCAGCCAGTCGCCGCACTCCTGCAGGCTCTGCGACTGCCGCTCAAGGATGTTCAGGTGCTCCAGCTCGTCCGCGGCGAGCCGCATGAACATGTTCTTGCCCGATGCGTCGTCGGTCTTCAGCCCGAACTCGAGGTAGTTCTTGAGGCTCTTCTTCTCGGCCGCAATCGCCGTCTTCAGGGCCTTGCGCGCCTTCGCCTCGCTATCCATCACTTCCCGCGCCTTCCCGCCATCATCTCGGACAGCAGCCGGATGTGCTGCCGCTCCTGCCGGGCAATCTCCTCGACCATTCCGCGATGCGGTTCCGCAACCAGCCGGGCGGTCTCCAGGTAGAATAGCAGGGTTTCCTTCTCAAACTGGAGCGCGGATTCCAGTGCCTCGGCTTCATCCTTCGCCGCCCTGGCCAGCGCCAGCGCCTTGTCCGGCCCCAGGAAGAAGCGCGAATCGGTAATCACCTTCAGATACGCGGTCAGCTCATCCCAGTCGTGAGGGAGCTCGGCCGGATTCGCGTTGACCTTGTCGTACAGCCCGGCGAAAATCCGCTCGTGTTTCACTTCTTCGCTGCCCAGGAATCGGAACAGCTCTTTGACGACCGGTGAAACCGCGTTCTTCGCCGCCGCCTCATAGTACTGCCGGCCTGCTCTCTCGGTCTCAACCGCCATTCCGACCACTTCGGCCGGAGACAGAAATGTCGCCATCTAGACTCCTTCCTCCACCCGAATGCCGCCGCTCTCGGCCCGCCGCGCGCTCAGCATCGCCTGAATCTCCCGGACATGCTCCTCCTCCTGCTGAATCATCCTCTGCACCAGGACGCGGTCTTTCTCCTGCACGAGCCCGAACAGCTTCAGCCAGAACAGCATCGCGTCGCGCTCGAACTGCAGCGCCAGGCTAAGCACCTCAATCGGCGTGGTGGCCGCCCGCGCCCGCCGGATTCCGGCCTGCGGGCCCTCGAACACAACCGACTTCATGATAACGTCAATGTACGCCTGGTCTTCGGGCGAAGGGTCCGGCATGGTCTCCGGGTTCATTTCCACTTCCCGGAACATCTGCGAGAATATGCCGACATGGTCGCCTTCGTCATTCGCCAGGTAATCCAGAAGCTTCGCCAGCTCCGGGTCGCTGGTCGCGGACTTCATTACCCGGTAGCTCTCCATCCCGGTCTGCTCGACCTCCAGCGCAATCCGCACAATATCCCGGGCCGTCAGTTTTTGATTCACGTTCACCGTCCCTCGCGTTCCTGCCCCGCCCGGCCGGGTCCGGCTTTCACTGCTACCACCCGACCCCGCTCTGGTCCTGAACCTGCCGGCCCAGGAACCGCGCCCCGAGCCTGGAAATATGCTCCTCCTCCTGCTTAATCAGGCGCTGGACCAGCGGCCGGTCCTGGGGCCGCGCCAGCGAGAACAGCTTCAGCCAGAAGAGCATCGCATCGCGCTCGAACTGCAGGGCGAACTTCACCATCTCTTCCGGCGTGCGCGCCTTCTGCGCAAGCTGCAGACCGGCTTCCGGTCCATCGAACACGACCGACTTCATCAGCGTCTGCAGGTAGCCCTGGTCGGCGGGCTCCGGGTCGGGCATAGTCTCGGGATGGCACGAGACATCCGCGAAAATCTCCTTGAACGTAGTCACGTGCGCGGCCTCGTCCTTCACAAGGTAGTCCAGCAGGCTCACCATGTCCGGTTCGGTGGCCCGCTTCTTCATCTCCTCATAGCACTTCACTCCGGTCTCTTCGACCCGCACCGCGATACTCACAAGGTCACATGCAGTTATCTTGTTCTCTTTTGACACTCTCTTCCTCCATATCCTGCTGAAGCTAGATTATAGACCTTCCCGGCCCCTGCCCCGGTGCGGCAAATCCGGTCGAGGTTCATCGGTTCTTCATTCCCGGCTCTCGGTTTTTCGTGTCTTGGCGGTAAACAGCGTTTCGGGTTTGGCTCATTCGGGCTTGTTTCGGGTTTCGATATTCGGATTCAGGACTTGTGACCTCCGGGCAACGAACGTCGTCTCATACTCCCCTTCCCGCGGCTCAACGTCAAAGCCCAGTTGCATCAACAGGTCCGGCACGCGGAGAAAATCCCCGCCCACCTCCTCGTGACTTCCGCCTTCGCCTCGATGGACCCGGCGCATCAACTCCAGTCCGCGCTCATTGAAATCGGCAATCACCATCCGACGGCGGCAGACCCGTGCCATCTCAGTCAGCACCGCATCGGCCTGTTTCAGATGGTGGAAGGTGGCGCTGGAAACGACCAGCGCAAACTCGCGGTCCCGAAACGGCAGGTGCTGCGCATCTACGGTCATGAAATCTACCTGCGCCTTCTGGTTCACGAACCGCAGCGCCAGTTGCACCCTCCCTTGCGCAACGGCATCGGTGTCAACCGAAACCAGCCGAATTCGCTGTTCAGCCAGTCGCAGAGTCAGCCCGCCGTTGCCGGTCCCGACCTCCAGCACCTGCTTCGGCAGGGGCCTCGCGTGCGAAACCACCCGACCTCGCTCCTCGAAGACATCATAGCCCAGTCCCCGGAACATCGCCAGCCGCTGGTCCATCGCCACCCGGTTCTCGAACGCCCGGCGGGCAGTATCGTCCCGCAGCGTCCCGGGAATCAATTCCTTCAGTACCACGCGATAGGCCGGATGATAGTGCTGCACAAACCAGTCCGAATGATGGAGCGGCGGATAGTTCCGCAACGCATAGCGGGCGCCAAGTCGCAGCATCGCGTTGCTCAGGAACGGCACCCGCTTCCTGAGCCAGTTCGCGGTCAGCTTCACCCGTTCGGTCATCAATTGCGGTGTGCCCTTCACCGCTCGCGCCGTCTCGGCCAGCGCCGGCAGGAGGTCGGCCACATCCCGCGCGACCCGGGCATAGGGCCGCAGGTTCAGCCGCACCAGCCGCCCGTCTTCATCCAGCGGGTCAATCAGGTTCTCGTGAAACCGAACCCGCACCAGCGGCGCCGACTCCCGGCGCAACATCTCGACCCGTGCGGCCTCGCTCCCGGGCGGGTCGAGCTGGAACAGGTGCCCGATGCCAAAGACACTCTGGTACAGCAGCTTGTACCACTCGGCGGTGTCCATGCCGGGATAGGACAGGTAGTGCCAGTCCAGAGTCTGCTCGAATGATGGTTTCACGACTCACAATAACCGGAAATCCGCACAAGTCAAGCACGCAGGAACCGAGTCCGGCCCGATGTCCATGCACCGCCGGACTCGAGAGAACTCGGCAGCACTTCGGACTTGACTCGATGACAGGCAGCCTATTCCGGGCACGCCCGGCCGGGCATCAGTTCCCCACCCCCATCCACTTTATTGCGTCGCGAAGCGGCGCTTCGGGAATCGTGTGCCCGCCCTTGAACCCGATGAACGTGACCTTGAAGCCCTTCCGCTTCAGAAACTCCCGCGCGTCAGCGCCGTACTTCGGCACGACCACGCGGTCCTCGCTGCCGTGCGAGGAAAACACGGGCAAACCCCTGGCCGCCTGCAGCTCAGCCGGGCTGAACCTCAGCGTGTCGAACCCGCCGCCGAAACCGATGATGCCCTTGAACAGGTCGTGATGCCGGATGCCGGTCACATAAGCCAGACCGCAACCCTGCGAAAAGCCCAGCAACCAGGTGCCGCTCACATGGTACTGCGCTGTCAACCGGCGACATGCCTCAGCGACGAAATCGGACGACAGGTCCGACGACCGCCGTGCCACCGTCGAATCAGACTCATTCCAGGTGGTCCATGAATAACCCGGCTCGCTCCCGGCCGACATCGCATAGGGCGCCTGCAACACCGCGAATATGAGCTGCGGCTTCCCGGCGCGCTCGTACAACCGGGCAAATCCCTCCGGATTCGCTCCGTAGCCGTGCAGGCCGATCAGCAAAGGATGGGTCTTTGTCGAGTCGAAACCATCGGGCAGGCGCACATAGCAGTTCTGGAAAGTCTCGGCGCTCACGGCCAGCGGCTTGCCCTTCATCGCGGCGGCGCGTTTCGCTCCTGCCTCCGAGCTCTCGACCGCAACCGCAAAGACCGGGCTGGCGCGGACTGAATCGAAATCCGGGTCCTGGCGCACATGCTCGATGTCATCGAAACCGGCCCGGACCGCGCGCTTGAGATATTTCGCAGCCAGCGTGTCCTTCTTCAGCAGGCCATAGCAACAGGCCAGGTTGTAGATGTCGCTCGCGCTGGTGATGTCATGCTCCAGCGCCGCGAGGTAGAACCGGGCGGCTTCTTCGTAGCGAGCGGACTGGTAGGCGCTGTTTGCCGCGCGGCGCATCGAGTCCAGCGGAAAGTCAAGAAAGTCGCCGGCGCTCGGGGCCAGCGCGTTGATTGCCGGTTGCGCGGCCAGCAGACCGAAGACCGCCAGCGCCAGCATACCGACAAAGACCAGCACGACACCCAGACAACCCTTCTTCTTCGCCAACTGCAGTTCGGGCTCAGGCCTGGCATTCGCCCGGGCGTCGGCCCCTTCGTTAAGGTCCAGTGTTGTTCCAAAGCAGAGCCGGCACACCCGCTCGCGGGCGACATAGCACGCACCGCAGGCATTCCGGCCGCAGGTTCGGCAGTTGTTCTGACCGAGACCGGTGGTTACGGGTTTTCCGCAGATATCGCACTTCGGCGCTGAGGACGACGTCCTGGGCGCGGCACTCGCGGCCGGGCGCGGCGCGCTCCCGTTCCGGGCCTTCGCGCCTGCCGGACTCTCGAATGCCGAAGCCGCCTGAACCGGCTCAAAGACCTCACCGCCGCACTTCGGGCATTTCAAAGCCCTGATATCAACTACCGCACCGCATTCACAACACTTCTTCTTCATAACTGTCTTACACTCCCTGGGTTCTGTTCTCATCCGGTCCATGTTCCGTACCGGACACTCCTCAGCGCCGATTCTCCGGTCAGGACCGGTCCAACGTGCCAGCATGATACATCACAAGACCGTCCTGTCAAGCGTGGCATTCTCCTGAAGGCCAACCACAGATGAACGCGAAGCCAGGAGAGCCAACAACTGACTGCTCACAGCCGACGGCTGACGGCCTCGTTCGGATTCTGGGCTTAGGACCTGATGCCTTGATCGGAGTTTGGTGCCTGGTCTCTTTCTGCTCACTACTCACCACTCACTCGCCCGGTGATGAGTATCCGACGGTCAGTGGCGTGCAATCAGCCGTTCGTACTCGTCGTGAGAGCCAATCCAGACCCAAATCAGGTCCTCATCGTCTACGACCGCCAGCGCCCGGTGGGCGTCATCTACGCGGGCTGACCAGAATGCGCCTATCTTCTTGAAGTGAGCGATGGATGGTCTGGATTGTCGCGCAGGAGCGCGAACGAGTTGTCGGCGCGCAACCGCACTCGCGGAGGCAGCCGGTCAAGGAGTTGTCGAAACCGCCGAGTCTTATGGTGCTTCAGTCGCACCGCAGCTTGCCCGAGTCCTTCTCGCCGCGGGCTTCCCGGACCAGGAAGTCGAGCCTGCCTGCTGCCGAATCAGCCTCGATTTGCCGGTCCCAGAGCGCCCAGTCGCGCTCCAGAAACCACTTCCGGAACCGGTCGTACCTCTGGCCCGACAAACCCTTGACTGCTGACTCAAGCTCCCGCAATGTACTCATGGGACAAGTGTAGCTCGTCTGGCTCGGCAGTCAAGCTCACCTGCCGACCTGGAGTCCGGAATTGAATCACAAGGATACCGGATGGACGCGCAAATCCGAACTACGGTTGCGTTGAATCGGATTTCGTATTCTGTTCGAGTTTCGAGCTTGGGGCTTCTGACTCTGTTCGGATTTCGAGCTTCGGACCTGGGAATTCCCGCCTTACAGTCCTACTCCCTACTCTCTACTCACTCATCCGGTGATGAATGCCCGATGGTCAGCACTTCAGGTTGAGGCGCATCCGCAGTCTCGTCCATGCATCATGTTGGCGCGTCGGCGCCAACTGTCAACACTGCTTCGGAATCCGGAGCGGAAACACGGGTTGATTTCCCGACTGGTCTGCTGTAGAGTATGGCCATGAGCCAGACTGCCCCGGACCGGCCGCCGACAATTGACGAGTGGCGCGCGCTCTACGACGCGGCTCTGAAGTTCCGTGACCTCGCGTGCTGGCAATGGCTTTACGATTCCGACATCATCGGCGTCGAGAACCCGGAATCCGGTGAAATCGGGTACTGCAGCGTCATGGGCCGTAACGGACAGCACTTCGCCCTGGCCGCCCATCGCGGAACGCCCGGACTGCTCGCGGCCCTTCAAATCTACTCCGGGCAGGCCAAGCCCTCGGCCCCGGAGGCGCCGCTGCTCCTCGACTGCCTGATGGCTTCATTCGAGGACCGCGAGGCACTGCGTACAGAGGACCTTCAGGCAATTCGCTACCTGGGACTCAAGTTCCGCGGGGCCAACGCCTGGCCCTTGTTCCGCGACTATCATCCCGGCGATTTTCCCTGGCTCATCAGCGGCGCTCAGGCGCGGTATCTGACCCTGGCGCTGGAGCAGACCCTGGACGTTGCGCCCAGATTCCGGGACGGCCGCGAACTCCCCGGGCCCGAAGCCCGCGAGCATCTGGTACGGGTCCGAAGCGCCGACGGCGCATGGACCGACGAGTACCGCGCTCCGGCGATGCCGCCGGTCGAAACGTTGTTCACAGTCGAGCCGGTCAACGAAGTCCGCATCGAGAAGGTGCGCAGCCGGGTCAAGGCCCGGACCGGCGATTGGGAAGCCGACGCATTCCATCATTTCGACCCGGTTCAGGACAAACGCGGCGGGCGCCCCTACTATCCCTACATACTCGCGGTCGCGGCCGCCGAGACGGGCCTGGTGCTGAGCTTTGCCGCGTCGCGGCGGGGCGACCATGTCAACGACTTCCGTGACGCCCTGCTCGACGCATTCGAGAGCGCCGGCGCGCTGCCGGTGCAGATACACTATGCCCAGACGACGGTCGCCGATGTCCTGCGCCCGGTCACCGACCGGCTCGCAATCGAACTCAAACGCGCGAAAGCCCTGCCCGCGGCCTGGGAGTTCCGCGACAATCTCCAGAAGCAGAGACTCCAGCGCTGACCGCTCTCCACCGGCCGCCTTGCCGCCACGGCATCAAAACTTGATGCCATTTCAGCGTATCGGACCTGGAGCTCGGAAACAACGGCTGTCCCTTCTTCGCTCTTGACCCCTTGACAGGGCTGCTTTTGGGAGTATTCTCATTACGAAAGGCAGAATATGTCAAAGACGATGACCAAAGACGATGCCCACAACCTTGTGGACAAGTTGCCCGAGCAGTCAACCTGGGATGACCTGATTCACGAAATCTACGTTCGTCAGGCAGTCGAAAGAGGTCTCGAAGACAGCAATGCCGGACGGACGAAGGAAGTTTGTGAGGTTCGGCGGGCATACGGCCTCCCGGAATGAGAGTCCACTGGACCGACACGGCCCAGGGTCACCTTCGCGCAATTCACAACTACATCAAACAGGACTCGCCCGAGTATGCCCGACGCACGGTTGACCGTCTCACGCGTCGCTCGGTGCAGATTGCCCAATTTCCCCGTTCCGGCCGAAAGGTGCCGGAATATGAGTCGGACGAAATTCGCGAAGTCATCGAGGCGGCGTATCGCGTCATCTACCGCATCAAACCCGACCAGATTGACGTCTTGGCCGTGATTCACGGAGCAAGAGACTTGGCAAGGGCCACCGCGACGCTGCCCGGTAGCGACGTTCCGCGCTCGTAGTTCTGTCCGGCCCGGCGGAATAGACCTGTGTCCGGACCGGTTGTACCAGGACCTCACCAACTCCCGGCAAGACTAGCGAAGCTGCGACGTCGAGCGATTCGATCGCCCGATGATCAGCACTTCAGGTTGAGGCGCATCAGCAGTCTCGTCCATGCATCATGCTAGCGCGTCGGCGCCAGCTGTCAACACTGCACGGAATCTTCCCGGCTCCGGTCAACCTCGGCCATCAGAGGTGCGCGCTACTGCCGGAAATGCGGGAAGCGTCCCTCCCCGCCGTGGGATTTCGCGCAATCCATGTAGACAAATCTATCTACATGGAGCTGCCATCAGCCAGAAGCTCGATTTCAGGCTACTTCGCGCCAAGTCTCGGATACTGTGTGCTTTGTCAATCGAACCTGTTTCAACGGGGGTGCTGGGGTGGAGCATCCCCCCCACGCTGGGGTGGACGCTCCACTGGACGCTCCACTGGAGTCTTAGGGTTCGCGTCGCATCCGGCCGGATTCAGCCGGTGCGCGGGTCAATGATTCAATAAGGCGTTTCCTGAATTCCCTGATTGTTGCGGGCCGGAGCGAGGTACATCGAACTGCAGAACCTGAATCCTTGCGCACCTGTCCTCCGCCGCAATCCTAATCTGGACGCGCGAAGCTCAACTGTCCGTATCGTGTCCCCGGACACCAGCCATTGATTCCTCCGAACTACTTGCATCTCATCATTCTCTCTGTGGTACTTATCGTCCGTGGACATAAAGTCATCTTGTACTATGATTCGATATGATGAAGGACGTCCTCAAGGAGTTTGGCAAACGAGTTCGGGAACTGCGCACCAAGAGAGGACTCTCGCAGGAAGCGCTAGCGCTGGAGTCTGGTCTGGATCGCAGCTATGTCGGCGGAGTTGAACGCGGCGAGAGAAACATCTCACTCGTGAACATTCACAGAATTGCCAAGGCGCTAGGCGCGCCTGCCGCAGACCTGATGCGTGGGACGTGAGACACTCCCAATTCGCAACCCTGGCAGACGCGAGAGCCTCATTGGGGCATTGAGTACTGCTCAATCGAGCAATGCCAGCATACTACAGCGCGACGGTCACCAACTTCTGGGGGACGGACGATTCAACAGTACTTGGAAAACTGACGGCGGGCGCCAGAGAAGACATACATCGGCCCATAGAACCCGAGCAAATTGGCGCGTGGCAGCTTCAGCTACAGTATCTGAAGCGTTCTTGCGCTGAGTTCCCGGCGCTGTTGCCCAAAGTAGTTGCGCCGAGCATACTAATCGAGTATCCCATACCGCGGCGCGAGAGGCGAATCGACACGATTCTCCTGCTGAACGACCTCATATTCGTCTTGGAGTTCAAGGTTGGGGCGAGAGAGTTCTCCTCTCAAGACCGTAGACAGGTTGAAGACTATGCCCTCGACCTACGTGACTTTCATGCCGAAAGTCGACATAGGACAATCATACCGGTTCTAGTTGCCTCGGACGCACCCTTCATTCTCCCCGCAGAAGCAGATGCGCTGTCAGACGTAGTGAAGCCCATTCACGCCACAAATGCGAGCCGACTTGCCGCAGTCGTAGCGTCGGCGTATCGGCACTATCACGACCCTGATGCTTCACGCATCCAGCTCGGCGCGTGGGAGAATGCGCCGTACAAACCGGTTCCGACGATTATCGAAGCTGCCGAAATGCTTTACGCAGGCAACAACGTTAGGGACATTGCGCTGGCCCATGCTGACGTCCACAATCTCACGGAAACGTCTGACCGACTCGCTGACATCATCAAGCGCGCGCAAGAGAAGAGCAAGAAGGTCATCTGCTTTGTCACTGGCGTGCCCGGCGCAGGAAAAACGCTTGTTGGGCTCAACATTGTGCACAACCGAACTCTCTGGCAGGAAGGAAGACCTGCCGCTACTCTACTGTCCGGCAACGGTCCCCTCGTGAGGATAGTCCGGGAGGCTCTCACGCGAGACCATGCCAGGCGAACTGGCGAGTCCAGGCAGGCAGCCAGACGAGTAGTCTCCACTTTCATTGAGAACGTGCACAACTTCATCAAGGTGCATTATGGAAGACAATCCAAGGACCCGTCGTACAACAGAGTTGTGGTCTTCGACGAAGCGCAGAGAGCATGGGACAGGGCTCAGGAGTTCAGGAAGTTCAAGCGCGACACATCCGAGCCGGAGATCATGCTTTCTATCATGGACAGACACCCCGACTGGGCCGTGATCATTGCGCTAGTCGGAGGTGGTCAGGAGATATTCACGGGCGAAGCCGGCCTCGCTGCATGGGGTACCGCGATTTCCGAACGGTTTCCGAACTGGGAGATTGTTGCTTCGCCAGAGGCGATCCGCGGAGGGCCCAGCGTGGCAGGCAGTTCTCTGTTCGAGGGCGGCGGGTCCGACTCGGTGGTGGTAACGCAGGAGCCGCTCATGCACCTCCCTGTGTCAGTTCGTTCCTTCCGAGCGGAAGCGATTACCGACTGGGTAAACGCTGTACTGGCGGGCGAGCCGGACAAGGCTAAGGCTGCATATGAACGTTTGAAGGACCTTCCAGTACTCGTGACGCGCTCTTTGGAGGAAACACGTAAACGGCTGCTGAAGGGTCTGGCGGGATTCCGGCGCTGCGGTCTAGTTGCGAGTTCTGGAGCAATTCGACACCGCGCCTACGGTCTTGAGGTTTCGTCTGGCTTCACGAGTGGCTACGCCTGGGAAGAGTGGTTTCTTGCTCCACCTGAAGATGTGCGATCGTCGTCGCGGTTGGAGGTCCCTGCGACCGAATTCCAATGTCAGGGTCTAGAGCTTGATCGAGTTGGCATTTGCTGGGCCGGGGACTTCACCTGGGACCGCCATGCCGAAGGCTGGGAGTACCGCCATTTCACGGGAAACAAGTGGCATCAAGTGCGCCAAGCGACGAACAGGCGGTACCTGCTAAACAAGTATCGCGTCATGCTCACACGCGCGCGCGACGTGGTGGTTATCTGGGTACCGAGGGGCATTAAGGACGATCCGACGCTTGATCCTGAACGTTTGGACGCCACAGCGGAATACCTTAGGCGATGTGGTGTCGCTCCTGTGTCGTGAAGACGGGCTGTCGCTGAGGACTGATGTATGCCGCTGGTACTAAAGACGCCCGATCCCGGAAGGAGCCGACGAGAGCCAGTCCGCCTTCCTGATAGATGCGACCTGTCGTGGAGTCCTGTCTACGACCTGGCATGTCATTTCTATGAAGCCGTGAGCTTGGTCGAAGGCATCAAGACGAAGTACTCCGTCAGCATCAAACAGCTTGCGCTTCCTGAGGATATTTCTCTCTCTGCGGCGCTTCTACTGCTACGTGAAAGACAGATCGTGTTGGAACCGAACGTACTAACATTCACCCATGCTGGAAGTCCGGACATAGCGGCCAAGACAATCGCGGACAAGAGAGTGTCTATCGAGGTGAAAGGAAGCAAGAAGGGCTACGTCAGCATCCGCCCTCCCGACAAGCATGCCGACCACTTCATTTGGCTTCACTTCCCAGAGATGTGGTCCGGAAGGGATGAGTTGATAGTAGAAGTCTGGTGGGTGTCAAAGCCCGAGTTCCTATCGGCGAAGGCGTACGACATCAACCGAGGGGAATTTGAGAAACGCGCGGGCCCGGCACTCTCTAAGACGTGGTTTGCTTTTGGACGAACCGGATGCCGCGCGCTCAGCAACTACACTCCTGGAGCCGAGCAGCAGGGCGAGTAATCGCACACGGGGGCTCAACTAGCTCACTTCGTTCTTGACACCCAGCCATCTGTGGCCTATATTCCACTTAGATGAAGGTCTATGTAGGTGTCACCGATTCCGAGTGGTTCCGCTATCTGTCCTTACGTCTCAACACCGACGAAGTCAACTTCTGGCTTCCAAGCCCCCTGAATCTTATGACTCAGTTACACCCCGGAGACCTGTTCCTGTTCAAGCTGAAACATCCTCGGAATGTGATTGCCGGCGGCGGCTACTTCGCGCGGTCAATCGTCATGCCCGTCAGCTACGCCTGGAAAGCGTTTGAAGATAAGAACGGCGCCCCGACTCTGGAAAGACTGCGCGCGAATATCCTGCGCCTCAGGCAGCGAGCGCAGGTCGAGTGGTCCGATTTCCAGATTGGCTGCATCCTTCTTGCTCAGCCGTTCTTCTTCAGTGAAAAGGACTGGTTCCCAGTTCCCAGCAGTTGGGCGTCGAATATCGTGCGCGGTCGGTACTACGACACAGGAGAACCGGATGGTAAATACCTGTGGGATGAAGTGCGCTTTCGACTGGCGGGCATGCAACAGGAGCGAACTCTTGTTGAGGAAGTCAGAGACGAAGACCCGAAGCGTAGATGGATCATCATGAGACCAGGTCAGGGCATCTTCAGATCCGCGGTGGCTGCTGCCTACGGATGGAAGTGCTCGGTGACCGGAGAGAAGGTACTGCCAGCACTTGAGGCAGCGCACATAAAGCCCTTTGCCGACCAGGGGCCGAATGTAGTCCAGAACGGCCTATTACTCCGAGCCGACATTCATAAGCTGCTGGATGACGGCTACGTGACAGTCTCCCCTGACTATCACTTCAAGGTCAGCAGGAAGGTGCGTGAAGACTACGAGAATGGCCGCGATTACTATGCGTTGCATGACCAGCAGCTCCGCTTGCCGAAACATCCAGTCGAAAGGCCCTCTCAGGATTTCATAGCATGGCACAATCGGGAGAGGTTCAGAGCCTAGTTCACACTGGCCCGGTGGGACCAACCTCCCTGACCTTCTTGAACAACGCCCACGTCACACCATAGCGGAAGGAAACGCGGGACCGCCTGCGGCTCGCAGTATCGCTTCGCTCGCAGGACCACTGCGTTTGCAGGACCGCTGTCGCTCGCCCGGACGGCAATCGGTTGGCTCATGCGGGTACTGTACGGTACCGGGGGTGTGCGTCAAGGGGGAAGACGGGCTGGTTCAGTCGCCGAAATCCCAACGTCCAAATCCCAATGACCAATCAAGCTCCAAGTTCCAAGTCCTAATGACAGGGATGAGGAAGAAGGGGGTTGAGGGAGCGAGCCGGACGCAATTGAGGGACCCGCACGCCTTCTCTGTGCCCCTCTGTGCGCTCTGGCGTAGTCTGTTCCGCGAAGCCGCAGTTTGCTCTTGATAACTCGCCGGTTCTGTGTTATGTTCTGTCGTGAGTATCAATGAGGTCAGGTCCCGGATTCTCCCCGTGCTGCAGGCCTATCGCGTGGGTCGGGCGTCGGTCTTCGGGTCGGTGGTTCGAGGCGAGGACAGACCGGACAGCGACCTGGACCTGCTGGTCGAGATGCCAGCCGGTGCGAGCCTGCTCGACCTCGCCGGATTGAAGCTCGACCTGGAGAAACTGCTGGGGCGCGAGGTAGATGTGGTGACGTTTCGGTCGCTGAATCCGCTCCTGCGCGAACGGATTCTGTCCGAGCAACAGGCGATTCTGTGACCAGGGACCCGCACGTCTACCTCGAACACATCCTGCAGAGCATCGAACTGATTGACTCACGTCTATTTCGGCGTTAACCTCGAACTTGCCTGGCGGGTAGCTACGCGTGATGCGGGAACGTTGAAGCAGAGTATTCAGGGAATCATGCGCGACCTGACCGGCGTGTAGTCCGGTGCGTTGTCGCCTTCGGCTCGCAGTATCGCTTCGCTCGCAGGACCACTGCGTTCGCAGAACCGCTGTCGCTCGCCCGGACACGAATCGGCGAAGTGTGGGAATTCGATGCTTTATCTGTGTTCATCGGTGTTCATCGGTGGTTACGAATCGGTGGATTATGAAACGAAGTATCACCTGCGGCTCGCAGTATCGCTGCACTCGCAGGACCGCTCCGCCCGCCCGGACGAAATGGGCGGACTCGGCCCGGAAGTCAGCCTGACCGCACGAACCTGATGATACGCCCAGGGTGTCGAATAGGGTATGTTTGGCGACGGCCGCTCGGGTGCGCAGCGAAGGCAACCGGCAGCGGCCGGGAGCGCCGAATCGTCTCGAAAGGAGAGAACATGAAGAAGGTGATGGTGCTGGCGTTGCTGGCCGTGGTCGCATTGTCGGCCAAGGAGGTAACGCGGGTGAACGAACCGGCCGGGCGAACCGGCGGGTTCATGGGCGACACGCGTTCGATGCGGCTGGAGACGCCGCCGCCGAACGCGGTGCAGGGCAATGCCGGGCGCATCGAGAACGCTCCGGTCGAGAGCCCGATTGACTGGGGCGGGGTCGTCACCGTTGACACCGGGGCGTTCGTGGACTATGCCTGCGACTACAACTCCGCGGACGGGACGATGTGGGTGCTCACCTCCCGGCCTGACTCCGTGGCCCGGCTCTATCGTTCAACCGACCACGGCGCGAGTTGGCAGTTTGTGTTCTGGATGACCACCAGCCCGAATGACGTGTTCCGGAAAGTCGGGCTGGTCGTAGGCGAGGGCGACTCGAGCTTCCTCTACGTCTTCCTGCGCCACCGGTTCAATGATGGCGACATCTACCTCTACCGCATTGCGCCGGACCTGTCGACCTGGGCGTTCCTCCCGGTTTTCGCCGGCGCAGATACCGTAAACCACTTCACTGCCTGCCGGGATTTCCATAACGGCTACTATCTCTATGTTGCTACGAGCAACCAGCAGACCACTGGAATCAACGGCAAGTTCGTGCGCTCGCGCGACTACGGCGTGACCTGGAGTTCTTCGATGCTCGGCAATGTCTGGGACCCGACTATCCGCGCCGGCGCCGACAATTCAATCGGCCTGGCCTGGACCTGGCCGGGCCGGACCGGCGTATGGGCCGCGCTGAACAATGACCGAGGCGAACCGTCCGCATGGCAGATTTCTAGGTCAGTGGGATTCGATACGTTCCAGACCTGCTTCCCCACTCTTGCTTTTGCCAATACCGAACCGGATACTGAAGCCACAATGTGGGTCGCGTACTCCTACAACTGGGACAACAGCGGCGACTGGGACATCTGGGCCGCTGTCCGTTCTCACGCGTGGGGTGACACATGGCACAAGATGTTCGCGGTCAGCGTCTGGAGCGACTCCTCGGAGTACGGACCAGACATCGAGAACTTCAAGGGCGCGGGCAATCCCTATGTCAATGTTGCCTACAACGTCTTCAACTCCGCGACTCCTTCGACCAGTACGCACTGGGCGTGGTCAATCTCCTCCGGCCCGGACGTCTGGAATGAAAAGACGGCCGTCAGCAGTCCGGGGTCGCCGGTCGGACCCTACTGGCAGATGCAGAAGGTCATCTACTCGCCCGGCGCGCCGGCGAGCGGCGGCGGCGTGCTGTTTACGTATAGCGGCATCTCTTCGCCCTGGGGCCTGTTCTTCGCCGCGCCCTGGATCACGACCGGCGCTGCGGACCGGGGCACTGCGAAGGCGCTCGCGGCCGGGCTCCGCGTCACCCCGACCCTGACCCAAAGCGTGGCCCGGATCACCGCGCCAAAGGGTACGAAAGTCCTGACCATTCATGATGCCGCAGGACGACTGGTGAGCCGGTTCGAGGGCCCGTCCGAAACCCTGGTCTGGAAGACCGACGACCTTGACGGGCATCCGGTCAGCGCCGGTATCTACATCGTCCGCGCCGAGATGGCGCAGGGCAGCATCGCGACCAAGGTAGTCGTCAACCGCTGATAACTGACAACCGGGGAAGAAACATCAGGGCGGGACTCCCGCCCTGATGTTTTTCCGGGCAACTACGCACGCGGACGTTGACCTCACGTCCGTGACCGGTATAATGCGCTGAGGAAAGATGTCGGCAGGCGATTTCTATATTGACGAGGAAGAGGCCAAAACCAAAGGCCTCGGCCTGCGGCTGCTGCCGCGCCTCTGGCCGTTCTTCAGCCGGTACAAGCTCCGGGTGGGCCTGACCGGGCTGATGGTGCTCGCGTCGTCCGGACTGGGCCTGCTCGGCCCGCTGCTGATTAAGCACGCGATTGACGCCAACATTGCCCTGCGCGACCTGCCGGGCCTGTGGCGCACCGCGCTGCTTTACCTGGTTGTCCAGTTGGCGGCCTTTGCGCTGGGTTACTTTCAGCGCATCCAGTTGACGATTGTCAGCGAGAAGGCAGTCGCAGACCTGAAGGAGAAGCTCTACGCCCATATCCTGAGACTGCCGGTGAGCTTCTTTGACCGCAATCCGGTAGGCCGGCTGATTACCCGCACCGAGAGCGACTCCGAGGCCCTGAAGCAGCTTTTTGCCACGACCGCGATCGTCATCGCGCAGGACCTGGTGATGATCGTGGGCATGTCGGTGGTCATGGCGATTGTCAACTGGCGGCTGTTCCTGATTGTCATCCTGCTCTTCCCGCCGATCCTGTTCGGATTCGCTCATTTCCAGAAGCGCATCCGGCCGACGTATCTCAAAATCCGACGGAACGTGGCGGAAATCAACAACTTCATCACCGAGACGATGCGCGGCCTGCCGGTCGTGCAGGCGATGAACCGGCAGGAATTCTTTGCCGGGAAGATGGACCGCCTGAACCAGGAGAAGTTCGGGTACGAGTCCCGGGTCTGGGGCTTGTGGGTCCGCATCTGGATGCTGTGGGACCTGGGTGAGTCGCTGGGCACGGTGCTGGTCATGGGCTTCGGCGGATTCTGGGCGCTCAAGGGCATGATTACCATCGGCGGGTTGTTCATGTTCTACTCGTATATCTCGCGGGTGTTCCAGCCCATCCGCGGGCTTTCGGACCAGATCAACGTGATGCAGCGCGCATCGGCTTCGGCCGAACGGATGTTCGGGATTTTCGACACCCCGTCCGAGCCGAGCGGCCGGCTCAGCCTGCCGGACCGGAAGTTCTCGGATGCGGTTCGGATCGAGAATGTGAGCTTCGCCTATGAGGGCCGCGAGACCGTGCTCAAGGACATCAACCTTAAGGTCCGAAAGGGCGAGAAGGTGGCGCTGGTCGGCGAGACCGGCAGTGGCAAGACCTCGATTGTCGGATTGCTGCTCAAGTTCTATGAGGCCCAGCAGGGCCGGATTACGATTGACGGCCTTGACCTGCGCGAGCTTGATAACCTGAGCCTGCGCCGGCGGGTCGGGTTCGTGCCCCAGGAGGTCATCCTGTTTCCGGGCACGGTGCTCGACAATCTTCGCCTGTTCGATGAGACGGTCAACGAAGAGCAGGTTCATTTCGCGGCGCGCCGGGCGCGGATTCACGAGCGAATCCTGCAGTTTCCGCAGGGCTATGAAACAAACCTGGTCGAACGCGGCATCAATCTCTCGCTCGGCGAGCGCCAGTTGCTGGCGTTTGCGCGGGCGCTGGTCTTTGACCCGGAAATCCTGATTCTGGACGAGGCGACTTCGTCGGTGGACCCGCACACCGAGCACCTGATACAGGAAGGGCTGGAAGAGTTGCTGAAAGACCGCACGGCCATCATCGTCGCGCACCGGCTGGCGACGATTGAGATGGCGGACCGGATTGTGGTCGTGCACAAGGGACAGATTGTCCAGCAGGGCAGCCATCGCGAACTGGTCGCTGAGGAAGGCTACTACAGTCGGCTGTACCGGCTGCAGTATCTGGCGCAGGAGTCATGAAGATGCAGTATCGCTGCGCTCGGAGTATCGCTGCGCTCGCAGGACCACTGCGTTCGCAGTATCGCTCCGCTCGCCAGACGGCGTCAATCGCGTTTGAACCGGGAGAGTTGACATGCGGCGAGTGAAACGATACTGCGAGTCCCACGATACTGCGAGCTGCGCTTCAGCGCAGCGATACCGCGGATGTAACCATGTCCGTTAGCCGCACCGCTCGGCGGAGATTCTTCGTGCTCAACATGGCGCTGGTGCTGGAATTCTGGCGCCGGGAGCGGCGGCGGTTCATCGCCCTGCTGTTGCTGACGCTGGTGTCGGTCGCGGTCACGATTGCGTTCCCCCGGATTATGGGCCTGATTGTGGACGGCATCGAGTCCGGTCTGAAGAATGCGCCGTCCTTCGGGCTCCGGAAGCTGGTCAGTTTCGCGCTGGTGCTGCTCGCGCTGGGCGTGTCGCGCTCGGTGGTCTCCAACTTCTGGTTCTACAACGCGTTCGTAAGCGGCACGCGGTTTTCGCGGCAGACCCGGAGCCGCGTCTTCGAGCAGTTGCTCGGCAAGGGCATGAGCTTCACCAACCGCTACCCGACCGGCGACGTGCTGGTGCGACTGGACGACGACCTCGAGCAGCTTTCGTTCTTCGCCGGTTTCTCACTGCTGAGGACATTTGACTCGGTGCTCAGCCTGCTTTTCACCCTGGGAATCCTGGTCAGCATGAACTGGCGGCTGACGATTATCACCGTCCTGCCGCTCTCGCTGACCGTGGTCGTCTGGTTGCGGCTCGGCCCGGCGCTGTTCAAGCGCTACCGGGACTGGCGCGAGAAGATATCGGCAACGAGCAACGCCCTGGAGGCGTCGTACTCGGGAATCCGGCTGGTCAAGTCCTGTGCCATGGAGGAACGCAGCCGCAAAAGCTTCCGCCGGGTCCTGAACGAGCGGATTGCTGCAGCCTTGAAGGCGACGCGAGCCGATGCGCTGGTTGACGCCCTGTTCGGGAGCGTTACCGAGATCGGCATCCTGCTGGTGCTGACCGCCGGCGGCACGGCGGTCATCGGGGCACACCTGACCCTGGGTTCTTTTGTGGCATTCAACGCCTACGTCCTGGGCCTGATTATCCCGATGTTCTTCATCGGCAACCTGTTTGTGCGCGGCAAGATGGCGCAGGCCGCCGAGGAGCGCCTGCGCGCGTTGCGCGACTTCCCGCCCGATGTGGATATCACTCTCGGTTCACGGCAGCCGCCGGCACAGGGTGAGGTTGTTCTGCACCGCGTGGGATTTGAGTACCCGCCAGCTCTGACTGAGTCCGAGGAGCGCGACCTGAAGAGTGAGAAGGGCCCGGGTGACCAGGGGGGCAAGGGCCCGGGCCAGACCCCCGGAACCCCGGAACCCCGTGACCCCAGGACAAAGACCCGGGCCCTGAGAAACATCAGTCTCGCAATCAAGCCGGGCACGCGGGTCGGGATTGCCGGCACGGTCGGGTCGGGCAAGAGCACCATCATGCGCCTGTTGCTGCGGATTGCCGAGCCGACCGAAGGCGAGATAACGCTGGCCGGCGTTCCGCTCCGGGAATATGACATCAAGTTCCTGCGCGAGATGTTCGGCTACGCGCCGCAGGAATCGAGCCTGATATCGGATTCGATTCAGAACAACATCACCCTGGGCCGGACCGCGACAGCGGACGGCCAACCCGCGGCAACCGACGAGCATGTCCGGGAGGTAACCCGGATTGCCCAGCTCGAAGCGGAACTCAAGAACATGCCGAACGGCCTGAATGAGACCATCGGCGAGCGGGGTCTGAAGCTGTCCGGTGGCCAGCAGGGCCGGGTTTCCATCGCCCGGGCGTTGTTCAGCCGGCCGCGGCTCTTGCTGCTCGACGACGTCACTGCGAGCCTGGACGCCGAAACCGAGCAGGAGTTCATCCGGGATGTGACCGCCTACATGAAGGACGCCTCGCTGCTGATTGTCTCGCACCGGCTCTCAATCCTGGCCGCCTGCGACATCGTCTATGTCATGGACCAGGGCGGGATTGTCGAGTCCGGAACGCACGCGGAACTGCTGGAGAAGCGCGGGACCTACTGGAAGCTCTATGAGCGCCAGCTCATGAAGGAAGCGCTGGAGAAGGGATAGGAGCAAAGGATAGAGGTATTGAGGGGTTGAGGGGGGCTTCCTGAGCCTCGTTTTTCCACGCGCCCGGCGGTTTCCGCGCTCATCGGCGCCACGGATTCGCGGCCCGGGGTCAGAAGTCTTGACATCGGTAGTCTATATGGTTATTGTAGCGTAATTTCAATTGGAGGATAATAATGCCGTTAACGAAAGAGAAGAAGAACGAAATCATTAAAGCCTTCGAACTGCACGAAGGCGATACCGGCTCGCCCGAAGTTCAGGTGGCAATTCTGACCGAACGTGTCGGACAGCTGACCGAGCACCTCAAGGTGCACAAGAAGGACAAGCACTCCCGCCGGGGCCTGATCAAAATGGTCAACGAACGCCGGCGGCATCTAAACTACCTGCGGGACCACTACTCGGACCGGTACAAGAAGCTCATCGAGCGCCTCGGGCTCCGCGGCTAAACGCGGTTGCACCGCGGGAGGAACCAAAATGCTGCATAAAGTAGAAATCGAATTGGGAGGCCGAAAGCTCTCGATGGAAACCGGCTTGCTGGCAAAGCAGGCCTCCGGTGCCGTGCTCGTGCGCTACGGCGACACCGTCGTATTCAGCGCCGTCAGCTATAACCGCTATGCCAGGTCATCCGAAGCCGACTACTTCCCGATGACTGTGGATTATCGGGAACAGACCTATGCCGGCGGCAAGATTCCGGGCGGGTTCTTCAAGCGTGAAGGCCGTCCGCGTGAGAAGGAAATCCTGGGCAGCCGGATGATTGACCGGCCCCTGCGCCCGCTGTTCCCGGAGAGCTTCCGGAAGAATCTCCAGATTAACAGCTACCTGCTCTCCAGCGACCTGGAGAACGAAGGCGAGATTCTGGGTATCATCAGTGCCTCAGCCGGGCTGGCCATCTCCGAGATGCCTTTTGACGGACCGGTCGGCGCGGTGCGCATCGGTCACCTCGACGGCAATTTCGTCGTCAACCCGACCATCACCCAGCTTGAGACCTCGCTGATGAACTTCGTGGTCTGCGGCAAGAAGGACCAGATCATCATGCTTGAAGGCGAGGCCCGGGAGATTTCCAACGAGCTCTTCCTGCAGGCGATGGAAATCGCCCAGACGGAAATCCGCAAGGTTGTCGAGCTCCAGGAAGAACTGATGAAGAAGGCCGGCCTGCCCAAGTTCATCATCGAGGAGCAGCTCTATCCCGAAGGCCTGGAAGCTGCAGTGAAGGAAAAGGCGCTGCCCAAAGCACTGGAACTGAACGTCATGCGCCCCAAACTGGCCCGAACCATCGCGATTCAGGAGCTGCAGACCCGGATTGCCGGCGAACTCGAGGAGAAGTACCCGGGGTGCGAGCGCAAGGTCGGGGAAATCATGGATGAACTGATGAGCGCTGACACACGGGCGCGGATTTTCCGCGACCGGGTCCGGCTCGACGGCCGGAAGCCCGAAGACATCCGCCCCATCGCGACCGAAGTCGGCCTGCTGCCGCGCACCCACGGCTCGGCCCTGTTCACCCGGGGCGAGACCCAGGCATTGGTTGTGGCCACGCTGGGCACGAAGTCCGATGAGCAGATTGTTGACGGTATCGAGCGGGAAGACAAGAAATCGTTCATGCTCCACTATAACTTCCCCGGCTTCTCGGTCGGCGAAGTGAAGGGCTCGCGCGGGCCGTCCCGCCGGGAAATCGGCCACGGCGCGCTCGCTGAACGGTCGATTGAGCAGATTCTGCCCAAGGACGAGAGCTTCCCGTACACGATTCGGGTCGTTTCGGACATTCTGGAGTCCAACGGCTCGTCCTCAATGGCGACCGTCTGCGGCGCTTCAATGGCGCTGATGGACGCCGGCGTGCCGATCAAGGCCCCGGTCGCCGGCGTGGCGATGGGACTGGTCAAGGAAGGTGACAAGTACGAGATTCTCACCGACATCCTCGGCGCGGAAGATCACTTCGGCGACATGGACCTCAAGCTCGCTGGTACCCGCAACGGCATCACCGGCGCCCAGATGGACCTCAAGGTCGCCGGTCTCGAGCACCGGTTGATGGCCGAGACCATCGAACGCGCGACTCAGGCCCGCATCAAAATCCTCGACATCATGGAAAGCGTGCTGCCCAAACCGCGCGAGAGCATCTCGCAGTACGCGCCCCGGATTGTCATGTTCATGATTCCCAAGGAGAAAATCGGCGCGGTCATCGGGCCCGGCGGCAAGAATATCCGCAAGATTCTCGAAGCGACCGGCACCGAAATTGACATCGAAGATGATGGCTCAGTCCATGTCTCCGGCACCGTGCCCGACATGGTCGAGAAGGCCGTCGCCTGGGTCAAGTCGATGGTTGAAGAGGCCGAAGTCGGGAAGGTCTATGAGGGCGAAGTTACGCGCATCATGAACTTCGGCGCGTTCGTCGAGATTCTGCCCGGTAAGGAAGGCCTAGTCCACATTTCGGAACTGGCCCCGGATCGCGTGCATCGCGTCGAAGACGTGGTCAAGATCGGCGACCGGATCAAGGTCAAGTGCACCGAGATTGACGACATGGGCCGAATCAACCTCTCCAAGCGCATGGCCGACAACCCGGACGCCCAGTTCCGGGCCGAGCCGCGCCGGGAGGCCCGGCCCCGTCACGGCGGCGGTGACCGCCGGGGCGGCCGCCCTCCATTTCGCCGATAGTATCGAGCGCGATGTCCAGCCCCGGTAGCCCGCCTCAGGCGGCAGTATCCGCTATTCAGGATACTGACGTCCGGGGCGTCCGGGTCATCAGCGAGCCGTTCCCGGGCTTCCACTCGGTAGCGCTGGGGGTCCTGTTCAACGTCGGCTCGCGCGACGAACCGGCCGCCGAGCAAGGCATGACTCACCTGGTCGAACACATGCTGTTCAAGGGCACCCGGACCAAGACCGCCCGGGACATCTCGCGCGCTATCGAGTCAATCGGCGGGGTCATCAACGGCTTCACGCACAAGGAGATGACCGGCATTTTCGTCCGGTTCCTGGGCGAGCACTTTGACCTGGTCTCGCGCCTGTTGCTGGAAGTGCTGAACGAATCCCGTTTTGCGCCCGAGGAACTGTCCCGGGAACGCGAGGTGATTTTCGAGGAAATCAAATCCGCTCACGAAGACCCGGATGACGAGGTCGTGGACCTGCTCTTCCGGGCTGCCTACGGCAACCAGCCGCTGGCCGCAAGCATCAGCGGCGAGCAGGAGACCGTCGCCGGTATTGACGACCGGCGCCTGCGCGGGTATTTCGCGGAACGCTATACACGCCCGCGGACCATCGTCGCCGCGGCCGGGGACGTCGACCACCGCCGTCTAGAGACGCAGCTTGCCGCACCGTTGGCGCTGGCGGCCGACGGCGTCGCATATCCGCGCGTGCGCCCCGAAGTCCTCAAACCGGGTATCCGGCTCGCCGAGCGCCGGGAAATCAGCCAGGTCTTTGTCTGCCTGGCCCGCCCGTGCCCGGCCTATCCTGATGCCCGGCGTCACGCGCTGGGCATCGTCAGCGCCGCCTTTGGTGGGGCAACGTCGTCCCGGCTGTTCCAGCGCCTGCGCGAAGAGGAGGGACTGGTGTATTCGGTCTACGCCTTCACCGAGCTCTTCTCGGACGCCGGCCTGTTCGGCGTCTATTTCGTAACCGACAAGAAGAAGCTGCCCCGGGCTCTTGCCGCGGTCCGCCAGGAATGGGACAAACTGGTGCGCGGAAACCTGGAGACCGAGGAACTCGTGACCGCCCGGAACTACACCAAGGGCACGACCCTGCTCAGCCTGGAGAATCTCTCGAGCCGGATGATGCGGATGGCCCACAGCCGGCTGTTGCTCAACCGGGTCGTCCCGATCGAGGAGAAGCTGGGCCGACTCGATGCCCTGACCCTGAATGATACCGCCGACCTGCTGCGTGAGGTCGGCGAACTTGGCGACTGCCATGTCAGTGCCGTCGGTCCGGTGACCGAGGATGAATTGAAGGAAATGCTGTGAGAGCAACGAACAACGAATGCAGAAAGGACGCAGAAACGACGCAGAAAGCGCATTCTGCATTTCTGCGAGCGAAGCGATACTGCGAGCGCAGCGATTCTGCGTTCGCTGAAGGAGGATGAATGAAAACCCTGCTACTGGGCGAAGCCCAGGTTAAGCGCATTCTGACAATGAAGGACACGCTTGATGCGGTAGAACAGTGTTTCGCCGCCTTCGGGCGCGGCCAGGTTGACATGCCCTGCAAAGTCTACCTGAACTACCCGGAGTACAACGGCGACATCCGCGTGATGCCCTCCTATGTTGCGCACCTGGGCATCTCCGGTGTCAAGATCGTCAACGTCCATCCCAACAATCCCCGCAAGGGACTGCGCAGCGTGATGGCGACAATCCTGATGATTGAGCCCAAGACCGGCCAGCCGATTGCCATCTTCGACGCCACCCACATCACCCTGATGCGCACCGGCGCCGCGGCCGGTATCGCCAGCAAGTACCTCGCGCGCAAGAACTCCAAGACTCTGGCGCTGGTCGGCGCCGGCAAGCAGGCCTGGACCCAGCTCGAGGCAATCGTCATGGTTCGTCCGATTCGCCGGGTCGTGGTCTACGACTTATCGCGCCGGGTGAGCGAGGCCTTCGTCAAGCACTTCGCGCCGAAGTATCCGAAAATCAGCTTCGAAATCTGCAAGGGCATCGAGGAGTGCGTGCGCGTCGCCGACATCGTCTGCACCCTGACCCCGGTGCGCAAGCCGATCATCAACTCCAAGTGGATTCGCCCGGGCACCCACATCAACGCGATGGGCGCCGACGCCGAAGGCAAGGAAGAACTCGACCCGGCCCTCCTGAAGCGCGCCCGGGTCGTGATTGACGACTGGGCCCAGGCCAGCCATTCCGGCGAAATCAACGTCCCGCTCAAGAAGGGGCAGTTTGCCCGTAAAGACGTCGCGGCCGAAATCGGCCAGGTCGTTGCCCGACTCAAGCCCGGCCGGAAATCGCCGCAGGACATCACGATCTTCGATTCCACCGGTCTTGGCGTGCAGGACCTGATGACGGCCGTCAAGATCTACAAGATTGCCAAGGCCCGCAAACTGGGCAAGACTTTCGAGTTGGTGGAAGGCTAAGCAACGCACAACGTACAACGCACAACGCCTCACGCTTTACGCTTCGCGCCTGGCGCGTCCAGCGTAAGGCGTAAGGCGTAAGGCGCACAATGCGCATCTGCCAGGTCTCGGATACCTACCTCCCGACCCCGGGCGGGATACCGGAACACATGTACCACCTGAGCAAGGAGCTCCGTCGGCGCGGCCACTACGTCCGGGTCCTCACCGCCAATTTCCGGGGAACGGCCAGCATCACCATGCACAGCGACTCGGACGATGAGCAGTTCATCCACCGCATCGGGCGGGGCGTGATCATCCCCTCGAACCGCTCCTATGCCCGCCTCACCGTGGACCTCCACCTCGGCCACCGGGTCAAGAAGTTCTTTCTGGAAGAGAAATTCGACATCGTCCATATCCACGGTTCGCTCTCCCCCGGCCTGCCGCTCTCGGCCATCAAGGAATCGCGCTGCACGACCATTGCCACCTTCCATTCCGAGCACAAGAGCAGCGCCGGCTACCGGCTCTTCCAGAAGTTCCTGCTCACCTATTTCCGGCGGATTCACGGCATCATCGCGGTCTCGGAATCGGCGCGGGACTCGATGGCCAAGTACTTTCCGGGCGACTACCGGCTCATCCCGAACGGTGTGAATACCGACATCTTCACCCCCGCGGCCGAGACGATTCCGCTGTTTGCCAACTCCCGGCCCACGATTCTGTTCATGGGTCGGTTCGAACCGCGCAAGGGACTCATCTACCTGCTCAAGGCCCTGCCCATCATCAAACGCGCGATACCCGACATCCAGTGCATCGTGGTCGGGGCCGGGCCATTCGGCTATTCCTACTACAGCAAGTTCCTGGACAAGAGCGTCGCCGACGACGTCCACTTTCCCGGCCTGGTCGCCGGACCCGAACGCCCGCGCTACTACGCAACTTGCGACGTCTTCTGCGCCCCGTCCACCGGCAATGAGAGCTTCGGCATCGTGCTGCTTGAGGCGATGGCGGTCGGCAAGCCGGTCGTGGCCTCCGACATCAACGGCTATCGTAATGTACTCGCTGACGGCATCGAGGGTCTGCTCTCAACTCCTTGCGATGAGCAGGGGATCGCCGACCGCATCATCGCAATCCTGAAAGACCGCGAGCGGGCCCGGCGCATGGGCGAGGCCGGGCGGGCCAAGGCGTTGACCTTCTCCTGGCCCCGGGTCACGGACCGCATTGAGGCTTTCTACCAGGAAGTGATTGACCGGCGCCGGAACCGGCTGCCTGCGCGCTGAGTCCGATGGCTGTCCCGGCTTTTCGAACTGCTCACTGCTCACGCTTCGCAGTATGGACGCGGAACACGAACTAGTACCGACTTCGTCCAAGGCCACCCAGCGCATCATGGGTGTGCTCCGCATCCGCAAGTTCATGGTCTTCTCGATTTCCCAGGCCGTCTCGCTGTTCGGCGACAAACTCGACTACATGGCGCTGCTGGCGATGATCGCCGCCCTCGCCAGTGTCAAGGGCTGGGAGAGCTCGCGCGCCATCAGCAACCTGACCGTCGTCATCACCCTGCCTACAATCCTCTTCGGCCCGCTGTCCGGTGTGCTGGTTGACCGCTGGAACCGACGCAAAGTGATGATTGTCTGCGACAGCCTGCGCGCCATCCTTGTTGCCTCGATGCCCCTGCTCGCGCTGCGGACGATGAACCTGACCCTGGTCTACGTCATCGCCTTCTTCGTGTTTCTGCTCGGCCAGTTCTTCAACACCGCCCGCCTGTCGATCATCCCGAACCTGGTCGAATCACAGAATCTGCTCGAGGCCAACAGCTTCTCGAATCTCATCGGGCGGATTTCGACCTTCCTGGGCATGCTGCTGGGCGGGCTGATTGTCGACTGGACGTTCTGGCGGCGCATCGGCCTGCAGCAGACCTGGACTGCCGGTTTCTATGTTGACAGCCTGACATTTGTCGTCTCCGCGGTTACCCTCATGTTCCTGCCGATTGCCTATACCGCCCGGGCCGCCGCGGCCGCCGGCGTGGTCGGTGCTGACCCGCCCGTCCAGGTCGCCAAAGCGACAATCTGGAATGTCGTCCGACTCCAGATCTCCCGTGTCATCAGCGATTTCCGGGACGCTCTGACCCTGATCCGCCGGGACCAGTCCATCCGCTTTGTGATTCTGTCCGTGACGATGTACGTCCTGCTCGGCGCGGCGATCCTGGTCTTGCTGGTTCCGGTAATCCAGGGCGCGCGCATCGACATTGCCGTAAAAGGGCTGCGCGGGCTCGGCTCCGGCACCAAGGGGGTCGGTTTCGTCGGCGCGGCCGGCAGCATCGGGCTCGTCATCAGTTCGATTGTCTATGGCTTCATCGGCCGCCGCATCCGCAAGCGCACCACGATTCTCGGCGGGTTCGCGATCCTCGGTGTCATCGGTTGTCTGGTCGCCCTGTCCAGCAGTCTGCTGTGGATCCTGCTCCTCGCGCTGATTGCCGGACTCGTGCTCTCCCCCATCTACATCGCCCAGGACACGCTGCTCCACGAGACCGTCCCGGAAGACGCCCGCGGTCGGGTGTTCTCGGCGCGGGACTGGTTCATGAACGTCAGCGTCGCGCTGTGCGCCGCGTTCATTGGCCAGCTCACCCGGGTCTTCCCCCGGGACTTCGGCGCCCAGATGGGCGTCATCTTCCTGGCCGACTATCGCCGATTGCTCTTCTTCGCGGTCTGCGCGCTCGTCACAATGCTCAGCCTCTACGGCTTCTTCGCCACCCGGCGCCAGCGCATCGGCTGAGATTCGGGAATATGAGTGACCCCCGCCTCGAACGCATGGCGCGTACCATCGTTGGCTACAGCCTGGCTCTCAAGCCCGGCGACCTGCTCCGGATTGAAGCCGCGGCGCTGGCCCAGCCGCTGATTCTGGCGGCCGCTGCCGAAGCAATCCGGGCCGGCGCCCACGTCATCACCCGGATTTCGCTGGACGGCATCGGTGAGACATTTCTGCGCCACGCTTCCGACGAACAGTTGGCCTACGTCGCGGAATCGGAGAAGGTCGAAACCGAAACGGTCACGGCCCGGCTCGCGATTGGCGGCGGCTGGAACAACCGCAGTCTCTCGGGCATCAGTCCGGACCGGCTTGCTCTCCAGCGCAAGGCAAGAGCCGCCCTTGCCGAACGAATGATGCAGCGCCGCCTCAAAGGCGAGCTGCGCTGGTGTATCACGCAGTACCCGACCAACGCCTCGGCACAGGACGCCGAGATGTCGCTCGTGGAGTACGAGGACTTCGTGTTCAGCGCCTGCTTCGCGGACCGACCGGACCCGATCGCCGAATGGCGTAACCTGTCGGCGATGCAGGCCGGTCTTGTCGAGCGCCTGGGCCGCGTCCGGCGGTTGCGAATCGAAGCGCGCGACACTGAACTCGAGTTGTCGGTCGAGGGCCGCCGCTGGGTCAACTCGGACGGCAAGGCCAACTTCCCGTCCGGCGAGGTTTTCTCCGCGCCGGTCGAGAACTCGGTGAACGGCCGCATCCGCTTCGAGTTCCCGGCGGTCTATTCCGGCCGGATGGTCACGGGCATCACCCTGGAATTCAGGGACGGCCGGGTTTCGTCGGCGCGGGCGGAGTCGGGCGAGGACTTCCTGAAAGCGATGATTGCGACCGATGCCGGCGCGGCGGCGCTGGGCGAAGTCGCCTTCGGCACCAATGCCGGCATCCAGCGTTTCACGCGCAACATCCTGTTCGACGAGAAGATTGGCGGCACCATGCACTTCGCGCTCGGCAACGCCTACCCGGAGTGCGGGGGCGCCAACAAGTCGGCGATTCACTGGGACCTGATCAAGGACCTGCGCACGGAAGGGCGGGTCTTTGCCGATGGCGAGCTGATCTATGAGCATGGCAGATTCAAAGACGAGAGGTCTCGCGGTCGAGTGGCCTGATGGTCGAGTGAGGATACTGGACGACCGAATCACTGGATCACTTGGTCACTCGACCACTTGGCCCCTGGAGGAGAAATGACTGACCCGAGACTGCAGGCGATGGCGAAGGTCATCGTCAACTATTGTCTGGAGTTGAAAGCCGGCACTGAGATGCGCATTGATGCGCCCTATCTGGCTGAACCGCTGATTCGCGAGATCTACCGTGAGGCGCTGCTGGCTGGCGCGTATCCCAGCACGTTCATCGGCATCTCCGGACTCGGCCCGATTCGCTACCGCTATGCTTCCGAAGAGCAGCTCAAGCACGTCTCGAAGCTTGAGGAATTCTCGGTCGAAAACCTCAGCGCCGTGGTCACGCTCTGGGCTGACTGGAATACCCGGGAAATGACGAATGTCGATTCGAAGAAGATGGCGATGTTCCGGGCCGCCCGCAAGGAGCTGAATACGCGCTTTCTCGAACGCATCGCCAAACGCGAGCTGCGCTGGTGCGGCACCCTGTTCCCGACTCATGCCAGCGCCCAGGATGCCGAGATGGGGCTCGAGGAGTATGAGAACTTCGTGTTTGGCGCCATGCTGCTCGACAAGCCGGACCCGATTGCCGAATGGCGTCGGGTGTCAGGCGAACAGCAACGCATGGTCGACTTCCTGAACCAGGTCAAACGCATCGAGATGAAGACGAAGGACACCGACCTGCGGTTCAGCTGCGCCGGCCGCAAGTGGATCAACTGCGACGGAAAAGAGAACTTCCCGGACGGTGAGGTCTTCACCGGCCCGATTGAGGATTCGGTCGAGGGCACGATTCGATTCTCCTTCCCGGCAGTGTACGGCGGCAAAGAAGTCGAGGACGTCCGGCTCCGGTTCGAGAAGGGCCGGTGCGTCGAGGCTCACGCCGCGAAGGGCGAGGAATACCTGAACGCAATGCTCGACTCCGACGAGGGCGCGCGCTACGTCGGCGAGATAGCCTTCGGCACCAACTACGGCATCCAGCGCTTCACCAAGCATACGCTTTTCGACGAGAAGATCGGCGGCACGATGCATCTCGCGGTCGGCGCCTCGCTCAGCGAATCCGGCGGCGTGAACAAGTCATCGCTGCACTGGGACATGGTCTGCGACTTCCGCGAGGCCGGTGAAGTTCGCGCGGACGGCAGGCTGATTCTCAAGGACGGCAAGCTGCTTCTCTGAGACTGATGGAGCGTCTGGCCACGGTCCGGCATTTGATTGACTCGGCCGAGCATCCGGTCCAGGCCCTGGAACGCGTGCTCGACTTCCTGCGCATTGAGATGCCGTCCCTGCTCTGGGCAGGCATCTACGTGGTCCGGGCCCGCCGGCTCGAACCCGGGCCCTGTTGCGGCACCCAGGGCAACGGCGCGACCGGCGGCCGGGAACTGGCCCTGAGGTCGGCGTTCTCGGCTGCGGTTCAGCAGGAAGGGGCCGGGCTCGCGATCCCGGTGCTGAGCGGCAAAGAGGTGCGGGCGGTTCTGGCGCTTCGGTCCGGAAGACCGGAACAGGACTTTACCCCGGCGGCACAGGAACTGCTGGCTGAGGTCGCCGGCCTGCTCGAACCGCTGGTCTAGGCGTGGCCCGGTGGCAGTTGGCTTCGGAGCGACTGCGGCATAACCGCCCCGCCCGAGACAAAGACCTTGAGCGCTTCATCAACTGCCAGGTCGGTCTCGATGACCTCCTCGACCGGCACCAGGTGCACCTGACCTGACGTCGGCGTCGGGGTTACCGGCAGGAAGACGAACACGCACTGCTTCCCGTTCGCGAACTTGACCGGCGTCTCGGACATCAGGAACCCGATTGAGTACAGCCCCTTGCGCGGATACTCCAGCGCGATCACCTTCTTCAGTGACTTTCGGTCCACCAGCACTGCATCGGTGAGCTGGCGGGCAGTGCCGTAGACCGTGCGCAGTAGCGGCAGGCGACTGAAGAACTCGCTGGTCTTGCGCAGCAACCACGTTCCGGCAATGCCGGTCGCGAGCATGCCAATCAGCAGGATGGCGATGAGCAGCAGAACGAAGCCGATGACCGAATAGGCGACCTGCGGCAGATTGCGCATCGCGGGCAGCAAGTGCACCAGCGACCCCAGAATCGGCCCCAGCGTGTCAACCAGAAAGTAGATGAGAAAAGCCGTGATTCCCAGCGGCAGCAGCGACACCAGCCCAGCCAGAAAGTAGCGTCTGAGATTCTTCATCGATACCCTCGCATCCGGCGTCGAGCCGCTTGCGTTGCGCGTCCTATTCGACCCAGCGCACCTTGCAGCGCGTCAGGGCAATCCGTTCGATCTCCTTCGTGTAGCGGTCAAGGACTTCCGGTGCGACCGTCATCGGGTCGAGGTTATAACTGGAGAGTCCCTTGGCCTTGGCCGTCGGCTCGTCCGGTGCAACGACATTAATGCCAACATGAAAAAGGCACGAGACCGGCGAGGCGGTAGCGGTTGTAATCGTCAGCTTGTGGTCATTGTCGAACAGGTCGTTTCCCACCCGGCGGACAATCGGCTTGCCGATCTTCTCGTTTACCACGTCCTTCAGAATGTCAATCATCAGGTACTGGCGCAGAATCGTCTTCTCCAGGTCGGCCTCGAAGTGTTCGGCGATGAAATGCAGCATCCGCGGCGCAGCTATGCGCTTGCCCGCCTTCTGATCGTCAATGTCCACAATCTCCCTTATCGGCACGTCCATCGGGCCGATGAAGGAAACAATCGAATCCCCGGCCACGCCGAACGTATCCAGCGCGTACAGCGAATTGAGCTGGGCGCCGGTGTAGATAATCTCATCCTTGATGAAACGACTCCGCATGACAATGATATTAGCGCATTTCCGTTCTTTGGCAAGAGTCTTGTTGAGGCAAGAGAGAAGTGAATCGGGGGGTCAGGTCGTCGAGGATTCAGGGTGACCCTTGATTCCTTGAATCCCGGAGTCCTTGACTCCTGCAATCGAACGCTGACGGGTTCATCCGCGGTTCAAGAAGAACCGGGCCGACCCGAAGGCCGGCCCGGTGGGATCTCACCCGGCTTTATGCGTTCCGTTGCGATACAAAGCGGGTGATAATGTCCTTCAGGTCCGGAGTCGAGAGTTCCTTCAGCGCATAGCCGATGCGCACCATCGGCTTGTTTACTCTCAGAATGCGCGTGATGTCAATCGGCGTCGCAGTCACGACCAGGTCGGCGGAGGCCTGGTTGATCGTCTCCTCCAGTTCCCGAATCTGCGTCTCGCCATAGCCCAGCGCGGGCAGGATTTCTTTGAGGTGGCTGTACTTGTCATAGGCCCGGTGTATCGAGCCCACCGCAAACGGCCGCGGGTCAATGATCTCACCGGCCCCGAACCGCTTCGCCGCGACCAGCCCGGCCCCGTAGCCCATCTCGCCGTGGGTCGTCGTCGGTCCGTCTTCCACGACCAGCACACGCTTGCCCCGGATATCGGCCTCGTTCCCCGACATCACGGCCAGCGCCGAGTTGGCCTCGACCAGCGTGGCGTCCGGGTTGTACTTCTGGGCACTCTCCTTGACCGCCGCAATCTGCTCCGGCGTCGCCGAGTCCATCTTGTTGATGACAATCACATCTGCCGAACGGAAGACCGACGCCCCGGGATAGTAGCTGTTCTCATTCCCCGGGCGCAGCGGGTCGGCCACCGCGATGTGCAGGTCCGGAAGATAGAACGACAAGTCGTTGTTGCCGCCATCCCAGAGCACGACGTCGAATTCCCTCTCCGCCGTCCGCAGAATCTTCTCATAGTCCACGCCGGCGAAGACCGTCGTTCCCTGGTTGATATGCAGTTCGTACTCCTCGCGCTCCTCGATCGTACACTTGTGCTTCACCATGTCCTCGACCGTATCATAGCGCTGGACTTCCTGCTCCACAAGGTCGCCGTAGGGCATCGGATGCCGCACCACGCAGATCTTTTTTCCAAGTTCCTTCAGGACTTCAGCCACGCGCCGGGTCGTCTGGCTCTTGCCCGCGCCGGTGCGCACCGCGCAGACCGCAATCACCGGTTTGGACGACTTCACCATCGTGTTCTTGCCGCCCATCAGCCAGTAGTCGGCCCCGCACGCCAGTGCCGTCGAGCCCTTGTCCATCAAGTACTCGAACTTGACGTCCGAGTAGGCGAACACGACCACGTCAATTGAGTGCTTCTTGATCAACGCCGGAAAATCAGCTTCGGGCAGAATCGGGATGCCCTGCGGGTACAGCTTCCCGGCCAGCTCCGGCGGATACTGCCGGTTCTCGATGTCCGGAATCTGGGTCGCGGTGAATGCGACGACTTCGTATTCGGGCTTGTTGCGGAAGAAGGTATTGAAGTTGTGAAAGTCCCTTCCGGCCGCGCCCAGAATCAGTACCCGGCGCTTTCCGCCATTCTCGGATTTCGGACTTCGGATTTCGGATTTACTCAAGTTGTCCTCTCCTGCCGCTTCTACAGGAAGGGGCCACTGTTACCAATGCGGAATGATGAATGATGAACGCGGAATTCCGAAATCTGCACTCCGAATTCCGCATTCGGCTAGACCTTCTCGCTAACGGACTTGGCCTGCAGGAACAGCAACAGGTAGTCCCGGCCGCCGGCCTTGGAATCGGTGCCGGACATGTTGAACCCGCCGAACGGATGCACGCCAACCAGCGCGCCGGTGCACTTCCGGTTCAGGTAAAGATTGCCCACATGGAACAACTGCTTCGCCTTCATCAGCTTCGCCCGGTTATTGCTGTAGACCGCACCGGTCAGGCCGTACTCAGTATTATTGGCGATTTCCAGCGCCCGGTCGAAGTTCGGCGCCTTGATGAGCGCCAGCACCGGCCCGAAAATCTCCTCCTGGGAAATCCGCGCCTTCGGCTTGATGTCACCGAACACGGTGGGCTGAATGAACCAGCCATTCCCCGGGGCGGTCTTGCCGCCCGCGAGCAGCTTCCCTTCGGTCTTGCCGACCCTGATATACTCCAGGATGCTCTCGTATGCATTTCGGTTCACTACCGGCCCCATGTAGTTCGCCGGGTCCCTGGTCGGGCCGACGGCAATCGCCTTCACCTTCGGCAGCACGAGCTTGACGAATTCGTCATAGACCTTCGCGTCAATCACCGCGCGGGAACAGGCCGAGCACTTCTGGCCCTGAAACCCGTAGGCCGCAGCGACCACGCCCGCGGCGGCGTCTTCCAAGTTTGCCTCAGAGTCCACGATAATCGTATCCTTGCCACCCATCTCCGCGACCACGCGTTTGAGCCAGATCTGCCCGGGCGCAACCTTCGCAGCCAGTTCGTTGATGTGCAGTCCGACTTCTTTGGAGCCGGTGAACGAGATGAATCGCGTCAGGGGATGCCCGACCAGTGTGTCGCCGCAGCTCGCGCCGGAACCGGGCACGAAATTGACGACCCCGGCCGGGACGCCGGCCTCTTCCAGCACTTCCATGAACTTGGCGGCAATCACCGGCGAATCGCTCGACGGCTTGAGAACTACCGTATTGCCGGTGACCAGGGCGGCCGAGGTCATTCCCGCCATAATCGCGCACGGGAAATTCCACGGCGGTATCACCACGCCAACGCCCAGCGGAATGTACTGCAGTTCATTCATCTCGCCCGGAAATGGCGTGATGGGCTGGGGCCCGCCGTAGCGCAGCGCTTCCCGGCCGTAGAAGTCAAGAAAGTCAATCGTCTCGGCCGCGTCGCCGTCGGCCTCAGCCCAACTCTTGCCCACTTCGTAGACCATCCAGGCCGACATCTCGAACTTCCGCCGGCGCATGATGGTCGCCGCCCGGAACAGGTAGCCGGCCCGCTCGTCAACCGGAGCAAAGCGCCAGGTCTGAAATCGCTTCCATGCGGCTTCAATCGCCTGCTTCGCTTCCTTCGCACCGGCCTTGGCGAACGTACCCAGCACCTCGGACTTCTCCGAGGGATTGAAAGACTGGAACTTGTCCGCGGTCTTGACCCGCTTTCCGCCGATAATCAGGTCATACTCCTGCCCGAACCGGGACGCTACCTGCTTCAGAGCCGCCAGCATCTTCTGCCGGTTCTCTTCGCAGGAGAAATCGGTCAAAGGCTCATTCTTGAATTCAATCATCAGAGACTCCTCTCAATACTGCGTATTGCGGGATGTGGATTCCAGGATACCGCATTACTCCGCATTCCGCATCACAAGTGGGCGGTCTGCCATGAACCGCAATCGTTAAAGGATAGCCGAACCGAGGCCGAAGTCAAGGCAGGCCGCCGGCTACCGGCCTCTGACCACCGTCCATTGCCTTGCTTCCCGTCTTGACACGCCCGGGCAGGGGTCTATAATCTTGTGTCTTGAGTTGAGACAAGTTAGGTATAGTTAATGTCCGAGGAGGTTAAACCATGAAGAGAAGGTTGTTCTTCGCCGCA
>Ga0233425_10001565_pt1 | contig 50632 bp, 54 predicted proteins | sample Watercolumn_Towu_2_FD_181712 | JGI IMG/M metagenome (GOLD analysis project Ga0233425, IMG submission 181712) | Freshwater microbial communities from Lake Towuti, South Sulawesi, Indonesia - Watercolumn_Towuti2014_140_MG | ecosystem: Environmental > Aquatic > Freshwater > Lake | place...
AGCTTTACAACCCGAAGGCCTTCTTCACTCACGCGGCATGGCTGGATCAGGGTTGCCCCCATTGTCCAAAATTCCCCACTGCTGCCTCCCGTAGGAGTCTGGGCCGTGTCTCAGTCCCAGTGTGGCTGGTCGTCCTCTCAGACCAGCTACGGATCGTCGCCTTGGTGGGCCTTTACCCCACCAACTAGCTAATCCGATATCGGCCACTCCGAAAGCGAAAGGTCTTGCGATCCCCTCCTTTCCCCCTCAGGGCATATGCGGTATTAGCGCAACTTTCGCTGCGTTATCCCCCACTTCCGGACACGTTCCGATATATTACTCACCCGTTCGCCACTCGCCATCAGGCCGAAGCCCATGCTGCCGTTCGACTTGCATGTGTAAAGCATGCCGCCAGCGTTCAATCTGAGCCAGGATCAAACTCTTCAGTTCAATTCCTGTTACTTGATTCATCTAAGAATCTGGTCTTACTCAAAGTGAATCATTGACATGATTCTTTTCGACTTTGTGTAAGTACTACTTCATTTTTTAAAGCTATTCCATGCAAAATGCATAAAATATACCCTAAAACCAAGTACCTACACCCGTCGACTGTTTATCTAAATTTTAAAGATCGGGCTGCCGTGGCAGCGAAGAGGTGCGCATTATAGGGACAGAAAAATTCCCGTCAACACTTTTTTGAAATTTTTTTGCAATTATTTTCCGGGCCGCATCACGATCAATGAAATTCTCTACAATCCGCCCTCGACAATAAGGACGCTTGAGATGCCTCACATCACCCTGGGAATTGAATCCTCCTGCGACGAAACCGGCGTGGCGCTTTACCAGATGGGGCGCGGGCTGCTGGCACACACCCTGCACTCCCAGATCACGCTGCATGGAGAATATGGTGGCGTCGTACCGGAACTGGCCTCGCGCGATCATGTGCGCCATATCACGCCGCTGATCCGCCAGTGTCTGGCAGCAGCAAATATCTCGTTACCGCAAATCAGCGGCATCGCCTACACTCAAGGACCTGGCCTCGGTGGCGCATTGCTGGTTGGCGCCAGCGTCGCAAACGCCCTGGCCCGCGCACTCGACATTCCAAGCATAGGCATCCACCACCTCGAAGGTCACCTGCTTTCGCCTTTGCTCGCCGACCCGGCCCCCGAATTCCCCTTTATCGCCCTGCTGGTTTCCGGCGGACACACGCAGCTGATGCGGGTCGACGGGATAGGCGATTACACCCTGCTGGGCGAGACGCTGGATGATGCGGCCGGCGAAGCCTTCGACAAGAGCGCCAAGTTGCTCGGACTGGATTACCCCGGCGGCCCGGCACTGGCCCGCCTCGCCACCGCAGGACGCCCCGGGAAATACCAACTCCCGCGACCCATGCTGAACAGCGGCGATCTCGACTTCAGCTTCAGCGGCCTCAAAACCGCCGTACTGACACTGGTTCGCGAACACTACCCGCTGGATGCGCAAACCCGCGCCGACATTGCCCACGCAACCCAGGAAGCCATCATCGACGTGCTCGCCCGCAAGGCACGCACAGCCCTGGCGCAAAGCGGCCTCAGCCAGCTCGTGGTCGCCGGTGGCGTGGGCGCCAACCGGTTACTGCGCGAGCGTCTTGATGCGGACATCGGGAAACGCGGCGGGACGGTGTTCTATCCCGCGCTGGAATTCTGCACCGACAATGGCGCGATGATCGCCTTCGCCGGCGCGCTGCGTCTGGCTCGGCACGAGGGCCGCAAAGACCATCGCTTTGACGTGAAGCCGCGCTGGCCGCTGGCTGATATCGGGCTGAAGACCTAACCGGCCTTCTTGCTGCCGATCCGGCTTTCCTTGCCGGCCAGCAAATTATGGATATTGCTTTGATGCCGCCAGATCAGCAGCAGCGACATGGCGGCCACGGCGACAATCAGCTCCGGGCGCAAGTGCAGCAGCATGGCATACACCGGCGCGGCAACAGCTGCGATCAAAGCGGCCAGCGAAGAATAGCGCAACACCAGAGCGACGAGCAGCCAGGTCGCCAGCACCGCCAGCCCCAGCCAGCCACTGATTGCCAGCAACACGCCCAACGCGGTCGCCACGCCCTTGCCGCCCTTAAATTTCAGAAACACCGGAAACACATGACCAAGAAAAACGGCCAGCGACACCAGAGCCACCAGCAAGAGACCGGCAGCGTCGTGCGACGCAAAACGGATCGCCAGAAAAACGGCCAGCCAGCCCTTGGCGGCGTCGCCCAGCAGGGTCAAGGCCGCAGCCGCTTTTCGGCCACTGCGCAAGACGTTGGTTGCCCCGGGATTGCCCGAGCCGTAAGTACGCGGATCGGCCAGACCAAATGCCTTGCTCATCAGCACGGCGAAAGACACCGACCCCAGCAAATAGGCGGCCACTACAAAAACTACGGTCATCATCAGCTTTAATCCCTTAAAATGCGTGCGGCGCATTCTACGCGAATCACTTCAGGCAACCAATCTCTGCAAATGGATATCATTTTCTTGCGCGACCTGCGGGTCGACACCCTTATCGGCGTTTACGAGTGGGAAAAGCGCGTGCCGCAAACCCTGCAAATCGATCTGGACATCGCGGTGCCGGATAACCTGGCCGCCCAGACCGATGACATCAAGGACGCGCTGAATTATGCCGATGTGGTTCGCGACATCCAGCGCGCACTGGCCAGCCGCCATTTCAATCTGATCGAAACCCTCGCCGAAACCATCGCGCAAATGCTGATCAACGATTTCAAAACTCCCTGGGTCAAGGTCAGCGTTGCCAAGCTTAACGCCATTCGCGGCAGCAAGATGGTCGGCATCAGCATCGAACGCAGCCTGCCAAAAGCGTAAACCTTACCCGCGCGGATGATGCTGCGCGTGCAGTTGCTTCAGGCGCTCACGCGCCACGTGCGTATAAATTTGTGTCGTGGAAATATCCGCATGGCCGAGCAGCATCTGCACCACGCGCAAATCGGCGCCATGATTCAACAGATGGGTCGCAAAGGCATGGCGCAAGGTATGTGGCGACAGCGGCTTGTGCAGCCCGCCGTTACGGGCATGCTTCTTGATGAGATACCAGAACATCTGCCGCGTCATACCCTCGCCACGCTGCGTCACGAACAACGCATCACAAACCTTGCCCGCCAGCAATAACGGCCGGCCGTCAGACAAATAGCGGCGCAGCCAGCCCATCGCCTCCTCGCCGAATGGCACCAGCCGCTCCTTGCTCCCCTTACCCATGACCCGCACCACGCCCATGTCGAGGCTGACTTGCGTGATGCGCAACGTCACCAGCTCCGAAACCCGCAAGCCCGTGGCATACAACACCTCGAACATAGCGCGATCCCGCAAACCCAGCGGGACCGAGACATCCGGCGCGCTCAGCAACACTTCGACATCCTGCTCGGTCAGCGTCTTGGGCAAGGCGCGAGGGAGTTTGGGGGTGTCGATTTGCAACGTAGGGTCGGTCGCTATATGCCCCTGTCTCAGCCCGTACCGGAAAAAACGTTTCAAACTGGAAATCGCCCGCGCCGTGCTGGCGGGTCGCGCCCGGCGCGTCACCACCAAGTAGGCCAGATAGGCCTGCAAATCCGCGTGGCTGAAGCGCAGCAGACTGTCAATTTTTTGTTTCTCCGCCCAGAGCGCAAGCTTTTCGAGATCGCGCCGGTAGTTATCCAGCGTGCTGCGCGCCAGACCATCCTCCAGCCAGAGGTGATCGCAAAATTCGTCGATCAGCTCAGCGTTGCTCATGCGCCAGCAACCATTGTTTGATTTGCAGCGGTTCGCCTGCGGCATGATGCATGAAGCCGCCCAGACCGGATTTGCCAAGAACGCGATGGCAGGGCACAACTATCGGCAACGGATTCGCGCCGCAGGCCTGACCCACCGCACGCGGGGCCGAGCCCAGCGCCGCCGCCAGCGCGCCATAAGTGCGCGTTTCTCCGCAGGGGATTTCCTGCAATGCATGCCAGACTTTCAACTGATGCGCCGAGCCGCGCAGCACCAGCGGCAGATCGAAAGTCGCTTGAGGATTCGCCAGATACGCACTCAGCTGTTCGCAAACCTGCGCAGCCAATACACCTTGCGGTGGTTGCAATGCGGCCGAGACCAGCAGGAAGTCGATTCCACAAAGCGCGGTGGCATCACAGCGAATGCCGATCACACCAAAGGGCGCGGATATTTTTGCCTGGTATTGCATGCGGCCATCATAGCGCACAAAACAAAACGGGAGCCGAAGCTCCCGTTGTATCGCATGCGCGGAAAGAATTAACCGCGTGCAACCAGCTTTTCCTTGATACGCGCCGACTTGCCGGAACGCTCGCGCAGGTAATACAGCTTGGCGCGACGCACATCACCGCGACGCTTCACCTCAATGCTGGCGATGGTCGGGGAATAAGTCTGGAAAGTACGCTCCACGCCTTCCCCGGCGGAGATCTTGCGCACGATGAAGGCGGAATTCAGGCCACGGTTGCGCTTCGCAATCACCACGCCTTCAAAAACCTGGACGCGCTTGCGCTCGCCTTCAACCACATTCACGCCCACAACGACGGTGTCGCCCGGTGCGAAATCGGGGATGGTTTTGCCCAAACGGGCGATTTCTTCCTGCTCCAGTTGTTCGATCAGATTCACGTTACAGCTCCTTTAGTTAATCGGGTCTTGTTCCTTCTGGAACGCAGCCAGAAGCCCAGACTCCTCTTTTGTCAGATTGCGCCCGGCCAGCAAATCCGGCCGCCGCAACCACGTTCTGCCCAACGACTGCTGAAGCCGCCAGCGCTGGATGTCCGCATGATTGCCGGACAACAACACTGGGGGCACGACTTCACCATTAAACACTTCCGGGCGGGTGTAGTGCGGACAATCCAGCAAGCCCTGCACAAACGAATCCTGCTCGGCAGATTCCGCATCGCCCAGCACCCCGGGCAGCTGCCGCACCAGGGTGTCGATCAACACCATCGCCGGCAACTCGCCACCGGACAACACATAGTCGCCGATGGAAATTTCTTCATCCACCTGCTGGCGCAACAGGCGCTCATCCACGCCTTCGTAGCGTCCCGCCAGCAAGATCAATCCTTCATCCTTCTGCGCCACCAGCGTCTGCACGGCGGCATGGCTCAGCAAGCGGCCCTGGGGCGACAAATAAATCACCCGGCTGCGCTTCACGCCATCTGCCGCCTGACGCTGTTTCGCCGCATTAATCGCGGCCGCCAGCGGCTCCGCCAGCATCACCATTCCGGGACCGCCGCCATACGGGCGGTCATCGATGGTGCGGTAATTGTCTTCCGTAAAATCCCGTGGATTCCACGTCCGCAACTGATACCTGCCCTGCTCTGCCGCGCGCCGCGTAATGCCATATTGCGTCAGCGCATCGAACATCTGGGGAAACAGCGTAATGACGTCGAAAATCATTTCAGATAATCCGCCGACCAGTTGACCGCGATTACCCCTTGCGCCACATCCACCTTGCGAATCACGTCAGCTACGAACGGAATCAATATTTCACCCGGCTCACCGCGCACACAAAGCACATCGTTGGCGCCCGTTTCCAGCAATTTCTCTACGACGCCCAAAGGTTCATCGGCAAAACCGACGACCCGCATGCCGATCAGATCGGACCAGTAATACTCATCTTCAGCCTGCTCGGGCAACTCGCTGCGCGGCACCGCCACCAGCAACCCTTTCAACAGCTCGGCCGCATTACGGTCGGCGCAATCTTCCAGCTGCGCCACCAGCACCTTGCCATGCACTTCGCACGCCAGCACGGCCGTCTTGCGCCATGGCCCGCTTTCCTTGCCCATCCACCACACCGGATAGTCCAGCAAACTGTCCAGATACTCGGTAAAAGGCTGGATCTTGACCCAACCCCGAATACCCTGTGCCGCAGCCACGCGCCCCATGATTACCATGGGCGCCGAATCCGCAGAATCAGGCTGCAGCGGCACCGGCGCGCTTCACCAGCTTGGCAACGGCGTCGCTCAACTGCGCGCCCTTGCTCTGCCAGTGGTTGACGCGCTCCAGCTGCAAACGCAGGGACTCCTGACCTTCCGGCGCTACTGGGTTGTAAAAACCCACGCGCTCGATGAAACGGCCATCGCGGCGATTACGCGAATCAGCCACTACGACATTGAAGAACGGACGGTTTTTCGAACCGCCACGGGAAAGACGAATGATTACCATATGAAACCTATCAAGTTGTTAGCCCAGCGAAAGGGCGCGAATTCTACGACAATTCCAGCGCTTGTGGCAAGCGCCGGAAAAACAAGAAATTTTTATCTCTACAGGCGGTGCAGCAGCACTTCAAGCACGAATTTGCTGCCCAGATAGGCCAGCACCAGCAGGATGAAGCCCCCTACCGTCCAGCGCACGGCGACCCGGCCGCGCCAGCCATAAAACACGTGCCCCCACAGCAGCACGGCAAACACGAGCCAGGAAATAAAGCCGAACAGCACCTTGTGATTGAACTGCCAGACCTTGCCGAAAATCTCTTCGGAAAAAATGATCCCGGACGCCAGCGTCAGGCTCAGCAGCACGAAGCCGATGCCTATCATGCGGAACAGCAAGGTTTCCATGGTCAGCAGGGGCGGCAAATTCTGCAGCACCCGGGGCAGCTTGCCGTGATGCAGACGCTTTTCGACCTGCGAAATCAGCACCGCATGCAGCATGGCAATCGTAAACAAACTGTAAGCCAGCATGGCAGCGGCAATGTGCGCCTTGAATGCAAACAGATTCGCGTTTTCGAGCTGATGTGTGGCCGGGAAAACGCCGGGCAGCATCACTGAAATCGCGGCCAGCGGCAAGACCAGGGCCTGCAAACCGCCCACCGGATAAAAGAAGCGCGAGATCCAGTAGATCAGCAGCGTCAGCCAGACAATCAGCGACACGGCGTTCACAACACCAAAATTGAAACCGCCGCCCGCAAAAATATCCTCCAGCAACAGATAACCATGCAGCACCAGCGGCAGCAACACCCAGTGCCCCAGCCGGCCGCGACTCAGGACGTCCCCTTTGCCGGGCGTCTGCGCCTGCCAGAAATACACGGCGAGAATGCTGTAGCTGGTAAAAGCCAGCCAGGAAAGAATCAAGTTAGGCATTTTGCATCGGGATGTTTTAGACTTCGCGAATTCTACACCAATACGCAATGTCATCATGCTGGACAACCTGACCCAACGCCTCTCCGGCGTCATCAAGAATCTGCGCGGCCAAGCGCGCCTGACCGAGAGCAATATTCAGGACGCCTTGCGGGAAGTCCGCATGGCGCTGCTTGAGGCCGACGTTGCGCTGCCAGTCGTCAAGGATTTCATCGCCCAGGTCAAAACTGCCGCGCTGGGCGAAGCCGTCATCGGCAACCTGAATCCGGGACAGGCCTTCATCGGCGTAGTGCACCGCGAACTCACCCGCCTGATGGGCGAACACAACGACGCGCTCAACCTCGCCATCACCCCGCCGGCCGTAATTCTCATGGCGGGCTTGCAGGGCGCCGGCAAGACCACCACCAGCGGCAAGCTGGCCAAACTGTTGCGCGACCAGCAAAAGAAAAAGGTTTTGCTGGTCAGCTGTGACGTTTATCGGCCCGCCGCGATCGAACAACTGCGCACGCTGGGCAAGCAACTGGAAACTGAGGTCTTCCCTTCCGAGGCCACGCAAAAACCGCAGGACATCGCCCTCGCCGCGCTGGATTATGCGAAGAAGCATTATCACGATGTGCTGATCGTCGACACCGCCGGCCGGCTGGCCATCGACGCCGCGATGATGGCGGAAATCCAGCAACTGCACGCCGCACTCAAACCGATCGAAACCCTGTTTGTCGTGGACGCCATGACCGGCCAGGATGCGGTCAATACAGCAAAAGCCTTTGGCGACGCCCTGCCCCTGACCGGCGTCATCCTCACCAAGCTGGATGGTGACGCGCGTGGCGGCGCAGCCCTGTCTGTCCGCCAGGTCACCGGCAAGCCAGTCAAGTTCATCGGCGTCAGCGAAAAGCCCTCGGGCCTTGAAGCCTTCCATCCCGAGCGCATGGCCTCGCGCGTGCTCGGCATGGGCGATGTGCTGTCCCTGATCGAAGAAGCGCAGCGCGAAGTCGACATCGGCGAAGCGGAAAAGCTGGCGAAAAAACTCAAGAAGGGCGAAGGCTTCGACCTCAACGACTTCAAGATGCAAATCGTCCAGATGCGCAAAATGGGCGGCATGTCGGCCCTCATGGACAAACTCCCCGCCCAGCTCAGCCAGGCCGCCGCCGGGGCCAACGTGGACGACAAACAGATCAGCCGCATCGAGGGCATCATCAATTCCATGACCCCGCTGGAACGCAGCAAGCCGGAACTCATCAAGGCCTCGCGCAAGCGCCGCATTGCAGCGGGCGCCGGAGTTCAGGTCATGCACGTCAACCAGCTGCTCAACCAGTTTGAGCAATCGCAGAAAATGATGAAAATGTTCAGCAAGGGCGGCATGGGCAAGCTGATGCGCGGCATGGCCGGCAAGCTCCCGGGCCTACGCTAAGACAATCAAACAGAGAGGAAAAACCAATGGGCATCAAAGCGATCATTTTTGACGTTGACGGCACCCTGGCCGACACCGAGGACGCGCACCGCATCGCCTTCAATAAAGCCTTCGCCGAGAATGGCCTCGACTGGCACTGGGATGTCGAACTGTACGACAAGCTGCTCAAGGTGACGGGCGGCAAGGAACGCATCAAATTTTTCGTCGCGGACTTCCTGACCGGCTACACCCCGCCCGCCGACTTCGAAGACTTCGTCAAACATCTGCACAAGGTCAAAACCGCCCATTACACCGGCATGCTGCGCGACGGCCAGATTCCGTTGCGTCCCGGCATCAAACAGCTGATTCAGGACGCCCGCGCCGGCGGCATCACGCTCGCCATCTCCACCACCACCTCACCGGAAAATGTCAGCGGACTGCTCGAAGTCGGTCTTGGCAAGGACTGGGAAAGCTACTTTGCCGCCAACGGCTGCGGCGACATCGTCCCGCACAAGAAACCGGCTCCCGACATCTATTTCTGGGTTCTGGACAAACTGGGACTGGACGCCGCCGATTGCATCGCCCTGGAAGATTCCAATAACGGCCTGCGCTCCAGCCTGGCCGCCGGAATCCGCACCTTCGTCACCCTGAATCACTACACCCGCAATCAGGATTTCACCGGCGCGGAGGCTGTGTTTGACGACCTAGGGAACCTGACGGATTTTTACCGCAAGGCCGAACTACCCCTTCCCAAAGCGTAAATTCGGATTTAGGATTTCCGCCACGGGCCGATAGCTCAGCTGGGAGAGCGCCGCGTTCGCAATGCGGAGGTCGTGAGTTCGATCCTCATTCGGTCCACCATCACCGACTATAATTGCGCCCCCAATGATGTCACCCGCCATGAACATTCTGTCTGCTTTTTTCATACTGCTATTTTCCGCGAGCCTGTATAGCGCAAACGCGGAATCTTTGCCCAAACCGCCGATCGTCACCGCCGCGAGCCATGCGCTCTACGATGAGCGCAGCGGCCAGTTTCTGCTGGAAAAATCTGGTGATGCGCGCCGCGAACCGGCCTCGCTGACCAAGCTGATGACTGCCTATGTGGTGTTCGATGCGCTGCGGCGCGGCGATCTTTCACTGGACGAAACGCTGACCGTGCCGGCCAGCGCCCTGCGCCAGAACGGCGGCGAAGCCCGTATGCTGCTCAAGCAAGACCAGAGTGTCAGCGTCGATGATTTGCTCAAAGGACTGATTGTCCAGTCGGCCAGCGATGCGGCGCTGACGCTGGCCGCCCACCTTGGCGGCGAAGCGGATTTCGTCAGGCAGATGAATGACAAAGCCCGGCAACTGGGGCTCAGCAGCACCCGCTTCGGCAACCCCGTGGGCTGGCCGGAAGCTGGCCATTACACCACCGCACACGATCTGGCGCTGCTGAGCGGCGCGCTGCTGCGCGATTTTCCGCAGCACTATGGATTGTTTTCCCAGCGCGAATTCACCTTCAACAATATTACCCAGTCCAACGCCAATCGCCTGCTGTGGATCGACCCTTATGCTGACGGCCTGAAGACCGGTTACTCGCGTAGCGCCGGTTACTGTCTCGCGGGTTCGGCCAAGCGCGGCAATCGCCGGCTGATTTCGATTGTCCTCGGCGCCCAGTCGGAATCGCTGCGCGCCACTGAAAGCCAAGCCTTGCTAAATTACGGCTTCCAGCATTTCGATGCGGTTCGTTTGTATGGCAAGAATCAGGCTGTCACCCGCCTGCGCCTCTGGAAAGGCACGGAAAACACCATTGCCATCGGGTTTCGCACGGATCGCTTCGTCGCTCTGCCGAAGGGGCAACTCGCCAAACTCAAAGCCACTGTAGAAACCCGCCAGCCCGTGCTGGCCCCGGTCAGCGCCGGTCAGCCGCTGGGCGAGCTCAAACTGACCCTGAACGGCGAGCCTTACGCGCGTTTCCCGCTGGTGGCCTTGGAAAGCGTTCCATTGGCCAATGTCTTTTCGCGCGGATGGGATAGCATTCAGCTGTTGTTCAGATAAGGAGGCACTGATCAATTCCGCCATGAACCGCGTTGCTGACCAAATCGGGATGATCGCAAGGCGTGCGAGGAAGGTCGTAGCCCGGACTACGATGCCGAGGAGCACAACGCCGCGAGCGCCCGATTTGGCCGCAACCATTACGGGAAGGGGCTTGGCGGGCGGTCTGCTATATCGCGCCACTCGTGAAGGGAATAACCATTCACTTCGTGCCGCTTCGTGCATCCCATCCCGCCAAAGCCGCCTTCGCGGCCATGTGGGAATTAATCAGGGCCTCCATAAGGGAGTGTTGTCATGACGATCTACCTTAACGGCGCTTTCATGCCGATCGAAGAAGCCAAAATTTCCGTACTGGATCGCGGCTTCATTTTTGGCGACGGCGTATATGAGGTCATCCCCGCCTATTCCGGGCGCGCCTTTCGTTTAAGCGAACATCTGCGGCGGCTGCAGCACAGCTTGGACGGCATTCGTCTGCCCAACCCGCACACCGAGGCCGAATGGGTCAACATCGTGGAAACGCTGATCGCGCGCAACGAAGGCGAGGATCAGTACCTTTACCTGCATGTGACGCGCGGCGTGGCGAAACGCGATCACGCCTTTCCCGCCCCCCCTGTTGCGCCGACCGTGTTCGCGATGAGCAGCCCCTTGCCCACCCCGGCGCCGGCCTTGCTGCAAAGCGGCATCCGCTGCATCACGATGCCGGACAATCGCTGGCTGCGCTGCGACATCAAGGCGACCTCCCTGCTGCCGAATGTGTTGCTGCGGCAAAGCGCGATTGAAGCGGGCTGCGCCGAAAGCCTGCTGATCCGCGATGACAGCTTCCTTACCGAAGGCGCCGCGAGCAATATTTTCGTGGTGAAAAACGGCGTGTTGCTCGCCCCGCCCAAGGATCACCTCATGCTGCCCGGCATCACCTATGACGTGATTCTGGAAATGGCCGAAGCCCATGCGATTCCGCACGAAGTCCGGCGCATTCAGAAGGCCGAGGTGTTTGCCGCCGACGAACTGCTGCTCACCTCCTCCACCAGGGAAGTGCTGGCGATCACCGAGCTCGACGGCCAACCCGTCGGCAACGGCCGGCCCGGGCCCATGTTCGCCCGGCTGCACCAGCTTTATCAGGATTTCAAACGGGACGTAATGCGCAAATGACTGAAGCCGAAAACCCCGGGCTGCGTGACAGCCTGATCGAATATCCCTGCGACTTTCCGCTGAAAATCTTCGGCCAGCAGCAAGCCGGATTCGCCCAAGCCGTGCTGGAGGTTGTCAGCAAGCACGACCCCGACTTCGCGGCCGCCAGCATGGAAATGCGCACCAGCAAGAATGCGCGCTACATCAGCCTGACCTGCACGTTGCGCGCCACCTCGCGCGAACAACTTGACGCGGTGTATCAGGAGCTCTGCGACCACCCGATGGTCGTCATGGTGCTATGACTCAAACACCGCTGCCCAACACCACGCATCCGCAACTGCCGACCATCCACACGCTGGGGCTGGTGGAATATCAGCCGGCCTGGGAAGCCATGCAACGCTTCACGGCGGAACGCACAACGGATACGCGCGACGAAATCTGGCTGCTGCAACACCCGCCGACCTATACGCAGGGACAAGCCGGCAAACCCGAGCATTTACTGGAGCGCAAAAATATTCCGCTGGTAAAAATCGACCGTGGCGGGCAAATCACCTACCACGGCCCGGGCCAGATCGTCGCCTATCTGCTGCTCGACTTGCGCCGCTGGAAACTCAATGTGCGCGAGCTCGTCAGCCTGATGGAACAGGCTGTGATCGACCTGCTCGGCAGCCACGGCATCGCCGCCCATGCGCGACGCGACGCGCCCGGCGTCTATGTCGGCGAGGCCAAGATTTCGGCCCTCGGACTCAAGGTGCGCAACGGCTGCTGCTATCACGGTCTGGCGCTGAACGTGGACATGGACCTGACACCCTTTGCCAATATCAATCCCTGCGGCTATGCGGGCCTGCGCGTCACCCAGGCTTGCGAACTCGGCATCACGGCCCCGCTGAACGAGTTGCAGGCGGAACTCGCGCTGAACCTGTGCCACGCCCTGCAACACCATTATGAGCAAAAACATGAGCAGCCCTGAACACAAGCAAACCGGCAAAGCCAAGACCGCGCGCAATCCGATCAAGATCGTGCCGCTGCAGGAGCGTCTGCGCAAACCGCAATGGATCCGCGTCAAATCCGGCAGCGGCGCGGGCTATAACGAAGTAAAGCGCATGTTGCGTGAGCACAGCCTGCACACCGTGTGCGAAGAAGCCTCCTGCCCCAACATCGGCGAATGTTTCGGCAAGGGCACCGCCAGTTTCATGATCCTGGGCGACATCTGCACGCGCCGCTGCCCGTTCTGTGATGTCGCGCATGGCAAGCCGCTGCCGCCCGATCCTGCCGAGCCGCAGAATCTCGCGCACTCTATCGGCCTGCTCAAATTGCGCTATGTCGTCATCACCAGTGTGGATCGCGACGATCTGCGCGATGGCGGCGCACAACATTTTTCCGACTGTTTGCGCGCCATCCGCGCCGCCTCGCCGGCAACCCGGCTGGAAACGCTGGTGCCGGATTTCCGGGGGCGGCTTGATGCCGCACTGGATGCCATGGCGAGCGAGTTGCCCGATGTGCTTAACCATAATCTGGAAACCGTGCCGCGCCTGTATCCCCTGGCCCGGCCCGGCGCCGACTACGTCCACTCGCTCCGGCTGCTGAAGGAATTCAAGCGCCGTTTTCCACAGGTCGTGACCAAATCCGGCCTGATGCTTGGGCTGGGCGAAACCGATGAGGAAGTCCTGCAAGTCATGCGCGACCTGCGCGCACATGACGTCGAAATGCTGACGCTGGGCCAGTATCTGCAACCCTCGGACGGCCACCTGCCCGTGTTGCGTTACGTCACGCCGGAAGGTTTTAAAATGTTCGAAGACGCCGCCAAGGCCATGGGCTTCTCGCATGCGGCATGCGCGCCCATGGTGCGCTCCAGCTACTTCGCCGACGAGCAAGCCAGTCTGGCGGGGCTAGGCGAGCGGAACTAAGTTTGTCGGCGGAAGTCAGATGCGCAGCCTTCCGGAAAGCCCCTGTTCCGATCGGGGCTACCCAGTTTTAACAACGGGGAGTAAACTCCCACCACCATTTTTTAACTCACGGAGATCACAATGAAAATCACTCACCTCGTAGCCCTCGGCGCCCTGCTGGCCGTTTCTTCCACTGCTTTCGCCAACGGCGAGGCTGCATTCAAGAAAGCCAGCTGCACCGCCTGCCATGCTGCCAGCAACAAATCCGTCGGCCCTTCACTGGCCGCCATTGCCGCAAAATACAAGGGCGATGCTGGCGCACAAGCGAAACTGGAAGCCAAAGTCCGCAATGGCGGTTCGGGTTCCTTCGGCGGCATGCCCATGCCGGCAACCCCGAAATCCGTCAGCGACGGCGACATCAGCGCTATCGTCAGCTGGATTCTCGCCCGCTAAATTTTCGGGAACATCCGAAAGCGGAAAGCCGGCGCAAGCCGGCTTTTTCATTGCCGCATCCGCCGGGGCCACATACCCCCCTGCTGCTATAATCCGCGCTGATTTTTTCGACGTGCACCCATGAACCTCCTTTACGAAGAAGACGGCAATTTCAAGGCCGGCAACATCATGACCGACAACACCACCTCGCTGCAGGTGGAAAGCCTGTCCGGCAAACGCAGCAAGATCAAGGCGGCCAATGTCATGCTGCGTTTCAGTGATACGGCCCTCGGCGACTTCATTCCCCGGGCGGAACAAATGGCCGCCGAAATCGACGTCGAGTTTCTGTGGGAATGCTGCCCAGCGGAGGAGTTCGGTTTTGAACAAATCGCGGCCGAATACTTCGGCCATGCCCCCTCGTCGCTGGAGGCTGCCGCCACGCTGATGCGCCTGCACGGTGCACCGATTTACTTCCACAAAAAAGGCAAGGGCCGCTACCGCGCCGCGCCCCCGGAGGTGCTCAAAGCCGCGCTGGCCGGCGCCGAAAAAAAACGCCTGCAGCAGGAACTGCAAAATCGCTACACCACGCAGCTGACCGGTTTTGAATTGCCGGCCGAGTTTGCTGAAAAACTGCCGCAGCTGCTCTACAAACCCGACCGCAACACGCTCGAAGTCAAAGCGCTCGAAGCGGCCTGCGCCGAAACCCATTTATCCGCGCCGCATCTGTTGCAACGTTGCGGCGCCATTCCCTCGCTCCAAGATTACCACTTGCAGCGTTTCCTGACCGAGCACTTTCCCAAGGGGATTGGCTTCCCTCCCGTTGCAATTGCGGACTGGCCGGAATTACCGCTGGCGGCGGCGCAATCTTTCAGTATCGACGACGCCACGACCACCGAAATCGACGACGCCTTTTCGGTGGCGCAGCTGGATAACGGTCACTGGCGCATCGGCGTGCATATCGCCGCGCCCGCACTCGGCTTGCCACGCGGGTCGGCCGGCGACGACATTGCCGCACAGCGGCTGTCCACGGTGTACATGCCGGGTGACAAGATCACCATGCTGCCTGATGAACTCGTGCAGGCGTTCACCCTGAGCGCCGGGCGGACTTGCCCCGCGCTGTCGATGTATATCGAGGTCGATGCCGAATCGCTGGACATTCTGGGCTACGAAAGTCGCGTCGAGCGGATTCATGTCGCGGCCAATTTGCGACACGACACGCTGGAACCCCTGTTCAACGAAGACACGCTGGCCGCAGGCAGGCAGGATTACGCCTATGCCGGCGAGCTGACGCTGCTCTGGCGCTTGGCGCAAAAGCTGGAGACCGCGCGCGGCAAACCGTCGGACAGCAACCAGCAACAACTTGATTACAACTTCCACGTCGAAAATGATCGCATCATCATCAGCCAACGCCGGCGCGGCTCGCCGATCGACAAGGTCGTGTCCGAGCTGATGATTCTGGTCAATTCCGAATGGGGCAGGCACATCGCGGAACACGGTTTCGTAGCGATTTACCGCACCCAGCAAGGCGGCAAGGTCAAGATGAGCACGGTGGCCGCGCCGCATCAGGGACTGGGCGTAGCGCAATACATGTGGTCCAGTTCGCCGTTGCGCCGTTATGTGGACCTCGTCAACCAGCGCCAGATCATCGCCATGCTGAACGACGCCGAACCCGCTTATCCGAAAAATGACCCGGCGCTGTATGCGGCCATGCGCGACTTCGACACCATGTACACGATTTATGGCGAATTCCAGCGCCACATGGAGCGTTACTGGTGTCTGCGCTGGTTGCAGCAGGAACACATCGAGACGGTCGATGCGATCGTGCTGCGGGAAAATCTCGTGCGCCTCGAAAATCTCCCGCTGATTTTCCGCGCGCATGGCGTCCCGGATTCAGCACCCGGCACGCGCCTGCGGCTGGGCGTTGGCGAGATTGACCTGCTCGATCTGGACATCCGGGTACGACTGCTTGAGGTGCTGGAGGAGGCCGGCGGCGCATGACACGCAGACGGAGACATTTCGCATGTTGAGCTGGCTGAAACAGCCGCTGAGCCGCGCGATGGCTGTCTCGCTTGCGCTGCATCTCTTCCTGCTGTTCGGCATCACGCTGGTCATGCCCGATCCGCGCAACGCACTGAATTTCCTCCAGCCCCTGCAGGTGGTGCTGGTCAACAGCAAATCCGCAAGCAAACCGGTCAAGGCCGACGCGCTGGCGCAGGCCAATCTGGATGGCGGCGGCAACACGCAGGACGATCGTCAGGCCAAAACGCCGCTGCCCACGCTGCGCGACGATGCGCGACTCAGCCCGGCGCAATCCGCGAAGCGCGTGGCCGAGCTCGAAGCCGAATCGCAGCGCATGATGACGCGCCTGAAAAGCGATTTTTCGGTACCCACCGAAAAAGTCCGCAAACCTTCGAAAGCCACTGCTCCGCAAGGCGACGATCTCGTGCAGAAAGCCCTGGAAATCGCCCGGCTCGAAGCGCAGATCAGCAAGAACCATGACGCTTACCAGAAAATACCCCGGCGCAAATTCATCGGCGCGCGCACCCAGGAATACCGTTTCGCGCAATACATCGAGGATTGGCGCATCAAGGTGGAACGCATCGGCAACCTGAATTACCCGGAAGATGCGCGGCGGGACAAGGTTTACGGCAAGTTGCAGGTCAGCGTTTCGATTCGCGCCGACGGGAGCCTGGAAAGTGTCGAGGTCAGCCGCTCGTCCGGCCAGCGCATTCTGGATGCCGCCGCCGTGCGCATCGTCCGGCTGGGCGCACCCTATGCCCCGCTGCCGCCCGACATCACGCGCGACACCGACATCCTCACCATCATCCGCACCTGGACATTCACCCCGACGGACAAACTCGAAAGCGAGTAAAATCCGCACCATGCCTTCCGCCCTGCCCCTGCGTTTACTGCTGCTATTTGCCCTGCTGCTCACCCAGTTCGGCGGGCTCGTGCACGGCATCAGCCACGCCCATGCCGCGCAAACCCAGGATCAATCCCTGCCGCATGAGAAACATTGCGACCTTTGCGCCAGCTATGCACAACTGGGCGGCGCACTGCCCAGCGTTGAGCTGTCCCGTATCGTCGAACCGCATGACGACCAGTTCACCGCGCTCCCCGACTATCGTTTCCAATCCCTGAGCTTTGCCGCGTTCGCGGCGCGCGCTCCGCCCGGCTTCGCCTGAGTAAAACCGTTACCCTGTCTCGACGGGGTCTTCTGTTTTTTTCGGAGCCAACATGAACAAAAAATTTATTCCGGGTGCCGTCGTCACTGCGCTTTTCGCCCAGCCGTGCGTTGCCCTTGCGGCCAGCGATCCCGAATTACAAGCCATACGCGAGCAGATTCAGCAATTGAAGACCGCCTACGAGGCACGCATCGCGGCGCTCGAATCCCGCCTGCAGATCGCCGAATCGGCAACCCCCACCCGCGTAGCAACCGAACCTGCGTCGCCCGTTGCCCAGGCGGCAGCGTCGGGCAACGATAATAGTTTCAATCCGGAACTCTCGCTGATCCTGAGTGGGACTTACGGACAGTTCCAGCAGGATGCCGCGATGGCACCGACCGGATTTGCAATGGCTGCGCACATCCCGCCCGAACAGGGCTTCAATCTGGGCGAATCCGAGCTCGGCATCCGCGCCAACATCGACACCGACTACCGTGGCGTGACGACGATGGCGCTCAGCCCGGCCGGCGGCGTATCGGTGGAAAACGCCTATGTCCAGACCAGCGCCCTCGGCAACGGCATGAACCTGAGTTTCGGGCGCTTCTTCTCCGGCCTCGGCTATCTCAATGAACAACATGCGCACGTCTGGAATTTCACCGACCAGCCGCTGGTCTACCGCAGCTTCTGGAACAATCAGCTCGGCGAGGACGGGCTGCAGCTCAAGTGGCTGGCGCCCACCGACACCTTCGTCGAACTCGGTGCGGAAATCGGCAAGGGACGCGGCTTCCCCGGCACGGATCGCGCCAATAACGGCAGCGGCGCGAGCACCCTGTTCGCCCACATCGGCGATGACCTTAACGCCGAGCAAAGCTGGCAGGCCGGCGTTTCCTGGCATGACACCCGGCGGGTGAACGCGCAAGCTGATGGCGTGCCCGATCTGCTGGGCACGATCGGCGGCGTCAGCAATCTGTTCAGCGGCGACAGCCGCACGCTGGGCGCCGATTTCGTCTGGAAATATGCGCGCAACGGCAATCCCAAAGATGTCAGCCTGAAAGTTCAGGGCGAATATTTCCGGCGCAGGGAAAACGGCCAGCTGACCTACGATCTCGCAGGTGTAAACACTACCGACAGCTACGCCGTCACCCAGAATGGCTGGTACTTGCAGGGCGTTTATCAGTTCATGCCGCATTGGCGCACCGGCCTGCGCTATGACCGGCTCGATCCGGGCATCGCCAGTGTGGGGCCGCTGAATGCCATGAATGTCATCGCCAATTACGCCTACCAGCCCACGCGCACCAGCTGGATGCTGGATTACAGCCCCAGCGAATTTTCGCGCCTGCGCCTGCAACTGGCGCGCGACCTGAGTCGCCAGAATTTTCCGGACAACCAGTTGTTCGTGCAATACATCATGAGCCTGGGCGCCCACGGCGCGCACACTTACTAGGAAAATCATCATGCAAAAACTCTGCCATCTGTTCCTGCTGCTGGCTTTCAGCCTGCCGGCGCATGCCGCGCTCAACGTGTTTGCCTGCGAACCCGAATGGGCTGCGCTGACCCAGGAAATCGCGGGCGACAAGGCCGGTATCTATACTGCCACGACAGCCCTTCAGGATCCGCATCACATCGAAGCGCGCCCCAGCCTGATCGCCAAGGCCAGGCGCACCGATCTGGTCATCTGCACCGGCGCTGAACTGGAAACGGCCTGGTTGCCGCTTATCCTTCGCGAATCCGGAAATGCCAACATCCAACCCGGCCGTCCCGGCTATCTGGAAGCCGCGTCGGTCGTGGCCATGCGCGAGATTCCCACGCGGCTGGACCGGGCCGATGGCGACATTCACACGCGAGGCAATCCGCACATCCAAACCGATCCGCGCAATTTTCTGCCCGTCGCGCGCCTGCTCGCCCAACGCCTAGGTGAACTGGATACCCCCAACCGCGCTGTTTATGCGGAGCGTCTGCAGAAATTCACGCAGTCGTGGCAAGCCGCAATCACCCGCTGGGAAAAGCAAGCTGCGCCGCTCCGTGGCCTGCCCATCGTCGTGCAGCATCAGGGCTTTCCCTATCTTTCGGCCTGGCTGGGATTGCGCGAAGTCGCCACGCTGGAACCCAAACCTGGCGTGGACCCCAGTGCCGCGCACCTGACGCGCGTGCTGGCCGATTTGCGGCAGCAACCCGCCGTAATGGTGCTGTATGCCGCTTACCAGAATCCGCGCCCCTCCGAATGGCTGGCCGAACGCGGCAGTCTGCGCGCCGTTGCCCTGCCTTATACCGTGGGCGGCAACGCCGCATCGAACAATTTGTATGCCTTGTTCAACGACACGCTGCAGCGCCTGCTGGCGGGAGCCGCCCGATGACCTACACCGATCTGTCCATTCTGCTGCCGGCGCTGATCGCCGGCCTGCTTGTGCTCAGCACGCACATTCCCTTCGGCATGAAAATCATCGAGCGCGGGGTGATTTTCGCCGACCTCGCCGTGGCGCAAATTGCCGGGCTCGGCGTCATTGCCGCCGGACTGCTGGGATTGCAAACCCAACCCTTGCTGCTGCAACTCGTCGCGGGCAGCAGCGCGCTCGCCGGCGCCGCGTTGCTGGTCTGGATCGAACGACGCTTGCCTCACGTCAAGGAAGCTGCCATCGGCCTGACCTTCGTGCTGGCAGCCAGCGCCGGCGTGCTGCTCATGAGTCGCGACGTCCATGCCGGCGAACATCTGCAAGAGCTGCTGGTCGGCCAAATTCTCTGGGTGAATGAAAGTCAGTTGCTCACGCTGGGCGGCCTCAGCGCGCTGCTCCTGACGCTCTGGCGCTGGCCGACGCTGCGCCAGCATCCTTTCGGGTTTTACAGCCTGTTCGCGCTCGCCGTCACCGCTTCGGTGCAGCTGGTTGGGATTTATCTCGTGTTCGCCAGCCTCATCGTCCCCGCGCTCGCCACCCTGCGCTGCACGCGTTACCGCATGTTGACCGCCGCCGGCATCGGCATGGGCGGTTATGCGCTCGGCCTGCTGGTTTCGGCGGCATTCGATCTGCCTGCGGGCGCCGCCATCGTCTGGGCCATGGCGCTATGTGGTGCAGCAAGCGCGCTGTGGCAACGCCGCTAACCCGCTATAATCCGCGCCAGTTCGCAATCACCCCCAAATCAATGACCGACCATTACGCCGTCATCGGCCATCCCGTTGCCCATAGCCAATCGCCGCGCATCCATGCGCTGTTTGCCGCGCAGACCGGGCAGGATATGGCGTACTCCGCCGTTGAAGCGCCGCTGGACGACTTCACAGGTACGGTTATGCGCTTGCGCAGCGAAGGTTTCCGTGGCTGCAATGTCACGGTGCCGTTCAAGTTCGAGGCTTTCAATCTCGCCACGCGCCTGAGCGAACGCGCCACTGCGGCGCAAGCCGTCAATACGCTGACCTTCGACGCCGATGCCATTCTGGGCGACAACACCGACGGCGCCGGACTGGTGCACGACATCGAAAGCAATCTGGCGCTGCCGCTGGCGGGCAAACGGGTGCTGCTGATGGGGGCGGGCGGCGCGGCCTACGGCGTGGTGCTGCCGCTGCTGCAAGCCGGTGCGCAATTGACGGTCGTCAATCGCACGGCGGCAAAGGCTCTCGATCTGGCGCAGACTTTCTCAGGAGCGCGAATCCAGGCCGGTGGATATGACCTGCCGGGCGACGCGTCCTTCGATGTCGTCATCAATGCCACCTCCAGCGGTCTCAGCGATGAATTGCCACCCCTGCCGGCCACGGCGCTGACGTCCAACTCGCTGGCCTACGACATGATGTACGGCCGCGAAACGCCTTTCATGGCCTTTGCACATGCACGCGGCGCGCGGGTCGCCGACGGACTGGGCATGCTGGTGGAGCAGGCGGCCGAGGCCTTTTTTGTATGGCGCGGCATCCGGCCGGAAACCGCGCCTGTTCTGCAAGCCTTGCGAAGCGCATGAAGACCCTGGGTTATCTGGCCTGGCGTGCATTGCTCGCGACGCTCGCGCTGATTCTGCTGTATCAGCTGTGGATCTTTGCCCACATCGTGTGGTGGATAAAATTCAATCCGTCCGAAAGCGCCTTCATGGCGGATCGCCTCGCGGTCCTGCAGGACAAGAATCCGGACGCCGAGTTGAAGCACAAGTGGGTGCCCTACAAGCGTATTTCCAACAATCTGAAGCGCGCCCTGATCGCGGCGGAAGATGCCAAATTCGTTGACCACGAAGGCTTCGACTGGGAAGGCATCCAGAAGGCCTACGAGAAAAATCTGAAGAAGGGCAAGATCGTCGCGGGTGGCTCCACCATCAGCCAGCAGCTCGCGAAAAACCTGTTCCTCTCGACCAAACGCACGCCCTGGCGCAAAGCCGAGGAAGCGATGATCACGCTGATGCTGGAAGCGGTGATGGACAAGCGGCGTATTTTCGAGATCTACCTGAACGTGATCGAATGGGGCAACGGCGTGTTTGGGGCCGAAGCGGCCGCCCGGCATTACTACCGCACCAGTGCGGCGGGTCTATCCATGGAACAGGCGGCGAAGCTCGCCGCCATGGTGCCCAATCCCCGCTATTACGACCGCCACCGGGAAGCGCGCGGGCTGATGCGCAAGACCGGCATCATCCTGGCCCGCATGAACAGCGCCGAAATTCCTTAAGCGCCGCCGCGCCTATTTCTTTACAATGGCGCGGGTTCAACCGGGGCAAGCGCCATGAACAACACTCATAGCGAAAATCATCACACCGAAAATGTGCAGGATCACCTGAAACAGGTGGAATTTCTGCTGCACAAGCACGCCCTGGTGGAAACCGTGGCCCACAAGCAGGAACTGGCGCGGGAAGACCGCCACCGGCTGGTGGACACCCTGCTGCACAAACAGCATCTGGCCGAACTGCAACGCAAGCTGGATGAGCTCCACCCCGCCGACATCGCCTACATTCTCGAAGCCCTGCCGATTGAACAGCGTCTGCTGGTTTGGGATCTGGTCAAATCCGAGCGCGACGGCGAAATCCTGATCGAGGTTTCCGATGCGGTGCGCGAATCGCTGATCGCGACCATGAGCCGCGAAGAGCTGCGCGAAGCGGCCGAGCAGCTGGATACCGATGAAATCGCCGACCTTGCGCCCGACCTGCCGCAGCACGTCATGCGCGACGTGTTCAAATCCCTGCCGATTGAAGAGCGCGAACAACTGCGCTCGGCCATGTCCTACCCCGAAGACTCGGTGGGGGCGCTGATGGATTTCAACATGATTCATGTGCGCGAGGATGTCACGCTGGAAGTCGTTTCGCGTTATCTGCGGCGCTTCGACGAACTGCCCGACCACACCGACCAGGTATTTGTGGTCGATCGCGACGACCGTTTCAAGGGTGTGCTGCCGATCAATCTGATCGTGGTAAACGAACCTGAAACCGTGGTCGGTGAATTGATGCTGACCGACACCATTCATCTGCTCCCCGACAACAAGGCAGAACAAGCCGCTCAGGCTTTCGAACGCTACGATCTGGTGTCCGCTCCGGTAGTGGATGAAGGCAACAAACTGATCGGTCGCGTGACCGTTAACGTGGTGCTGGATTACATTCGCACAGAGTCGGAAAGCGATTTGCTCAATCAGGCCGGCTTGCGCGAAGAGGAAGATATTTTCGCCTCGGTCTGGAAATCGGCGCAAAACCGCTGGGCCTGGCTGGCGCTGAATTTGTGTACGGCGTTTTTTGCCTCGCGCGTCATCGGCGAATTCGAAGGCACGATCGAAAAGTTTGTCGCGCTGGCCACCCTGATGCCCATCGTGGCGGGTATCGCCGGCAACTCCGCAAACCAGACGACCACCATCATCATCCGTTCGCTGGCGCTGGGACAAATTACGCCGGGCAATGCGCGCCGCCTGATGATCAAGGAGCTGATAATCAGCGGCATGAATGGTCTGGTTTGGGGCGGGATTGCAGGACTATTCGCCTACTTCCTGTATCACAGCGTTGCGCTTGGCGTCGTCATGACCAGCGCCATGCTGCTCAATCTCACCGTCGGCGCAATTGTCGGGATGGTCATCCCGCTGACCATGCAAAAATTCGGGCGCGATCCGGCCATCGGCTCGAGCGTGATGATTACGGCCATCACCGATAGCGGCGGATTTTTCATCTTCCTCGGCCTGGCGACACTGTTCCTGATCTAGTCAACTTTCCGCAGGCGAAAAAAAGGGCGATACAAGATCGCCCTTTTGCAATACCACCGGAATCGCTTACGCGCCCAGAATGCCTCGCCCAGCGGGTTTCTTGGCGGCTGGTTTTGCCGCTGGCTTTTTCGCTGCGGGTTTGGCGGCTGCTTTCTTGGCAGCAGGCTTGGCAACGGCTTTTTTAGCAACCGCTTTTTTGACTGCGGGTTTCGCCGCTGCCTTTTTCACTGCGGGCTTGGCTGCAACTTTTTTCGCTGCCGGTTTAGCCGCGACTTTCTTGGCAACTACTTTTTTGGCGGCCGGCTTTTTGGCAACCGCTTTTTTGACTGCGGGTTTCGCCGCTGCCTTTTTCACTGCGGGCTTGGCTGCAACTTTTTTCGCTGCCGGTTTAGCGGCCGCTTTTTTCACTGCAGGTTTCTTTGCAGCAGGTTTGGCTGCGGCAGGTTTTTTTGCCGCGGGTGCTTTCTTCTTGGTATCGGATGTTGCCATTTTCATCTCCATAAAAATTAGAACATGCTCACAACATTAGGACACCCAAACGCCAGACATTAGTACAAGACGCTTGCGGCATCGGCACTCTAGCCAGCTTGTCATTTTCATGCAACAAATTTCGTAGTGTGTTGCACAAATGTCAAAGTCAGCGCAACGGATGTTCACCTGCGAAAAGTGACTGCACCGATTCGCGTTCACGAATCAGATGCGTCTTTGTCCCCGCCACCATGATCTCGGCGGCACGCGGACGCGTGTTGTAATTGGATGCCATGCTCATCCCGTAGGCTCCCGCTGAAAGCACCGCCAACAGGGCGTTTGGTGCGATCGACAAGTCGCGCGCATGCCCCAGGAAATCACCCGTCTCGCAAACCGGCCCGACGATTTCATAGCGCTGTGCCGGCTCGGCGGTTTGTCGGACGGCAACGATTTCGTGATACGCGTCGTACAACGCGGGTCGCATCAAATCATTCATCGCAGCATCGACGATCGCGAAATTTTTTTCCTCACCCGGCTTGAGATATTCAACACGCGTCAGCAACGCGCCGGCATTGCCGACCAGCACCCGCCCCGGTTCGAGAATCAGTTTTTCGGTGCGCCCGTTCAGCGCGGACAGCAGTGCCGAGACATACTCACCAATCGCAGGCGGAGTTTCATCGTCATAGCAAATGCCCAGTCCGCCGCCCAGATCGATGTGCTCCAGCACGATGCCTTCCGCCGCCAGCGCCTCGACGAGTTGCAGCACTTTTTCGACGGCGGCCACAAAGGGACTGACCTCGGTAAGCTGCGAACCGATATGACAATCGATCCCGCGAATCTGCACATGCGGGAGTTCGCACGCCTGACGGTACAGCGCCAGCGCCTCGTCATACGCCACGCCAAATTTGTTCTGCTTCAGCCCGGTCGAAATATAGGGATGAGTCTTGGCATCGACATCGGGATTCACCCGCAAACTGACAGGCGCGGCTTTCCCCAGCCGACCGGCAACCTCATTCAGCCGCTGCAACTCGGCGGCGGACTCCACGTTGAAACACAGAATGCCGGCTTCCAGCGCCAGCTGCATTTCCGCCGCCGTTTTGCCTACGCCGGAAAACACCACTTTCGACGCATCGCCCCCGGCGGCCAACACACGCTGCAATTCGCCGCCCGAAACAATATCGAAACCCGCCCCCAGCTTCGCAAACACATTCAGGATCGCCAGATTGGAATTGGCTTTGACCGCGTAACAAATCAAGTGGGGCCGGCCCGACAGCGCCTGCTCAAACGCCTGATAGGCTTGCGTCAGCGCCGCATGTGAATAGACATAGCATGGCGTGCCAAACTGCGCGGCAATGTCGTCGAGCGCAACCGCTTCCAGATAAAGCTGGCCGTCGCGGTACAGAAAATTAGGATTCATGACATGGCTCCAACGCTGATGCTGGCCAAGGCAGCGGGTGGTAGTGTCAGCGGCCCCTTGTGACCACAGCCTTGCAGCAGCAAGGCAAACGACAAGATAATGGCGACGCGCATCATTCGGTGCTTTCAATGAACATAAACGGGCGAGATTATATGACGGAAGCGGAATTCAACGAACAGGCAGAGCTCGCGCTCGCGCGCATCGAAACGGCGATCGACCGCGATGGCGACGCAGCCGAATGCAACCGCAGCGGCAATGTGCTGGAAATCGAATTCGACGATGGCCAGAAAATCATCGTGAACCGTCACGACATCAATCAGGAAATCTGGGTGGCGGCGCGCGCCGGCGGCTTCCACTTCGCCTGGCAAAACGAGCTCTGGTACAGCCCGCGCGATGACAGCGAGCTGTTCACCAAACTGTCCGCGCTGCTGGCAGAACAGGGCGAAGCTATCCATTTCTGAGGGGGTGCTGGCCAAATCGGGATGATCGCAAGGCGTGCGACGAAGGTCGTAGCCGTAACTGCGATGCCGAGGCGCAACACAGCGAGCGCCCGATTTGGCCGCAACCCTAACCCGGCGCAAACGCCCGCAGTTCGCGGCGCAACTTCAGATAGTCCGGACAGGCCGCAGCAACGACCCGCCAGAATGCGGCCGAGTGATTCATCTCGCGCAAGTGCGCCAGCTCATGCACCACGACATAGTCAATCAAGGCCTGCGGCAAACGGATCAAACCCTGATTCAGGCGAATGATGCCGCGCACCGAACAACTGCCCCACTGGGTTTTCGCCGCCGAAATGCGTACCGCACGCGGCGCCAGAGCCATCTGCGCCGCAAAATGGCTCACCCGCTCGGCAAAGAGAATTTCAGCCTGTGCGCGATACCAGATCGACACCCGTTCTTCCACGCTGGCGGCATCACGCACAAAAACCCACAGACATCCGGCCTGACGTTGTGCGGGCAAATCAAACAATCCGAACTGAATGCGCAAGGTCAGCCGCTCGCCGAGAAACGGCAGCGGCTCGCCGTCGGCGCAGCGCGGCGCCTGTGATTTGCGCGACTGCCAGCCGCGCAACTTTTCGATCACCCAGCCGGACTTGTCCTGCAGGACGCTTTGCAGCCAGCGCTCGGAGGCACGCAACGGCATGCTGACGGTCAGCCCGCGATCGTCGATGCGCAGGCCGATGCTGCGCCGCCGGGCGCTGCGTTTCAGGGTGTAGGGAATTTGTTGTCCTGCGAGCCGGATTTCGCGCTGCTCGACAGGCTTGGGCATCAGCCAGTTGCGCAAACGTGCGGGCATCAGTGGGCGATGTGCTGAATCTCGTTTTCGATCCACGCTTCTACTTCGGCGTTGATCTCGTCCGCCTTGCGTCCCTGCGTCGGAATCGGCTGGCCGATGCTCATGGTCACCACGCCGGGATGCTTGCTGAAGGCGTTGCGTCCCCACAGGCGGCCGGCGTTATGCGCCACCGGCACCACGGGCACACCGCTGCTCACAGCCAGCAGCGCCCCGCCGACCTTGTACTTGCCGCGCTGACCATAGGGCACGCGCGTGCCTTCGGGGAAAATCACCACGCAGAATCCCTGCTTGAGCCGGTCTTTTCCCTGCTTGAGAAGTTGCTTCATCGCCCCCTTGCCGTCGCTGCGATTGATGGCAATCGGGCTGGTCATCGCCAGGCCCCAGCCGAAAAACGGCAGCCACAACAACTCGCGCTTGAGCACCCACACCTGCGGCGGAAAGATAACTTGCAGCGCAAGCGTCTCCCATGCCGACTGGTGTTTGCACAACACGACACAGGGTTCCTTGGGCAGATTTTCCACGCCGATGACTTCATGCCGAATGCCGCAAACCCAGCGCAGCACCACGACCATGGTGCGCGCATAACTGGAAATCAGGCGATAGCGCGTCAGCGGTGGAAAGGGAAATGTCAGCAAGGCCAGCGTCGAAAAAATCGGCGTCAGCAAAAATTGCAGCAGCAAAAAAATCAGGGAGCGCAAGACAAGCATTACAGCAGCTCCGCTACTACGGCGGCCAGATCGGGGAGGATTTTCGTGCCCTCCGGCAAGCCGCCCGCCGCCTGCGTACGCACGCCTTTGCCGGTCAGCACCAGATAAGGCTGCGCCCCCAGCGGCGCCGCCGCCTGCAAGTCTCGCAAGGAGTCGCCCACGGCCGGCACGCCGGCAAGATTGCCGAGGTGATAGCGCGCGGCGATTTCTTCCAGCATGCCGCTTTTCGGCTTGCGGCATTGGCAGTGCGACTCGTTCGTGTGCGAGCAGAAAAATATCGCGTCGATACGCGCCCCGACCAGCGCGCAGGATTTGTGCATCTTGTCGTGAATCGCGTTGAGCATGGACATGTCGAACAGACCGCGACCAATGCCGGACTGATTGGTCGCCACAACCACACGATAGTCCGCCTGGTTCAGGCGCGCGATGGCTTCCAAGCTGCCGGGAATCGGCCGCCATTCTTCCGGGTTCTTGATGAACTGGTCGGAGTCGAAATTGATCACGCCGTCGCGATCGAGCACGATGAGCTTCATGCGACCAGCCTCGACAGATCGGCGACACGATTCATCGCCGCATGCAATTGCGCCAGCAAAGCCAGACGGTTGGCGCGCAATTTTTCGTCTTCCGCATTGACCATGACCTGATCGAAGAAAGCATCCACCGGCGCACGCAATGCCGCGAGAATTTTCAGGGAGCCAGCATAGTCGCCTGCGGAAAACGCCCGGTCGGCCGCCGGCACGATGTCAGCCAGCGCTCTGTGCAGCGCCTGTTCGGCGCTTTCCTGCAACAGGTCGGTATCAACGCCGCCGCGCTCGCCTTCCGCCTTCTTGAGGATGTTGCCCACACGTTTGTTGGCCGCAGCCAGCGCGTCGGCTTCCGGCAGCGCCGCAAAGGCGCGCACCGCCGCGAGACGCGCGCCGACTTCACCGAGACGCTGCGGCTGCAAGGCCAGCACCGCATCGACTTCCTGAGCCGAATAGCCCGCGTCGCGCAAACTCACCGCCAGACGATCGAAGAAGAATTGCTGCAACGCCGGCGCGCAATCGGCCCAGCCATCCAGTCTGGCAAAGGCCTGTTGCGCCATGCCGATCAGCCGGTCCAGCGGCAGCGGCAAATCGCGTTCGCCGAGCATGCGGATCACGCCCAGCGCATGACGCCGCAGCGCGAAAGGATCCTTGTCGCCCGTGGGCATCTGGCCGATGCCAAACATGCCGGCCAGCGTTTCCAGCTTGTCCGCCAGCGCCACGCAAATTCCCGTCATGTTGCGCGGCAGATCGTCACCGGCAAAACGCGGTTTGTAATGATCCTCGATGGCGAACGCAATCTCGTCGCCGAGGCCGTCGTGCTGCGCGTAATAGCGCCCCATGATGCCCTGCAGCTCGGGAAACTCGCCCACCATGTCGGTCAGCAAATCCGCCTTGGCCAGCAGCGCGGCCTGGTCGGCAGACTGCGCCAGCGTGGTGTCGCCAAGCAGCTCCGCAATGGCGCGGGCAATCGCCTGCACGCGCCCGACCCGCTCACCCTGCGTGCCGAGTTTGTTGTGGTACACAACTTTGGACAAGCCCAGCACGCGCGCATCCAGCGGCTTCTTGCGATCCTGGTCGAAAAAGAATTTTGCATCGGCCAGACGCGGCCGCACGACACGCTCGTTGCCGCCAACCACCAAACTCGCGTCCGCCGGACGAATGTTCGAAACGATCAGGAACTTGTTGGTCAGCCGCCCGTTCGCATCCAGCAGCGGGAAATATTTCTGGTTCGCCTTCATGGTCAGAATCAGACATTCCTGCGGCACTTCGAGGAAGGCGTCTTCAAACTTGCCGAGCAACACATTGGGCCGCTCGACCAGCGCCGTCACTTCATCGAGCAGTGCGTCATCTTCGATTGGACGCAGCCCTTTCTGCGCCGCAGCGGCCGCCAGTTGGCGCTCGATTTCTGCACGCCGATCTGCAAATGACGCGATGACCGCGCCCGCCTCGGCCAGCAGGCTTTCATAACTATCGGCATCCGCTAGCGTGATCACCGGCTGTGCCGCCTCGAAACGATGCCCCTGGGTTTCGCGGCCGGCCTGCAGCCCCAGCGCACTGATGCCCACCACATCGCTGCCATGCAGCGCGACCAGTCCGTGGGCGGGACGCACAAAATTCACGCTCTCCCAGCCATCCGCCAGCTGGTAAGTCATCACCTTGGGGATCGGCAATTTCGCGATAGCCTCATCAAGCGCTTTCTGCAAACCTTCCGCCAGCGTCACACCCGTCGCAATGCTGTCGAAAAACAGCGCCTCGTTCTTGCCGTCCGGCGCACGCTTGAGCTGCGGCACCACGGACACATCGGCCCCCAATCCTGCGAGACGCTTGAGCAGCGCGGGCGTCGCCTGTCCGTTTGCATCCAGCCCCACCGACACCGGCATGAGTTTTTGCGACACCGGTTTGTCTGCCGCTTTCGGCAGTACCTGTGTCAGATGCAAGGCCAGGCGCCGGGGCGTGGCATAAGCGCTCGCCACACTTGCAGCCGAGCACAAGCCCTGCGCTTTGAGCGCCTCGGCCAGTGTGGCCGCAAAACTTTCACCCAGCTTTTTGAGGGCGCGTGGCGGCAGTTCTTCGACGAACAACTCGATCAGCAAATTCCGTGTCGTCATGATTACGCCGCCTCCCGTTGCAGTTTGGCCAGCACTTCATCGGCCCAGGCCTTCGGCGCCATGGGGAAGCCGAGACGGGCGCGGCTGTCGAGATAACTCTGCGCCACGCTGCGCGCCAGATTGCGGATGCGGCCGATGTAGGCGGCGCGCTCGGTCACCGAAATCGCACCGCGCGCGTCCAGCAGATTGAAGGTGTGCGCCGCTTTCAGTACCTGCTCATACGCCGGCAGGGCCAGCTGCTGGCTCATCAGATGCTGCGCCTGTTTCTCGTGCGCGCCAAAGGCAGTGAACAGAAACTCGACATCGCTGTGCTCGAAATTGTAGGTGGACTGCTCCACCTCATTCTGGTGGAACACGTCGCCGTAGCTCACGCCCGGCGCATAGGTCAGGTCATACACGTTTTCCACACCCTGCAGATACATGGCGAGGCGCTCTAGCCCATAGGTGATCTCGCCAGTGATCGGCTTGCAATCGATGCCGCCCACCTGCTGGAAATAAGTGAACTGGGTAACCTCCATGCCGTTGAGCCAGACTTCCCAACCCAAACCCCATGCGCCCAGCGTCGGGTTTTCCCAGTCGTCCTCGACGAAGCGAATGTCGTTCTGCTTCAGATCAAACCCCAGTGCTTCCAGCGAACCCAGATACAGCTCAAGAATGTTCGCCGGCGCCGGTTTGAGCACCACCTGAAACTGGTAGTAATGCTGCAAGCGGTTCGGATTCTCGCCGTAGCGCCCATCCTTGGGGCGACGCGACGGTTGCACATAAGCAGCCTTCCACGGCTCCGGGCCGAGCGAACGCAAAAACGTCGCCGTATGCGAAGTCCCTGCGCCGACTTCCATGTCATAGGGCTGCAACAGCGCGCAGCCCTGCTTATCCCAGTAATTCTGCAGCGCCAGAATAATCTGTTGAAAACTCAGCCCCTGGCTGAGTTTCGATGAAGACTCATGCCCATGCGTGGGCGTGATGTCGGAACCAAAAGTGTGCATGATCTTGTCAGTAGGCGCGATTGCAAAGGCGCGTATTTTACGGGTTTTCGCTGCCCGGCGTCATCCGGACCTCAGACAACACTCAACCGACATACCCCAGCATCCCCAGCCGCTCGCGTATCGCCTCTTCTGTTACCTCGGTCATCGGCTCCTGCAGCACTACATGGTGTCGGTTGATTTCAGCGTGAAACGATGCAGGAATATGCGCCCAGTCGTGCATCTCAATCAGGATGGGCAGGCTGCTTTCCTGCATGGCTTCCTTCAACTCGAAGTAACCCTCGGTGCTGTGCTTCAGGTCTGCCGAGTTGCGTAGCACGATGTCGAGGTCGCTGCCTTCATGCCCGGTGCCGTTGATGCGGCTGCCGAACGCCCAGACTTCCGCCTGCGGAGTGTGCTCCGCCAGCAGCCGCAGCAAGGTCTGCATGTGCTGTAGCGGCAGGTCAACCAGCGGCTTCATCGAATTTCCGTTGCAGGATCTGCGCGAGGGCGCGGGCATCTTCAATGTAGGCAGGCAGAAGCTTCACGGTTTCGTTGGCGAAACCCTCGCCGTAGTCGTGCGCGGTGGTGTTGCGGTTGGCGCGATATTCCAGCCAGCGTTCCACCCCCGCCATGTCCAGAAGGGAATGCTTGCCTGCATGGCGCAGGACATCGTTGAACACCAAATCATCCACGGCACGCGGACTGCCGCCGTAGGCTTTGAGTGCTTTGCGCAGCAGCTTGCCCGCCGTTTCCAGCGAGAGCTCAAAGCTTTTGATGGCGGCATTGCGGAACAGGTCGTAGCGGACGCTATCTGCTGTTGCATCCTGCAAGGCGATCATGGCTTGTTCCAGCGTAGCAATGGTGCGTAGTAAATGCTCGGTATTGAGTGACATGACTTCCCTTCGGATGGTGCAACCCAGCGATCAGCTCGCCCCCTTTGTCATTTGCTCGAAACACATGGTGTCGCGGCCTCACGTTATCAGGGTGTAAATTTACAAATCCAGCCTGACGCCACTATTGCACTTGTTGCCAAAGTGGCGGCGATTGTTGCCCATAAGGCAACGGCCGTCAATTTCGTCTCGGCAGTCTGGCCGCAGGTCGCGGCCCGAATTTTCGTGCCAAAACAAGGATGGGCGACCTCCCCAAAACTTTCCCGCAGCCGAAAAACAGCCCTAGCCTGCGGCAATCAACGCGAGCTTTTTGCTGCGCGGCATCCGCTTGATTTCGCGTTCACGCTTCAATGCCGTGGATTTGTCGGCGCAGGGCTCGGTGTGGACGATCACGACCGGCAGCCGGCTGCGCGTGTACTTGGCGCCCTCACCCGCGTTATGCGCAGCAAGACGCTTGTCGAGGTCGTTGGTGATGCCGCAGTAGAGAGTGTCGTCGGCGCAGCGGAGCAGATAACAGACCCAGCCGCTCATTTGGCCAATTCGCGCCGCACCCAGGCATAGCCCAGCATGCCGATCAGCAGCAGCCACACGCCGGCGTTGCCGAGGCGCACATAAGGCGTGGCACCGGTGTAACCCTGCGCCATGCCGCGCAGGATGCCGGCCTGATGCTGGGGCAGTTGCTGCCGGATTGCGCCATCCGCGCCGATGATGGCGGTGACACCGGTATTGGTCGCACGCAGCATCATGCGGCCGGTTTCGAGCGCGCGCAGTTGCGAAATCTGGTTGTGCTGCGCAGCGGCGGGTGAAAGGCCATACCAGGCGTCGTTGGTGAAATTGGCGAGCAGAGTTGCCTGCGGCAGGACGCGGATGATTTCTTCGCCGAACACATCTTCATAGCAGATGTTCGCGGCAACCTGCTGTCCTGCGACCGCAAGCGGCGCCTGTTGCATGGACCCGGCGGCGAGGTCGCCCATCGGAATATGCAGCACGTCATTGATCAGCGGGCCGAGCACAAAACGCAGCGGGATGAATTCGCCGAACGGCACGCGATGTTGCTTGCGATAGTGTTGTTCGGGCGCCGTACCCAGCGAAATCACGCTGTTGTAATACTGGCCGCCCTCGTGTTCGAAAAGCCCGATCAGCATATCGCCATCCCGCGCTTCTGCATGCAGCTTGAGCTCTGTAACCAGCAACGGCGGCAGTTCGTCGCGCAGCATGGGAAACGCGGTTTCGGGCAATACGGTCAGACGGGCATCGGATTGCGCTGCGAGAAGGCGATAAGTTTCCAGCGTATCGACCAGCGCGTCCGGATTGAATTTGATGTCCTGCGGAATGTTGCCCTGCACCAGCGCCACGCTGAACGGTTCGCCCTGCGGCTGCGTCCACGGCAAATGATGCAATCCCGCGCCACCCAGCCAAATCGCAGCCAGCAGCCACAGCGCACGTTTGGCGCGGCTCTGCCAGAACAGCGCAAGCAAACCAGCACTCACGGCGGCCAGCAGCGAAACGCCATACACGCCGAGCAGCGGCGCATAGCCTGCCAGCGGGCTGTCGCTGTGCGCATAGCCCAGCGTGAGCCACGGAAATCCGGTAAAGATCGTGCCGCGCAACCACTCGATCGCAACCCACAGCGCCGGCATCACCACGCCCAGCGAAAGCGCGGCCGGGAGACGCCAGCGTGCTTCCTGTCGCGGTGTTTTCTCCTGCTCGGGGCTGCGGAAATACCGGCCATTGAGATTGGGAAAACGCGCCTGCGCATAACCGGCGAGCGCGGGAAACAAGGCCAGAAATGCGGCAAACAACAGGGTTGCCAGCGCAGCCAGCGGCAGCGGCATGCCGCCGTAATCGTGCAAGGCCACATAAATCCAGCTGATGCCTGCACCGAACAAACCCAAGCCAAAACTCCAGCCCAGCCCGGCGGCGGATGCGGGATTGGGCGCACGCTGCCACAACAGGAACAACACGCCGAGCGCCAACACCGGCAAGGGGAACAAACCGAACGGCGCGAAGCCGAAAACGCAGCTCGCGCCAGCAAGCAAAGCCAGGAGATGGGATCGGTATTTTGCGAACATGCGTGCAGGCAATTTCAAGACCCGCAAAGCATAACCGATAACGCCCCCTGCGGCATTTGTGATTAAATCGCCTGCACAAACCGCATTAGCCAAAATCCTCATGGAAAAAGTCAGACTCTCCAAACGCATGTCCGAACTCGGGCTGTGCTCGCGCCGCGAAGCCGACAGTTATATCGAGAAGGGCTGGGTGCAGGTCGATGGCCAGACCGTCAGCGAACTGGGCAGCAAGGTTTATCCCGACCAGCGCATCACGCTGTTGCGCGCGGCTCAGGCGACCCAGCACAAGCGCGTCACCATTCTGCTCAACAAGCCCGTGGGATTTGTCTCGGGGCAGGCCGAGCATAACTACAAACCGGCCAGCACCTTGCTGGACAGCACCAGCCGCTGGACCGAAGATCGCTCTCCGGTTCAATTCCATCGCAGCCAGCTGATCGGGCTCGCGCCCGCCGGGCGGCTGGACATTGATTCCACCGGACTGCTGGTGCTGACCCAGGACGGCCGCATCGCCAAGCAGCTGATCGGCGAGGATTCACCGGTGGACAAGGAGTATCTGGTGCGCGTGCAAGGGACGCTGGGCGACAACGGCTTGCGTCTGCTGAATCACGGACTGTCGCTGGATGGTCAGGCGCTGAAGCCTGCAAAAGTCAGCTGGCAAAACGAGGATCAGCTGCGCTTCGTCCTGCACGAAGGCAAGAAGCGCCAGATCCGCCGCATGTGCGAACTGGTCGGGCTGAAAGTCACCGGACTCAAGCGCGTGCGCATCGGCAAGGTCAAGCTCGGCAATCTGCCCCCCGGGCAGTGGCGCTATCTGGGCGAGGACGAAAATTTTTAGCGCAGTTCCGGCGGCGCTTTTCTGGAGGGAATCGGCATGGCCTCATTACTCGAACAACTGAAAAGCATGACCGCCATCGTGGCCGACACGGGCGACATCGAAGCGATACGCCAGCATCAACCGGAAGACGCGACGACCAATCCGTCGCTGCTGCTCAAGGCTTCCGCGCTGCCGGAATACGCCCCGCTGATGGCCGATGCCATCGCCTGGGCCAAGGCGCAAAGTTGTGACAGGACACAGCAGCTGCAGGACGCGCTGGACAAGCTGGCCGTGAATGTCGGCGTCGAAGTTCTGCAATCCATTCCAGGGCGCATTTCGACCGAAGCCGACGCGCGGCTGTCATTCGACACGCAAGCCACTCTGGTCAAGGCGCGCAAACTGATTGCGCTTTACAACGCGGCGGGCATCGGCAACGACCGCATCCTCATCAAAATCGCCGCCACCTGGGAAGGCATCCGCGCCGGAGAAATCCTCGAACATGAGGGCATCCACTGCAACCTCACGCTGATGTTCGGCTTCGCCCAGGCGCGCTGTTGCGCCGAAGCCGGCGTCACGCTGATTTCACCTTTCGTCGGACGCATCCACGACTGGCAGAAACAGCATGAGGGCCGCGACAAAATCCCGGCCGAGGAAGATCTGGGCGTGCTGTCCGTGCGGCGTATTTACGCCTATTTCATTGCGTACGGCTACCCCACCACCATCATGGGCGCGTCATTCCGCAATGCCGGCGAAATCATCGCGCTGGCGGGCTGCGACCGGCTAACCATCAGCCCGGCCCTGCTGGACGAACTGGCAAAAATGGAGGGGATTCTGGAGCACCGCCTGCGGGATGCCGGCCCGAGCCAGCCACGACCCGCCTCGATGACCGAAGCGGAATTCCGCTGGGAGATGAATCAGGATGCGATGGCGACAGAGAAACTGTCGGAGGGCATACGCAGCTTCACGGTAGATCAGATCAAGCTGGAAAAACTACTTGCGGAGAAACTTTAGAGCTTAACCCTCGCCAGCCTCTGCCTCTTCTGTCGCCACCACCGGCATCACCAGCAGGGAATACAGACGCCGGCTGTCGGCGCGCAGCACCACGAATTCGAGCTGCCCGATGCGGAAGCGTTCGTCGCGTTTGGGCAGGTGGCCCGCCGCCTTGAGCACCAAGCCGCCGACGGTGTCGCAATCTTCTTCGCTGAATTGACTGCCGGCCACCGCGTTGAAATCGGCGATTTCGGTGTCGGCCTTGACGCGCCAGTTGCCCTCGCCGTCGGGGATGATATTGTCCTCATCCTCGTCGAAATCGTATTCGTCCTCGATGTCGCCGACGATTTGTTCCAGCACGTCCTCGATCGTCACGATGCCGGACACGCCGCCATATTCATCCACCACCAGCGCGATATGATTGCGGTTGCTGCGGAAGTCGCGCAACAGCACGTTGAGGCGTTTGGATTCCGGGACAAACACGGCCGGCCGCAACATGTCGCGCACATCGAATTCCTCGCCCGCGTAATAGCGCAGCAAATCCTTGGCCAGCAGAATGCCAATGATGTTGTCCTTGTCGCCATCGATGACCGGGAAGCGCGAGTGCGCGGTCTCGATCACGAAGGGAATGAATTTCTCCGGCGCCTCGCTGATGTCGATGACATCCATCTGCGCGCGCGGAATCATTATCTCGCGCACCTGGCGTTCGGAAACCTGCAACACCCCTTCCATCATCGACAGCGCATCGGCGTCGAGGAGGTTGTGTTCGTAACTGGAATGAATCAGCTGGATGAGTTGTTCGCGGGACTCCGGCTCGCGCAGCAACAGGTTGGAAAGACGTTCAAGCAGACTGGGTTTACTACTCTCGGATGAATCCATTTGGTGTTCAAGTTTCCTGATAAGGATCGGGGTGGCGCAATTCTAGCATCAGCCGGCGTTCCAGCGTTTCCATCTCCACGGCATCGGCCTCGCGCTCGTGATCGTAACCCTGCAGATGCAGGGCGGCGTGTATCACCATGTGCGCAAAATGCGCGGTAAGCGATTTGCCCTGTTCGGCCGCCTCGCGCTGCACGACCGGGACGCAAATCACCACATCGCCCGACAGCCCTTCCGGCTCGTCATAGACAAATGTCAGCACATTGGTCGCGTAATCCTTGCCCCGAAATTGCCTGTTCAGTTCGCGTCCTTCGGCCTCGTCCACCAGCCGCAGCGTCACGCGCAAATCGCGCTGCAAGGCGCGCTGGAACCAGCGGCGCAATTGCGGGCGGCCGGGCAAATCCGGCACGCGGCTGGCGTATTGCACGGCAAGCGAGAGTTCAGGCGTTTTTGTGCTGTTCATAGCGTTCGTAGGCCGTCACAATTTTCTGCACCAGCGGGTGGCGCACCACGTCTTCGGCAAGGAATGTGCTGAAGGCAATGCCGCGCACGTCCTGCAGCACGGCTTGCGCCTCGATCAGACCGCTCTTCTGCCCGCGCGCCAGATCAATCTGGGTCACATCGCCCGTCACCACGGCCTTGCTGCCGAAGCCGATGCGGGTGAGGAACATTTTCATCTGCTCCGGCGTGGTGTTCTGCGCCTCATCGAGAATGATGAAGGCATGATTCAGCGTGCGTCCACGCATGTAGGCCAGGGGCGCAATTTCGATCACGCCGCGCTCGAACGCGCGGCTCACCTTTTCCACGCCCATCAGGTCATACAGCGCGTCGTACAGCGGGCGCAGATAGGGATCAACTTTCTGGGTCAGGTCGCCCGGCAGAAAACCCAGCTTCTCACCGGCCTCCACGGCCGGTCGTACCAGCACCAGCCGCCGCACCGCTTCGCGCTGCAGCGCATCCACCGCACAAGCCACCGCCAGATAAGTTTTCCCGGTCCCGGCCGGACCGATGCCGAAGGTAATGTCGTGCTCCTGAATCGCCTGCAGATAGCTGTTCTGGCGGGGCGTGCGCCCGCGAATTTCGGCTTTGCGCGTCATCAGCAGCGGCACGAAATCGCCGGAAGGTTGCGGCTCGTTGCGCCATTTCATGGCTTCGATCAGCCCAAGCTGCAGTTTCTCCAAAGTGATGTCCTGGCGGGCGTCGCGATAAAAATTCTGCAGCACTTCGCGCGCCAGCACGGCCTGGGCGCCATTGATGCTGAAATGCTCGCCGCGCCGGCTGATGCTGACTTCGAGCGCCGTTTCAATCTGGCGCAGATTTTCATCCAGCGGGCCGCACAAGTACGCCAGCCGCTGATTGTCAGCGGGCTCCAGCGAAAATTGCAGAAGTTCAGTGTTCATCATTCAGCACCAGTTCACCGCGCAGCGTATGCCGCACGACTTCGGTAATTTTGACGCGCACGAATTGACCGATCATGGCTTGCGCGCGCGCGGCTTCCGGCGGGCTTCTAAAATTCACGACCCGGTTGTTGTCGGTACGCGCCGCCAGTTCGCTCGCCTCCTTTTTCGAGACGCCTTCCACCAGCACACGCTGCACACTGCCGAGCATGCCCTGATTGACCTGCTGTTCGAGCTCGTCGATGCGGGTCTGCAAGCGTGCCAGCCGCGCCGATTTGACTTCCGCTGGCGTATCGTCTGGCAACTCGGCCGCCGGCGTGCCCGGACGCGGACTGTAAACAAAACTGAAGCTCACGTCGAAACCGACGTCGTCCATCAGTTTCATCGTCGCCTCGAAATCCTGTTCCGTCTCGCCAGGGAAGCCGACGATGAAATCGGAAGAAATGCAGATGTCCGGCCGCGCGGCACGCAAGCGGCGCACGATGGATTTGTATTCCAGCGCCGTGTAGCCGCGCTTCATCGCCGCCAGAATGCGATCCGAGCCGGACTGCACCGGCAGGTGCAAATGGCTTACCAGCTTGGGCGTAGTCGCGTAAATGTCGATCAGGCGCTGCGTCATTTCCTTGGGATGCGAGGTGGTGTAGCGCAAACGCTCCAGTCCGTCGAGCGCGGCCAGCGCTTGTAGCAGGAAGGCAAAATCCACCGTGTCGCCATCGGCGGTTTCTCCGGCATAGGCGTTCACATTCTGGCCGAGCAGGGTGATTTCCTTCACGCCCTGCGCGATCAAGGTCTCGACATCCCGCAGCACATCCTCGAACGGCCGCGACACTTCCTCGCCCCGGGTATAAGGCACCACGCAGAACGTGCAATATTTGCTGCACCCCTCCATGATGGAAACGAATGCAGCCCCGCCCGCCACTTGCGGCGCGGGCAGATGATCGAATTTTTCAATCTCGGGAAAACTGATGTCGACCTGCGGCACGCCGGTTTCACGCCGGGCGCGCAACAACTCCGGCAGCCGGTGCAGCGTTTGCGGGCCGAAAACGACATCCACGAACGGCGCGCGTTTGACGATCGCCTCGCCTTCCTGGCTGGCGACACACCCTCCCACGCCGATCAGCACATCGGGCCGCGCCTGTTTCAACGGGCGCAAGCGCCCGAGATCGGAAAACACCTTGTCCTCGGCTTTCTCACGGATCGAACAGGTGTTGAGCAGAATCACGTCCGCCTCTTCTGGATGGGCCGTCTGTTCCATGCCTTCGCAGGCGCACAGCACGTCGGCCATCTTGTCCGAATCGTACTCGTTCATCTGACAGCCAAAAGTCTTGATGTAAAGCTTGCCACTCATAATGTACTGTATTTAAGCTTAAAGTTGAGCAAAAAAGTCGTGTTTGATTTTATCAAAAGTGGTTGCCTGCGCGAAAAACTATGCTAGGATTCGTTCCGCATTTACTGCGCAGTTATATTCAACTTAATTCTCTCGGGAGGAGAAAAATGTCCTTGATCGCTGATATTTCTTCGATTGGTACAGCCGTATTTGCAGTTCTTTTTTCGCTGTGGATGGTGAAGCAACTGTTCACCGACAATAAGTAACACCGCGAAACTGCAACAGATAAAAACTCCAGCTTGCTGGAGTTTTTATTTTTCCGGCCGCCATCATACACGAGAAACCCCCGTCCTCAGCGGCCGGCCAGCCTGACCGGAATGCGCTGGCGGCCTGAATACCCCTCGAATTTTCCATAGTGTCCGGCCACCGTGTGACCGCACGCCGGACATTGCCCGCCTTCTCCCAGCGCATATTGCCGGATCGCATGCCAGTCGCGCACGATCAGCGTTTCACCACAACCCGGACAGCGCGTGGTTCCACCTTCGTGGTCATGCACGTTACCGGTATATACATGCAACAGACCCGCCGAGCGGGCAATCGCACGCGCCTCGGCCAAACCTTGCGCCGAGGTCGCCGGGGTGTCCGTCATTTTGTAGCCGGGATGAAAAGCGGTGAGATGCAGCGGCACGGCAATGCCGAGTTCCCGCGCGATCCATTCACTCATCTGCCCGATCTCGTGCGCGCTGTCGTTGTATCCCGGAATCAGCAGCGTGGTGAGCTCCACCCAGACCGGCGTTTCCCGGCACAGGTATTTCAACGTATCCAGCACCGGCGCCAGATGCGCGCCGGTCTGCTTGTAGTAGAACTCGTCGGCAAAAGCCTTCAGGTCAACATTCGCCGCATCCATTTTCGAGAAAAATTCGCGGCGCGGCTGATCGTGAATATACCCCGCCGTGACGGCTACGGTTTTGACTTCCAGCGCATGGCAGGCATCCGCCACATCCATGGCGTACTCGGCAAAAATCACCGGATCGTTATAGGTGAACGCCACGCTTTGGCAACCCAGCTCGCGCGCCGTACGCGCAATCTGCTCCGGCCCGGCCTGATCGGCCAGACGGTCAAAACTGCGCGCCCGGGAAATATCCCAGTTCTGGCAAAATTTGCAGGCCAGATTGCAGCCCGCCGTCCCGAACGAGAGGATGCGGCTGCCGGGATAAAAATGATTCAACGGCTTTTTCTCAATGGGATCGACGCAAAACCCGGAGCTGCGACCGTAGGTCGTCAGCACCAGCGCATCGTCAATGCGACCGCGCACAAAACAGGCGCCGCGCTGACCTTCGTTCAACTTGCAGTCGCGCGGGCACAAGTCGCACTGAATGCGCCCATCCTCTAGGCGATGCCAATAGCGCGCCGGATAGCGTTCTGCAGGCGTAATGGGCTCAGTCATCTTGCTCACGCCATTTCTGCACGCGATAACGCTCCAGCCGGATCGCGTCCGACCAGAAACCGGAAGGCAAGCCCGCCTTGCGCTTCAACTGCGCCATGAAATCCTCCGGCTGCGGCAACTGTTCCCACACTTGCGGCAAAAAGGTCGCGCGCTGCCGTCCAAACTGAAGAATCACCCCATCCTGAAGCGGTTTCAGTTGCGCCAGCGCATCGGCTTCACTATCAAACGAGAGAGTTTCAGTCGGACTCAGCAAGGACACCTCCACCCGCAACTGATCAAGCTCGCTGGCACTCAATGGCATGAAGCGCGGATCGCGGAAAGCCGCCGCCAGCGCATTCGCCTGCACATCATCACGCAACGCGCGATGCGCCTGGAGACTGCCCATGCAACCGCGCAACTTGCCGATATGGGTCAACGTCACGAAGGTGGCGCCCGGGACAGCCAGCCAATCGCCCTCAGCCGTGCCGACAGTCGTACCCAGCAATTCGCGCAGGATGGTTTCGCGCGCAAGCCGCAACAGGATTTCACCACGATCAGACATGTTCGCCTCCCGCCGTAAACGCAAAGGCCGCATAGCCGACCACCGCATCACGCGACCCGGCGGTATCGCCGGAATTGCGCAAATCCAGCAGATGCGGCGTCAGATGATGGCGACGGGCTGCAAGCAACAAGCCATTCACCGGCGTCGCACCACAGGCCTGGGCATGATCCAGTCCGCCTTGCAGCTGCAGAATTGACCGGGCAGTCCGGCCGTCCAGATGACGCGCATCCGCCGCCGGCAGGTAATGCGAAAGATCGGAGCTGATCACGATCAGCGTGTCGTCATCCCCCCAAATCGCCTCCAGCACCTCGGCCACTTGTTCTGCCGTGGCGCGGCCAACCAACAATGGCAGCAGGGTGAATTCACCAAGCACGGACTGCAGGAAAGGCAGCTGGACTTCCAGCGCATGTTCGCGCTCATGCGCAGCCGCGTGAATGCTCACTTGCGGGAAACGGGTCAGCGCCTGCATTGCCGCCACATCCAGCGGCACATTCCCCAGCGGTGTTTCGAACGCATCGACCGCCGGCATTGCCAAACCCTGCACGGCCACCCGGTGCGCCGGCCCCAGCAACACAACCCGGCGGATGCGGCTTGCAATCGGGACGAGCGCGGCATACGCCGTTGCGGCGATCGGGCCGGAATACACATAGCCGGCATGCGGCGCTATCAGCGCCTTGATCGGGGCTTCGGGAAGATTTCCAACCGGCGCCGCACGCAGCAAGCTGCCGACCTCAGTGGCCAGCAACACAGGATCAGCAGGGTAAAAAAGTCCGGCAACGGCTGCCGGGCGATGCGCAGTCATATCGACCTCCGTCAGAATGACTGGAATATGGAGGTCGCTTCTGGAATTGCAAGCACGCGGCGGGCAGCCTGCCCCGTGCGTCTATCCGGAGCGGTCGTCCTGTTGGCGTTGAGGATCCGCCGGCCTCACTGCGCAGCGGCGGGATCTTCCAGGCCGCACGGCAAGCGCTTGAGCGTGGTGCCGGCAAAACGTTTCTGCAAGGCATTCAGCTTGTCGAGCACTGCCGGCGACGGTTCGGCGACCCGAAAAATCGTCACCCGGATGTTGCTTTGGCGCTCACCCATTTGAGCCGAATTCACGTCTTTGTTACGCAATTCCTGCAGGAATCCCTGGGCCGCTTCCGGCGTCTTGAAAATCCCCAGAGAAATGGCGTTTTGCCAGATACCGGCTTCCTGCACCACAAAATATTCCTTCACGCCGCGCGCCTTGAGTTGGGCGATCTTGCGCGTCACGCCAGCCTTGTCCTTTTGCGGCGGCAGATACACCCAGTAACCGATGCGCGATTCGACCTGGCGTTCCTGCAGCGCAGCTCCCAACTTCAAACCGGCGAGCGCCTTGGCGGCCGTGGTTCGCGCCGTTGCATTGAACTCGCCCCATTCCAGACAAACCGGGCCTTCCGTCAGGCTCACCTGAGTTGACGGGGCGGACACCCCAGACGCAGGCGTTGCACCGGCAGGCAGCAGGGTAATTTTTTCCGGATTGAGCGGCGGTTGTGGCTGCATTACAGGATCCGGGGCGCGCAACTGGCCACCCCAGTACATCACCGCAAAAAATGCCAGATTCAGGAAAAGCACTGCCCAGAAAAATTTTTTCATTGCCTTGTCGTCTCCATGGCGACGATCTCCAAACCCCGGAGGACCAGATTATCCACGAGCTGGCACGGTAGCTGAAGATGCGCTTGCAGCAGCGCCGCCGCACCGCCCGCAAGCAGGACCGGCGCATTGGCCTCGGTCAATAGCGCGTGCTGCCTGACAATAGCGCCGCAGGTTGCCTGGATGGCGCCACTGAAGAGGGCATCGCCCGTATTGTCCGGAAAGTTTGCATAGCGCCCGGATGCGACAGGCAACTGGGTGCGCTCAGTCAGACTGCGTTGCATCAATTCGATGCCGGGCAATATCAGGCCGCCCGTAAATGTGCCATCGGCACGCAGTGTGTCTATGGTCGTTGCCGTCCCCGCATTGACGACCAGACAAGTTCGCATCGTCATTCGCCGTGCTGCAATGAGCGCCGCCCAGCGGTCGCTGCCGAGCTGGGCGGGATGCGCATAACCGTTGTGCACGCCCGCGCAAGCTTCGGAAGCGCGCAAAAATACTGGCGCGCCGTGCGGTCCAAGTTTCAAGGCACGAATCTCCCGCACAACCGCTTCGCCGGCAACGTTGCTCACCCAGATTTCCCGAACCTCCGACACCCCGGCCAAATCCCCGGACAGCCCTTGCACGGCGGCCGTCTCAAGCACGCCGGTACGCAGCCAATCTGCCCCGCGAACCAGCGCCCACTTGATCCGGGTATTGCCCGCGTCGATCAGCAATTTCATGTGCCCGCCCCCAATTCTCCAGAATTCAGCGTCAGCATGCCCCCGGCCGTTTCCAGACGCAACTCGCCAGCGGGATTGATTCCGCGCGCAATGCCTTCGAGAATACGGCCGTCCGGCATTTTCACACGCACCGGCTGATCCTGATGGACATGATATTTCTGCCACTCGGCCCGAAGTGACGCCAGCCCCTCCAGGGCAAAGGTGTGCAGCGTCCCGCTCAGCTCCCGTAATAGCACCGCCAAAATAATCTCCCGTTCCGGCAGCACGGCACAAGTCTGCGACAGCGCACTCACAGGCTGATCGATCCGCAACATCGCATCGAGCGCCGGCGGACGCACGTTCAGACCGATGCCGATGACCACCGCGCTGGGTCCCAGCATGTCGCCCTGCGCTTCAATCAGCACACCGGCCAATTTACCTTGCGGCGTCAGCACATCATTCGGCCATTTCAATCCAACGTCGTGAGCGCCCAGCACATTGAGGGCGCGCACGATCGCCACGCCGACCGCAAGGCTGAGTCCCGCCAGCGCGTTCAAACCGACATCGAAGCGCCAGAGCAGTGAAAAAGTCAGCGCATTGCCCAGTCCGGAAATCCAGGGCCGCCCCAGCCGTCCGCGCCCGGCCGTTTGCCATTCCGCCACCAGCACGCTTCCGCTGCGGGCGTGTTGCGCCGCCTGCTGCAACAGCAAGGCGTTTGTGGAGGTCGCTTCCCGCCTGATCTCAAGGCTGAATTCATCCCGCAAATCGCCCAGCGCCGCGCGCACCGCTTCCGCCCGCAAGGGCTGCCACGGCTGCGCCAAGCGATAGCCGCGTCCCTGGATTCGCTGCACCACAACCCCCTGCGCTTCCATTCTGGCGGCCAGCTTGCCCACGCTGGGGCGCGACAAGCCCAGCGCCTGCGCCAGCGCGGCTCCCGGATGGAATTCTCCATCGGCAAGCAACCCGAGCAGCTGCCAGGCGCGCTCACCCAGCCCGGCGCCGGCAACGTTCGCCGGTTCTGATCGCCCTGACAAGATTTTCCGGCTCAACTTTCTGCGCGCTCGAGATGCAAGGTCGCCAGCGTCCTGCGCCGCACCTCATGCAGCAAGGCCACGTTCTCGTCGAGATTTTCGCCGTAGGAAGGCACCATCTCGCGAATCTTGCGCTGCCACGGTTCCGAAGCCATGCGTGACGTAAAACAGCGTTCGATCACCTCCAGCATTGCTGCAACCGAGGTCGATGCACCGGGCGATGCGCCGAGCAGCGACGCCAGGGTGCCATCGCGCGAAGTCACGATTTCGGTGCCGAATTCCAGCCGCCCGCCCTTGTCTTCGCAGCGTTTGATGATCTGCACGCGCTGACCGGCCGAAGCCAGCTCCCAATCCTCGGCCTTCGCGTCGGCATAAAAATCGCGCAAGGCCTCGATGCGATCCGCATGTGACTTGAGCGCCTCATTCACCAGATAGCGGGTCAGGTCCAGATTGTCGCGCGCGACCGCCAGCATGGGTTTCAGGTTGCCCGTGGTCAGCGAGGAAAACAGGTCGAGCAGCGAACCTTCCTTGAGGAAGCGCGTCGTCATGCTGGCGAACGGGCCGAACAGCAACACCGATTCGCCGCCCAGAATGCGGGCATCCAGATGCGGCACCGACATCGGCGGCGCGCCGACCGGCGCCTTGCCATACACCTTGCTGCGATGCTGGCGCACGATCGCGGGGTTGTGGCAAATCAGCCACTGGCCGCTCACCGGGAAACCGCCGTAACCCTGCGCTTCCGGCACGCCCGATTTCTGCAACAGCGGCAACGCGCCACCGCCGGCGCCAAGGAAAACAAAGCCGGCATCCAGGGTCCGCGTTTTGTCGCTGTGATTGTCCCGGATCCGCACATGCCAGCGCCCATCCCCGTGCTGGCGCAAGCCGGTGATGGTGTGGCTGAGCTGCAATTCAAAGTGCGGCAAGGCAAGCAGGGACTTGACCAGCTTGCGGGTCAGGAAGCCGAAATCCACGTCCGTGCCGTGCCGCACCCGCGTCGCCGCCACCGGTTCCTCACCTGTGCGTTGCGCCATGATCAGCGGCATCCATTCGCGCAACACGGCGGGATCTTCGCTGTATTCCATTTCCTCGAACAAATGGTGCGCCTGCAACGCCTCATGGCGCTTGCGCAGGAAATTCACGTCCGCAGCGCCATGCACAAAACTCTGGTGCTGCACCGGATTGATGAATTTCTCCGGAGTCGGCAGCAAGCCTTGCTCGACCAGATACGACCAGAATTGCAGCGACACCTCGAATGCGGCATTCACCTTCAGCGCGCGCTCGATGGGCACGGAACCGTCGGCCCGCTCCGGGGTGTAATTCAACTCGCAATAGCCGGCATGGCCGGTGCCGGCGTTATGCAGGCCGTGCGAGCTTTCGTGCGCCACCTTGCCGAGGCGTTCGACCATCATGATTTTCAGCGAGGGATCCAGCTGGGACAGCAATTTCCCCAGCGTCGCGCTCATGATGCCGGCCCCGACCAGCAGTACGTCAACTTTCTTGTTCGACATTTGCGTTTCCTTTCGGCGCGATTCTACCCGTTCAGGCTGGCCAGCATCTTTTCCAGACGCTTTATGGACACGATCACCGGCGTTTTGAGCTCCTGCGCAAACAGGGAGACGCGCAGCTCCTGCAACATCCAGCCGAATTCCTCGACCCGTGGATCGCTGGCCGCCGCCTGCCGGCGCTTGTGCCAGGCCTGCAACAGCGGCTGCAACTGCGACATCTGTTGCGCGTCGCGCGCCGGATTGCCGCGCAATTTTTCGATGCGCAAACCAATCCCTTTCAGGTAGCGCGGCAAGTGCTGCAGGCGCTCGAAGGGCGTACGGACAACAAAATGTTTATGCACCAGTCCGTCCAGTTGCGTGCGGATATCCTGCGCCGCCTGCGGGTGCGCCTTGAGTTGCGGCAACACTTTTTGCAACGCCTGGCGCTCGTTCAGGATGCTCCCCACCAGCCGCGCGATTTCCTGCGCGATCAGCAGCAGGCGATTTTTGGCCTCCTTGCCGCGCGCCAGAAACTCCGCCTCATTACCGGGCAACGGCTCGGCCAGGCAGCAGCGATCGAACGTCAGCGTGAGAATCTGCTGCTGCAATTCCTGCCAGGCGCCGAACGGCATGAACAACATGCCCAGCCGCTGCGCGTCGGGCAGACTTTTTTCCAGATATTTCACCTGATCCTTGAGCAGCAGCATGAACAGCCGGCGCAAACCGCCGCGATGTGCTGCCTGCGCCGCCTCGCGCGTATCGAAGGCGCGCAACACGACCGCCTCACCCTCATCCACCAGTGCATTGAACAGCGTCACGGCCTGTCCCGCGCGAGTCACGCTGCGCGTTTCGGGAAACGCGCCAAAATCCCAACTGCAGTGGCGCGTCTCGGCAACCGCCGCATCCTTCGTAGAAACCGCTTCCGGCCCAACAGCCACGCTCGCCCGAGGCGAGAGCTCGGATTGCAGCAGCGCAAAATTGCGCGACATGCCCAACTGCCTCCCGTGCTCGTCGATCACCCGGAAATTCATCAGCAAATGCGGCGGCAATTGTTCCAAACGGAACACGTCCAGTGGCACGTCCAGCTGTTTTTGTTCGCGGATGTAACGTTGCAACAGCGCCAACAGGGACGTATTGGCAGGCGAAACTTCACGGCAAAAAGCCGCCGCAAATTCCGGCACGGGCACCAGGTGCCGGCGCAACCGCTGCGGCAGCGACTTGACCAGCTGCGTCACTTTTTCCGCGAGCAAGCCGGGCACCAGCCACTCACAGCGCACCGCACTGACCTGATTGAGCAGCGCCAGCGGCACGCTCAGGGTCACGCCATCATCCTGCTTGCCCGGCGAAAAATGATAGCCCAGCGCGAAGCTGACGTTGTCGATCTTGAGCTGCGGTGGAAACTGCTCTGTCGTGATGCCAGCCGCCTCATGCCGCATTAAATCATCTTTTTTCAGATACAGCTGCTTCGGCGCATCGCGCTCGGCCTGTTTGCGCCAGTGTTCAAACGCCGCGCCATTATGTATGTCAGCCGGGATGCGGCTGTCGTAAAACGCAAAGATCAGCTCGTCGTCCACCAGCACGTCGGGGCGGCGCGCCTTGTGCTCCAGCGTTTCGATGTCGTGAATCAGCTTCTGGTTGTGCGCAAAAAATGGCGCGCGGGTTTCAAATTCCCCGGCCACCAGCGCCTGCCGGATAAATACCTCGCGCGACTCTTCCGGATTCATCGGCCCGTAATGCACGCGCTTCTTCGGATTGATCACCAGCCCGTGCAAAGTCGTGCGCTCCCAGGCGACAACTTGCGCGGCCTTCTTCTCCCAGTGCGGATCGAAATAATGACGCTTGATCAGATGCGCGCCCACCTCCTCCAGCCAGTCCGGCTCGATGCGTGCCACGCTGCGTGCAAACAGCCGATGGGTCTCGGTCAGCTCGGCCGCCATGACCCACTTCGTACCTTTTTTCGCGAGCACCGACTGATTGCCGACCAGGAATTTGATGCCGCGCGCGCCCAGATATTCGTTACCCTCCACCGCCTTCATGCCGATGTTACCGAGCAATCCGCAGAGCAACGCCTTGTGGATCTGCTCATAGCTCGCCGGCTGCTCGTTCGGCCGCATGCCCATTTCCGTCACCTGGGCGTGCAGCTGCTGATGCAGCTCAAACCATTCGCGCAGGCGCAAGGGCGAAAGGAAATTCCGGCGGCATTCCTCGGCCAGCTGGCGGTTGGATTTCTTGTGCTGCACGGCTTCGCGGAACCAGGCCCACAATTTCAGGTAGGCCAGAAAATCCGAACGCTCATCGGCAAAGCGCTTGTGCGCCGTGTCTGCAGCCTCCTGCCGGTCCAGCGGACGTTCTCGCGGATCCTGCACCGACAGCGCGCTGGCAATCACCAGAATTTCGCCGAGGCACTGATACTGTTTGCCCGCGAGCAGAAAGCGCGCAATTTTCGGATCCAGCGGCAATTTCGCCAGCGCTTGACCCGTTGCAGTGAGCTGACGCTGTTCGTCGATTGCACCCAGCTCGGCCAGCAACTGGTAGCCGTCGGCAACCATGCGCGGCGTGGGCGGCTCGATAAAGGGGAACGCGGCGACCTCACCCAGCCCCAGCGCACCCATGCGCAAAATGACCGTCGCCAGCGACACCCGGAAAATTTCGGGATCGGTAAATTCGCTGCGCTGCTGGAAGTCCGCCTCTTCATACAGGCGCACGCAAATCCCGCTCATCACCCGGCCGCAACGGCCCGCGCGCTGATTCGCCGCCGCGCGCGAGATCTTTTCGATATGCAGCTGCTCGACCTTTTGCCGCAGGCTGTAGCGATTGACCCGCGCCAGGCCCGCATCGATCACATAGCCGATATTCGGCACGGTCAGGGAAGTTTCGGCCACGTTGGTCGCCAGCACCACGCGGCGCGTGCCGGAAGCCGGTTTGAACACCCGATCCTGCTCCGCCGCTGACAGCCGTGAATACAGCGGCAGCACTTCGATGCCGCGCGGATGATGTTTGCGCAACACCTCGGCCGTGTCGCGAATTTCGCGCTCGCCCGGCAGGAACACCAGCACATCGCCGCGCAAGCCGCCGGCCGCCAATTCATCCAGCGCCGTGCCCACCGCATGCGCCACGTCCGGCAACTCGCCTTCGGCGTTTTGCTGCGGCGGACGATAGCGGACTTCCACCGGATAGCTGCGGCCGGAAACCTCGACAACCTGCGCGTCGAAATGCCGGGCAAAGCGCTCCGCATCCAGCGTAGCCGAGGTGATGATGAGCTTGAGATCGGGACGGCGCGACAGCAACTGCTTCAGATAACCCAACAGGAAATCGATGTTGAGCGAGCGCTCGTGCGCCTCGTCGATAATCAGCGTGTCGTATTGTCTCAGCAAGGGATCGCTGTGGATTTCCGCGAGCAGAATGCCGTCGGTCATGAGTTTGACGCTGGTCTCGGCCGAAACCTTGTCGTGAAAGCGCACCTTGTAGCCAACCGCGCCGCCGAGCTCGGTTTTCAGTTCATGCGCGATGCGGCTTGCCACGGAACGCGCCGCCACCCGGCGCGGCTGGGTGTGGCCGATGCAACCCTGCACCCCGCGCCCCAAGGCAAGACAGATTTTCGGCAATTGGGTGGTTTTGCCCGAGCCCGTTTCGCCGCAGACGATGACCACCTGATGACGCGCAATGGTCTCGGCCAGAACCTCGCGTTTGGCCACCACCGGCAAGTCTGCGGGAAATTCGATTGCAACCAAGGCATCAAGCCGGTGCTTGCGGCGCTGGACGGCCGCAGATAAATCTGTTGCGGTATTCATGTCACAAGGAAATCCGGTGCGACTGGAATGGGGTGGCGCGCGACTCAACTAACAACCTGATTTCTCCCGCTGCGCTTTGCCTCGTACAGACAATCATCGGCTCGCTTGACCCATGTGTCCTGCAACTCGCCATGACGGTATTCGGCTGCACCGATGCTGGCGGTTGTCATCAGCCCCTGAAAAACGCGCAAATCCTGGAGCAGATGTTCGGCAATTGAAATCGCGCCTTCACGTCCGGTATCAAACAGCAAAACCAAAAACTCCTCGCCACCGTTTCTGAAAATCTTGTCCGTCCGGCGAAATCTGGATTTCAGCAATGCGGAAAAACTGCGTAACACCTGATCGCCACCATCGTGGCCGTACTCGTCATTGATACGTTTGAAATGATCCAGATCAATCGCCAGTAGAGTCATCGAAATCTTGCTGCGCCGGTTTTGCTGAATAGCGTCTTCCAGACTCTGATGCAGAGTAGCGCGGTTCAAAAGCCCCGTGAGCGCATCGGTAATCGCCGCGCTCCGAAGCTGTACCTGTTGTCTCTCGATGGTGACCACAAACGCAGCAACGAAGAAGTTGATCCATACAATCGACGTAATCATTCGTACAAGCATTGACCGATCAATATCACCAAGGAATACTACAAAAATCAGCAGCAATAGCAACCCGTTGGCAATCGCCGCACGACGCAATTCGAGCAGCATATAAAACATGGTAATCAGCGGAAAAATCCAGTAGGAAGCTGATATCCCATGAAAATAAAGAGCCAATCCAAACCCGAGAAATGTACTGGGCACCAAAATGATCTGCGCAACCGGCAAGAATTTTTCGTCTTTTCTTAAGGACACGCTGAACAATTCAGTTTTTTCCTGAACTGACCGCATATCGGTCTCGTTTACATGCCGGATTTATTTTGTCAGTCCGGCTCCCTTGGTTTTTCAGCCCGA